>JACCED011266463.1_pt1 | contig 83380 bp, 76 predicted proteins | sample 7455021 | NCBI WGS metagenome assembly JACCED01 (sample SAMN15323456, study PRJNA562643) | freshwater metagenome | isolation source: river surface water | place: USA:Blue River Watershed | collected 2017-08-19 | reverse complement strand
GTGTTGCTTGGAAAGGCAAGGGTGACGCGATGGCGGTTAAAGGCGCTTCGGGTTACGGGGTTAGACTTTTGAATGAATTGGTGAAGAGTTACGAGAAATAATTAATGGATTGAGGGTTGCTCTTGAAACCCCCCGACTCGCTACGCGAGCCACCCCCCTTGACAGGGGGGCGATGGTTCGAGTCCCGCCCCACTGTCAAGGGGGGTGGCCCGAAGGGTCGGGGGGTTTCAAGAGCGAAACGCAATATTAATTATTTCTCGTAACTCTTCACCAATTCATTCAAAAGTCTAACCCCGTAACCCGAAGCGCCTTTAACCGCCATCGCGTCACCCTTGCCTTTCCAAGCAACACCAGCAATGTCTAAATGAGCCCATTTAGTGTCACCAACAAATCTTTTCAAAAACTGAGCTGCAGTAATACTTCCAGCGCCACGTCCTGAGCCAACGTTTTTCATGTCAGCAATGTCAGAGTTAATCATTTCATCGTATTCAGCGCCAATTGGTAAACGCCATGCACGCTCGCCAGTTTTAGTTCCACAGCTTTCGATTTTTTTCGCTAAATCATCGTCGTTGCAAAATAATCCAGCATAAACATCAGCCAAAGCGACAATAATCGCGCCAGTCAAAGTCGCTAAATCAACAATAAATTTCGGTTTGAATTTTGTGTTAGTGTAGTGCAACACATCAGCCAAAACCAAACGTCCTTCTGCGTCAGTGTTAATAACTTCAATAGTTTGACCAGACATTGAACGAACCACATCACCCGGACGTTGCGCTGTTCCTGAAGGCATATTTTCAACCAAGCCAATTGCGCCAATCACATTCACTTTCGCTTTTCTTTGTGCCAAGTTACGCATCAAACCAACAACAACAGCACTTCCTGCCATGTCAGTTTTCATGTCTTCCATATTTGCTGAAGGTTTTATTGAAATGCCACCAGTGTCGAAAGTAACGCCTTTACCTACGAAAGCCAAAGGCGCTTCGCCTTTTTTGCCGCCGTTCCATTTCAAAATCACCATTTGTGATTCAAATTCACTACCCTGTCCAACACCAAGTAAAGAGCCCATTCCCAGCTTTTTCATTGCTGCTTCACCAAGCACTTCAACTTCTAAACCTTCTTTGGCCAAAGTTTTGCAGATCGCAGCGTAACTTTCTGGATTCAAGGTATTTGAAGGTTCAGAGACCAAATCACGAGTGAAGAAAATATTGTCTGCCAAGATTTTTAGTGGCGCGTATTCTTTCTCAGCCTTTGCTGCATCAGGAGCCGTCACGGTTAAAGATTGTAAGTGGAAGGCTTTGTCTTTCTTTTTATCTTCAAAATATTTGTTAAAACGATAGCTCTGCAAAGCCGCACCGAATGCGATTTTAGCCGCTGCATCTGCAGAATTTTTTAAGTCAAAAAATACTGAAACATTTTTGATTTTAGCACCATTCGCCAAAGCAACGATTTTCGATCCAACTTTATTTAACGCCAATTCATCTAATTTTTTTTCTGACCCTGCACCAACAAGACCAACCAACTTTCCGTTTTCTGAAACTAAAAAGCTTTGGGTTGACTTTCCCGAAAAGTCAAAATTTTCCTTGGCAAATTTTAGAGCTTTAATGTTGGCTTTTTTTGCTTGTTCTTCGGTAAAAACCAAAACAGCAACACCATTTTTAAGCGTAGAAAAATCGTGAGCTTTTGCGAAGTTGATTTTCATGTTTGATTAAATTTAAAGTGAAGGGAATTGAAGGCCGCGGAATTTAGAAAGCGGCTGTAATTTTGTAAACAATAATGACAGATAATTTTACATTAATTTTTTCACTAATCAGCTTAGGATTTTTCGGCGGATTTTCTCATTGTGTGGGAATGTGCGGTCCGTTTGTTGTCACTCAAGTTTCAAATCGTTTACAAAAAACTTCGCTGCAAAATTTTTCGCAATTTCAGAAACTAAAAAATTTAGCGCTGTTACCTTACCATCTTGGTCGCATTTCAAGTTATTCCTTGATAGGTTTTTGCTGTTCTTACTTCACGCAGAATATCGAAGATTTTTTCGGATTCAAAATCTTCTCGGTAATATTTTTACTGATTGCAGCGTTAATTTTTTCGAGCCTTTTTTTTGAAAAAGAAATCTTGCCAGAAGTCGCTTTTTCAAAGAAAATTAAATTGCGATTTAAATCGTTAATTTTAGAAAGTGGACTTCACTTTTTTTCCAAAAAAATTTCATTTTTATTTCAGGATCCGCGTGGTTTAAGAGGATATTTTCTAGGCCTTGTTCTTGGCTTTATCCCATGCGGACTTTTATATTCGGCGTTCCTGATTTGCGCAACAATTCAGAATCCGTTCTTAGCCGCTTTAGGAATGATTTTTTTTGGTGTCAGCACATTTCCGTCACTTTTTTTGACGGCATTGGGTGGCAAGTTATTTAACAAAATTCCAGAATTTAAATTTATCGCCAAAGGCTTGATTTTACTTAACGTAATCATGCTTATTTTGATGGCAATTAAAGTAATAATTTAAAGCTAAATATGTCTTCAGCTCAAGCTTCACATTCTCCAGTCTCTTATAATTACGACATCGTAAAACTCTTCACTATCGCCACCACATTTTGGGGAATTGTTGGATTTGCTGCTGGTGTTTACATTGCTCTAGAACTTGCAATTCCAGCACTGAATTTAGGATCAGAATACATTAATTTCGGTCGCCTTCGCCCTCTTCATACTTCCGCAGTAATTTTCGCTTTCGGCGGCAACGCACTTTTCGCTACCAGTTTTTTCGTGGTGCAACGCACTTCGCAAGCTCGTCTTTGGGGTAGCTGTTTGTTACACAAGTTTATTTTCTGGGGCTACCAAGCTTTCATCGTAATGGCTGCAGTTGGTTATCTTGGTGGAATTACTCAAGCCAAAGAATATGCTGAACCAGAATGGTATGCTGATTTGTGGTTAACCATCGTCTGGGTTTGCTACTTACTCGTTTACATGATGACGATTAAAAATCGTAAAGAACCTCACATTTACGTAGCTAACTGGTTCTACCTTGGATTTATTATTACCGTAGCGATTCTTCACATCGTCAACAATCTTTCTATCCCACTACGTTGGGATAGCAGCGAAAGCTATCCAATCTTCGCCGGCGTTCAAAGTGCCATGATTCAATGGTGGTACGGACATAACGCAGTAGGTTTCTTCCTAACCGCCGGTTTCATCGGAATGATGTATTACTTCGTTCCTAAACGCGCCCAACGCCCAGTTTATTCTTACCGTCTTTCAATTCTGCACTTTTGGTCTTTGATCTTTATCTACATCTGGGCTGGCCCACACCATTTGCACTACACTTCTCTTCCTGATTGGGTACAAACTTTGGGCATGACTTTCTCAATCATGCTGTGGATGCCTTCTTGGGGCGGTATGATTAACGGTATCATGACTCTTTCTGGTGCTTGGGACAAACTTCGCACCGATCCAGTTTTACGCTTCCTAATTACCGCTGTTGCTTTCTATGGCATGAGTACTTTTGAAGGCCCACTAATGGCAATCAAAACTGTTAATGCTCTTTCACATTATACCAACTGGACAGTTGGCCACGTTCACTCTGGCGCTTTGGGTTGGGTTGCTCTAATCAGCTTTGGATCTTTGTATCACATGGTCCCAGTGCTTTGGGGTAAGAAAGAACTTTACTCAATGAAGCTAGTTTCAACCCATTTCTGGTTGGCTTCAATTGGCATCGTGCTTTACATCACTGCAATGTGGATCGCCGGAATCACCGAAGGTTTGATGTGGCGCGCCTACGACCAAATGGGTTTCTTACAATATTCATTCATTGAAAGCGTAAAAGCAGTTCGCCCGCTTTATTTAGTCCGCGGTATCGGTGGAGTATTCTTCCTAAGTGGAGCTCTTCTTATGACCTACAATTTCTACAAAACTATTCGTACTTCAAATAATGTTTAAACATCATGGCAAGGTCGAGCGTAACTCGATTCTACTTTTAGTCCTTACAATCATCTTAGTTTCAGTCGGTGGCTTGGTTGAGATCGCACCACTCTTCCGCATGGAAACTGTAATTGAGAAAGTTGATGGAATGCGCCCTTACACGCCGCTTGAATTAGTCGGTTCTAAAATCTACAAACGCGAAGGATGCTACGGTTGCCATTCTCAACAAGTTCGTGTTTTGCGTGACGAAGTTGAACGCTACGGCCATTATTCAATCGCTGCTGAAAGCATGTACGATTACCCTTTCCAATGGGGTTCAAAAAGAACTGGTCCAGATTTAGCACGCGTTGGCGGTAAATATTCTGATCAATGGCACGTTCGTCATTTGATTAATCCACGCGATGTAGTTCCTGAATCAATCATGCCAACTTACCAATTCTTAATGGAACGCGATGCTCAATTTTCTGGCATTGCTGACGACATGGAAGTGCTTCGCAAGCTTGGTGTTCCATACACTGATGAAATGATTCAAAATGCCGTTTCCGATGCAGTAGTCCAAGGTTCAAACGAACGCGAATCAGAAGCTCTGCAAAAACGCTACGGCGGCAAAGTTAACGTTCACGACTTCGACGGTAATCCAAACAAAATTTCCGAAATGGATGCTTTGGTTGCTTACTTGCAAGTTTTAGGAACCTTCGTTGATTTTAAAAAATTCGACGCAGTGGAGAAAAAGTAAGAGTTTGAATAAAGTAAACCCCCTGACCCCTGCGGGGCCACCCCCCTTAACAGGGGGGCTTTGGTCTTAGTTCTGCCCCCCTGTTAAGGGGGGTGGCCCCGCAGGGGTCAGGGGGTTTCTTTAACCAAACTCGAAATTGGTAAAAAATTTAAAAAATGACACAAACCCTAATCCACTACGCTCCAACAATCGCAACTGTGTTCTTCTTCTTGATTTTCTGCTATGTAATTTACTCAGTTTTCAAGAAAGGAGCAAAAAAGAAATTCGATCAATTTTCACAAATACCGCTTAAAGATCATGACTGAACATAATCACGAAAATCACAAACAAGAAAAATTTGAAAAGAAAGCTGAAACTACTGGTCACGAATGGGATGGCATTTCAGAATACAATATTGGTGCGCCGCGTTGGTGGCTTATTGTCTGGATTATCTGTATTATTTGGTCAGTAATTTATTGGTTTTTTTATCCAACTTGGCCAATTGCTGGTGGAAATACCAAAGGCAGTCTAGGTTGGTCACAACAATCACAGCTTAAAGAATCTCAAGCAGAAATTGATGCCATCAGGAATGATTACCTAGAACAAATCTCTCAAAGAGATTTAAAACAAATTCAGAAAGATCCGAAACTAATGGAATTTGCTCTTAATGGTGGTCGTGCAGCTTTTAAGGAAAATTGTGCTGCTTGTCACGGTACTGGTGCACAAGGATTTAAAGGCTTTCCTAACTTAAATGACGACGACTGGTTGTGGGGCGGAAAAATTGAAGATATTTATCAAACTCTTCTTTTTGGTATTCGCTCAAGCCACGATAAAACTCGTAACAGCGTTATGCCTTCATTTGGTTTAGATAAAATTTTGAAGAAAGAAGAAATCGCAGACGTTGCACAATATGTGATGTCACTTTCTGACAAAACTTTGAACAATCCAAAAGGTGAAGCAATTTTCAAAGCCAACTGTGTAGCTTGTCATGGAGTTGGTGGCAAAGGCGACAGATCAGTTGGTGCTCCGAATTTATCAGATGCGATCTGGCTTTACGGTGGCAGTAAAGAAGATATCGAGTATACTGTTACTTACGCTCGCGCTGGTGTAATGCCTTATTGGACTGGAAGACTTGACGATGTTACCATCAAGCAATTGGCTCTTTACGTTCACTCTTTGGGTGGCGGAGAATAATCAATTTAGCTTATGCGTAAAATATCCAATGATCCTTTACAAATAGCTCAAGGACTTAATACGCAGATCTACTGGCATCATTTTTTCAACAATCACGACATCGATCGTATTGTTGAATATTGCGAATCATTCGAATTACAAAATTCTACCGTTTCACAAGACAACCCTAACATCGATAAAGCGATCAGAATTTCACAGGTGAATTTTCATAATCGTAACGACGACAACGCTTGGATCTTCGACCAGCTAAATTTCGGTGTTGAAGATATTAACAATAACTTTTTTAACTTCGATTTATACGGCTACGACTATTTCCAATATTCACAGTATAAAGCTGAAGAAGCGGGAAAATACGATTTTCATATGGATATTTTCACCAATGAAGAAAGTTTTAAAATGCCTTTAACCCGCAAATTATCTTTGGTACTTTTACTCAGTGAACCAGGAATTGATTTCGAAGGCGGAGAATTCCAGATCAACACTTCCGCTGAAAGTAAGTTAGAAACTTTAGAAATGCGCAAAGGCACCTTAATCGCCTTCCCTTCTTTCATAATTCATCGCGTATTACCAGTTACAAAAGGCACCAGAAAGTCTCTTGTATTATGGGTTGAAGGGCCGAAATTCAAATAAAATGATTGGATTTGAATTAACAAAATCATCACTTCTCGACTCTTACCAAAATCACAAACTGCATCATGCAATTTTACTTCACGGCAAAAAAGGCATTGGAAAAGCCAGCTTTGCTAATGAATTGGTAAATGAAATTTTAAGTACAAAAAACTCTTCTTACTCGCAACATCCAGATTTATTTTTGATCGAAAAAGACGCCGAAAAAAAAGAAATTGGCATCGATAAAATTCGCAGCATCAGTAATTTTTCTAATCAGACTTCAGCGATTTCAAAAAATAAATTCATCATTATCGACTCAGCTTGCGAGCTTAATAAATCTAGCTCAAACGCTTTACTAAAAATCTTGGAAGAACCACGACCGAATAATTTTCTGATTCTAATTTCACATAATTTAAATCGCGTTTTACCAACAATTCGTTCGCGTTGTCATTTGGTAAAGATTCCTGATTTATCGCGCCAAGATTTCAACAAAGTTTTACAACAAAATAATCTCAGTTTCGCACAAAAAGATTTAGAATTTTTAGCTGAAATCTGTGATAATTCTCCAGCTGATGCCATCAATTATGGACTTGAAGTAACAAGGTTTTATGAGCTTTTCTTGCGCTCCATTTTAAACAAAAAAACTAGCGAAGAACTGGTAAAAAAAATCGCCGATAAAAATTTTCCTTTCACAATTTTTGAAAAATGCTGCGAGTTTTTTTTCGCGCGCCTCGCGAAATTCAGCAACAATGTTGCTATCAATTTTTACTTCGAAGAAGAAAAAGTTTTTCTAAATTTAATACGCAAATTTCCACCAGAAAAAATTTTCACGATTCAAGATGAAAGCTTGAAAGACTTGCGCAAAACAGCTTCCTTAAATCTCGATAAGAAACTGAGTTTCATAAATATTTTTAATCACATCTGTTATTAAGTTAGAATGACAAAACTTTACAAAAGCATCGGATTAATGAGTGGCACTTCAATGGATGGAATTGATTTAGCCTTGATTGAAAGTGACGGTAAAAAAATTATTAATCGCAAAAATTTTGATTATTTGCCTTACACTCCAGAATTTAAGAGCCGCCTTGCCAGCTTAATTTACGGGAATCCCAAACTTTCGGAAATCAAAATTGTTGAAGATGATCTGACTTTACTTCACGTAAATTTGGTAAACGATTTTTTGGCAAAAAATAAAATTTCTTCTTCAGAAATTGATTTAGTCTCTTTTCACGGACACACAATTTTACACATGCCAGAACGATGTGCTACTTGGCAAGTTGGTAATCCGCATTTGTTGGCACACAAAACTGGCATTAATGTGGTCGCAGATTTTAGGAGTCGCGATATCGTTTTGGGCGGACAAGGCGCGCCTTTAGTTCCAATTTATCACTTTCATCTTTTTAGCGATCAACCACGCCCCATGGCGGTTTTAAATATTGGTGGAATTTCCAATATTACTTACATCCGCAACGATAACGAGAATGACATCGAAGCTTTCGACACTTGCTTCGGCAACGCACCTCTCGATGATTTGGTAAAGAAAAAATTCAATCTTGATTATGATGAAGATGGTAAATTAGCTAAACGCGGACAGATCGATTTTATTTTAGCTGATCGCATTTTACAGAATGAGATTTTTCACAAGAAACCACCGAAATCTTTTGATCGCGACGACTTTTCAGACCTACTCTCTCCTATAAACAGCTTAAAAAATCCTGAAGATGCACTAGCCACTTTTGCTTATATGCATTCTAAAGCAATCCAACTTAGTTTGGATTTTTTGAGTGAAAAACCGAAGGAAATTTTAGTGTGCGGCGGCGGACGTAAAAACGTCGCGATGATGGATGAAATGAAAAAGTGGTTGTCTGGTGTAGTGGTAAAAACCGTTGATGAAGTTGGTTTTAATGGTGATGCAATTGAAGCCGAGGCTTTTGCATTCCTCGGCATTAGAAGTGTTTTGGGATTACCAATTAGCTTTCAAAAGACGACAGGGGTTTCACAGGGAAGTAATTCCTCTCTGGCTTCACCTCAGCAACATTCTTCTTCTTGCGGCGGCGTCTTCTATCGCGCTTAACTTTACGAACTTTTGTGGCATCAAGAACCAAACGATCTTTGATGTGTTGATCGATGATCGCTTCAAAGTCAGCCATGTGGTCTTTAAAGAAGTGATCCGCACCATGAACCATTTGATAGCTCACGATAGCACCTTCACGTGCTGACAATTTTTCCGCTAATTTCGCAGTATCAACTTCTTTAGTAATTTCGTCTTTGTCACCTTGAACGATTAATCCCGCAGAAGTGCAAGGAACGATGAAATTAAAATCATATTTTGTCGCTGGAGGAGCAACCAAGATATAGTTTTCTAGCTCAGGTCTTCTCATTACGGTTTGAAGTGCAATCCAAGAACCAAAGGAAAATCCGGCAATCCAGAAATCTGAAGCTTCCATATTTTGATCATGAAGCCAATTCATCACAGCAGTGGCATCAAGCAATTCACCAACACCATTATCAAACTTGCCTTGTGATTTTCCAACACCGCGAAAGTTAATACGCAAAACCGAAAAACCGTTATTCACGAAAGATTTGTACAGATTATAAGTAATCTTGTTGTTCATGGTTCCACCATGCAAAGGATGCGGATGCAACACTAAAGCAACTGGCGCTTTCGGATTAGGATTTTGATGGTAGCGGCCCTCGATTCTACCGGCAGGGCCGTTGATGATTACTTCAGGCATAAGATTTTTTATTCCAAAAAATTAGGGATAAGAAATAAGGATTAAGAAAAGTAAGTAAAAATACTTACCTAACGTATTCCCTGTCTCTTATCCCCAAAAATTAGTTAAGTTCGTCCCACTGGATTGGTCTGTTATCAACCAAAACTAGCTGAGTAGTTCCAGCATATTTTGCAGACATATATTTACCGTGTCCGGCGTGAACACCAGAGTAATAAACTGGCTCAACATCTTTACCGTTGTGCTTCTTTTTTTCGACGTTTTTTACCCTGTTCTTCGGGTTGTTCTTAGTACCCATGAGTGCGTTATATTTTAAATTTTGAAGGAGAAATTTCTTGTAGAAAAAGAAATGAGGCCGCGCAAAATAAAAACCATCGCACCAAAATCAAGTTTTTTCTCCTCATTTTTTAAATCTCCGAATTTCAACAATGCCTAAATTTAACCGTTTAAAAGACTACGTCGTAACTAATAAAAATGTAATCGTTCGTGTTGACATCAACGTACCGATGAAAAATGGCAAGATCGAAGATGATACTCGCATCAAAGCCGTAATTCCAACTTTGAAATATTTGGCACAACACCAAGCGAAAGTGATCGTAATTTCACATTTCGGCCGACCAGAAGGTAAAGTTGAACCTTCAATGTCCGTTCAACCTCTTGTAGCTCGTGTTGCTGAATTACTTGAAGGCATCAAAGTTTCTTTCGTTGATGATTGTATCGGTGAAAAAGTAAAAAAAGCTGTGGAAGCCACAAATTACGGCGAAGTAATCATGTTAGAAAATCTGCGCTTCTACAAACAAGAAACCAAAAATGATCCGGAATTTTCACGCGAATTAGCATCACTTGCCAATCTTTATGTAAATGATGCCTTTTCTTGTTCACACCGCGCTCACGCCTCAATTACTGGTATTCCAGCAATCTTAAAATCTGCCGCTGGTTTCTTGATGGAAGAAGAATTGGATGGTTTGACCAACCATTTAGAAAATGCAAAAAAACCAATGATGGCAGTTGTTGGTGGCGCGAAAGTTTCAACTAAACTTGATTTACTAAATTCACTTTCGGCAAAAGCTCAAACCATTGTGGTTGGAGGCGGCATGGCTAACACTTTCCTTTACGCTTTGGGTAAAAATGTTGGTAAATCGTTGTGCGAAAAAGAATTAAAAGACACAGCGCTACAAATTATTGAAACTGCCAAAGCCAATGGTTGCCAAGTTTTGCTGCCATCTGACGTTGTGGTTGCCAAAAAATTTGAAGCAGGTGCTGAGTGCAAAACTGTATCGATTGATGATATCGCAGAAGATGACATGATCTTAGACATTGGCGCACAAAGCAGTGCGAAAGTTGCAGCAGAGTTAACGCAACATCAAACTTTAGTGTGGAATGGTCCACTTGGTGCTTTCGAGATTAAACCTTTCAATATCGGAACTGACAGCTTCGCAAGAACTGCAGCTAAATTGACCGAAGAAGGGAAATTGGTTTCAGTTTCTGGCGGCGGAGATTCAGTTTCGGCGCTTAATTCGGTTGGCTTGGCTGATAAGTTTACTTATATTTCAACTGCTGGTGGAGCGTTTTTGGAGTGGTTGGAAGGGAAGGATTTGCCGGGTGTGGCGGCTTTGGGGAATTAATAAGTTAAGAAATAAAACTAAAGAAACCCCCCGACTCGCTTCGCGAGCCACCCCCCTTGACAGGGGGGCGATGGTTCGAGTCCAGCCCCCCTGTCAAGGGGGGTGGCTCGCGAAGCGAGTCGGGGGGTTTACCTAGCAGAACTCAATCTCACTAAAATTATTTCCTAAAAACTCATCGAATTAATTCCATCACGATTTACTTCCACAAAAGCCTTCTTTCTCAAATCCATCAATCGTCCTTTTGCTACTGTTTGTAACTTCTTCACAAAAATCTGATTGCGCGCCACATTCAAATCGCGCTCTTCGATTTTTGCTTCTTGTTTGATGTTCAAAACTTTGAAAATGTAATAACCATCATTCACCAAAATTGGATCAGAATACTCATTCTTTTTTAACTTAGCGATCGCCGAAAAAATTCTAGCATCAATATCATTTTGTGAAACCCATCCCAACTCACCATCATTTTCCGCAGTTACATTATGACGCGAAAATTGTTTAACTATACTACGAAAATCAGCGCCAGATCTTAGTTCGCTGACTAATTTTTTCGCCATAATATCGGAATTATCGCCTACAGGAATAAAAATTTCCGCCAGCAAATATTTTGAAACATTGGTGTTAAATTTATACTGCTCAAAAAATTCATTAACTTCTGCATCAGTGATTTTTACTTGTCCCCGCAGGGTTTGGGAAACAATTTTCGACCACGAAATTTCCGCATCAACTTGTCGCAAATAATTTGCGTAAGAAAGATTTCTTTCGATCAACGAAACTTTAAACTGAGTAACATTTTTCTTCTGATGCAGCGCCATCATTTCAACAGCTTCGTCAACTTCATTAGATAGAACTTCAATTTTTAAATTGGCCGCTTCTTGTCTAATCAGCTCTTCATCGACCATTTTATCAACAATCTGATCAAGCAGATTTTTACGCTCAATCGCCGAATTAACTTTAATCTTAGAAAAAAACAGAACGAAACGATAACGATCCAACAGCTCAAGATTGGTCAAAACTTTATTATTAATCTTGGCAACTACGAAAACACTTTCAGCTTTCTGCGCCAAAAGATTTGACGCAGAAAAAATTAGCAAAATTAAGATAAGAAAAAATTTTGAGGCGAAATTTTTAAGCATTATTTTTGCATAGTTGCTTTGTAAATACTAACGCCGCGAACTAGATCGATAGCGCGTGCAAGCTGATAATCTTTGTCGTATAAATCAAAATTATCGTCACCAATTTTTTCTTTTTTAGCATCAGCAATCGCCTCCTGAATTTGCACTTCAATGTGACCTTTTAAGTCAGCTTCAGAATTTGGATCATCATTTTTTTGTTTCTGAATTTTTGCGTCAGAAACTTCAACATCTGGCTCAATTCCATGAGCCTGAATAGATTTACCGCTTGGCGTGTAATAAAGCGAAGTAGTAAGACGAATTGCACCGTGATTTTTTTCCAAAGGAATCACTGTTTGCACCGAGCCTTTACCGAAAGATTTTACACCCATAATCATCGCACGGCTGTTGTCTTGCAAGGCACCCGCAACAATTTCTGATGCCGAAGCTGAACCTTCATTAACCAATACAACCATTGGCACACCAGCAATCAGATTCTCGTCAGACAAATCTTTAAAGTATTTAGTAGTACTTTTATCACGACCAGCAATTGAAACGATGGTTTTATCTTTCGACAAGAATTCATCACTGATCTTTACCGCCTGATCTAAAAGACCGCCAGGATTGTTACGCAAATCAAGCACAAATCCTCTAAGATTTTTTTCACCGATTTGTAATTTTAATCTTTTCAATTCGTTAACTAAACCAGAATGAGCCTGTTCAGAGAAGCTATTAATTTTAACATAAGCTACATCTTTGAATCGCGCTGATCTGACAGCTTTCACCTTAATGATTTCGCGTGTAATGGTTTTGGTAATAGGTGCTTTTTCACCTTTTCTTAGAATAGTAACTTCAACTTTAGTTCCTGGTTTACCACGTAGTTTTTTCACCACCTCATCAATCGTCAAACCAACAACACTTTTACCATCAACTTTGCTAATATAATCGCCAGATTTCATGCCAATTTTAAACGCTGGAGTATCTTCAATCGCGCTCACAACTTTTACCAACGAAAATTCCATGGTGATCTCAACACCAAGTCCACCAAATTCACCTTTGGTTTGTACTTGCATTTCTTTAAGAGCATCTTCGTTTAAGTAAGATGAATGTGGATCAAGCGAAGAAAGCAAACCATTTGCTGCAGATTCCGCTAATTGACGATCGGTTTTTTCTTCAACATATTCTTTTTTAACACGGGAAATTATGTCTTGCAGGAATTCTCTTTGATCGGCTTCAGAATTTTTCTGATCAAACTTAAGAGGTTTGATTTCGATTTGCGAAAATGATACTGCTGAAAAAAAACCAACAGCCGTTGATATAACAACGACAACAGAAATTTTTGCGAGATTTTTCATAAATACCGATCTGATGTTGATTAGAATTGGGCAAAAAATAATCCCGCATGACTCAAGGCACATGCGAGATTATTGTAAAACTTAGTAAAAACAGAGAAGAATATAACTACGCAATACCGTATTCCTCTTTTAGAGAAAGAGTGATTTCTTCAGGTGGTTCATCACCATAAGCTGAGTGCAAAATCTTACCGTAATTTTCCAAATGGATAATTTCGTCATTCAAAGCTTTTAAGAAAAGTTGAACTTTCAAACGATCAACCAAAACGTAATACCAGGCGTTGCGACCGGCATCGATTCCTTTTACAAGATATATTAGTTCGGCTTGCATTTTTTTCTGAGGATCAATTGGTTTAATATTATTATTTTTCTGATTGGCAAGGATCGAGTCCGAAACAGAGCCTGAATCAGACTTGCTGGAAACGATTTCTTCCCTTTTTAAATTTTGAGAAGTGAAACTAGATTCTTTTTTTGCGTATCTTTCGGCGAAAGATTTTGCGCCACCACTTTGTGCTTCAGCCATATTTTTCTAAGAATGAATAGCAGTATTAGGATTTTTGGTATTTTTTAACCACCAGTCATTGACTGATTTTTTTGGTCCGCAAGGTCCGTCATCGTTAGAAACGCAAGGACTTTTAATATCAACTGTTTTTGCTGCACAAGAAGAAACCAAGGCAAAAAAAGACAGTAGCAAAACGATTTTTTTCATGATTTTCGCTAAAAAAATTTGCGGGATTTGAGAAAAAACTAAGTGCTTGATAGAATTTTGCAAGCAACTAAAGAATTAAAAAATAACAATCAAAATCTTTCCCAAAAAATTGTCAGAAAAAAATTTTCAAAAAACATTAATCATTGGTCTTGGATTAATTGGCGGCTCTTTTGCAAAAGCATTACGTCAACATAAAATTAGCGAAAGAATTTACGCTTACGACCTCAATCCTGAATCTTTAGAAGCAGCAATAAAATCAAAAATAATTGATGATTTTGTTATGCTTGATGAAGATCTTAGCGATTTTGATTTTATCGTTTTCGCCACGCCACTTTCGACTTATGAAAAAATTGCCAAAGAGATCGTAAAAAAAATCTCATCTAATATTGTTATTATTGACTTAGGATCGATTAAACAAATCAATTTGAAGAAACTTTTTAAGTCTAATTTTATTCCTTGTCATCCAATTGCTGGATCAGAAAAAGTTGGTTTCGAAAATTCTGACGCACAACTTTTTAGTGAAAAAAAGTTCATTATTTGTCCTGAAAACTGTGACGAAAAATCTCTCAAAAAAGTTAGTGAACTCGTAAAAATAATTGGTGCTATTCCTGAGTTTTTAGAAGCTAAAAAACACGATGAAATTTACGCTTTAGTTTCCCATTTACCGCAGTTTTTATCGTTTTTGACTAAAGATTTTTCACCAAAAAAAATTAGCAATGATTTCTTCAAAACCGCTTTTCGTCTTGATAATTCTGATGCCGAAATGTGGAGCGATATTTTTAAACTAAACGAGAAAAATTTAGAAAAATTTTACTTCGAATTTTTTGATAATTTGGAAGAAAACATAAAAAGCTTACCTTCGTTTGAATGGAGAAGATCAGAAAAAATGCCGAATAATTTGGCAGATTTAGAATCCAACTTCGCCGCAATTTTCTTCCGCGCTTTAGTCGTAAAATCTTATCTTGAAATTTCGCAGATCGCAAATTTTCAGAATTATGCCGGCACAGGATTTAGAGACTTTACTTCGATTGTTGCTGTCTTAAATTATGATCCTCAAATTTTGCAAAAATTGATCGAGAAAAATCGCTCGCAAATCCTCAAATTTTTTAATTCACTTTCATGAGTCAGGAACAATTAAACGAAGTCCGTCCTTATCGCGCTATTCATCGCCGCAAGTCGCGCCAGATTTTTGTTGGCAATGTTGCTATTGGTGGCGATGCGCCAATCGCAGTTCAATCAATGACCAATACGCCAACGATCGATGTTCAAGCCACAATTCGTCAAGTTAATGAATGTGTAGAAGTTGGTGCCGAATTGATGCGTATTTCTGTTCCCGATCAAGATTCTTCTGCGGCACTTAAACAAATTATTCCACATTGCCCAGTTCCAATTATCGCCGATATTCACTTCCATTATCGCCGCGCCATTGAAGCCGCTGAAGCTGGCGCAAAATGTTTGCGTATTAATCCCGGAAATATCGGATCAGATGAAAAAGTTCGCGAAGTAATTAAGGCCGCCAAAGATTATGGCTGTTCAATTCGCATCGGAGTTAACGCCGGATCACTTGAACAAGATTTGCTTAATAAATATAAAACTCCAACTCCGGAAGCTTTGGTTGAATCAGCACAACGCCACATCAAAATTCTGGAAGATAACGATTTCTTCAATTTCAAAATCAGCGTTAAAGCCTCTGACGTTTTCTTGGCAGTCGCTGGCTATCGCGCTTTAGCGGAAGTTTGCGATTATCCACTTCACATCGGAATTACTGAAGCCGGAAGTTTGGCCGCCGGAACAGTAAAATCTTCGATCGGCCTTGGAACTTTGCTGTGGAGCGGAATTGGCGACACGATGCGTGTTTCACTTTCTGCCGATCCGCGTGAAGAAATTAAAGTGGCTTATCAAATTTTAAAAAGTCTTGGAATCCGCAATCACGGCGTGAATTTGATTTCTTGCCCATCTTGCGCCCGTCAAGCTTTCGACGTAATCAAAACTGTCGAAGCCGTTGAAAAGCGCGTTGAGCACATCAAAACTCCGCTGACTATTTCAATTTTAGGCTGCGTAGTAAATGGTCTTGGCGAAGCGGCACACACGCAAATCGGCATTACTGGCGGTGGAGGCGGTCGTCACAACGTTTATATAAATGGCAAGCCAGATCACAAAGTTGCATCCGAAGAATTGATTAACCACATCGTTGATCTGATCGAGAAAGAAGCAAAAAATGCTAAATAAAAAACTCATCAGCGAAAATTTTTCTCGCGCGGCACAAAGTTACAACAAAGCAGCTTTAGTACAAAAACAGGCGGCAGAAACATTATGTCGCCTCGCCTCACCTTTCATTCAAAAAGATTCTGTAATTCTCGATTTAGGCTGTGGCACAGGATTTATAGCCGAGAATCTCTCCCAAGAAATTTTTGAAGCTGATTTAAGTTTCGCCATGCTCAAACAAAAATCTGGCAACTTCAAAATCAATTGTGACTTCGAACATCTGCCTTTCAAAGGCCAAAGCTTTGATGTTTTAATTTCATCTTTCTCTCTGCAATGGCTGGAAGATTTTGAAAAAAACTTCGCTAATTTTTCTGCAATCTTAAAACCAAATGGAATATTTGCCTTTTGTATTCCAACTTCTAACAGCTTAAAAGAGCTTAAAACTGCCAGCGTTCAATCAGGTTGTGACTTTCATTTCAACCAGTTACCGCAATCCGCCGAAATCAAATCAGCCCTGAAAAATAGTGGATTTGAAGAAAAAATTTATAAATCAGAAATTATCAAATCGGAGTTTGAAAGTGGACTACAAGCTCTCAAATCAATCAAAACAATTGGTGCAAATTATCAACTAAACAGAAACTTCATTTCAAAAACACAATTGATCCAATTCGACAATTTTTGTTTGAAAAATTTCAGTCAGCGAAGTAAAAAAGTCGCCATCTCGTGGGATCTCTCCTTTTTCATTTTCCAAAAATCACATAATTTATGATCGGCGGCTTCGTAAAAAAATTCTTGTTTAAAAAATCCGACAAAACTCCACAAGAAAGTAAAGATGGCATAGCGGTTGCTATACGCCAGAAGTCACAAGAACTTACTGACGGAATCTTTAACAAAATTGATTCGGTAAAAGACGAGCTCGTAACCATGAAGGAGAAATACGATAACCTTCTTGAAACCAACTATAATCTTGGTCTCAAACACATTGAAAATGGCAATTTATCAGAAGCAATTTTTCGCTTCCGCTTTATCAGAAAATTTTGGCCAGAGCATTATGATTCTTACTACCAGCTAGCTTATTGTTTAGTTTTGAATAGAAAAAGCGTCGATGCCAAAATAGTTTTGGAAGAATTACTAAAAAGAAATCCACAACATCAAGCTGGGCAAGATCTACTACAATTAATCGAGTCAGATTTGGCATCAGAAGTTCAAGATTCTACTCAGGACACCATAAATTAATGTTCAAAAAGCTCACTATACTAACATTAGTTTGTGCTATTTTCCTCACTATTTCTCTCGGGAATTGTTACGCCAATCCCGCAGATTTCGACGATAGCGAGTTCGAAGCATTCGACAGCCAAAACAACGAAGAAATTTACGATCCGCTCGAAAAATATAATCGCAAAATCTACGTCTTTAACGATTTCCTCGATCGTTATTTTTTAGAATATGTTGCTAAAGGCTATCGCAAAAACGTTCCGAAACCAGCGCGCGATTCTGTACACAATTTCCTGAACAATATTGCTTTGCCGATTTCAGCTTTTAATTCCTTTGTTCAAGGCAAAGGAGAGAATGGTTTAGCAACTTTCTCCAACTTTCTCATTAATTCTACTATTGGAGTTTTCGGACTTTTCGATGTCGCTGGCGAAAAAGGCGTACGTTATCATCCCGAAGATTTTGGACAAACTCTGGGACATTACGGCGTAAAATCAGGTGCTTATTTGATGGTTCCTTTTATGGGCCCAAGCTCAGTTCGTGATTTTGGCGGCACTGTTACTGATCAAGTGGTCAATCCCGCTTCATACAACTATTTCGAAATTGGCGGCAAAACTTATTTGATTGGAGATGGAGCTTTAATTGCAGTCACTTTTATGCGTACAGTCGACACAAGGGAAAGTTTGATTGACATTATTGACGATGTCAGAAAAGAATCTTTCGATCCTTACGCTACACTCAGAAGCGCCTACACTCAAAAACGTAACAACGACATTAAAAATTAACATGAAACAACTTCTAACTACTGCGTTCTTTTTAATTATTTTCTCATCTTCGGCATTGGCTCAAGATGCTCAAATGAAACCGAAAGTAAAAACCTTCATTGAAGAAGTTGGCGGAAAAATAATCTCAATTGCCAACGAAAAAGGCATTTCTGAAGAGAAGAAAAAAGACAAAATTATCACAGTTATTGATGGAGCAATTGATGCCGACTGGATTTCACGCTTCGTTTTAGGCAAAAACTACAAAACTCTTTCTGAAGAAAACAAAACCAAATTTTCTAAACTTTACCGCGATTTCATGATTAACACTTACGGTCCAAAATTCAGAAATTATAATGGTCGTAGATTTGACGTTGTGGAAGTGACTGAACAAAATGGCTTCTTCGTTGCTAAATCAGAATTTTTACCAAAAGATTCTAACGTACCAATCAACGTTAATTTCAGAGTAAAAGAGCGCGAGGGAAAATTAGTGATTTTAGATTTTATCGCTGAAGGTGTGAGTTTGATCGAAACTCAAAGATCAGAGTTTAACTCAGCAATTTCACAAAAAGGTGTTGATGGATTTTTGGTTGATTTGGATGCCAGAGTTAAAAAATTGAAAGCGCAGAAATAGATTTTTGTTCTTACGTCTGACTAGACATTTTTAGTTTTGCTAAAGAAACCCCCCGACCCTGCGGGCCACCCCCCTTGACAGTGGGGCTGGAGCCTTACTTGCCCCCCTGTCAAGGGGGGTGGCCCCGTAGGGGTCGGGGGGTTTCTCGCTACGAATTCAGAATATTAGATTACTCCTTCTTCTCCCCAACTTTTCTTCTCAACAAATTCTTCCGCAGCGCTTCCGACAACTGCTTTTTCTTCTTCTGCTTTTCCTTTTTCTTTTCTGGCAAATTATTTGGCTGTTCCTTCTGCATTACAAATCCTGATCAATATCAAATTGTTTAGAATACAAATTGGCGTAAGCTCCACCTTTGTCGATTAATTCTTGATGCGATCCTGATTCCACCACCTTTCCTTCGGAAATTACAAAAATCTTATCAGCATGGATCACCGTTGATAAACGATGGGCAATCACAATTGAAGTGCGTCCTTTCATTAATTTCGCCAAAGCATTTTTAATTAATCTTTCTGAAACTGGATCAAGTGCAGAAGTTGCTTCATCTAACAATAAAATCGGCGCATCGTACAAAATGGCACGCGCAATCGCGATTCTTTGACGCTGACCGCCCGACAAACGAATACCATTTTGACCAATTTGGGTTTGATAACCATTTGGCAAAGCACGAATAAATTCATCAGCTTCTGCCATTTTTGCCGCAGCAATAATTTGCTCTTCTGTTGCGTCTTCTTTGCCGTAACGCAGATTTTCTAGAATCGTGTCATCAAACAACATCACTTCTTGATTCACCACCGCCATCGATTTACGCACCGATTGCAAAGTAAGATCACGAATATCGTGACCATCAAGCGTCACGCGACCATTTTCTGGATCGTAGAAACGCAAAATCATACTCATGATTGTCGATTTTCCACCGCCAGAATGACCAACTAAAGCGATAGTTTGACCAGCCTTAACCTCAACATTTACGCCACTTAAGGTCAATTTGTCTTCAACATAACGGAAGTCGACATTTTCTAGCTTGATGTTGCCTTTAACGTGATCGATTGCCAACGCATTTGGCTTATCAACGATGTTCTGCTTTTCATCAATCATACGATAAAAACGTGTCGCTGCAGCAAGACCCATCTGGATTCCCGAGTTCATTCCTGAAACTGATTTAAGCGGGCGATACGCCATCATCATTGCCGCAAAAAACGAGAAAAACGCACCTGTAGTTGTCGTGCCATTAATTACTTTAGTACCACCATACCAGATCACCGCAGCAACACCAATACCAGCGAGAGATTCAACGAAAGGCGAAGAAATCAGAGATAAGCGCGAAATTTTTTTGCTCATTTTGAAAATTTCTTCAATCACGCGAGACATACGGCTGATCTCAAAATCCTCACAGTTGTAGGACTTAACTAACTTCGAATATTGCAAAGTGTCATTTAACTGCGATGCAAATTTACCAGCAATTTCTTGGTTTTTGAAAGACATGTTACGCAGGCGACGACCGATTTTGTAGATCGGATAAGCTGCCAAAGGAAAGCCAATAAAAGCAATTAACGACAATTCCACGCTTTGATAAAACATCACTGCAATCAATGATCCCAAGGTCAAAACTTGTTTGATTGAACCATTTACAATTGTACTAATCAAACCAACAACTGCCCCAACTTCATTCATAATACTAGCCGTCATGTCTCCAGAAGAGCGGTTATGCAACTTCGCGATATCTGATTTGATAAATTGAGCATAAAGCTGTTTGCGCAAATCTGCAGTAATTCGCATCGAAAGCACATTCATCGTCAAGAGCTGGAAGTAAGTAGCAAAACCCTTCACGATTGTTACCAACAACACAATTATTGGAATCCACACTAACCAAAAGTGATCTTTCTCAACAAAAACTTTATCGAGCGCAGGCTTGATTAACCAAGCATGGAATGAAGTGGTTCCTGCAATCACCAACATCAAAGTAATCGACAACGCAAAGGTGCGCCAATGAATCATTATACATTCTTTGGTGATGCGCTTAAGCAAATAAATCGTGCTTTCGTAATTAACCTGAGCGGTTTCTTTAGACATACTAATTTTTAATTTTTGATTTTAGATTTAAGATTTAATCTCACAGACAAGTCATTCTTAAAATACAAAATCAAAAATCTAAAATCATTTTTCCCGTGCTTAACATTTTTAGTTCTTTCAAAGAAGTTTTTATTGCTGCTCTTCAAAAAATTGCCGCTGAAAATAACATCACTTTTGACGCAAAAGATTTCGATAATTTTACCGTTGAACCTACCAAAGAAAAAACGCATGGCGACCTAGCTTGCAACGCTGCGATGGTTCTGAGTAAAAAATTTTCCAGCATCGAAAGCCTAAACAATCCACGCAAGTTGGCACAAAGAATCATCGCCGAAATTAATAATGCTCAGATAAAAAAAATTGAAATTGCCGGCCCCGGATTCATCAACATTTTTCTAGAGAACCAAGCTTTTTACCAAATTATCGCTGATTTGTTGAAACAGGAAAAATTTATTTTCCCTAATTTAGGCAATGGCGAAAAAGTGAATTTGGAATATGCCTCACCAAATCCAACTGGCCCAATTCACGTTGGTCACACTCGCGGCGCAATTTACGGCGATGTTTTGGCGAGTTTGCTGCAAAAAGTTGGGTACGATGTTTTAAAAGAATATTACATTAATGATGCTGGCAGCCAAATTATCACCTTGGTCAAATCTTCTTATTTACGCTATTTGCAAGCTTGCGGACAAAATATCGAAATTCCCGAAGGCTTTTATCCGGGTGAATATTTGATTCCAATTGGTCAATCTTTGAAAGCAAAATTTGGTGAAAATCTAGCAGAAAATTCTCCTGAAATTCGCGATTTTGTTGTTAGCGAAATGATCGAAATGATTAAACGCGACTTACTTGCCCTTGGCATAAAGCACGATAGCTATTTTTCGGAAAAGAAAGAATTACACGATACTAATAAAATCGACTCAGCAATCAAAATCTTAGAAGATAAAGGCTTAATTTACGTTGGAAAATTAGAAGCACCAAAAACTGAAAAAGGCGTTGGAGCATTACCAGAAGGCTATGATGATAAAGATCAAACTTTATTTTACTCAACAAAATTTGGTGACGATCAAGATCGTGTTGTCAAAAAATCTGACGGCACACCAACTTATTTAGCTGGTGATATCGCTTATTGTTTGAGCAAATTTGAACGCGGCGCCAAAAAATTTATCATGCCACTTGGTTACGATCACGCAGGTTATGTCAAAAGATTAAATGCCGTTGTTGAAGCTTTGACCAACAAACAAGCGCAGTTGAAGGTAATTTTATGCCAAATGGTGAAGTTTGTGAAAAATGGCGAACCGCTGAAAATGTCGAAACGCGCTGGCAATTTTATCACCGCTCGCGAAGTGATTGACGAAGTTGGTGCTGACGCTTTGCGCTTCATTATGTTGACTCGCAAAAACGACGCACCTTTTGATTTCGATTTAGCGAAAGTGATCGAACAATCGAAAGATAATCCGATTTTTTACGTCCAATATGCTCACGCCAGATGTTGTTCGGTGCTGCGTCAGGCGCAAGAAGTGGTAAATTTGAAACCTCAAATAAATGAAGAACTTTTGCAAAAGTTGACCGACGAATCGGAAATCGAAATCATCAAAAAAATCACCAACTTCCCAAGAATTGTTGAGATGGCGGCACTACATTTCGAACCACATCGTATCGCATTTTACCTACAAGAATTGGCCGCTGAACTTCATTCTTTGTGGAATAAAGGTTCAGAAAATCCTGATTTGAAATTTATCATCAAAGATAATTTGCAAGTTACGCAAGCTAGAATTTATCTCATTTTGTCGGTGAAAAAAATTATCGCCGAAGGCTTGGCAATCTTTAATATCAAAGCAGTTGAGGAAATGAGATAATGGAAGATTTCGGCTACGTAAAAGACGAAAAGAAAAAAGATTTATCGCAATTGATGCGCAAAATTGCCTTGTCTTGCGCGACACTTTTTTCGATCTCCTGCTTTATCTACATCACAATCAGCGCTTATTACTACGTTTACGAAGAACAAGACAACAATGTTGAAACCATCAAATCTCCCGAAGGTCCAATAAAAGTTGTGGAAGAAGATCAAGTGGCAATACGCGGTGACGAGCACAAAATCAACGATTCAATCTATGAAGATATTTTCGGAACTAAGAAAGAATCGATCACTAAAGCAGCTTCTAAAATTCGCATCTCTCCAGAACCTGCACTGCCACCAAAACATTTAGTTGCCGACATTGGTGAAAGCGTTCCTGATTTAAATGTTGCTGAAGAAGATAAATCAGAACAAGAAGTCAAAAAACCTGAAACCAAAGCAGAAAAAAGAAAAACACAGCAACAACAAATTTTAGTTTACAGCGATAAACCCAAAGAAACCCAAGGCTCACAAGATTTGTTGACGAAAGGAAAAGTTGAGCCGAAAGCTCCGACCAAAAAACTTTCCGATCAAAATATCGACAAGCCTAAAACTGAAAAAAGACGTTACGTTCGCGTACAAGTTGCTGCGCTTACTTCCAAAAAATCAGCTGACGAATATTGGAAAAAAATCAGCAGCAATTCGCGTTTAGTTTCAGGTTTAAAACCATTTACCGAGGAAGTTAATTTAGGTAAGAAGGGCATTTTCTTCCGTTTACAAATTGGTAATTTTTCTGATCAAGTTGAGGCCGAAAGTTTCTGTAAACATTACACAGTGCAGATGCAGAAGAGTAAGGCGGATTGTATTGTGGTAGAGTAAAAATTTGATGGGAAACCCCCCGACCCCTGCGGGGCCACCCCCCTTGACAGGGGGGCAAGTTCGGCTAAAGCCCCCCTTGTCAAGGGGGGTGGCCCCGCAGGGGTCGGGGGGTTTCCCTTAGTATAATCTATATTTTATGAAATTGTCTAATCGATAAAACAATATCCCTATATTCCTCATCAACTTCAACCTTCCCCAAAATCCAGTCATAAATTAGCATATCATCTTCTTCGAGAAATTTCCCAAACAGCTCTAAATCACGCACTTCATTAAGTTTTACCTTCGCGAATTCCCCAATCAAAAAGTCAGTTTCCTTACAACCGCGATGAATCGAACGGTAAATCAATTGCTTTACTAAAATTTCATTACTCATTTCAACAACTCCTGAATTTCACTGATTAAGTCTTGTGCCGCATTTTCTGAATAAGGCTTTGACGCTTCACCCCAAACTGGTTTTGGAAAGGCTGGATCATTTTCAAATCGAGCAATTACGTGAATGTGAAGTTGACGCACCACATTTCCAAGCGCACCAATATTTATTTTGTAAGGCAAAAATTTCTTTTGCAAAATTTCTGCGACAAAATTTATTTCACGCAAAATGTCAGTTTGAACTTCAAAAGGAAGTGCCGTAATTTCAACCGCGCCCTGCTCTCTTGGCACTAAAATAAACCACGGATAATTGGCGTTATTCATTAAAAGCAGCTGACAAATTTTTAAATCAGCGACAAAAAAAGTGTCGGCTTTTAATTTTGCGTCGAGGACAAACATAATTTTTGATTTTAGATTTTTGATTTAAGAAGCTGAGATCCAGAATCTAAAATCATAATCTTTAAATCTAAAATCTTTTTAAGTGCTCAAATCTCTTGCGATCAATAACATAGTTTTAATCGACAAAGCAGAAATCGAATTTAGTTCCGGCCTTTGTGTTTTAAGCGGCGAAACTGGTTCAGGAAAATCGATTTTGCTTGATGCTTTGGGGCTGGCAATTGGTTTTCGCTCAAGTTCGCGATTGATTGGAAACGATGAGAATCGCGCTTTTGTATCGGCAGAATTTGACATCAAAAAAAATTCTGCATGCAAAAATTTCCTCAAAGAAAATGAATTGCTTGATGTTGAAAACCCTGATTCTCTAAGGATTCGCCGTGTTACTAGCGAAACGGCGCAAGAAAAATTATCGAGTAAAGTTTACGTAAATGACATTGCAGTTGGCGTAAATTTATTAGCACAGATTGGTGAAACTTTAATCGAAATTCACGGACAACACGATCAGCGCGGCCTTTTAAATTCAAACTTCCACGGCCAAATTCTTGATGATTTTGCTGGCAACGAATCTGCTTTAAAAGACTTACGCAAAACTTACGAAGAGCTGAAAAATATCGACGAAAAAATTTCCGAAATAAAATCAAAAAGAGAACAAGCTGAACGCGAAAGAGATTATCTCGAATTTATCATTAAAGAGCTGCAAGATGCTGATATTAAAGAAGGCGAAGAATTAGAATTGGTATCAAAAAAAGACCAATTACAAGCCAAAGAAAAGATCATGAATTTTTTGACCGAGCTAAAATCCAATCTTTTGGAAGCCAACTCGCAACTTACTTTGTCGCAAAAAATTTTGATTCGTAATCAAAGTTTGATCACCAATTTTTTACCTGATGACAAAGACGATCTGGAAAAATTAAACGACACTACCGATCAACAAATTACCGATCTCGATGCTGCAATTTCAAGCATCGAACACATTCGCAGAAGCTTAAACGATTCCAACGAAACTTTAGAAGAAATTGAAGAACGACTTTTTCACATCAGAAGTTTAGCGCGCAAATTCAGCACTACAGTTGATGAATTGCCGAAAGTAATAAGCGATGCTGAAGAAAAATTGGCGCTTTTGCAAAATGAAAAAGCTTTTACCGATCAATTGGAAGAAGATAAAATTTTGCTGTTAAAAAAATATCATGAAGTTGCAAAACAACTGAGCGCGAAACGCCAAGAAGCGGCTAAAATTCTCTCCGCAAAAGTTGAGGAAGAATTGCAATTCTTGAAAATGAACAGCACCAAATTTTTGGTCTCGGTCGATTCAATTGCGAATGAATCTTACTCGATCAACGGCTATGACAAAATTCGTTTCACCGCTTCCATCAATAATAATGGTTTTGACGAGATTACCAAAATCGCTTCTGGCGGTGAATTATCACGTTTTATGTTAGCACTAAAAGTTGCGTTGATGAATGTCAAATCTACGCCAACAATGATCTTTGACGAGATTGATACTGGAATCGGCGGCAGTACAGCTGATGCGGTTGGTAAACGTTTGAAGATTCTGTCACAAAATGTGCAGATTTTGGTAGTAACGCATCAGCCGCAAATCGCTGCGAAAGCCGATACTCATTTCAAAATTAGTAAAACTTCTGGTGAGCAAAAAATTAAAACGGTTATCGAAAAACTTGATGAAGAAAAACGCGAACATGAAATTGCTCGTATGCTTTCTGGCGAAGAAATTACTAAAGAAGCTTTAGCAGCAGCAAATCGTTTGATTGCCCAAGGATAGTATTAATGATATCCACTTTGCGTATAAATAATCACCCGAGCAACTAACTAACGAATGTTTGATTTATTGAATTTCGAAAATTAATTTCACGGAATCTTTTCCGCGGAAAAATCGTTTTTCCTTCCCTTTTTTTAATTAAGCAAAATGTCCCAAGACAACTCAGTAATAAGGAATTTGAGAAATTTTGTAATTATCTCATTCCTTATCGTTTTCGTCATTGCCGCCTGCTTTTATGTTACAGGAACTTTGGTTCTGATCAGCATTACCGGAAAGTGGGACATCATCAAAGCTTACTACAAGCTAAGAATCGATAAACAGTTCATTTACCTATTTCAAACTCTTTCAACTTACTGGCAATTTTACTTCAAAAATTCCGCCAAGTTGACCACTCAAAGTTACAACTTTTTCGTCGTAAAACTTTGGGCAGCATCTTTACTTCCTTACACATTCTTGATGACTTTTGGTTGGATTTTCCGCGCTCCAATCATGGATTGGCGACCTTTTAAAAAGCCAGAGTCGATTCACGGTGAAGCAAAATGGGCTTCAATGAAAGATGTAAAAAAGATGGGTTTGCGCTCTAAAAACGGTGTTTTACTTGGTATGTATAACAAAAAAATGTTGATTGCCGATGGCTACCAACACATTCTACTTTTTGCACCAACTGGTTCGGGTAAAGGTGTGGGCTTCGTAATTCCGAATTTGTTGTTTTGGAAAGACTCAGTAATCGTTCACGATATTAAATTAGAAAACTACGAACTTACTTCTGGTTGGCGCCGCGACAACCTTAAACAAAAAGTTTATCTGTGGAACCCTGCCGATCCTGACGGTATTTCGCATTGCTATAATCCGATGGATTGGATCAGCAAAAAACCTGGACAGATGGTGGATGACGTCCAGAAAATCTGTAACTTCTTGCTTCCTGAACAAGAATTTTGGCAAAACGAAGCTCGCGCACTTTTAACTGGTGTGATGCTTTATCTTGTTGCTGCTGACGACAAACCAGCAACGCTCGGTGAAGTTGTAAGAACTCTAAGAAATGATGACGTAGTTTATAACTTGGCGGTTGTTTTGGATACGATGGGTAAAAAAATTCACCCAGTTTCTTACATGAACATCGCTTCTTATTTACAAAAACCAGACAAAGAACGTGGATCGGTAACTTCTACTGCCAACTCATCTCTCGAGCTTTGGGCCAACCCGTTGATTGATACAACAACAGCAACTTCTGACTTCAACTTACATAAATTTAAAATCACGCCGCACACTGCTTATGTTGGTTTGACGCCAGATAACATCAGCCGTTTAAAGCCTTTGATGAACATGTTTTATCAGCAAGCTGCAGCATTTTTCACTGCTAAAATGCCGCAACCGCACGAAAAATTTGGTGTGTTGATGCTGATGGACGAGTTCCCAACTTTAGGAAAAATGGAACAGTTCCTTGCCGGTATCGCTTATTTCCGTGGTTATCGCGTTCGCTTGTTTTTGATTATTCAAGATACCGAACAGCTCAAAGGTATTTACGAAGAAAGTGGTATGAACTCATTCTTGTCGAACTCAACTTATCGTATCACTTTCGCGGCCAACAACATGGAAACGGCAAATTTGATTTCACAACTTTTGGGTAACAAAACTGCCGATCAAATTTCATACAACAAACCGAAATATCTCGATTTAAACCCTGGCGCACGTTCACTTCATGTTTCTCACACTCAACGTGCATTGTTGTTACCGCAAGAGGTAATTCAGTTGCCAAGAGAAGATCAGATTATCCTGATTGAATCTCAACCACCAATTCGCGCCAAAAAGATCTTCTACTTCAAAGATCGTTTCTTCACCAAACGACTTAAGAAAAAAATCGCTATTCCGGTACAAAAACCTTACATGCCGGATTATTCGAAAAACAAAGCGAACAACCCTGATGCCGCTAAAGATGCAACCCCGAAAGATGGTAGCGGCGGCGCAATAAGTGGATAATAAATTATGTCAGATAAAGAAATAAGAGCCGCAGTTTTGGGCGATCCAATTAACCATTCTCTCTCACCAAAAATTCACGAATTTTTACTCGATAAATATCACATCAACGGCACTTACATTCCAATTCAAGTTAGCAAAGAAGAACTGCAAAAATGCGTTCAACATCTTGTCGATAATGGTTTCGCAGGATTCAACGTGACTCTGCCACACAAAGAGGAAATTTTCAAACTGTGCGACTTTAAAAGTAAAACCGCACAACTTACTGGTGCTGTGAATACTGTAATCGTCATGCCTGACAAAAAACTTTTCGGCCATAATTCTGACGCGGAAGGATTTTCTAATAACTTAAAAAACTCTTATCCTAATTTCGATTTGAATGGCAAAAATGCTTTTGTGATTGGTGCTGGTGGAGCATCTCGTGCCTTGGTTTACGCCTTGATAAAAGATGGAGTGAAAAAAGTTTTTATCACAAATCGCAACGAAAAACGCGCAATTGAATTAATCAAAAACTTTGCCGATTTCGCTAAAACTAAAAACTGCGAAATTAAGTTTTTAAACCTAGCAGATTTTGAGAAAAATCTCGATCAATGCGATTTACTAACAAATTCAACTTCTCTTGGCATGCAAGGCCAAGAAGCGCTGGAAATTGATCTTAAAAATTTACAAAAAGATGCAATTGTTTACGATATTGTTTACAAACCGTTGATGACTGATTTATTGATTAACGCACAAAAACGCGGCAATAAAATTACTACCGGAATCGGCATGTTAATTGAACAAGCTTTAGTTGGATTTGAAGCATGGTTTAAACAAAAACCTCAGGCTGATGCTGAATTGATGGGACAAGCAATCCTTTGGTCACAAAACAAATAATTTTAAATATGTTCAACTTTCTTAAATCAATTTTCGGTCTGGCAAAAACTTTCATTTTGTCGCTTTTTCTTATCTGCCTTGTGATCTTCATGGTGAACAACCGCGACGTAATCACTATTCACACCCATCCTTTTCCTTTTGAAATTGAGATCAGAATTTTCGTTTTGATGTTATTCTTTTTCTTATTTGGCATGCTTTTCGGCTTTCTCGCCTTTTCAAAAAATATGCTCGAAAAATCTTGGAGCAATTTTAAAGATCACTGGAAAATTCGCGGACTTGAAAGAAAAAATCGCAAACTCGAAAAGAAAGTGGAGAAAATCAGCAATAGTTAAATGAACTGTTATCCTGAGAGCAGCGAAGGATCTCGTGAAACAAACTCCGAATCTGTTTCACGAGGTCCTTCGCTACGCTCAGGATGACATTACTTAAGTTGTTGCCTTTAAAACTTTTGGCAAATAAGTTGCGCTTCTCTCATTTTTACTCCTCGATGCTGATCCTCTTAGTCTCAAGTCAGTTTCAATCTAAATAACAATTCTAACTCTAACTAAAACCAAAATATGGCAAGTAATCTTACTGTAATGGGCAATAAGGAAATTTTGCTCGTTGCCGAAAATATCGCTCACGAAAAAGGTATCGCTGTACAAGAAGTTGTAAGCGCGATGGAAGAAGGTATCAAACTTGCTGCCAAGAAAAAATATGGTACTCACTTGGCTATTGATTGCAAAATTGATAAAAAATCTGGTCAGATTAAATTGTTCAACAACCTTGAGATCGTTGAAAATGACGACTTCGAAGGCTTCGACGTTAGAACTCACATCACTTTAAAACACGCAAAGCAAGAAGATAAATCTGCAGAAATTGGTGGTTTCATCGTTCAAGAACTTCCTCCAATCGATTTGAACCGCGTGGTTGCGCAAGTTGCTCGTAACGAAATCATCAGAAAAGTTAAAGAAGCTGAAAAAAATAAAGAATATAACGAATTCAAAGATCGTATTGGCGACATCGTTAGCGCTTCAGTTAAAAAAGTTGGTCTTAAAAATATCGTTATGGAAGTTGACGGCTACGAAGCTGTTATCCACGAAAGCGGCTTGATTCCAAGAGAAACTTTCCGCGTTGGTGATCGCATGCGCGTTTACGTTGAAGATGTTCGCAAAGAACCACACGGAGCACAAATTTTCTTATCTCGTACTCACCCACAATTTTTGGTTCGTTTGTTTGAACAAGAAGTTCCTGAACTTTACGACGGCAATATCGAAGTTAAAATGGTTGCTCGCGATCCTGGTTCTCGCGCTAAAATCGCAATTTACTCACGTCGTGATGATATCGACATTATTGGTTCATTCATCGGTATTCGTGGTAACCGCGTTCAATCAGTAAGCTCTGAACTTCGTGGCGAAAAAATCGACATCATCAAATGGTCATCAAACATCGCTGAATTGGTTGTAAGCTCACTTACTCCTGCAAAAGTCAGCAAAGTTGTAGTTGATGAAGAGAATAATTTGATCGAAGTTGTAGTGGCTGAAGATCAATTGAGCCTTGCAATTGGCCGTGGCGGACAAAACGTTAAATTGGCTTCAAAAATCGTTGGTTACAAAATCGACGTGATGACTGACGAGCAAGAATCTGTTCGCAGAACGACCGAATTCAACCAAGCTTCTAAAGTATTTGTTGAAGCTCTGGACGTTGAAGAAATGATTGCTAACTTACTCGCTGCCGAAGGTTTCTTGTCAGTTGAAGAATTAGCTCAAGCTGAAGTTTCAGAAATTCAAGCGATCGAAGGTTTCGATGAAGAAATCGCCAAAGAGATCAAACGTCGCGCTGAAGAGTACCTACAAAAAACAGCTTAAGATGGCACTTATTATTTAGGCATTTATCATTTAGCACTTGATGAATGCCTTTGTGGCGCGCCTCAAGTGGTAAATGTTAAATGATAAATGATAATTCGAATGACCGAAGATAATAAAAATACAACCCGCTCAACTCTAACGCTTAAACTTAAGCCAGCAGTTGCTGTAGATCAAAAAACTTTGGCTTTAAAACAGCCAGTAGCTGAGAACAGAAAAATCAGTAAATCTTCATCTGTCCAAGTCACCATAAAAGGTCGCAAAAAAGATTCGAAAGAAGAGCTTGCTAACCTTAATAAAAGCGAAGTTGAAGCCAGATTCCGCGCTATTTCATCTTCAAATTCTCTTGAGTCAGAAGATATTGATAGCACAACAATTCTCAGCAAAGCTCTAAAAGAACAAAAGAAAGTTGAAGTTAAAGAAGAAGAAATAGTTGAAATCGTTGAAGAAGTAATCGCTCCAGTTGAGATCAAGATTGAAGAACCAGTTAAAGTTGAACCAAAAATTCAAAGACCTTCCTTCCAATCTGAAGGATTTGATGTGATGAGCAAAATCAAACAAAGCATCGCTATCACTAATCGCGAAAAAGAAGAAAGAGAAAAAGTTTTAAGCGAAAAAAGAAAACAAGAACAAGAAAAACTCGAAAAAGAAAGAATCGAAAAAGAGAAAAAACTAAAACAGAAAAAACCTTTTACTACCGGACGTAGCTTCGAAAGTAATGAACAAGAAGACGCCAAGAAAGGTAAGCCAAATTTCAAAGAAGAAAGTCAGCGCAGCAATCATCGTAAACTTACTTACATCATTGATGGCGAAGGTGATGATGATTCTGAAGGTTCACGTCGTAGAAAAAAACACAAATCAAGAGCTCAAATAGTTGAACAACCGAAAGAATATAAAAAGATTGCCCGTGAAGTTAATCTACCTGAATTAATTTCCGTTTCTGATTTGGCCGATCGTATGGCTGAAAAAACCGGCGATGTGGTGAAAAAACTTTTCACTATGGGCATGGTTGCAACCAGTAACCAAGTAATTGATGCAGATACTGCAGAATTAGTTGTGGCAGAATTCGGTCACACTGTAAAACGCGTTTCTCACTCTGACGTTGAAAATGTTTTGGATCAAAGCGAATCAAATCACGAAAAATTATCACGTGCTCCAATCGTAACTATTATGGGTCACGTTGACCACGGTAAAACTTCACTTCTTGATGCAATTCGTGAAACTGATATTGTAAGCGGAGAACATGGCGGAATTACTCAGCACATTGGTGCTTCAAGAATTCAAACTAAAGCAGGAAAATATATTACTTTTCTTGATACTCCTGGTCACGAAGCATTTACTGAAATGCGTTCACGCGGTGCTAACGTTACTGATATCGTAGTTTTGGTTGTTGCAGCTGATGACGGCGTTAAAGAACAAACTATTGAAGCGATTAATCACGCTAAAGCTGCTAATGTTCCGATTATCGTTGCTGTAAATAAAATCGATAAACCAGGAAATGATCCTGAACGCGTGAAACACGAGCTTCTATCACATAATGTTGTTGCCGAAGATTTAGGTGGTGATGTTATGTTCGTACCGGTTTCTGCTAAAGCAAAATTGAATTTAGATAAACTCGAAGAAGCAATTTTACTTCAAGCGGAAGTGTTAGAATTAACTGCTGCTTACGAAGGAAAATCTAGCGGTGTTGTTATCGAATCAAGAATCGACCCATCAAAAGGTGTAGTTGCAACTTTGTTAGTTCTTGAAGGAACTCTAGATACTTCTGATTTGATCGTTGTTGGCACCTCTTACGGTAAAATCAGAAAAATGGTTGATGACCATGGCAAACACATCAAGCACGCAACTCCTGGTATGCCAGTTGAGGTTATGGGCTTAAATCAAGCGCCAAACGCTGGTGATAAATTCGTTGAAGTTGATGAAGAAAGACAAGCTCGTGAAATTATTTCTTACCGCTCGCGTAAAGAAAAAGAGACGAAAGCAATGAAAAATTCTGCACGCAGCTTGAACGAAATTTTCCGCGATTCTGGTAAAGGCAGCATTAAATATCTAAATATCGTTTTGAAAGGAGACGTTCACGGATCAGTTGAAGCTCTAAGCGGCAGCATTATGAAGCTGAACAATGAAGAAGTTGCGATCAAAATTATTCACTCAGCAACTGGTGGAATTACTGAAACCGATATTGGATTAGCCGCAGTTTCTAACGCTGTAATCATCGGGTTTAACGTACGCGCTAACTCAGCTGCAACTGAATTAGCAAAACTAAAAGGCGTTGATCTACGTTACTATTCAATCATCTATAACGTAGTTGATGAATTGAAATTGTTACTTTCAGGCATGTTAGACCCAACTAAAAATGAAGAATATTTGGGTAAAGCTGAAATCAGACAAGTATTCAAAATTTCTGGCGCTGGTAAAATCGGCGGTTCAACTGTAGTTGATGGAATGATTAAACGTAACGCGAAAGTCAGATTAGTTCGCGACGACGTCGTAATTTATGACGGCATTTTGAAAACACTCAAACGCTTCAAAGAAGATGTTAAAGAAGTGAAAACCGGCTTTGAATGCGGTATCGCTTTAGAAAATTTCGAAGACATCAAAGAAAAAGATATGATTGAGTGCTACGAAATTGTTGAACAAAAAAGATCACTCTAACTACAAGTTAGTCAGTTCCGAATTACGTTTTGTCCGCGAAGAAATTCGCGGATATTTTCTCATCAAATTACCGATTAACTATGAAATACGCCCTTTCCTCTCGCATCATTCATTGGCTAATGGCCGCAATCATTCTTTTCCTTTTAGGACTAGGAATTTATATGACCGAAATCTTACCGAAAGATGCGGTTAATCATTTGCAAGTTTACGAATTACACAAATCTCTCGGCGTATTAGTTCTGATTTTGCTTTTTGTTCGCATCATCAATCGCATTGTGAAAAAAGCTCCTCCTCTTCCAAATACTATGCCAAAATATGAGCAAATTCTTGCTCATCTTGGCCATATTGGACTTTACGTTTTAATGTTCGTCGTCCCTATTTCAGGATTTTTGATGTCAAACTCATTTGGCTTTGCTGTGAAATTTTTCAGCATCGAATTGCCAATGTTAATCGGTACTGATTTTGAACGAGGAAAACTTTTCGCTGAAGCTCACGAACTGTCAGCTTACGCTCTTCTTGGCCTTGTTGCTGTTCATGTTGGCGCAGTAATCAAACATCGTTTCTTCGATAAACCTGAACAAGATGTTCTCAAAAGAATGATCTAAAACTAATGTTAAAGAACCGCATAATTCCTTGCCTTGACGTTAAAGACGGCCGCGTTGTTAAAGGAGTAAATTTTGAAAATTTGATTGATGCTGGAGATCCAGTTTCACAAGCGCGATTTTATTACGAGCAAGGTGCTGACGAATTATGTTTTCTTGATATCACAGCCTCCAGCGAAAATCGTTCAGCAATTTTTGACACCGTAAAAAAAGTAGCATCAGTGTGTTTTATTCCACTCACAGTTGGCGGTGGTATCAGAACTATAGATGATTTCCATAAATTACTTCTAAGCGGAGCAGATAAAGTTTCCGTCAACAGCGCTGCTATAAAAAATCCTGATTTAATCACTCAAGCTTCCAATAAATTCGGTGCACAATGCGTGATTGTTGCAATCGATGCCAAAAAAAATGCTGCTGGAAATTACGAAATTTTTACTCACGGTGGCCGCAATGCTACTGGAATTGATGCGATTGAATGGGCCAAAAAAGTTGTATCCCTTGGCGCCGGAGAGTTGCTAGTAACTTCGATGGATAAAGATGGAACGAAGTCAGGATATGATTTGGAGCTGATCGAAAAAATCACCGCTGCCGTTTCCGTACCGGTAATTGCATCTGGTGGTGTAGGAAATCTACAACATCTGGCCGATGGCATCAAAGCCGGAGCCAACGCTGCCCTCGCCGCTTCAATCTTTCACTTCAAAGAATATTCCGTCAGACAAGCGAAAGAGTTTTTAGCTGAACAAAAAATTCCAGTCAGACTCTAAAAATTTTGAGTTTAAGAGTAACTATGCTTCACCTTCTTAGGCTTCTGGCGGGCAATTGAAGCCGCTAAAGCGATCAGATGCTTCTTCGCCTGCAAATCATCAATGCGATTAAAAGCGCGAACCAAAGGCAAAATTTCCTTGTTAAATTCCGCCTCTTCTTTGGCCTGTTTTTTATCAGTTTTGAAATCGTAATTGTAGTAATCACGATCAGCTTTCAAACCAGCAAAGAAAGCACTCACTGGCTTATTTAGAAGTTGCGACAACTCAAAAAGTTTACTAGCACTAACGCGATTCTGCGCTTTTTCATATTTCTGAATTTGCTGAAAAGTAACGCCGATCAGATCACCAAGTTGTTCTTGAGTCATAGCCGCTGCCACTCGAAACTGGCGCAATTTTTGTGCAATATGGACGTCAACTGGTGTGATTTTGTCTAATAACATTTCTTCTGTGGAGTAAAAAAATAATGAGGAAGGAAACCAATAATAACAACGGCGCAAAGCAGTATCGAGAATAAATAGTAGGCTCAAGATTTTTTACCAAATCGACATCAATTATTCCCTCTTGATTCAAATTGATTTTACTTATCACCCGTCCGAAAGGATCAAAAAATGCCGTAATCCCAGTATTAGCAACTCTTGCCAGAGGTATACCATATTCCACCGCGCGCATTTTTGCCATATCGAAATGTTGGTAAGGACCTGTGCTGTTGCCAAACCAAGCATCGTTGGTCAAGTTAACCAAAAGATCGGGGCGATCATTTCGATCAATAATTTTGTCAGGGAAAATCACTTCATAACAAAGAAGGGGACTGATTGAGATCAAATCACCGCGTATAGTTTTAGGCCCCTCACCTTCAGAAAACCCAATCGCACCTTTGGTAACTTTTTGCACGAATGGTAAATATTTTTGCAACGGCACATATTCGCCAAACGGCACCAAATGGTGTTTGTCGTAAGATGCCGCAATGCCATTTTTGTTGATCACAAAAACACTATTCCACACATTTTCAATATTTTCGCCACCATCACTTTTTAAGCGTATTCCGCCAGTAACCAACATTCCATCACCATTTGAGCGGTTCGGCACCGCAAGCTTAAGCTGTTCAACGATTTCAGAAGATTCATCAATGGTGTACGGCACCGAAGTTTCTGACCAAATCACCGCCGCAATATCAGAACTATCTTCAGAGTTCGTCATTTTGATATGTTTGATGAAATTATGGTATTTTTCGCGCGCATCCCATTTCATCTCTTGCCTGATATTGCCTTGAACCAAGCGCAATTTCAGGTTTTTGTCGTTAGCAATTTTGGTATCAGCAATGCGGCAATAGCCAAAAATAAAGTTAGCGATTACTAATAAAATTATAGTCACCACAAAAGTCAGATCTTGTTTGCTACGATCTTTGGTAAAATAAATTATTGGCAAAAGACTAACCAAAACAGCAAAAAAACTTAAACCCCAAACTCCAAACACGCTTGAAATCTGAATCGCCGTGTCACTAAACATCCAGACATAACCCAGTAAATTCCACGGAAAACCAGTAAATAAAAAGGCGCGTAAAATTTCGCAAACTGTCCAGAAAATGGCAAAAATAAGAAATTTTTCATAATTTTTTGTGAAAGAAAATTTCTTAATTACAAAATTAAAAGAGCTGGAAAGCATTGCAAAATAAAGCGCCAGAACTGAAGGAATTAAAGTTAAAGCAAAAGGAATCAGCCACGCAAAACTTTGCGCATCAACTAAAAGCGAGATCGAAATCCAATAAACTCCAAAAACAAAATATCCAAAACCGTAACACCAGCCAAGCCAAAAATCTTCTTTACGCGAGGTAGTTTTTTGGCAAAGAGCAAAAAAAATCGCGATTGAAGCTATCGTAGCAACAAAGAAATGAAAAGGCGCGAAAGCCAGATTACACAAAGCTCCAGCGCAAATTGCCTGGAAAAATTTACTTTTAAAAAACTGTGAAATTTTTTTCATTTTTATCTTTAGAATTTGTTAATTGACCTCGTCATGCGACGGGGTCAATTCTTAGAGAAATTTTACTCCCTCACATAAACTTCAAAATCGTAGCGAATGGTTTCTTTCGAAGGCTTCACATCGTCAAAAATATCTTTCTCTTCTTTTGCGGTTGTAACAATTCTTCGCGTTGGATTTTTCACTTCAACGCTAGTCAAAATGCGATTCTCGAAACGGAAATTTTCGAAAAATATTTTACGAAATTCTGGATCAGCAAAATAATATTCCAAAAATCCAATCAAGCAGCGATCCTTACGGTAGAAGACTCTGGTGCCTTGATTAATAAATAAAATTTTGACGTTAGGATTTTTTAGCTGCTTTTTGAGATCTTCAAAAACATAACTCAAAGTTAAAATCGTATCACGATCTTGATTTTCAGGAAAAGCTTTGGACGCTCCCAGAAATCCACGTTGCGCCATCAACATTACTACGTGATTTACGTGATAATTTTCTTTATCGACATAATTTAGAACTGGAAATTGATGCACGATAAGATCAGAAAAAACCAAAAATCCGTCTTCTTTTTTTGGCGCGTAAATTGCGGAATAATAAGAAATTTTGTCGCTTAGTTTATTGGGGAAAGTGTCGTAATGCTTGGTCGGAATCAGGTTACTTAGCGGTAAAATATAAGCGTAAAGCAAACACGAAATTGAAGTGGTAATCACAAAAACTGTGAAGGGAGAAAATTTTTCTTCAAATTTTCCGTAAATTTTCTCGAAGAAAAATAACACAAAAAATAGTGAGAAAAGATTGCTCACCATAAATCCCCAACCGCCCATATATTTCAAGGACAAAAGCGTTGTAAGCAATAACACAAAATATAACAAAATCGCCAAAGAAATTTTTAAAGCGGTGAGATTTTTAGCTTTAAATTCGGCAAATTTTTGCGGTGATTTTTTCTTCATCTGTCCGAAAAAAATCACCGGATAAACTAAAGCAAAAACCCACCAAACATTTATAAATCCTGAAAGACCTAGAATTGCTCCCGGCAAAACTTCCATGTCGAAAATCGGCCAAATTATCAGAACTGAAATAATAAATTTATTGTCGCGAAATGAAAATTTCTGCGACATCACTAGATCGTAAAAAATCTTCAAAAAACAGGTTGTATAAACTGCGTAAATAACTCCCAGCTGATCAATTGTACCAATATTTTCAAGGATTGCTAACGATGAGGCTGCACAAAAAATTAGGAATAAAATTTTATCGTTAGCACTAAATTTCAGTCGTGAGAAACCTAAGAAAATAAAACAAAACATCGCCGTTTCAGCACCTAAACGATGCAAAACATTTTCGAAAAATAATTTAGAATCGTCATAAGCTTTATAAATCTTTGGCCACATTGGCACTACAAACTCAAAGAATTCCGGAGTCAGTTTAATCATCAAAAACAGATAAAATACACCGACAAAAATCATCACTAACTTGTCGAGTTGCACAAAAAACTTCAGATTTTTTTGCTGCCAAAAACGATGTCCTTCAATGATAATTACAAAAATTAAATAATGCGGCTTGAAGCATGGTATCAAGCCCATCAAGAGTCCGCGCTGGATTAATTCTGCACGGCTGAAAACAGTTAAACGCTCGAAAGAAAACGAAATGTAGGGAATTAAACACAGTAACAGGAAACTACTTTTCGTACCAAATTCGCCGAGTTGAATGACGTTGGCGCGAATAAAAAAACCTAAAATGTAAGAAATTATAATCAGATTGTAATGGGCACGATTGTTGTAAATCGTGCTTCTTTTCAATATTTGCGCTGACCAATAAATTGAAAGAACCGCGGCTAAATCGATAAAAATTTCCGACATCAAAATTGGACTGATGCCAATCCACAAAGACAAATGATATTGCGCCGCATAGATATAAAATGAGAGCGGAAAATTACTCTCAAAAAAATTGTAATAATATTTACCACCGCGCGCAATTTCTCGGCCAAGATCAAGGTAAACTCCGGTGTCGGGACCAATATCGATAATTGAACGTAAAAAAATACTTAAACCCAAAATCAAAGAGCAAGAAACCATCAAAAAAGTTTTTGCGCTGACAATTTCACTGAATTTGTTAATGATTTTATTTTCTAACATAGACCTCAGCATCTCGTACTATTGCCTCTCCAGAAGATATAGAATATGATTTGACTTGTTTATCACTAAAGAATTTCACCTTCTTTTCTGCTGCTTTAGTACTAATTATACGATGTGAAAATTTGTAATTTTCGAAAAATATTTTCCGAAATTCCGCATCACGTAAGTAATATTCTAACAACAAAATCCGACAACGATCATTTGAGGGCAATCCACGAGGCTCGACAAAAATTAGTTTATTTTTTGGATTGATCATTTGTTCTTTAATTTTCGAAATCATGTACGATGCAACCCCACCAATTTTATCACGATTATCAATCTCAACATAAAGGGGCTGTAGTTGTGAAAACGGCAATGGGTTGATTTTATTCACATAATTTCTTACCGAATAGCTGCCAATAATTCTGCCCGAAATTGTAATATAATTTTCATCTGCAGCGACATATTGATTTACGGCATTAATCATTTCATCGTTAACTGAATTTGGTGATTTATATTCATGAACATTAAAAATTGCCGCTAATTGCAGGCTGATGAAATAAGATAGAACTACAAAAATTACACTCGCTGACAATAAAGACATCTTAGCTTTATCAATAAATTGGCGATGCAAATTGTGATAAAAGCTGATCATCAAAATAAAAATTACCGCGGTAAAACCCCAAGAAATATGGTTAATAATTCTGTTAGAAGACATCTTAATCGTAATCACCACCAATAACCCAAAACAGAACCATGACAAAGGTTCGCGCAGTAAAAAAATATAACGTAAATAGTTACAATTTTTAAAATCTTTGTCGCTGATGATTTTATTCCATTTCGGTGAAAGCGCTAAAACAAAAATCCACCAAAATGCGCAAATATTGAAAGCAGTTGTAACAAAGAAACTGCGATCAAATTGTGGAATTAAAAGAATCAAAAGCAGAGTCAGAAAATCGCGATGCCAATTGATTTGATGATCGCGAATCAAAGCCAAAATCAACAACGAAACTAAAGGTAAAGACAGCGAATAAAGCAAAACTCTTTGATCGTAAACACCTGTGAGTTCTGACGCGACAATCACACAAAAAACCAGTGATGTAAAAAAGAACGGGCGTAGAAATTCAAATTTTTTGCGCAAGAAAAAGCACGGAATAATCAATAAAATCAGCGGATAAATATCTTCTTTAAGAGGAAAAAGTGGATAAAAATATTTTGGATCAAAGTAGGTTTCGGCGAAGGCTGGAATTGCCTTTATGTAGTCGGGAAAAAATAAAAATAATGAGATCAAATAAAAAATTATCAAAGAAGCTGTAACAAAATTTCTAATCGCAAAAAGCGATTTAAGAGATTTATTTTCGAAAAATTTTTTTATCTCAAAAGCAATAACCAAAACGCCGTAATGCGGTTTTAGACAGAATAAAAGTCCGGCCAAAATTCCGATAAAAAATTGATCAGATTTTTTCAATTCCGCTTCTTGCAGAAATTGGTAGGATAAATAAGGAAAGGCGAAAGCTAAGAAGTAGGTAGATCTAGTACCAAACTCATTAAATTGTAACGTAAAGATTCGCAGAAAAAATCCGGCGGCAAAACTTAAAATTACCAGATTAAAAACTGTGCGATCTTTGAAAATGTAAGATCTGGTGAGAATTTTATACGAAGAATAAAGTGTAAAAATTCCGATCAGATTAACAAAAATTTCCAATAAAATAATTGGATTTAACGAAAAAACTTTTGCCAGAAAAACTGGTATAATCGTGAAGCAGTAAGAGAGCGGAAGATTGTTTTCAAAAAAATCTTGATAATATTTTCCACCCATCAAAATTTTTTGTGCGACTTCCAAATAAAGCCCTGTGTCTTGTCCGATGTCGCGGTAAGATCTGACAAAAATGCTGATTAGAAAAATGATGATTGAGCCAATAAAAGCGCAGTTTTTAGACGAAAATAGGCGCGCAAAAAAATCGGCAATAATCGCAATTTTTTGCAACAAAAAACCCTCGATTTTTGTACCTAAAATTAGTCGTTTTTCTTCGATATTTCTTTGGATTTCCAACGGATCAATCTTCGCCATGTAAGTAAGATGTTGAATCTTTGGTTTGCGAGCTACAATAAGGCCGGACAAACTACCCTACCCGCAACACAAAAATCAATTTTAAAATGACAAAAACTATTACTGTCGCATATGGCGACGGAATTGGTCCTGAAATTATGGACAGCACTTTGGAAATTTTACGCGAAGCTAAGGCTGACGTAAAATTCAGCATCATCGAAGTCGGTAAAAAAATTTACGAAAAAGGATTCAATTCAGGTTTAATGCCTTCTGCTTGGGAAGATTTGAACAACACTCGCGTTATCTTAAAAGCACCAATCACAACTCCACAAGGCGGCGGTTACAAAAGTTTAAACGTGACCATGCGTAAAAAACTGGGATTGTTTTCTAACGTACGCCCGATCTCATCTTTTCACCCTTTCGTTGCGACAAAATTTCCGAAAATGGATGTCGTAATTGTGCGCGAAAATGAAGAAGATTTATACGCCGGTATCGAACATCGTCAAACTGATGAAACTTACCAATGCTTGAAATTAGTGACTCGCAAAGGCTGTGAAAGAATTATTCGTTATGCTTTTGAATATGCAGTTGCTAACAATCGCAAAAAAGTTAGCTGCTTCTCGAAAGACAATATTATGAAAATGACTGACGGAATTTTTCATAAAGTTTTTGACGAAATTGCTAAAGAATATCCACAAATTCAAAACGATCACTACATCATCGACATTGGAACAGCACGCTTGGCGGCTAAACCAGAAATTTTCGACGTTGTTGTAACAATGAATCTTTACGGAGACATTATTTCTGACGTCGTTGCCGAAACTTCTGGTTCAGTTGGTTTGGCAGGATCAGCAAATATTGGTGAAGATTACGCTATGTTTGAAGCAATTCACGGATCAGCGCCAGACATTGCTGGTCAAGATATCGCCAATCCAACTGGTTTGATTAACGCTGCGGTGATGATGTTAATTCACATCGGGCAAAATGAAGTAGCAGCAAAAATCAGAAATGCACTTTACAAAACTATCGAAGATGGCGTTCACACCGCTGATGTTTACAATTCTCAAACTTCAAAAAAGAAAGTTGGAACGAAAGAATTTACTCAAGCTGTAATTGCGAATTTGGGTCAAAAACCAAGCCAATTGCCAGTTGCTGATTTTTCGGCTTCAGCGAAAAAAACTGAAATTAAATCTGAGAAAAAAGCTGCAATCAACAGCACAAAATCTTTGATCGGTTTCGATCTATTTATTGATTGGCAAAAAGATTTCACCGACTTGCTTGCATCTTTGAAGCAAATGGAAAGCGAAAAATTAGAAGTAAAAATGATCAGCGCTAAAGGCCTACTACTATGGCCTTTGCTTGATCAACACATGATGCCAAATTACAACAAAGGTCTAACAGTTTTGCGCTTCATCGGCAAAGGAATTACTGGCAAATCGAGCAACGAAATTCTTGATGCAACCAAATCAATTTCGCACCAAGACATCATCGAAATGCTTTCAGTATTGAATGAGAAAAAATTTGATTTCGTAAAATACGAAGGTTTGTATCTGTTCGACGGCAAACCTGGATATACTTCGGGACAAGGCGAATAAATTTTATAAAATATGAGAGAAGAACAATTAGACAAAGTGTTTTCGGCAGTTGAAAAAACTATCGGCAGCTCGCAATTTTATTGGCAATCACTGTCACTAATTTTGTGTTTCGTTCTCTCATATTTTATTTATCGCATCACCAGAAAAATTCTTCTTCCTAAACTGGTTTCATTTTCGATTAAGAAAAATATCGAACTCGGACGTTTGATCACACGATATTTAACTCCGCTACTTTACCCAATTTTCGCCATAATTTTTCTCTCGATCGGACTTTCGATTTACGAACAATTTTTTCGCGATCCTATTCTGTTTTCCACCACTCTGCGTTTGATGATGCTGTTTTTATTTTTGCGATTTTTACGCATCTCATCAAACAGCAATTTCGTTGCCAATGCTGCCGGAATTTTCTTAATGCCGGCTTTAGTTCTAGACATCTTCGGAATTCTTGACACCACCATCAGCTATCTCGATCAATATGCTTTAAAAATCGGCGCAATCCGCATTTCAATTTATCTCGTCATCAAAGGTTTCATCGTTTTGATGATTCTATTTTGGTTGGCAAATTTGGTTTTAAGAAAAAGCAAATCTTACATTGAAAACAGCAAAACCATCAACTCCAGCACTAAAGGAATTTTGAACAAATTCATCGATATCTTGGTTTATTCTTTGGTGCTAGTTGCACTTCTAAAAACTTTCGGTGTTGATATGACTACATTCGCCGTTCTTGGCGGTGCGATCGGTGTTGGTATCGGATTTGGACTTCAGAAAATCGCTTCTAATTTTATCAGCGGTATCATTTTACTTTTTGAGAAATCGGTGGAAATCGGTGATATTGTTGAGCTCGATAACGGAAATATCTATGGCACAATCAAACATTTCGGCGGCCGTTACATTTTAGTTGAGGCGACAGATGGCAAAGAAATTATGATCCCAAACGAAGATTTCATTACCAGCAAAGTGACGAATTGGACTTATTCTAACAACCGTGCCCGCATTGAAATTACAGTCGGAGTTGCACAAGATTCCGACTTACAAAAAGTTAAAGAGATTATGATTTCTTGTGCGGAAGAACATCCACGCTGTTTGAAATATCCTGAGATTGAATGTTTTGTAACCGGATTTGGCGAATATGATACCAAGTTCGTTTTATTCTTCTGGATTAGCGATATTGTTCAAGGAAGAGCCGGCGCCAAAAGTGATGTGATAATAAGCATCCACAAAAAATTTAAGGAAAACAATATTCGCGTTCCAATTCCGCAAAGAGAAGTTAAGCAGAGTTAAAACCAGAAAAGCTGGTTAATGTGAGTTTAAGATCGAGTTTTAGGTCAATAAACCCCCCACCCCTACGTGGCCACCCCCCTTGATAGGGGTGCTCTGGAGTTTATCTTACACCCCTGTCAAGGGGGGTGGCCACGTAGAGGTCGTGGGGTTTCTCAAGTAAAATCACTTAGCCTTATTACTTCTGCAAATAACTTCTCAATCCAATTTCCCAATCACCGCAAAGCCCACCATTATCCATCGCCGAAAATTTCGGGCGTGGCGCTGGACGAGGAAATTCGGCAGTTGTCACCGGTAAAACCTCAACATCGACTCCGGCAAACTCGAAAATCTTTTTAGCAAATTCAAACCAGCTTGTCGTACCTTTTCCACAAATCTGATAAGTGCCAAATTGCATATCGCTTTCGATTAGTTTTTTGATGCCATTGGCCAAATCACAAGTCCACGTCGGACAACCAAACTGATCGTTTACTACTTTTAACTGTTTCTGATTTTTGGCGATATTGAGCATAGTATCGACAAAATTTTTGCCATATTTGCCGTAAAGCCAACTAGTGCGAACTATGAAATGACGAGTGTTCACAGCTCTAACATTTTCTTCGCCAGCCAATTTCGAAGCTCCGTAAACAGTTTTTGGATTTACCGCATCTGAAGGAAAATAAGGCGAAGTTTTTTCACCATCAAAAACGTAATCGGTACTAATAAAAATTATGGGAATATTTTTTTGCGCTGACGCTAAAGCGATATTTTTCGCACCAATAGAATTAACTGCAAAAGCCAGATCTTGTTCTTTTTCCGCATCATCAACTTTGGTGTAGGCAGCAGCGTTAATTACAAAATCGAAAGTTTTATCGGAGAAAAATTTTTCTACTTGAGATAGATTTGTGATGTCAAAATCATCCCTTACGGCTTTTATAACTTGATAGCCAGCAGCTGAGAAAATCAGTGCCGCATCTAAACCAAACATTCCATTTGCGCCGACAAGTAGAATTTTTTTCATTTGGTTAGAAAGTGTGTTGTAAATCTTTAAACAAAGGCAGAACTAAGTCTTTAGGTGAAACAGTCGGATTTTTAACTTTCCAATCGATACCAATTTGAGGATCATCAAATTTCAAACCAAATTCACATTTTTGGTCATATTCTTCTGAAACTTTGTAAACCACTTCAGCAGTTTCCGACAATGTAGAGAAACCATGAGCAAAGCCTGCTGGAACGTACAACATCAAACCATTTTTCGCTGATAAATTAATGCCAAAATACTTACCAAAAGTTGGCGAAGATTTTCTTAAATCGACAATACAATCGTAAATTTCACCTTGAATACAGCGTACCAACTTTGCCTGAGCTTTTGGTGCAACCTGAAAATGCAGCCCACGCACCACACCACGACCCGAAAAAGAGTGATTATCCTGTACAAAATTATCTTCAATTCCACCAGCTTTAAAAGTAGAATATTTGTAAGTCTCTGAAAAGTAACCACGTTCATCACGAAATTGACGCGGCTCAATAATCACAACACTGGGGAATTGATTTGTTGTAAATTTAAAATTCATAATTTGCCAAATTATCTTTAATCAGAAATATTCAAGATAGAACAGTAACTAAAATTCAACCTTACTACAAAAATGCAAAGAAAGAAAGCCTGCATTGCAATTCCAGTTTACCAAAAAATTTCAGAACCAAATGAAATTTTTTCACTCAAAAGGAGTTTAGAGATTTTTGCTAACTATACAATAATTTTTGTTTGCCCTCATTCATTTGATGAATTGCTGCTTTCAGAATATATGAATTTACATTCTAGTATAGCTTTTGAAAAGTTTGCCGACGAAAATTTTATAAGCGTCAAATCTTATAGCTCTCTTCTAATCAAATCAGAATTTTACCAGCGTTTTAGTAATTACGAATTTATGCTATTATACCAAACTGATGCTTACGTTTTTTCTGATCAGCTTGAATATTGGTGTAATAAAGGGATTGATTATATAGGTGCTCCTTGGTTCAAAAAATTTGATACTGAGAATAAATATTATGAATTTATTTCAGTTGCTGGAAACGGAGGATTTTCTTTACGGAATATAGTGAAAATAAATAAAATAATGAATCACCAAATGAATCTCAGAGATATGTGGAAATTTTTGAGATTAATGAAAAAAACTCGCTTTCACCCTCATAATTCTTTCACATTTTACTTAAAATTTTTTAGCAAAAAAAGAACGTTCTCCGAGGTTTGCGAATTCATGATAAATAACTCTGATTTCACTAATGAAGATTATTTTTTCGCTTTTGTATACCCTCAAATGTTCGATTCTTTTCGTTCAAGCACTGCTCTTGAAGCAATTCCTTTTTCATTTGAGACCAAACCAGAATATCTCTATAAGTTGAACGACAATAAATTACCTTTTGGTTGCCACGCCTGGACAAAATATTCACCAGAATTCTGGAAAAAATTTATTAATTTCTAAAAAATGAAACTCGCACCAATCGCTTTTTTTTGCTTTAATCGGGCCGATAAAACCAAACAAGTTCTAGATGAATTAGCTAAAAATGATTTAGCTGCGGAGTCAGAAATTTTTATTTTCTGCGATGGTCCTAGAAATCTGAAAGATCTGACAGCTTTAAAAGAAGTCTATAATGTGATTGAGAACGTACGCGGATTTAAAAATGTCTACCTTACTAAAAGAGAATTAAATCACGGTGTAAAAGTTTCTATCGTAGATGGCATAAACAAAGTTTTGGAAAACTACGATTCAATAATTGTTGTTGAAGATGATATTATTACTTCAAAAGACTTTTTAAATTTCACTAACCGCGCTTTAAGTTTTTACGAAAATGAAAAAAATATTTGGTGTGTCAGCGGTTTTAATTATCCAAAACACCTAATTTCATATCCTAAATCTTACAAAGAAGATGTATTTTTTGTGCGCGGAAAAAATTCATCTTGGGGCTGGGGAACATGGAAAGATCGTTGGCAAAAAATTGATTTCGAAATTTCTGACTATAACGAATTTGCCAAAAACAAAAACCAAGTTAAAGCCTTTAACCGATCTGGTAGCAATATGTTCGATATGCTACGTATGCAAAAAGAAAATCGTATCAATACTTGGGATATTCAAATGTCTTATACGATGTTCAAAAATAATGGCTATACTGTGCATAGCATAAAACCACTAACTAAGAATATTGGTTTTGATGAAAGCGGGACTCACACCACATCTGAAGCTGATATGGCTAATTTTGAGTTTGAGAATTTTTCTAATTTTACGCTGAAAAAATTATCTGAGATAAAGAACAATGAGATCGCTGAAAAATCTTACATAGGATATCACCAAGATCCTTTCTTTCTGATCAAATGGTCAAGATCAAAAAAGAAAAGGAATAACTTCAAATGGCTTGCTGTTGGAATATTACTTTGCGAAGCCGCACATCTTTTTTTAAAACTTTTATAGCTGATCATGTTGTTAAGAATTTGAATCATAACTCAAATTCTTAACGCAATTTTTTTGAATGATTTCTACAAAATCATTGTGCCGGCACCGCTTTCGGTGAAGATTTCCATCAACAAAATATTATCAACTCCGCCATTTAAGATGTGAGCGAAGTCGACTCCAGCCTCAACAGCTGACATGCAAGTTTCAATTTTCGGAATCATACCGCCAGTAATAATGCCATCAGCAATCATCTGTCTTGCAGTCGCTGTATTTAAATGGCTAACCAACTCGCCATTTGGCAACATCACACCGTCAATATCAGAAAGAATCACCAACTTCGCCGCTTGCACTGCAACTGCAATCGCACCAGCTGCTGTATCAGCATTGATGTTGAAAGTTTCACCATTATCACCAACACCAATCGGCGCAATTACTGGAATGATGTCAGAATCTTCAAACAAAGCTAAAACTTCTGGATCAACTTTGTATGGCTCACCAACGAAACCAAGATTGAGAATTTTTTCGATGTTTGAATCAGGATCTTTTTTAGTTCTAGTCAATCTTTTAGCACGGATCAAATTAGCATCTTTACCACACAAACCAATAGCTTTGCCGCCTGCAGCATTAATTTCTTTCACAATCATTTTGTTAATTGAACCGGCCAAAACCATTTCAACAACATCGACCGTATCAGCATCTGTAATACGCAAACCATCAACGAAAGAAGATTTAATGTTCAATTTATTCAACATTTGACCGATTTGTGGTCCGCCACCGTGAACTACGATTGGATTGATGCCAATCTGTTTTAGAAGCACGATATTTTTAGCAAAATTCTTCAAATTGCTGTCGCCACCCATTGCACTGCCACCAAACTTAATAACCAAAGTTTCGCCAGCGAATTTTGTCATATAAGGTAAAGCTTCGCAAAGCACTTCCGCTTTTTTCGCCCATTCCTGACGGCTTTTTTCTTTTTGTAGAGAAAGTTTTTCCACCGGAGTAACACCAGCAGAATCTTTATTAGGATCGTTGAAATTAATGATATTAGTCATGTCTGATAATATTAGTTAGGGCGTTTTGAAGGGCGCGCAATATGCAACAGAAAAGCTTTTTTAATCAAGCAAGTTTTTCAAAAAATTTTCCAAAGAAACTGTCGATATTTTGGTAAAATTTTCGATCGTTGAAATTGGCGACTGACTTTTGTTTTGCTGACTTGGCAGAGTTTCATTCACAATAATTTTTTCGATCATCAAACCTCGCGCTTTTACAGCTTCAACCGCTGATAAAGTATGACTAATCGCACCAAGATAATTAGCCGTTACCAGCAAAACTGGAATTTTTAACGCATCTGCTAAATCCAAAAAAGTTTTATCATCGTTTAGCGGAGTCATCACGCCTCCAGCTGCTTCAATAAATAGAAACTGATCGCTCTGTTTTGCGATAGAAATTTTTTCAACGCAGAAATCTTTTACTTTCTCAAAATCAATTTTAACTCCTAAATTTTGAGCGGCAAAATGTGGAGAAACCGCTTCTTCGAAACGCCACGGCGAAATTTCATCAAGATTTTTTAGCGCAATTTCTTTGCCCAGAGCCGTTAAAATTTTGGCACTATCACTACTTTTATCATCATCACGAAATCCACTCGCAATTGGCTTAATTGCTAAAGAATTTGAAATTTTGCGGCACAGATTTTCCACTAAAAAAGTTTTTCCTATGTCCGTGCCAACTGCAGCGATAAAGTAAATTTTGTACTGAAGCATCGTTATTGAATCTTCGAGAATGTAGCGTAAATCGGACCAAATACCGCAATCGTAATCCAACCAATCATGCCACCCATAGTAATTGTGAGTGCTGGCTGAATCATGCCTACCAACTTATCGATCGAGTCATTAATTTCGCGATCATAGAAGAATTTAATATTTGAAAGCGCGCTTTCCATGTTACCACTTTCCTCACCGATCTTTAACATTCTGATTACAAGATTGGGAAAATAGTTTACTGAAGCAATTGCCTTAGCCAAAGATTGACCATCAGAAACCTGTTTTTTTACCGAGATAATCGCATTTTTCATCGCTTTATTCTTTACCACTTCACTAGCAGCATCCAAGCATTCCAGAACACCCATACCACTTTTGAAAGTCATAGCAAAGAACTGACAAAATTTCGCCGCATCAATTTTGTTAATGATCGGACCGATAATTGGGAATTTCATTTTATAGTGATCAATCCTGATCGCAATTTTAGGGTAGCGGCTCAGAATCTTTAAAGTGACCCAAATAGTCGGCCAAGAGAAGACAAGAATGTACCAATAATTTTTCACAAAATCTGAAAAGGCAATCAAGGCAATTGTGATAAAAGGTAGGCTCAGATTCTGCGCCATTAGGAATCCGGTAACTTTGGGAATAACAATCGAAGTCATCACACCAAGTACAATAAACATAACGAATAACCCAAATAAAGGACCTCTGGTGGCCTTCTTGGTTTTTCTTTTGATTTCCATATTCCATTTCATGTCTTCAACAATACTGGAAAAAGCGTCAGATAGGTTACCGGTTTTTTCACCGGCCGCAATCAAACCGATATAAACTTGGCTAAAGACATCTGGATGTTTGGCCAAACTTTCTGAAAATAAACTACCATTTCTGATCGATTCATAAACTTGAGACATCAAGACTTTAATTTTCGGAGAATCTGATGTATCCTTTAAGTCCTGAATAGAATCCAGAATCGATACACCGGCACGATCCAGCTGCTCAAGCTGTACGAAGGCAACAATCAAATCACGCGTTTTTACTTTATCGAAAAAAAATCCTCCGACTTTTTTTTGTCTTTCTTGCTTGAATGAAATTAATTCCTGACCAGATAACTTAAGAGTATTAGCCAAATCATACTGATTTTCCGCCGCGATTCTTCCTTTAATGTAGCGACCGCTAGCATCAATCGCTTTAAAGCTGTAATTGGCCATTCTTAATTATGTTTTTGGATTTTTTTCATAATCATTTCGCGCTTCAACTTCGAGATATGATCAACGAAAGTTATGCCATTCAAATGATCGATTTCGTGTTGAATACAAGTCGCTAAAATTCCGTCCATCTCTTCAACGTGTTCTGCGCCATTTTCGTCCAGATATTTTACCTTCACGATCTCTGGCCTTACCACTTCTGAACGCGCACCAGGAAATGACAAACAACCTTCTTTGTAAGAAGAACATTCTTTAGAAGATTCAATAATTTCAGGATTTACGAAATAGCGGGGGTTAGTATTTTTAACGTGAATGCCACCACAATGATCGTGGTCATGATGATGGTGATCGTCAATTTCGTAATCGAGATCAATCACTAAAACTCTTTTTAATACACCGACTTGAACTGCTGCCAAACCAATACCATTTTCGGCGTACATTGTATTAACCATATCTTTCATAAAAAGACGAAGCGCATCGTCAATTTTTTCAACGGGCTTAGAAACCTTTTTTAACAAAGGATTAGGAGCGATTACTAGAGGAAGAATTTTCATTATTTTGTGAGAATTTTTTTAAGAGATTCCGGATAAATACGATGCTCTTCTTTTAAGATTTTTGCCGCAAGAGTTTCTTTGGTATCACTTGCTAAAACCTCAACTTCAGCTTGCATAATTATTGGACCAGAATCCATTTCTTCGCGAACGAAATGCACCGTACAACCAGATTTTTTCGCACCAGCTTTAATCGCATCACCAACAGCATCAGCGCCTTTAAATTCAGGTAGAAGTGAAGGATGAATATTGATCAACTTATCAAACCAACGCTCAACAAACCAAGGTGAAAGCAAACGCATAAAGCCTGCAAGACAAACAAACTGAGCACCAGATTTAGCAATTTCCTCGCTGACTTTTTTGTCAAAATCTTCGCGCGAAGAAAATTCGCGGTGATTTAAAAATGCAGTTTTGATTTTTTTTTCCGCAGCAAATTTCAAACCTTCAGCATCAATTTTATTCGACAACACAAGAACAACTTCAGCAGGAAAATTAGGATCTTCGCAAGCCTGTACAATAGATCGCATATTACTTCCGCGACCAGATATAAGAATCGCAATTTTTGTTTTTATCATCATTCGTAAGTATTCAGATTAATTCCCGATAAATGGCTGCAGAACAAGTTTACCCATCATTAAAACTCCATCCAGAGTCACAGTAATTGGAGTTAAAGCCGCAGCACATACTTTTTTCAATGGCCCCATTTTCTCGTTAATAAACAATTGATATGGTACAGATAATTCAGGCAGATTCGCTGTAGAAATATCTTGATCAAACCTTGGTAAATAACGTTTACCATTCAACTTGACCCTCATGAAAAATAGGTCGTTTTTTTTATCATATTTGAACCCAACAGCCTGAAGAAACGCCCAATCTTCCCTTAGAAAATTTTTACTAACAGTTTCGATAAAAATCTCACCCGCTAGATCATTTTTCTCATCAACCGTGATCGTAGTCTTATCTGTGTTAATAATCAGAATATCGCGCATATTCCATAACAAAATATCCTTCAAGAAACCACGCGGATCATATAAGACATAATGATAGTTATCGCCAATAAAAACTATGTATCTGGCATCTTTACTTACGACAAAATTTTCGATTCTGTCCTGATAACCATTTTTCCACAATGCACTCGTAATAGTGCAAGATGCCAACAAGAAAAAACTGAGTACTAAAAAAAACTTCTTCATCTTTGCTTTAATGGAAAAATGTATTCTGAAGTTGGACGTGGTATAAATCACGCCCAACTTCGAATAACAAAAAATTACTTTTTACTTTTTGCGTTTGATCTGGCGCCGATTCTTAAGCGAAGAGCATTTAATTTAATGAATCCTGCTGCATCTTTTTGATCATAAACTGAATCTTCTTCAAAAGTTACGTGAGCTTCAGAATACAAGCTTTTTACTGACTTACGAGAAACTACAGTAGCAGAACCTTTGTAGAGTTTCATAGTTACAGAACCTTCGACATTGTCTTGTGATTTATCGATCAAAGCTTGCAACATTTCGCGTTCTGGCGAGAACCAGAAACCGTTGTAAATCAAACTTGCATATCTTGGCATCAACTCATCTTTCAAATGCGCTGCTTCACGATCCAAAGTGATTGATTCAATCGCACGGTGCGCTGCCAACATAATTGTGCCACCAGGAGTTTCATAAACACCGCGAGATTTCATACCAACGAAACGGTTTTCAACTAAGTCTAAACGACCAATTCCGTTAGCGCCGCCAAGTTCGTTCAATTTGGTTAGAATTTCATGTGGCTTCATTTTTTTGCCATTAATGGCAATCGGATCACCTTTTTTATATTCAATTTCGATGATTGTAGCCTTATTTGGAGCATCTTCAGGGCTAACAGTTCTTTGATAAACATATTCTGGCGCTGGCTGTGAAGGATCTTCTAAAACTTTACCTTCAGATGAAGTGTGAAGCAAGTTAGCATCAACAGAATAAGGAGCTTCGCCACGTTTATCTTTAGCAACCGGAATCTGATTTTTTTCAGCGTAATCGATTAATTTCGTACGTGAATTTAAATCCCACTCTCTCCACGGCGCGATGATTTTGATGTCAGGTTTGTTGGCATAGTAAGAAAGTTCAAAACGAACTTGGTCATTTCCTTTTCCAGTTGCACCGTGAGCAACCGCATCAGCACCAACCATTTTAGCAATCTCGATTTGACGTTTTGCAATCAATGGACGGGCAATCGAAGTTCCTAAAAGATAAACACCTTCGTAAACTGTGTTAGCGCGGAACATTGGAAACACGTAATCGCGAACAAATTCTTCGCGCAGATCTTCAATAAAGATTTCTCTCACACCAAGCTTTTGAGCTTTTTTGCGAGCCGGCTCAAGTTCCTCACCTTGGCCTAAATCAGCGGTAAAAGTCACCACTTCACAATCATAATTTTCTTGTAACCATTTCAAAATAACCGAGGTATCAAGACCACCAGAATAAGCCAATACGACTTTTTTTACTGCTCTAGTAGAAGTACTTTTTGGCGCAGCATTTTTGCTTTTTTGATTTTTCATTTGAAAGTTTTTGATTGATTAATAAATTAACCTGCGATTTTTAAGAAGTGCCTTCAGGGCTGATCTGTAGCCGTCTCAGCCATAATTCTCAAACAGAAATAAAATGCAAATAAAAGAAATTCAAAATCGCGAAGAAATTATTCAAACCTTTAGAGTGTTAGTGCAAATTTACAGCGAATTGCAGGAAGAATCTTACGTTGAAGATATTTTAAACATGATGCAACGAGGCTACAAAATGGCCGGCGTTTTTGATGGTGATGAATCTGGTCCGATTAATTGTATCGGAGTTGTTGGAGTTCGTATTATCAGAAAATTACACTTCGGCAAAGCTATCGAGATTGAAGATTTTATGATTGATCGCGAAAAACGTGGTATCGGAGTTGGCAAAATGTTGATGCGCTGGGTTGATTGGCAGGCAGCAAACTTTGGTTGCAGCAATATTATCGGGGTTCTTGAAACTAAACGTCTTGAATCTCAGAAAATTTTTTCCCGCGAAAAATTCAATTTGGACGGATTCTTTTTCAAAAAATCTTGCTAGTTTGATGAAGAGAAAAAACTCAAAATTAATTCATTTTTTCCGCAAATATTGTATACTTCCGGTAAAAATTTTACGGATCGCGATCTTTGATACTGTAAAGCAAGACGGAATTGAACATGCTGGATATCTTGCATTTTTGAGCATTCTTTCTCTCTTCCCCTTTTTGATTTTTTTAGCAGCAATTATCGGTTTCATTGGCGCTTCTGAAGTTGGCAGTAATTTCATCAACTCAATTTTAAACTCAGCACCACAAGAAATGGTGCAAGCTCTAGCTCCGCGCATTAACGAAATTATTTCAGGTCCGCCGCAAACTTTTCTAACACTCGCAATTATTGGTGTAATTTGGACTGCATCTTCATCGGTTGAAGGTTGCCGTACTATTCTTAATCGGGCCTATAGAATTCACTATCCGCCACCATATATCTTTCGCCGTCTCGTCAGTATCGCTCAGTTTTTTGTTATAATTTTTATTGTGGTTAGTGGCATTGTGGTTTTCGTTGTCGCGCCAAATATTTTAAAAGAAGTTGAAAAAGGACTGCGGCTGAGCTTACGCATAGATTACGATTTTTATTACATTCGTTACTTTGCGATTTTTTTCTTATTAGTTACGGCAACTTCTTTGCTTTATTTCGCTTTACCAAATGCCAAACAAAAGTTCAGTCAAACCGTTCCAGGATCAATATTAGCAGTAGTTTTATGGACGTGTCTTGAGCACTTTTTCTCACTTTATTTGGCAAATTTTCATCAATTTAGTTTTATTTACGGATCGCTTGCCGGAGTAATAATCTCTTTGATGTTCTTTTATTTGATCAGCTTGATTTTCATCTTAGGTGCCGAATTCAACTATCACTACCATCGCACTTACAAAATATTCTTACCTAAACCACAAAAATGAAGTTCCCTTTTTGGCCAGATTTTAGTGGTTATCGCAACATTGAATTGGGTTTGTCGAGAGTTTACAAATTGCTTGAACGTCTTGATAATCCACATTTAAAAATTCCGCCAACAATACATCTTGCCGGCACTAATGGCAAGGGCTCAACCCTTTCATTCTTGAAGGAAATTTTTACTGAAAATGGCTATAAAGTTCATACATACACTTCGCCACATTTAGTAAATTTTAATGAAAGAATTGTTTTAGCGGGCGAAGAAATTTCCGACAGTTTTTTGACTGAAATTTTAAATGAATGCAAAAAGGCAGCAGAAAAATCACCAGCCATTCCAGTAACTTTTTTTGAAGGAATTACTGTAGCTGCTTTTCTCGCTTTCAGCCGCATTGAAGCTGATATTCTTCTACTTGAAACTGGAATGGGTGGTAGACTTGATGCCACCAACGTTTTGCCTAAAGTTTTGTGTTCAATTATTACGCCAATTGCCTTTGATCACACCGATTTTTTAGGAAAATCTCTGAGCAAAATTGCTTTTGAAAAAGGCGGAATTATCAAAAATAATTGTCCAGTAATTATCGCCAAACAAAAAAAATCAGCACTAAAAATTCTCGAAGAACAAGCTTCTAAATCAAAGTCCGAAACCAAAATATTTGGCAATGATTGGAAAATTAAGAAGCAGAGAAATGGATTTTTATTTGAAATGTTTGGACAAAAAATCACGTTCCCAAACCCATCTCTTGCCGGAGAACATCAAATTGAAAATGCTAGTACAGCAATCGCTGCAGCTCTCACTCAGAAGCAATTCTCAATCACAGAAGATAAAATTAAATCTGCCCTAAGAAAAGCTTCGTGGCCAGCAAGATTACAAAAAATTGAATCAGGAAAATTCTTTAAAATGATTCCCAAAAACTGCGAATTGTATCTTGATGGAAGTCATAATCTGCAAGGTTCTGGCACTTTAAAGAAGTTTTTTAACCTAAACAAAAACAAGAAAATTTTTGTGATCTTTTCGATGTTACAAGATAAAGATTGTGCAGGATTTTTACAAAAAATTGCGTCCGGAACTGATATTTTAATTGCCCTGACAATTCCTGATGAAGCGAAGTCCAGAAAGGCTAAAGAGATCGTAAAAATTGCCCAAGACTGTAGAATAAAAGCGCAGGAAGCGCATGATTTTTCTCAAGCTTTTACTCAAGTTACACAGCTAATCAAGAAAGGTGAGCCATCTCTTATAGTTGTATGCGGATCACTATATTTGGCAGGAAGTTTTTTGGATCAAAACCTATCGAATGATGTAGTCTAGAAACTGGGCAACACAATAAGCATCAATAACCATCGTGACAAAAATTGGATCCCATTTTGTGAACGATTCTTGCAACAAAATTTTTCTCATGAGTTTTTTTGGAAACTCCTTACGTCTTTCAGCACGTAGTTTTCGTTTTTCTTCCTTAGTAAGTTTAGGTTTTTTTGGTGAACATTTTTTTAACACGTAAATGTGCCAAACGAAGTAACAAATCAAAACTGCTGAAACAACGGCACCAAAGAGATAAACGTGAGAAGCTCTAATAATTTTGTTGGCAATAAATGCGACAACATAAGCTGAAATCCCCCACCAGTAAATTAGTGCTGACGTGCTTTCTTCGCCTCTCAGAGCTGCTTTAAAAGAAGCTTCAACTTTGCTAAAAATGTCATTCATAAATATTAAGATTTGTTCTTATTATCACTCTGAACCGCGTATTTTGCACCTTCCCAAGGCATCTCAAAATCAAAGTTGCGAAATTCTTGCATAAGCTTAACTGGTTCGTAAACAACTTTCTTCTGTTGCTCGTCATAACGAACTTCTTTGTATCCGGTAAGCGGGAAATCTTTTCTCAAAGGATGACCTTCGAAACCATAATCTGTAAGGATGCGACGCAAATCAGGATTACCAGCGAAAACGATGCCATACATATCAAAAGCTTCACGTTCAAACCATCCAGCACCGGTAAAAACTGAAACAGCACTCGGAACTTTTTGACCATCTTCAACAGCAACTTTGATGGTGATTCGATTGTTTAATTTCAAGCTGAGTAAATTATAGATCACTTCAAAACGCGGCGAACGTACACCAAGCATGTCGGCACCGAAAATATCGATGAAACATTTGAAAGAGAGATTGGAATCATCACGCAAAAATTTCAGAAAATTTAAAATTTTATCTGGCGCAACGTAAATGATTAGATTGTCAAAAGCGATTGGTTCAACAACATTGGCGCCTTCGAAATTTGCTTTAATGTAGTCAGCTTGAGCTTGAAGATTCTTGATCATTATCTGTTAAATTTTCCGGTTCTTTTGATTTTTCTTTGTAAAACTAAAACGCCGTAAAGTAGGCCTTCAGCGGTTGGAGGACATCCTGGAACATAAACGTCAACAGGAACGATGCGATCGCAACCTCTTACAACTGAATAAGAATAATGGTAATAGCCGCCGCCATTAGCGCAGCTTCCCATTGAAATTACATAACGTGGTTCGGCCATTTGATCGTAAACTTTACGAAGTGCTGGCGCCATTTTATTAGTCAAAGTTCCCGCAACAATCATAACGTCAGATTGGCGAGGTGATGGACGGAAAATCATACCGAAACGGTCAAGATCATAACGGCTCGCCGCAGTTTGCATCATTTCAACAGCGCAACAAGCCAGACCGAAAGTCATCGGCCAAAGTGAACCAGTACGCGCCCAGTTAACCAATTCATCAATTTTCGCGGTAACAAATCCGCGATTATTCATGTCTTCAGAAACTTGATTTAGAAGAGCGTCTTGGTTTAGCGGACTAAGATTATGCAACATTTTTTAAGAGTTTTATTATTTCCATTCGAGAGCGCCACGCATCCATTCGTAAATGAAGCCGACAGTTAAAAGTGTTAAGAAAAACATCATCGACCAAAAGCCGAAAGCACCGATTTTAGTAAGCGAAACTGCCCACGGAAACAAGAAGGCAATTTCCAAATCGAAAATTATAAAGAGAATAGCGACTAAATAAAATTGTACGTTGAACTCGTTACGAACTGGTCCTTCACCTTCAAAACCACACTCATATTGCGAAAGTTTTTCACGATCTGGTTTTGATTTAGCAACGATGAAAGGCACTAAGATAATTGCGCAAGAAAGGCCGATAGCGATTACAAGAAATAACAAAATCGGCAAATATTGTGAAGACAACAAATCAATGCCGGAAACAGCGTTGACAGTCTTTGAGATGGTTTCGATACCGCTCATTATTTTTTATTATTGTTGATTGTGTTTTAGAGAATGGCGACTTAATAAATGCAAAGTCACTAAATAATTTTCTAGAATTTCGACCAGAAATTATTTACCTCCGAGCAGAAAATCAATTTAAAATTCTAACATGATTGCAGAAACATTTACGGCACTTATTACACCTTTCAAAAACGGCAAAATTGATGAAAAATCTTTGGAAAAATTAGTTGAATTCCAAATTGCAAATGGTGTTGACGGAATTGTTCCTTGCGGCACAACTGGTGAGTCTCCAACTCTATCTCACGAAGAACATAATTTGGTTATTGATCTGTGCGTTAAAATCGCCAATAAACGCGTAAAAGTTATGGCGGGAACTGGATCAAATTCTACTGCTGAAGCGATTGCTATGACTAATCACGCTAAAGAAATCGGCGCTGATTCTTGTTTGATTGTTGCTCCTTACTACAACAAACCAACCCCAGAAGGTGTTTATCAACATTTCAAAGCTTTAAACGAATGTGATATCCCTTTAATCGTTTACAACATTCCGGGACGTTCAGTAATTAATATCTCTGACGAAAATTTGGCGCGTATTGCTGAGTTGAAAAATGTTGCCGGAATTAAAGATGCAACTGGCGATTTAGCTCGTGTTGCTAGCTTGCGCTTGTTGATCAAAAAACCATTTTCTTATTTGTCAGGCGAAGATGCTACTGTTGTTGGATTCAACGCTATGGGCGGCAACGGTGTGATTTCAGTTACTTCAAATATCGCACCAAAATTAGTTTCTGACTTACAAAAATTTACTGCTAAAGGCGATTTCAAATCTGCTTTAGAAATCCAAGACAAACTTACCAGCCTTCACGCTGCAATGTTTTGCGAAACCAATCCAATTCCAATTAAATATGCTGCAAGCTTGATGGGATTGTGTAACGGTGAAATTCGTCTTCCTTTAGTTGAGCCTTCTGCAGGTGCTAAAGCAAGAATCGAATCTGAAATGAAGAAATTAGGACTTATTTAGCTAAAGTAAGCTTTTCCAAAAAAGTTAAGCTATCCGACAAGCTATCATTTCCAATTTTTTCCGCAGCTTGAGCTAGGGTAATTTTTTCTTTGCTAAATATTCCCGCCTTTTGTTCTAACACCAATATTCCGTAAGCATTAAAAGATACGCCACTTTCAAACCTAATACGATCAGAAGATAAAGTTTCTTTGGTAAAACTTTTTATCACCGCTACCAAATCCACTGGCAAATTTTTTCCAGAGAAAAGATTTTTTATTTCTTTTTGATAAGATTCTAAAATAGCGATTATTTCCTTGTTGGAATGAGCTTTAGCAATTTTTATAGCTTCTTCAATATTACCAATTCCCCACTGTAACAAAAGTGATAGAACTTCTTTTTTCCCTTTCGAAGCAGCCAAATATAAAATATCGTGACCAGAAGCAGTCTTGATATTTTTATCAGCACCATTTTCTAATAAAACTTGTGTTACCTTAACGTCACCAACGCTGATGCCAAATTGCAAAGCAGTTGTACCCGAAGTGGTTTTAAATTCTTTGTCAATTCCAGCTTTAATCAAAGCTAAGGTAACATCAGGAAATCCGCCAACTGCAGCATAATGCAAAGCATTCATACAATGATTTTCTTCGGTAGTTTTCACATTTGTCTGCACTCTTTCTGCCAACAAAAATTCTACCACTGCTAAATGACCAAACTCAGCTCCAACCAATAAAGGTGTTAATCCAAAAGATGTTTTTGCTTCTTTATCCGCACGATTAGCAATCAAAATTTTGATTACTTCTAAATGTCCACCTTTTGCTGCATAATGAATTGGTACCCATTCACGATCTTTTGGAGAAGATTTTGGGCTGATTTCAGCACCATTTTCCAATAAAACATTTACTACCTCAGCCCAACCTCTTTTTGCCGCATGATGCAATGGCGTAAAAAAATTCTCATCACGAACAGAAGTATAAAACTTAGCATCGCGACCATCCATGGCTTTGCCAAAATCACCATGATTAATATCCACCGTTACCAATTCTAAAACTCTTCTCAAAGATTCCGCAGCACCAAATTTTGCAGAAATATGCAAAATATTATTTCGCGGTTCAGCCAAAATATTTTTTACCTCTTCGCCATCCATTTTTGTCAGAATGTCGACATAATTGGCGATCAAGCTTCTTACTGTATCAAGATTCTCGAGGGAATTTTTTAAAATGATTTTGCCGGAAAATTCAGCAATTTTATCAGTAATTATGCTTAGTTCTTGATTCATTTTAGCTTAAATTAGATTAACGACCACGACTATGTTGTCTGCCAGCAGCACGTTCTTTTGCTTCGATCATGCTTGCCCAGAAACCTTTATCGCCACGCTTATTAAGTATTTGTGCGGACTGAATTAAATAAGTCAATTTTTGTCCTAAAATCATCGAAGTCCAAAATCCAACTGGCTTCACGATATCGACAATATTGATTTCATTGAGTTCTTTACGATCACGTTCTTTTTCTTCTGAGGCGATAATTTCGTAACTACCACTTTCAGCCTGACTTCTTTTTGCACGGATTTCTGCCTTAACTTCGGAATGAGCACGTGGAATTTCTGAAAACTTTTTACGTAATAATTCGTCTTCTTCTTTGAGATATTTTTTTGATTTTTTAGGAAAGAGCTTTTGGCTCTTTTTTTTCATTTTGAGAAAATTTTGATAAGCACGTTCCAGCAAATAATTCAGAACGATACGAGCGACAATTATTGCAAAAAAAACACAAACCGAAATAACCGCTAAAATCGGCAACGCTTTCTCAGTAGCTACGATAAATCCGGTGAAAAAATCTGACATATTATCTGAGATTGTAGCAGGTTTCTTTCATCTTTGCATAAGCTTGAGGAAAGCCGATCAATGAATAAGTGTCGTTAGCAATTTTTCCTTCGCGAGTCGTACCAGTTACCACAAATTCTTCAGCACGCTGCATTTCTTTAATAATATCTATATCGTCATTTTTATCATTAGCCCAAGCCACAGCTAAGTAGGGGAAAAGGTAGTATTTTTTTGAACCAAAAGAAACTTCAACATCAGATCTTTTTTTATAAAGAAATCCAGAAGAGGCGCTGATTTCGTCGGCATCGTTAATAATATTAGTTACGAGGAAATAAGGTTCACCTCTTTTGTCGTAATTGCCTTCACGTTTAATTGGAGTAGAAGCAACGTAACATACAATTTGATCACCTCTTTCGGCTTTAAAAACATTCCAATCCTGAAATTTTGCTTTTAATTCTTGAGCCTGAAGGTTTGAGCACAAAAACAGTAAAAAAGGTACGTATTTTATAAATTTCATAACTTGACTTCTTGGGTCTTAAAAATATTTTGCGCGCTTCTTTTTTGAAGCCCTACCTTGAATAGTTTAGAGGCTCGAATAAGTTTCACATCTTAAAGCTTTCGCGTTCGCGAAAAAGATCACGAAGAATTTTAAAATCCAACAATTTCTAAAACAATGTCCGGACAAGGTCACGAGAAACACAATCCTCTAGCACAATTTGAAGTGCACAAAATTTTTGATTTGAACGTTGGTGGTATCGACATCAGCTTCACCAATTCTGCACTTTACATGGTTATTGCTACCGTGACTGTGATCGCTTTCATGCTTTTTGCTACCAGAAAAAAATCTCTCATTCCTTCAAGATTACAGGTTGTTGCCGAATCAATTTACAACTTCGTTTTCGACATCATCAAAGGCACAATTGGCGATGAAGGCGTTAAATTTTTCCCACTAATTTTCACCCTCTTCACTTTCATTTTATTGTGTAATATGTTTGGTCTTACACCTTACAGTTTCACTGCAACCAGCCAAATTGCGGTTACACTTTCTCTAGCGATGATCGCATTCTTCACCATCACAATTTTCGCGATCTGGCGTAACGGTATCGGTGGATTTTTACACATGTTCTTGCCAAGTGGAGTTCCAGGTTGGATGGCTCCGGTGATTTTTGCCATCGAGCTTTTCTCATTTTTGATTCGTCCAGTTACACTCTCTGTGCGTCTTTTCGCTAACATGGTTGCTGGTCACGTATTGCTTAAAGTTGTAGCAGGATTCATCATTTCTCTTGGCGTAGTTTTTGGAACTTTACCTTTCGCTTTCTCAGTTGTTATGACTGGCTTCGAACTTTTCGTTGCTGTGTTACAAGCTTATATTTTTGCAATTTTGGTTTGCGCTTACATCAGCGAAACTACTAAAGCACATTAGTTTTTTACAGAATTTGGCTTTTCGTTCGTGGCCAAATAATTCCCGATCAATGGGGTTTTTTACGAACAAATATTAATCTAATTTCATAGGTAAAACATGGAAGAAGTAGTAGTAAGCAATTTTGAAGCTTTCAAATATATCGGTGTTGGTCTTTGCTCTCTAGGCATGGCTGGTGCTGCTTTAGCAATCGGAAACATCTTCGGATCTTTTTTCAATTCAATTGCTAGAAACCCTTCAGCTGCTCCAAAACTTGAAAAATACATCTACATCGCTGCTGGTCTTGCAGAAGCTATGGGTATCTTCGCGGTACTTTTGGCGTTCTTGGTGATGTTCTCTTAGTAAATTCAAAACTTCGTTTTGAATTTAGTTTTAGATCGAGTTAAACCACTTGAGGGCGGCCTCAAGTGGTTTAACAATTTATATTATTTTAGGGTAAATTATGCCTCAGTTAGATTTAACTACTTACAGCTCACAAATTTTCTGGTTCGCGCTTTGCTTTATTGCGCTCTATATCACTTCTGCAAAAATTATTTTGCCAAGAGTTGCGGCGATTTTGAAAAACAGAAAAAATATTATTGATGCTGATTTGGCTTCAGCAAAAGAGTTGGATGACAAAATTTACGAATTGGAATCGCAAACCGGCAAATTAAGAAAAGACGCAACCAGCAAATATCAAGTTAAGTTGGAAGAAGCGACTAAATCAGCGACCAAACAAAGAGAAAAAATGATCGAGGATTTAAAAGCAAAAATCGATCAAAACATCGCTAAATCACACAAAGAATTGCAAGATTTAATCGCCAAATCGCAATCTGAAAGCGAAGCTGCAATCAAAAATATTTCTCAACAAATCGAACAAAAATTGACCAATGTTTAACGAAAAATTCTGGTTAGCAATTGCCTTTGCGACATTCATCCTACTTCTTCTTAAGCTTGCTAGAAAAGCTATTGGCAAATCTTTAGACGATAAATCAAAACTTATAGCTGAAGAGATTCTTGCTGCCAAAGAATTAAAGGAAAAAGCAGTTAGTCTTTTTGCTTCAGCCGAAAAATTCTCGCAAGAGTCTACAGCTTTTGCGCAAAAACTAATCAAAGACGCTGAAATAGAAGCGCAAAAATTTCTAGCCGAAGCACAAAAATCAGTCGAAGATGAAGTTGCTAAAAAAACTGCAGCTGCAGCTGAAAGAATTAAACAAGAAGAAGCTTTGGCAATTAGCCAAATCAAAGAAAAAATTGTTTCTGCAGCAGTTGGGGAAGTTGAAGCTAAATTACAAAAAAATCTTAGCGAACAACAAAGCAATTCAGTTCTAACTAAAGCAATTCAAGACCTCGGACAAAATATCTAACAATGAAATTCACATTTTCTTGGCTCAAAGAATATCTCGACACCAACGCATCACTTGAAGAGATCTGTAATAAACTTACCGCAATCGGCCTAGAAGTTGAATCACTTGAAGATAAAGCAAAAACTCTAGCACCTTTTTCAGTCGCTCACATCGTTGAGGCAAAACCTCACGAAAATTCTACCAAATTAAAAATCTGTTCCGTTCAAACCGCAGATTCCGTAACTCCACTTCAAATTATTTGCGGAGCAGCAAATGCCAGAACAGGAATTAAAGTTGCTTACGCACCAATTGGCTCAGTAATTCCAGCCAATCAAATGGTCATTAAAAAAGCCAAAATCGCCGGCGTTGAAAGTAACGGAATGTTGTGTTCTGCCCGCGAATTATCTTTAGGAAATGAAGATTCTGGCATCATTGAAATTGATGAGAAATGGCCAGTCGGAACAAAAATTACCGAAGTGTTTTCACTAAACGATGCACTAATTGAAATCAACGTCACACCAAATCGTGGCGATTGTTTGGGAATTTACGGAATCGCCCGCGACCTTGCTGCTGCTGGAATTGGCACTTTAAAAAATCCTGAGATCAAAAAAGCTGCTGGCAAATTTCCGACCGCAATTGAAATCAAAAATGAAGCCGCAACTTCATGTCCTCACATTGCGTTCCGTTCGATCAAAAATGTTAAAAATTGCGAATCGCCAAAATGGTTGAAAGACCGTCTGACTTCAATCGGCGCTAATTCAATTTCAGCTTTAGTAGACATTACAAATTATGTGATGTTTGCACTAAATCGTCCGATGCATGCTTACGATGCTAATAAGATAAACGGTTCTCTTCATATTCGTTTTGCTAAAAATGATGAAAAATTTACTTCTCTTAAAGGCGAAGAATTTAATTTAGATGAAAAAATTCTCGTAATTTCTGATTCACAAAAACCACTTGGAATTGCTGGTGTTACTGGTTCAAACAACTCTGGTTGTGATTTAGAAACTAATGAAATTTTACTCGAATCAGCATTTTTTGCACCAACCGCAGTTTCCTATTCTGGCCGTAAATTAAATATTCTATCTGATGCCAGATTTCGTTTCGAACGCGGCGTTGATGAAGGAAGCTGCGAAACTGGAATTGATTTAGCAACTCAGTTGATCTTAGAAATCTGCGGCGGCGAAGTTGGCGAAACTAAAATTATCGGCACTAAATCTGCCAGCAAAAAAATCACATTTGATGCCAGCAAAATTAAAAAAATTACCGGAGTTGAAATCGCTTCTGACAAGGCGACAAAAATTCTTTCTGATCTTGGTTTTAGTACTACAAAATCTGGAGAAACTCTAGAAGTTGAAGTTCCTTCACATCGTCACGACGTTACAATTGAACAAGATTTAGTTGAAGAAGTTGTAAGAATTTTTGGCTATAACCAAATTCCTTCAACTCCACTTACTTCTGGTTCTGCATTAATTTCTCAAGTCAACATTTTACATCAGGCCAGAAAATATTTAGCTGCACAAGGCATGATTGAAACTATCAGCTGGTCGTTTGTTGATGAGAATTTAGTCGAATTATTTGCGCAAAAAAATGAAAAATTAATTTTGCAAAATCCGATCAGCATCGAGATGAATCACATGCGCCCTACTCTGGCAATTGGTTTGCTTGAATCTTATCGCAAAAATTGTGCTAGAAATTTTTCTGATCTTTCACTTTTTGAAATCGGCAATGTTTTCGTTGATGATAAACAAAATCTGATGATTTCAGGAATTCGTGCCGGAAAAAATAAAGAACAAAGTCACTTTCATGATGAAAGAGATTTTGATGTTTTTGATGTTAAAAAAGATTTCTTCGACATATTGGAAATTTTCGGATTACGTGCTGACAGCACACAAATCAGTACTAACGATGCTCCAAAATATTATCATCCACATCGCTTTGCCGCAGTAAAACTTGGTAAAAATTTAGTTGGATATTTTGGTGAAATTCACCCGAGCTTGGCAAAAAAATTCGATCTCAAAAATCGTGTAAATATTTTCGAGATCTTCGTCGATAACTTACCACAAACTCAAAAATCAACGGCTCGCAAAGCATTCATCGCCAACGATTTACAAATGGTTGAACGCGATTTCGCTTTCTTGGTTAATAAAGATCAGGCAATTGGTGATTTGATTAAAACCATCGGAAACTGCGATAAACAATTAATCAAGGAAGTGAGTATTTTCGATATTTTTAGCGGTAAAAATATTTCTGAAGACAAAAAATCGGTTGCTTTGCGTGTTAAAATTCAACCGTTGGAAAAAACCTTAACTTCGGAAGAAATTGATCTGATTGGTAAAAAAATCATCGAAGCTGTGAATAAATTCTACGGTGCGACTTTGCGCGAGTAGCTCAATTTTGGCTTATAATCAGGTGGAGTTATGATTTTGTGGCCACAGCTATATAATGAGTTCTTCCTAGATAAACCAGGCCATTTAAAAAAATGGTCGGGTTTTTTATTGAACCAAAAATTTACTTATCTTTTTTCCATCAACTCTTCGTTGATGAATTCTACTACCAGCTGCAATTCACTTTTTACCTTTTGCATTAACGCATTTTTTTGTTCAGCTGTTTCTTCTGGATGATTTTGTGCATATTCCAAAACATTCGCCAACTCTAAGGCACCAATCGAAGCAGCTGCACCTTTAAAAGCGTGCGAAGACATATACCAAGAGTTGTCGTTTGCCACTTTTATTGCCTCTTGCATTTTTTCAATATTGCGATGGGCATTTTCAATAAAAATAGCGAATAATTCTTTCTCAAACTCGAAATCATTTTCAATGATGCTTCTTAGAAACTCTATATCGATAACCTTTTTCGACTTTGAATCAGTAACCATAAATTACACAATTAGTTGATAACCAAGCTCAATGCCAAAGCACTAAGCCTTACGCCAGAATCTTTCACAGCTTTGGAATTTAGAATCAATTCAAAACTTCTGCGACCCATTTGAACCTGCACCATCCCACCACGCTCAGTAAAACCATCAAAAATGGCAATGGTCATAATTTTATGTTTGCTGAACTTATCAATTTCAGCAGCAATACCTTTGATTGCACCAGTTGATACATATATTGCTTTGCAAGATGCAAACTTTGAACCGTCGCGAGATAAATCAATTGAACCCTTTTCCTGACTAATGATTCTGGAAATCTCATCACTTCCCAAATAGCAAGTAGGACCTACTTTGGAAGTCTGAGTTGTATGCACTAAATCTTGAATGAACCCAGCAAAAGCTACCGCCTCTTCTTTATCTGTAATATCCGCACGAGCCTCTGCAAATACCACGAAGAACGTCAGCAACATTGCTACGATTGGTTTTATAATCTTAAACATTATTGTTCTTAGGTCTTATCTGGTGTCTTAATATTGCCAAACCATTTTCAAATAATAGGTACGGCCCACTACTGTTTGTCTGTTATACAAGGCACCCTTAAATTCTGAGTGGACTTGATCCATTAGGTTTCTGATACCAATACTTAAATCTAAGTTACGAGTCATCAGATAACCAAGTCTGGTATCCCAAGTAATATAAGAAGGGATGCCAGCAGTAGTATTCGTTACGCCTTTATTTAATCCTCCTACATAATAGAGGATGTTATCGAATTCTAATTTCGGCGTAATGTTATAGAAAGATTTCAACTTAATCTGATCGCGTGGAGACTGACCTTCTGCATTTGATAAACTATCGCTATTTCTCAAAACCTGTTTTGTATCATCAGTTGAAGCAGAGCTTACATGAGTAAAAAGATTTAAGTGATCATAATTCACTTCCAACTTCCAGTTATCCGTCGCTTGCCATTTACCAGTAAGTTCGAAACCGTAAGATTCAGCAGAACCTAAATTCGCAAGTACCGGAGTTACACCGTTAGGATTATTTGACTCTAAAGTTCTGAGCTTGGAGTAATCATTATAAAATACCGAAGCATCCAACAAAGTTTTGCTAGTTGGTTTAATTCTATAACCAGCTTCATAAGCGATTAGTTGTTCGATACCGTATGCTGGACTGCCCTGACTTACAACAGTAGCACTTGAACCGGTTCTGATAGTTACATCACTTTCACCACGAGTTGGTGTTCTAACTGATCTTGAAACTGCTGCCCAAAGAGTTTGATTACGTGCCGGATAATAAGATAATCTGGCATTTGGCTGATATTCAAATCCAGTGAAATCGTTTTTCTCAATTTTAGTACCGAGAGTTAAATATAGCTTATCTGGAATTAAACCGATTTTATCTTGAATAAAGCCGCTAAACCACTGGTCGTTTCTCTTAGATGAAGAATAATGAAGCGGTAAATTACCGTTCACTTCACTTTCGTTAATATGATCCATAATTTGTCTGTAGCCAACGCCCCAGATGAATTGATTCTCTTTGGAAAAATTGTAGAAATGCTGGAAGTCAACGTCGAAAGTTCGCGCTGCTCTTTTTAGAATTGGTATGCTGAATTGATCGTAATCTAAATAGCTGTTTAGAATAAAGTTTGATTTGTTGGATAATTTTTTGTTCCAGTTAACCACAAGATTCATACCTTTAGAATCTTTGTCATTCTTAGTTGGATTAGTTAGAGCAGAAAAATAATTTTGTGCTACACCACTAAAAGCATCGCCATGAACTGTAATTGAGCTGTCTTTAATTGAGCTGATATCATATCTGAAACCAGCACGATCTTGTTTGATGCCATCATTATTACTTCCTACTCCGTCAGCACGATCCAAACCAGCACGCACTGCTTTTTTTACGTAGAAACGATAGGCATCTTTGCTTTCAGTTTGACCACCATATCGCGCTTCAGTAATTGACTTGTCTTGATCGCCAACAATTTGTGAAACGTAAGTGCCTTGAGTTTGTACTGCACTTTTAGTGATAATATTGATAACACCGTTTACAGCGTTAGCACCCCAAATTGTTCCACCTGGGCCTTTAACAACTTCGATTCTATCAACATCTTCAAGCACATAATCTTGAATATCCCAAACCGTACCAGAGAACAAAGTGGTATAAACAGTACGACCATCAATCATCACTAGTAATTTGTTAGCAAATTGACGATTAAAACCGCGCGCAGTAATTGCCCATTTATTACCGTCCATTCTGGCAACTTGTAAACCAGGAACCATTCTTAAAGCTTCCGGAATTGAAGTAGCGCCAGATCTTCTAATATCTTCGGAAGACAAAACATAAGTAGCCGAAGGGGCATCAAAAGCGCTCTCTTTTTTCTTGGATAATGAGAATATTTCGGTGTTAAAAGTTGCATTTGCATCCTGTCCTCCTTTGCTATCAGCTTCTGCTGATGAACAAAAAGACGACATTAACAAAGAAAAAGTAATTATTCCGAATCTTCTCATGAATAAAAATTAAAGGTTAAAAATTAAGACAGTTTAGCATGTATAGGAAATGTTCTGACATTATTGTATGTCTCGCCTTCTTGTCTTTGACGATTCATCACAATTTCCATTTCATATCCTAACTCTCTAAGAATTCTTCTGTAATCTCTACAAACTGCAGCAACACCGACGGCGCAAATATAATTACATCCACGCTCTTTTGACATATTGATACCATGTTCAATAAGTACTTTAGAAACCGTTCTATCTCTTTCATTTCTTGCTACAACAAAAGCAGAAACTTCGCTCAAAAGCAGATTCTCTCTTTTATCGTATTTTTGAACTATACTTAAATGCGTATAATCTTCTCCGACTGTATCATTTGACAAAACATCACACTCTCCAGAAAACATTATTCTTGTGCCACCAATAACCTCATCACCTCTTACCGCAACAATAATATGACCAGCACGATCATATTTATTTTCAGAGCCATCATAACCCTGCCAACCATTCTCTCTGTTATAAGCTTCGTGACGCATTTGATAATATTGATCTAAAAGATTTTTGTCTTTTGTAGCAAAAACTCGTACCTCTTTTTTTACTTCTTGAGAAGAGTCAACATCGTTACTATCAACGACTGATTCAATATTATTTTGCACTGATAATGGTGATTTATTTCTCAATTGATCAACAAAACCAACTGAATGAAATTGATTGCTAATCTCGCGATCAACAGCTGCATCCATAGATTTTAACAATCTTGCTCTATCCTGCATTACACTCCGTATTTGTTAGATTTGTCTCAACTTAAGAACTTGTTAATAAAATGTTCTTTTATGTAGATAAAAAGTTTGACAGCACTGGACTGCGAAATAGAAAATCCGCAATGACTCGTGATCAACAACCTTCTGTAGACACTAAAGGCTGGTGATCAGGAATTCTAAGGTCTCAGAAAAATACAATTACTTGGAAGGCTTGTTTTAATATAAAATCAGACATGTTTCAAAAAGGAACTAACTAACAACAAACTGATATTTAAGGCCTTGTCGACATCAAATCCGCAAAATATTTCTGGCTCAGAAAACAATAACTCAAAACGTCAGGGTTTTTTGTTTCCTGTAAAAAAATTACGTCTTGGATCTTTTTGGGATAATATTTTTTACCAACTCACCATCATCTATTTTGGCAGAAATGAATATTACCAAGAAAAAATAGTCAGACGCAGCAACGACGATCCAAACTATCCAAGAAGATTTAACAAAATTTATAAACGTTACAAAAAAATTCACCGACCAAAAAATAAAGTCGAAAGCAAAATGGACTTAGCGCAGTCCTACACAATTTTCTCCTGCGTTTTGTTGCTACTGATTCTAAGCTTACTAACCATAAACACTTTCGTAGTTTATCGCGGATTTTGGTATAACCTCGACAATCAAGTTAAATTCCAAAGCGGCGTTATTGAAAAAGCCTCAACCTCTTTGATGGGTGCTGTAGATAACTATATCAACTATGTCGGCGACAAACTTCTTACTCTTAAAGGCGAGAAAGACAAAAACACAATCGCACACATTTTACAAAAAACTCTAAACCGTGATGCGCTGCAAAAAAACGTCTCTTCATGGATTAACATTAGCTTCGTCAACAATGATGGTAAAGTAATCATCACTTCTGATGAAGGAGTTTTAAAAACACCAATTGATCCAAACGGTTATTTTCCTGTGCGTGAAGCAAAACAGAAAAATGCTTGGCGCTTAAAAGTTGGGCAACTCACTCACATCGAAACTGACATCGCTTCTTATAACATGCTTCCAGTAGCGATGCGTATCGACTATGACGATTTGAAACCAATCGGAACTTTCATCGCACAACTTCCAACCGAAGTTATTCAAAGACAAATCGATTGGGTTTTCGGTGATGAAGATATTTGCTACATTGTAATCGACGATCATTTCGACATGCTGGCACATTCGGCAAGCTTTGATCCTCAGGCCTTTAACAAACCTTTCTTACGTTCGAAAAATTTCCTTCACGATATTTTTGATCAAACTTTGGCGAATGATTTTCTGCCTGAACGATTTAAAATGGGCGAATGTGTATTTACTTATTCACAAAAATCTGTCGGATATCACCTCGCCACACTTACTGGCTATCATCAAAAGAAATCTTGGAAAAATCTTACCTTCCAACTTTTGATTTCAGTAGGTCAATCTGCCGCCGTAGCATTTCTTTTCATGACAACAATTTTCATTTTCAAGAGAGTGAAAATTGGACCATTCGTAACTGAATTAATTAAAGCTCGTATCGCTGCCGAAGCTGCCAGTGTAGCGAAAAGCCAATTCCTTTCTAACATGTCGCACGAGTTGCGAACTCCGATGAACGGAATTATCGGTATGAGTCAAGCTTTGAAAGATTCCGGTAAATTAGGTGATGAGGAACAAGATCAAATTAACACTATTTATCGCTCTTCCGATGCACTTTTGATTATCCTAAACGACATTCTGAATTTCTCTAAAATCGAAGCCAAGAAAGTTGATCTCGAACAAATCAATTTCAATCTACGTTCATTGGTTGAAGACATCGCAGATTTAATGTCAGTTACTGCCAACAATAAAGGTTTGGAAGTGATCGTTGATATCAGCAAAGAATTGCCAGAAAACCTGATTGGCGATCCGGGAAGAATTCGTCAAATCACTACTAACTTAGTAAATAACGCCATCAAATTTACTTCTTACGGACAAATTTTGATTCAGATCAAATTAGATAGAGTTGAGAACGACAAATATTTCGTAAACTTCAACATAAAAGACAGTGGCATCGGTATTGATCCAGCAAAGATCGGAACCATGTTCACTAAATTTACACAAGCCGACATGTCGACCACCCGAAAATATGGCGGAACTGGTTTAGGACTTTCAATTTGCAAAGAATTAACTGAATTGATGCACGGTCAAATTGGTGTCGTCAGCGACTTTGGACAAGGTTCAAATTTCTGGTTCACTTTGCCGTTACCAAAATCTGAAAGCGAAGCACAAGACTTATTCATCGAACAGAAAAAACAATTAGCCGGCCGCAAAGTTGCAGTTGTTGAAGACAACATTATCGCCAAAAAAGTTTTGGAAGGAAATCTCAGCGACTTACAAATGACTCACTGCGTTATCAGCACCCATGACATCGATTCTGCAGAAGATAAAATTAATTTTGCCGTCAGTGAACTAGAAAAATTTGCTGGATGTGAAGCAATATTAATCAGTCACAACTCTTTTTTTGGAATCAATTCTCTCGATTTGGCTGAACGTATTCGTAGTAATGAGAAATTGAAAAATATTCCTCTGATACTGGTAATTCTGCTGCAAGAAAAAATCAAAATTCCGCCAGAAAAATTAAAATTATTTGATCGCATCATTGCCAAACCAATCAAGATGAATCGCTTGCTACAAGCTTTGTTCTTCGCTCTCAAAATCACTTATTACGAAGAAGAAGGTGTGTTGATTGAGAAAGGTGTTGCCAAAATTGAAGATCAACAAACTAAAGGCATGAAATTGTTGTTGTGTGAAGACAATGAAGTAAACATGAAAGTTGCGACGACAATTTTAAAACGTATGGCCTTCAATATTGAATTTGCTGAAAACGGTCAAGAAGCGCTCAACAAATTCCTTCACGTTAAATATGACGTAATTCTGATGGATTGTATGATGCCAATTATGGATGGATTTGAAGCGACAAAACGTATTCGCGAAATCGAAAAAGAAACTGGCGCACAACCAACTTGTATCATTGCATTAACCGCAAACGCTACGGAAGAAGATCGTAAAAAATGTTTAGAACTTGGCATGAACGATTTCGTTTCCAAACCAATCAAACGCGAATCAATCGAAGAAGTAATGAAACGCTGTTTTAAGAATAGTAAGCAGTAAGTCATTCAAGTTACAAATCACAAAAAAAAGCCGCTGCAACTTTTCAGTTACAGCGGCTTTTAAACTTCAAAAGAAGATTTTTTAAAAACTAAAATTCTTTTTTCAAAGCCAGCGAGAACACATCCACTTTGGTTTTGTAGTGAACGTTGATATCTTGAGTTGTACTGCCATTTCCTTTCAAATTAGTAACGGCATTTCTGTAGAATTGATGTAAGTAAGTTGCGTCAACTGACAATGTTTTTGAGAATTTATAATTGAAACCAATTGAAGTCCAAACTTTGTCCGATGAAGGAACTGCCGGATTTCTGTTGGCATCAGTCATCGCTTCTTTTTCATAAGCCAAACCAGTTCTTAGCAACCATTTGTCGTTAAGTGTGAAATTGGCACCAACTGAATGTAAGAAAGAATCATGCCAGTTGAAAGATGAAGTCGCACTTAAGTTTGAATTTTGATAAGCATTAACTTGCAAACTTTTCAAACGTGACCAACGCGTCCAAGTTAAATCATAAGCCAATTCAGTTGCCGGATTTAATTTGTAAGCTGTACCAATAGTTAAAGATTCTGGTGTCGAAGTTTTAGCCTGCATGTCCGAATATCCAAAGCCATGCGCTTGAACAGTTCCAACGATATTGTGATCGATTTTTGAACGATAACCAATACCAAATTTCAGATTTTCTGTTGCCTGATATTTTGCACCCAAATTGAAACCATAACCCCAATCGCTACCTTGAACTTTAGTGTAATAAGTCGAAGCCGTGCTGCTAGTAAGTTGTGATCTATAATATTGCGCTTGGAAACCAGCACCCAAAGACAAATCTTTATTCACTTTATAAGAAACGCTTGGGTTGATGTTGATTGTTGTAATTGAACTTGCGATCGCACGATCCAAACCTTGCCAATTATCAGTATATCTAGTTGCCAAACCAAATGGCGAAGTAATTGCTAAACCAAAAACCGCATCTTCGTTAATTCTTTTCGCAACGTAAAGAGCTGGAACAACTCCATTTACACCGGCATCGTGAACGTTAGCAGTTTTTGAAGTTCCATCAGATTTGCTGCCGCCATTAGTATTAATTTTTAAATCTAAATAGCTTGCCGACAAAACAAACTCACCATTCTCAACATCTGACAAAATAGCTGGGTTAAAAAACATATCGCTGACATCATGAATACCAGTCACTGATCCGGCATAAGAGTTTGCCAAACCTGAAGTTGAAGTCAGTTCTGTAGAATAGCCAGCAGCCATAGCATCGCCACCAGCGATGACCAAAGCCAAAGACGTCACAAAAAGTTTTTTATTTAGTTTCATAGATTTTTTTTATTGTTGAGAAGTAACACGATCAGCAAAAAAAATTGCTTGGTGAGCAGTTTCATAAACAACAAAAAAAATACACAACGCTATCGTCAGAGAAATTTACTAACAAAAACAAACTGTCACAAAATGCAAAACACCAATTTTCTAATGTGTTGTTGATTTAGTTAGATTCTTCGCAATCAGCTGCATCAAATAATCCGGCTCATCACCTTTGATAAAATAGTCGTTTATTGCAGAGTTTACACCACATTGATCATCGTCACCACTAATTGCGATAATTGGGATCGCGTGCTTTTGATCAATTTTATTTTCCCTCTCCAAACTTCTAATTTCCGCTGCAACTTCATGACCATTTTTCAGCGGCATCGAAATATCAGTTAGAATCAAATCAAATTTTGATTCACCATTTTCGCTTAAATTATTTTTATAAATCTTCAGTAACTCATAACCGTTTCTGACCTTGGTAACATTCATGCCAAACGATGTCAGATTTGTTTCCATCGCAATCAAATTCAATTCGCGATCATCCGCAATCAACACTTCTTTTCCGCTTAATAATTCGATTAAATCTGCACGAGATATTTTATTTTCTGGCAAAATTTCTGCTGGTTTTGAGCGAATATTTTTAACTTCAATTTGTGAAATTTGCGGAAACAACAAACTAAATTTTGTCCAACCATTTTCTCTTTGGCCATTTTCTCTTTGGCCATTTTCTCTCCGGCTATTTTCACCTTCACCAAATTCTGATTCGCAAATAATATCCCCACCAAATGCTTTCATATTGCGCCTACAAAATGCTAGCCCCAAGCCAGTTCCGCTTTTCTTTCCTGATGTATAAAAATCACCAAATAAATTTTCGATTTCTTGCGCAGCAATTCCCGGACCATTATCTTCAACGTAAATCACGTTATAGTTCTGACCCTTCAGAACTCTTTTTTCGATGCCGACTTTCACCATCAAATTGGAAAATTGCGCATCGTAATAAAGTGAATTTTTCAAAAGATTATAAATGATGAATGACAGCCTGTCCGGCACAGCTTTGAAGAAAAAATCATCCTGAGAATTTATCGATATCTTTACTTTTTTTCTTTCTTGCTGTTGTGCATAACCATATTGCTCAACAATCCGCGGCAAAATTTCACTCGCTCTTAAATAAGAAAATTCTGCAAAATTAATCGGTTTTTTCTGCAAGTCTGAGAGAGCAATATTAATAATTGCGTTGGCTTGTTTGATTGTGTCCGAAACCAACTGCATCGAATTTTCAATCTTAACAATATCAAAATTTTTAGAATTTTTGGCCTTCGATTTAACGTCCGAAATTGTTAAATTAATCGCATTCAAAGGATTACGCATTTCGTGAACTAGAGAAGCTGTAAGAGACAACATCTCACTATATAATTTTTCGATCGCCACCGCCCTGCCGCTATAATTAAAACACATGCCAACAAAGCCGCTGAAAACTATACAAATTAGATACGCTGAAACATCGAACTGCGGATGAAGATCAGAAAAATTTCCGCCACTAATCAAGAAAGCCAGAATCGCACCACCAACACCAATCATTAAATCGATAAGATAAATCAACCAATTAGGCACACACAAAGCCAGCAACAAAACACCAAATATTTCCCAATAAAGCCAAACTTCGTGAAAGTTATTTTTCAGTAAATTGTAAGTGAAAACAAACGGCAAAGAATTGATCACCATCAAATGCCAATAAAATGGAAAATATTTTTCACGCAAGCGAGGCGACAATAAATAATTTCCCGCCACACTAACACAAATTAGCGATGCCGCCAACCTTACATAAATATTTTCGTGAAGACCAAAAGCGTATTTATAAACAAAGTAAAAAACAAAATGCGCAATCCCACCAGTCAAAGCAGCCGTAAGAATCGTCGGCTTACCAATCAAAGTTCCTTCTTGCCAGGCATTGATCAGAAACTGTTTTAGATTCGACACAGGAATTAAAATTTGGTTAAATTGAGATTGGGATGATGTGATTTATTACAAATGATTATCAACTTACGCAGTTCTTAAAATTTCACTTAAGCGCAACAGAAAACTAATTTTCAAAGATGATCAATTTCGTAAAAAAAGCTTTTGCTGAAGGCACAAGTATAGAAAGATATAACATACTTGCCGCAGTTTTTTTAGGCTCACTTGCACATATGTCGCTGTGGTTTTTATACAGCTTTGTTTTTCCAATGAAGTTTGAGAGTTTTTATTTGAGATTATTTCTCTCAATTCTGTGCTCTGTAGCTTATTCTTACAAATATCTGCCACAAAAAATCAGAACTCACTATTTTCCAATTTATTGGCACTTCATGGTAATGATGGCTTTGCCTTGTCATTGCACGTTTCTTCTACTTATGAATGATTTTCATCCATCATATTTATATTGGGAAATTTTTTGTGTGGTCACCATGATAATTTATATACCACACTGGTTTGCTGCCCTGACAAATCTTTTTGTTTCTTTAGTTTTAGCAGTTGTTGCTTACTACATAATGTCTCCAGAACCATATTTGATAGGCCTTATTCATGGTTTTGATTATGCGCCATATCTTTTGGTTTTTTCTTTTGCCACTTTTTCCAGTATGATTTTTTCTCATGCAAACAGAACTACCTGGCTGGAAAAACAACAAAAACAACTAACCGCACTTGCCGGCTCGGTTGCTCATGAATTGCGCAATCCACTTGGCGTAATCAACTCGGCACAAACGCAAATCAATTTAGTTTCTCGCACTGTCAAATCCGAAAATTTAGACAAGTTTAAAGACAAAATCCAAAACCTCGCGCACATCATCGCTGAATCTGTAGTTCAGGCCAACGACATCATCAACCTCACCTTGTCTGATGTTACGGGAAAAAAATTCAGCTCTGATCAAATTATCAACATCGACGCCAAAACTGTGATCAATGAAATAGTCGAGAAATTTGGTTACGAAAATTCTGAGCAAAAAAATATCATAAAAATAAAGATCGACTCCTCCAACAGCTTCAACTTCAAAGCCAACCATGAACGCTTCAGCTGCATCGCTTCCAACCTAATCCAAAACTCTCTTTATTACCTCAAAGATTTTGCAAACCTTAACATCACAATCGGCACCGAGCAAAAAGATTTCTTAGGCCAAAAATACAACGTAATCTACTTCCTAGACAACGGACCAGGAATCAAAACCGAAAACCTCAACAACATCTTCAATGACTTCTACACCGAAGGGAAAAATAACGGAACAGGGTTGGGTTTGTCTTTCTGTAAACGTAACATGAAAGCGTTTGGCGGAGACATCATCTGCGAATCACAATTCGGTAACGTATCAAACGGCAAAAGGGAAAATGGTTGGACGAAATTTAGTTTGTTGTTTCCGCAAGTTTTTTATTCAACTCCATAAATCTCTTTTTGAAACACTGTTTGGAATATCTTGAAATCAGCCATTCTGGCAGTTGTGTTTTTTTGGGATAAGAATTTTTTAATCTAATCAGATTGGCGTCTTCTTTAGATTATTATAACTCAAAAACCCTCACTTCTAAAGTTAGATTCAGTCTTCAACTAAATTGTCTAATACAAAGGCAATAAATTTTTACAGCACTTGCGATTTTCTAATTCAAGAGCTGTGAATTTCTTCAAATACACCTCAGAGTTAGCGTTTTTTTAAACTAAAAATGGGAACAAAAAATGCAAATCGCAGCTCGTGTTGAATCAAATTACTGTGATCGTAATTTTGTACATAATTTAAGCAAAAATATAAAAAGTTTGAGCTTTTCTGAAATTTTTTTATTTGCTTTAAAACAGGCAAAAAAAGTCGAAATATCTGAGGTACTTAAAAAAATATGTGTTTCACCTCCATATTTTGCATTTCAGGAAATCTATCGATACGAATCTTTTCTGATAGCTCCTATTACTCCACAACAAGTAATAGAGTTTGAAAGCACTCCAATGTCTTCCGCTGAAGCTGGTAGACACCTAGCAATATTGGGAAGCTGTTCTTTAGCTATTGATGAAGTTGAAAAAAATTATTATTTAGCTCACAAAGCTCTTAAAAAAATAGGATCTGATTTCAAAAACACTGAAAAACTATATGTTGTTGCCTGCCCTAGTTTATCAGAAAATGACAAGGGTTCGGCATCTTCTGCTTATACAGCTTTAGTTAATCAAAACGGAGACATAATATTTGAAATGGATATCCTATTCCAGAAAGTTTCAGTCAGACTTTTTAACAGAATATTCAAAGAGCATCTAAGAGAAACGCAATCTATTGACTACAATCCTTACGAGAAAGTTGTGCGTTTAATAAATATCACGGAGACTAATTCTGGAATCAAAGCTGAACTACCATTAATGAACGACTCAGAATGTTCTGGTCATTTTGATGGGGCTCCTATGTTACCAGTTGGAACTATGTCTTACATAATTACAAATCATATTGGTAATTTTCTTAGAAAGATTGATGGACAATCAAATGGTAGATATTCATTAGTTAGTGCTGATTTAGAACTATTTGAACCAACAAATATAAGAAAAAGAGAATTCGTAGAAATAAATTATGGTGGAAAAATTGATAACGTTCACAATATCTCATGGGTTGTCAGAGGAGAATCCGGAAAAGAAAGAAATAGAATGCAGTTATTTTTTACCCATAAGTAAGTTTCGTTTTTTAGAGAGGAAATAAGGTTGTTGGTCGAAAAAATAGAGTACAATAAATATAATGTACTTGCTCTAGGGTTTCTTGCCACACTAGGACATCCTTCATTTTGGATTATTTACACATACATTATTCCTCAAAAGTTTGAGAGTTTATATCTCAGAGGCTTTGGTTTTCTAAGCTGTCTAATCCTACTGCTTTTAGTTACCTTCAAAAAGCATTTTGGCAGAGCTGAGATTTGTTACTGGATATTGTGTCTAGTATATAATCTCCCCTTCTTTTTCACAGTTACCCTAATAAACAATGATTTTAGTGCTGTTTGGCTTGCGGCGGAAGTGGTGATGTTTGTTGTGATGATAATGGCTGTAGAAGGGTTATTAACGGCGATTTTTCTGATATTACTAGGAATAGTATCTGCTGTAGTTTTTTGTTCACAGTTTTATCCAGAAAATACGATATATCATCAAGTTATATTTGATATCATACCAATCTCTTTTTTTGGCATCGCAACTGCTGCAATATTCGGATATAGTAACGTCCAGGGTATGTCGATTAGCAAAGATGTAAAATATAAAAATGCCACCAACCTTCTTAAATCACTAGCTGGGTCAATTGCACATGAGATTAGGAATCCTCTCAATACAATAGATTTTGTTAGTTCACAGATGAATGATTTGCTAAAGAATGATCATAACTTAACGCAAGTAGAAGAAAAAATACTGTCTTTCAACTCTCAGATTTCAGATGCGGTCTCGAGCTCCAATAGGATCATAAATATGATACTAAGTGACTTGAGAGATTCTCCAATTAGTGAACAAGATTTTTCTTATTTAAGTTCACAAGAAATTTTACATAAAATTATCAACAAATATGGCTATAAAACTACTGAAGAACGTAATAAAGTAATATTTGATACATCTCTAACCGACAAAGGTTTTATCCTCCGAGTAGTAGAAGAACGCTTTACATTTGTAGTATACAATCTTCTCAAAAATGCACTTTACTACTTAAAAGAATATCCAGATTCGACAGTTAGAATTGGTGCAGAATCTAAAGAAATAAATAATGTTATTTGGAATGTAATTTACATTCATGACACTGGTCCAGGAATTCCTAAAGATATAATTCCAAAACTATTTAATGACTTCTACACCTCTGGCAAAAAAGATGGAACAGGTCTCGGTTTGTCATTTTGTAAACGTAACATGAAAGCATTTGGTGGCGACATCATCTGCGAATCAGAGCTTGGAAAATGGACTAAATTTAGTCTTTTATTTCCGAAGGTAGATCAGGATCTAATCAATCAAGAAGCCAATCAAATTTCTGACATAAACTCCGACGATAAAACGAAGAACAAACCATTCATCGCAATAGATAAAGATTCGGGAAAAACCAAAATTCTTTTGGTTGATGACGAGCAAACTAATCTTTTGATCACCAAGGCGATGATTGAAAAAAATCTCAATATTTTATGTGAGTTGGCTCATAGTGGAAAAGAGGCAATTGAGATTGAATCGCACCACATCGAGGATCATAAATTAATCATCACCGATATTCAGATGATGGAAACAAATGGAATTAGCGCTGCTAAAAATATCCGCGCTTTCAACAAAGAAATCCCGATTATTGCCCTTACCTCACTTGAATATGAAGATTTACAAAAAAACGATCACAATTATTTCAGCGATCATTTAAGCAAACCAGTGTCTGGGCATATTCTTTATCGAACTATTTCCAAATTTATTCCCGACTTAAAAGACAATATTGATTATCTAGGCGTTCCAGATCAGTACCTTCCTGACATCAAATCGAAGAAAATTTTGATCGTTGACGACCAAGAGCTGAATCTTTCGATTTTCTCGAAAAAAATGCAAAATCTTGGCATGGAAGTAACTAAAGCCACTGATGGAAAAGAGATGGTGGAAGTATATCAAAATAGCTTAATTGAAGTCTTGGCAGAGGATGCTGAAAAAATCATTAAATCACAATTCGACATCATCGTAACTGACGTAAACATGCCAATCATGTCAGGAACTGATGGTGCAAAAAAAATTAGAGAAATCGAATCATCGAAAAACATTTCTTACAAAAATCGTATTCCAATTATTGCTTTAAGTGGCGATGGCACTGAAGAAGACATAAAACATTTCTTCGAAGCCGGAATGAGCGACTATTTCATCAAAGGTTCGGACGTAAATAAGTTGATCAAGATCATTACGATTTATCTCAATCCGGATAAGTCTTACAAAAGCTTGAATCACAAAAAAGAAGATGAAGATCTACACCATAAAATTGCTAACCAAATCAGTCATGAAGAAGACAATGACCAAATTCTTAATCAGGAAAAAATCATGCAATTCAGCAACGAAGATCGTCATGAGTTTCTGAAAATATTTTTAGAAGGCAGTCAAACTCAATTGAATAAGATTAAGCAAACTATTAGCGCTAACGACAATAAAGAGCTCTCTATCGCTTTACATGCTTTAAAAGGAATATCCGGCAACATCGGCGCGGAGAGAGTATTCGCAGTGGTAACCAGAACTGATTATAATCTAAAAAATAACATCGCGGTTGGCGAAAATTGGTACGAAGAATTAAATACCGAATATGAAAAGCTAAAATCGGAGATATCGAAGATTTTATAATATTCCAAAACAAATGTTCTCTGTCGTTCCAGCTGTCGTTGCTCTCTATTTTCTTCTTGTTGGGATTTTTGTAGTTCGGCAGAATCGAGGCAATCTTTTAGCTAAAACATTCTGTGCGATATGTGTGACTACTTTTAGTTGGCAGTTTGTTTGGTCCATTCTTTATCAAACTAAAAACCCTGAAAATGCTTATCTTTTAACTAAGATTGGTTGGATCTTTATACTTTTTTTACCTACTACAGCCTATCATTTTCTTATAACCTTAAGTAACAAAAAATCTGAACTTAAGTTCGTTTATTTTTCTTATTTAGTCTCAGCACTTTTTCTATTCACCCTTCCTTCTGATTTAATGCTTGCTGGTGTTTATCAGTACTACTGGGGCTTTTATCCAAAAGCTGGAATACTACATCCCCTTCACGTTCTACAAACTGTTATTGTGGTGCTTAGAGGTTTATACGTAACTTATCTGAAACAAAAAACATGCGATGATTACAAAACCAAATCACAATTACGATATTGTGTAGTCGCAATTTTCATATTCTTGATTGCCGCAATCGATTATTTAGGAAATTATGGTCTAAATGTTTATCCATTCGGAATCGCTTTTCTCAGCACTTCGCTCACAATAATTTGCTACGCAATCGTACAACACCGCATCCTCGACTTAGATCGCGTTTTCATCCTTATCACAGCTCGAATCGTAATCTATTTATGTTTCTTAGGATTATTCGTGTGCTATGGATTTTTCTTTCTCGAAAATGATGAATGGCAAAATTTCTATTTCTTCATTGCTGTCGCCGCAATTTTAGTATTGGTGTGCGAGACTTATTCCTACGTTATCCGCAGAGTCGAAAATCTTTTAAAAGTTATAATGATTCGACGTAAAGAAAGTGAAGATTGGAAAGATCTGCTGATTCGTCAATTAAATGAATCTTATTCTCTCGATCAGCTATATCACAATATGGAGTGGTTCTCGAAAAATGTTCTCGAAGTAAATCTAACCGGATTTTTTATCAGAAGTGATTTGCGCGGTAATGACAATTCGTCACATTATTTTGACTTGCTCAATCGCAATTATTTTGCTGGTTTTAGCCGAAGTTTTGCTAGCGAAGTACTTAAATCTAAAGCTCCAATTGAGAGAATTGATTACCCGAAAGAGTTAGAAGATCTAAAATCCAGCAAGGTTTTTGTACCTTTTATTCGCAATCAAGAAATCTCCGGATTTATGTTGGTTGATGCCAAAAAATCACTACAATTTCAACACTACGAAATCTTTAATTTGTTGATTAGCCAAGTTGCTTTAACAGTTGATCGGATCTTGGCTTATCAAGAAATTTCACTGCAGAAACAAGAATTACAAAAGCAGGAATTTATTCGTGAAAAAGCCGAATCTTTAAGATCACTTGCTGGCTCAGTTGCTCATGAATTGCGCAATCCACTTGGTGTGATTAACTCGGCGCAGACGCAAATCAACTTGGTTTCTCGCAGTGTCAAATCCGAAAATTTAGACAAGTTTAAAGACAAAATCCAAAACCTCTCACACATCATCGCTGAATCTGTAGTTCAGGCCAACGACATCATCAACCTCACCTTGTCTGACGTTACGGGAAAAAAATTCAGCTCTGATCAAATTATCAACATCGACGCCAAAACTGTGATCAATGAAATAGTCGAGAAATTTGGTTACGAAAATCCTGAACACAAAAATATCATAAAAATAAAGATCGACTCCTCCAACAGCTTCAACTTCAAAGCCAACCATGAACGCTTCAGCTGCATCGCTTCCAACCTAATCCAAAACTCTCTTTATTACCTAAAAAATTTCCCTGACCTAAAAATTACCATCGGCACCGAACAAAAAGATTTATTAGGCCAAAAATACAACGTAATCTACTTCCTAGACAACGGACCTGGAATCAAAACCGAAAACCTACAAAACATCTTCAATGACTTCTACACCGAAGGAAAAAACAACGGAACAGGACT
>JACCED010547800.1_pt1 | contig 83674 bp, 41 predicted proteins | sample 7455021 | NCBI WGS metagenome assembly JACCED01 (sample SAMN15323456, study PRJNA562643) | freshwater metagenome | isolation source: river surface water | place: USA:Blue River Watershed | collected 2017-08-19 | reverse complement strand
TAATTGCTTTAACAGAAGAACCATGACTGTTAAAGATAGATTGTATGAATGTAGTTTTTGCAATATAAAAATAGATAGAGATATAAACAGTTGTATTAATATGTTCTTAATGAATGTAAAAATATGATAAAACATGCAAAAACTACATACTTTTACCCCTTTAAAGCAAAGAAAGTTACTTGATAACTTTTATAACCTTTTAAAGGGGAGGTTATACTAAAGACCGTAACATACATAAATTTAATATCACCCAAGAGAAAACTTACGTAGTTTCTATAAATGTTCAAACCAACTATTCAAATTGTAATTGTCCCGATTATAAATTCCGTGCTCATAAGAATGGCGTATTTTGTAAGCATTAACTATTTGTCATCCATAAAGCAATAAAATATCCAATAGATCAATTAAACGATCTAAAATTCACTAATTTAAAATTATTATAAGAACTGATTGATTCTATGGTAATCGTGATAAATTAGACTATTATGGAACACTATATGGAAGATGATACATGTGATTTATTAGCTAAAATGTCTATTTAAGAGCATATTAAAGAGCATATTAAAGAGCATATTAAAGAGGATATTAAAGAGTTACCAAATATAAATAAGTATCCGTTTAATGACACAGAATGTCCAATTTGCTTTGAAGAATTTACACTACAAGATAAAGAAAACATGCAATTAATATTAGAAAATCATTAATTATGTACCGTTTGTAAACACTATTTTCATAAGCAATGCAATATTACTTGGATGAAAAATAGTGTTCATAAATCTTGCGTATTTTGTCGTAGCACGAAATCAATAATATGAGCATCTTTTTTTTATCTTTTTTTTATCTTTTTTTTTTCTTTTTATATATGTATAAACATTTATCAATTTCTGTCTTGGTGTTATTACTTGTTGTTCTTTTCTCTAAATAAATAAAAACTATAATAATCGATACAATATAACTATTTTCAGATATGTTATTGTAATTATAAACTATGTTCAAAAATAGAGAGTCATTCACTTTCAAAAAATAAAAAATCTGATTAAATTCAGTTTAAAAATTCATTTATATATGGATTCTATTATAGCAGCTACTGTAGCAGAAATAATATGTCTTCCAATTTCTATATTGAAAACTAATTACTATAATGGACATTATAATATCAATAGTACTGTTAAAAATTTATGTAATATTTCTAAATCTAAAATAGCTCCGTTTTATAAATCTTTGTTCACTAGTTCAAGTATACAGATTTTCGCAGTTAGTTTTAGATATAGTTTATATAGGCATATATTGGATAAAAACTAAGATCTATGGTACGCTAAATTTTATAGTGCATTCTTAACAGGAATCCTTTAGTCAGTAGTCATGCATCCATTATAATACTTCCGAATTAACTTCTAAATGTAACATACCGTATCTTAAACATTGTAAAATCTTCATTTTAAATAGATATTCAAGGGATATAAATATACGTTATTTAAATAAATAACAGCAGGAATGGTATATATTCCAGTATATGAAACCTTTAGAATGTATGATTTAAAACCTATATAATCAGGTATTTTAACTGCTTTAATTGCTACATCTATAGTTCATCCGTTAGATTATATGTAAACAGTTTCTATATATAATAAAAAACAGATTCTTTTTAAAGATCTTTACAGAGGATTAGGTATAAATTTGTTAAGAGTTGTGCCTCATTTTACCATCACGATGTCTATCATAGACCATCTTAAAAATTGAAAAAAAATTGTCTTTAAATTGTCCTTCTCATATATGATCCAATCAAATAGAAAATTAGTATTCATAAACACTTGTGATTTATTACAAACCAATAAAGGGGTTATAAAATAATGCACATTTCCTGAAAAATACCAAAATTGTATAATATTATTCAAATAAGATAAGACAAAAAATGACGATTTCTCGATTAGGAATAATATATATACTAAATTCGAAGACTCAGTGTAATTTTCTTTGTAATTATCTTATAAATATAAAATAGTGTATACATTAGTAAATAATACTGAAATTAACTATTATTACTTGATAGATTTACATCATACAAATAAAGATTTTTATCTATTCGAACAGGGAAATGATTTCATGAATATCTATTACCATGATGTACAACAGTACATAGAAAAAATGATAAATAAATAATTACCATAAAATGCAGCAATCAGAAACAATTTAGTCTCCTAAATATTACAAGACAAATCAAATACTTCTCGTAATTCTTCTATAAAAGGATAAGTCGTTAATTACAGTACATTTATTAAAATGTTAGATATATTGTTATATAATAAAACGATTCCTAAAATTAAAATATAACTATCTATTAGTCCTAATATTTCTATCTTATACGAACAATTATTACAATATAAAATAAACAATAATAATAAAAGAATGTTAATATAACATGACTTTATTACTAAATAAGAAAAAGTAAAATAAGTAAAACAAGAAAATCAATCTACTTGTGTTGTATGTTTAGAACTAATAGATTTTGATTAATATATAGAATATTCACCTTGTGGACATTGTATGTGTAAGATGTGTGACGACATATATAAGTTTTAATCTAATAAAAATAAATGTCCTAGTTGTAAATAACAAATAGAAAATAGATCTAAATCTCTCTTATATAATAAGTTTTTTGAAATAAAATATAATACCGTATCTCAATGCAATTTTTGTTTTATTGATGAATAAAATAAATAAGAAGATTGCATCAGGATGGACGTTAAAAACATAATTAAATAATTAAATAACAAAGGAAACACCGTTTATGAATAATAATAGAAAAACATTAAATTTAAAGAAAATTTATAAAATGTAACTCAAAATTTCTATTAAAAATATGTTAAAAATAATATATAAGAATTGATCACTAAAGGATATAGAAAGAACGTGATTATGTATTTTTAGAACTATATAAAGAATAGTTTCAAGGAATATATAAACAGCATCTAATTAGATAATAGATTTTTATCTGACAATAAAAATTATATGGAAAAATTTAAAATTTTTGATGACTTCTATTTATATTTCAGTTCTTTTAATTTGTAAAAAGAAGCTTTATTCTATTTGTTTGCTTAATAAAAAAGCGATAAACAGATGAAGTCTTTCAGATAAAGATTGACATTGTATATGTTTAAAGATTTATTGGATATTTTTGAATAATTCAAAATAAAAAAAATCCAGAATATTCAGATATAGGAAACAAATTAAGATTCTAAAGAACCATATAACAAATTCTAAATAGAATAAACTGAACCATAAAACATATAAGAAACTGTTTGTGAAAAAGAAAATATGATAGATAACTATGTACAAAATATGTAAAAATATATCAATTAACCAAAATCATTAGAAGCTGAATTGATGAAATACCAGTAATAATATTAAGATCTTTGTTCATTTTGTGTTAATGGATAACCTGATAATTTTCCGGAAAATATTAAAAAAATATATATCGAAAATTGTTAAAAATACAATGATGAACTATCTGAAAAAATATTTTCGATAAATCCATTTATTTCAACTCCTTATTTTACATATAAAAAGGATGGCTCTTTAAGACTATATATAACTGAATTAGATCCTGATGTTAAAATATTAGATGATATGTTTTGTTATTTATTGAATTAATATTTGGATATTAAAAATACTAAAGTAATAATCTAATCATATTATGTATAGATGAAAAATCCTTAAAATATAATGTATTTCTTAGATTTGAAGAATGCTTTTGGGTCAATAGATATATAACGGTCGTCTGTATATGTACAGAATAAATATTAGATACCTAATTAATTCATGTTTTTAATAAAGAATTTTTTAAGTAATTTTGTAATAAAACACGATTAGTAACTATATTAAGTCTCTGGTTTACCTGTTGGATTGAAAACTTCGTGGACATTTTTCAACATGTTCATATTGAAATAATGTTGTGAAATTCATTAAATCAGATACGTTTAAAATGTATTTTATTTTGTTGATGATATAAAAATAATAGCTAATAGATCTATAGATATAAGAGCTGTGCAATAAAATCTATCTAAATACGGATTATAGATAAATAAAGATAAATATTTCTATTATACTGAAGATTAATTCATTCGTATAGATGATCAAAAATATTAACAGTATAAGGAAAAACTAGATGAATAATTTCATAATTTCGCTGATAATATTCATTAAACGAATTTTGCTAGATATATATCATTTTATAGAAAAAATATATAGGACACATAGGACACATATGACACATAGGACACATAGGAAAATATTCAACAATTAGATGAATCTGATAATGATGACATAATATAACCACAGAATGAACCTAATATATATGAATCCGATGAAGAAATTCAATGATGATTTTCACATATTTTTACTATCTTTTTTAATATTTTTTTTTGCTGTTTTTTTCTATTTTTTACTATTTTTTTTAATATTATCTTAATATAAAATTGAAATTTGACTGTTTAAAATTGATGGTATTATATATATGGAATAATCTAAATGTGTATGTGTAAATAACTATGAAAATTGTTATTATGAATATCATGATTGTATATGCGATACCTAATAAAAACCTGTAGCTAATAGATATATACATCAACTTAGATGTAGATATCTGGAATCTTTTTGCACATGTGTTTAAATAATAGAATATAAACTTGATAGTAAATGCAGATATAAAATAAACAAGAAAATGTTACCTAGATAAGGTCATAATTGCATATGTATTATATCTAATAAACGAAAATGTTTAGCTGATAGACACTAACAAAGTTTAGAATAAAGTATCAAGAACAGTATGGTTAATATATAAAAAAGGCAGGATATCGAAAAAAAATGCTCAAAAGATTGCTCAAAAGATTGCTTAAAAGATTGCTTAAAAGATTGCTCAAAAGATTGCTTAAAAGATCCCATAGAAGATTTAATATATCCAATTATCACTGTATATTAAACCATCGAAAAATAATCTCTTAAATCAAATATTTACTCATCTCACTCCAAAAAAAAATTCATATAACAATTTGAATAATGCACATGTAACACTATAACTCTAGATCAATTTATTGAATCTGTAAATAATGTATAAGATGACAACTCTAGTTATAAATAAATTTTCTCTGTTACATACGGACAATAATGTAATTCTAAAGATCATCATTGTAGTTTCTCATATGGATGTTAATGTAGGAAATTTTTTGAAAAAAAAATAAGGGTTAAATGTTCCGGTTTGTATCATGATTGTTGCTGTAGCATATTAATGACAAATAATATAGCCTCTTTATAGATTTCCGAAGAATCGAAAATAGTATTAGCAAATGAATTCAAATACGCACTTACTAATTATTGTTAAAGTAAATTTCACGATTGTACATGTGTATAAATATTATAACAAGGAATATATATTCCTTATAATAAATTTGGATAACCATGTGTATCCAGTTTTCATTAATGTGTATGTAAATAATCTGCAATAATGAACAAAGATAATAAGTTTTATTGTAAATATAGGACTCATGATTGTATATGTGATCTCATACAAGGGAATAATAGTAGATCTCTATGTAGATCTTAATATATTCATAAATGTAACTGCGAAACCACTTCGAAAAATATGTGTTCTGCTACTTAATAACATATCTGTATATGTGAAATTTAAATTCAAGAAAACAGAACTCCTAAAAAATGTCTTGCGATCAGTCATAATTTGTATCTATATCCCAATAAAATATGCATATGTTCTTTATTGATAGATGATGATAAAACTACTAAATATTGTCCAAATTCTATCCATAAATGTAACTGTTCGTAGTTATTGTAAAAATATCAATAAACTGGTGAATGCAGATCTTTATAACATGAATGTGAATGTCCTTTTATAGCTATATCCTACATTTAAGAAATTTTCAATATAGATATCTAGAATTGTAGAAAATAATATGATCATCAATGTATATGTAACATTTAATCAGAATAAATATATAAATGTAGAAATCCGAATCATCCTTGTACTTGTGAATAAATAATATAAGAAGAATACAAAGATTCATAAGAAAAAACGGATAGTTTAAAAAAATGCAAAGGACAAAATCATAGATGTGTATGTATACAGTCTATATAATAAGGATAGTAAATATGTATGTAATAATATCACTAATGTATATGTTAATAGCTAATAAATAACAATTTAGATATATCTTACTGCAACAAATTCTAACAAAATGAAGATGATATACATAATTGTGTTTGTGTTGGGTTATTGAAGAAGAATTTGGATTTATCAATTTGTAAAAATAGACATTAATATCCTGAAGATTGCATTTGTAACGAAATAATCACCGATGGTCTATTCTAATATCATCAAAGATGTTAATCATAAGATCACTAGTGTAGATGTGTAAATATCGAAAAAAACAGACATTTAAATACCTAAAACTACAACATAGAATGCAGATAATTGATACATGAAGATTGTGTCTGTGCTTAGCTAAAAGAACATGATGCAAATATAGATCTTATGATTTGTAAATGTGAATATCATGACTGTGTCTGTGGAAAATATATGTAAGATGATGAATTTGGTTAAGATTTTTAAGACGATCAACAATAAGTATTAAAAATAGATTTTAACTCTACAGTACATGATATTCCAGAACAAGTCTAAATCTAATAATTGAATTGTAGATAATGTGTAAATCCGTAATAATAATAATAAAACTTGAAAAAAATGTATTTGAATCATACATAAAAAACAGAATAAGAATGTACTATTTGTAAAGAATAAAAATCTTGTGCAATTGTGTTATGTAAATAATCGATACATGATTGTTATTCATGCTTCTACTGTTTTTACTAATTAGTATACAAAGATGGTAAAATAAATAATCAATATAAATGCCCAATGTGTAGAAAAATTAATATTTTCCAATGATATCTTTTTTATATCTTTTTTTTTATGTCTTTTATATCTTTTTTTTTTTAATATATTCTGTATAAAAAATCCCTTTAAAAAATATATTTTATCTATATATGGGATAGATATAATAATAGGAATAAAAACTCATTATGGATGATTCTTTTTAATAGATCGGAGATTCTAATAGTGAAATATAAAATTAAAATAGTGAAATATCACAGTAAAAAACACAGTAAAAAACACAGTAAAAAACACAGTAAAAAACACAGTAAAAATTATAGTAAAACATAATAGAATAAATAGATCAGATATTAAAAAAAAATGATTTCTCTATTGAATCTATAAATATTTATAAAGGCAATATTTATTGTCATAAATAGATATTCTTAAATAAACTGGATATGATAAAACTATAATTAAGCAATGAATGTTAAAATATAGAGGAGTTACATTGTCTATAATACCTATAATAGGTATAACTTTTGAAATAATGTCTAGATGTTTTAGAAAATATTTCTGAAGAGAATTATATGAGAATTATAGAACATTTCGAATAATTAAATATAAATCTGATAAAATGCACTGATCAAGAATTTTTGTCGAATGTTTCTCAATATTCCAAAAAAGATTTATTATGTATATTGGATGGAAAAAGGAAACTAAAATTGTATATAAACAGTTCTTAAGACGAATAAGAAAATGAACTGTAAAAAGATCAAATAAGTGTTTCTTCGCAAAATATTAGTATAGATATATAAAATGATGAGTAACCTATAAACCAGTAATCTATAAAAGAGTAACCTATAAATGAGTAACCTATAAACCAGTAACCTATAAATGAGTAACCTATAAACCAGTAACCTATAAATGAGTAACCTATAAAAGAGTAACCTATAAAAGAGTAACCTATAAATGAGTAACCTATAATTTAGCAACAATTATCAAAAAAAAGATTTGAAGATTCTGATTCTGATTCTGAAATATCTTGCGATGACCTCTGCGACATTCCATAATACAGAGAAATAACAAAGCCATTTTAAAGTTTAACAGAAAAAGAAAAAGCAGAAATAATAATTAAATAATAACAAGTAAAAATGGGTAGCATTAAAATAATAAATAGAAAAATAGATCCAGAAATAAATAGTATCTTATATACAACTAAAACATTACAGCAGTATTCTCAATTAAATAATTTCGATATATAAGTTCTCAATAAAAATAAAAACATTGAATAACAGAGACATATGCATAGGATATTATAAGAAACAGAATACCAATTTGTAACATGGAAATAAAGGAAATTATTAATACAATGTTATGAAGCTTAAAAATCCTTTTAAGAAATATAATAGATATATAGAGCTATCGTAAAATTGAATTATTTATATTCTAACTATACATAATATCCGTATTTAGATATGTTGACTGATATTTCTAAAGATCAACCAGATTTTACAAAATATATAGACAACCTATAGTAATTTAAATAATCTAATAATCTATCAGATGATCAATTAATTTTTATTTTAACTATGTCTTCATAAACACCATTGAGTTAACAATAAACAATAATAAATTCTAAAGATTCTGATTATTTCTTCGATGCCTAATAAAAGGAAGATTTATTGTAAAAAATATAAAGATTACAGAAGAAATACTTTAAATTATGCACGAGTTGTAATATATAACATGGTCCTAGGTTTATTGGCAATAAAATCTCTGATTTTAAAGAGAATGAAAATTTTTATAATCAAAATTTCAAGAAAGAAAAGATACTAGATGATTTATGTAAAGAATATTTGACTATTAAGTATCAAAAAAAAGACATCTGTATGTAAGCGTTATTCATCATAATGTATTAGCTTACTGTTTAATTTCAGAGAACATATATACCATAATATAAAGATCCAATAATACAGGAATTTTTAGAGAATTGACTCGTAAATATTTTTTTATATATTATATAAACATTATCTATATATATATGAAATGCTTTTTATGTTCGAAAGAATGCGACGATTCATATTTTGTATACTATAAAGATAACATTATATAATACTACTAGATACATCTATTAAATAAAAAAAAAGATGCACCAAACGGTGGTTTAGAGTATTCTGTATCATATAAAAAGTTATATGTATGTTCATATGAGTGTTAAATAAAAATGTATTAAACTCGTATCTGTAATAATTGTAAATTCCTTGAAAATGAAGACTAACTTACCATTTATAAAGACTTTCCATATTGTAATAGTCAAGACTTCTTCTCTTAAAAATCTTGTTTAGAATAAATATCAAATACTTTATGATATATATCCTATTTTTTTAGTAATTATAAATGAACATAAAATTACGTTTGAACTATTATATGACTGTAACAATCCTATGAAACTCCATATTAATTGAAATAACAAATAAATAAAAGTATAAAACACTAGAAATATGAAGAATCTTTACATACAAATACTGCGTTATTTTTTGTGTATTTTATCTTTTAATATTCTGAACGTAACGACAAAAGGAACAGAAATAATATTGATCAATATGTCAGTTTATATCCATTCTTTACAATCTTCGTTTTATTCATATATATAAATAGCATATTCCACTATAGGAAACGAAACTATAGATAGAAATAGGAATAGTTATAGAAAATATTTCTGTGTTACTTTTATATACTAAAATAGTCTTCTTCTGTATTTTTATCTAATCATCTATATAGAAACAAACTTTAAAAATGAAAAAAAATGTATATTTAATTATTAGTATAATTTTTTTCATTTTTATACTTTTTAAAATTATATTATATATGGGATAAACGGTAAGTGATTTTTACAATAAATTCTTCACTAAGAAAGCTAAAATATTATTATTAGGACTAGATGCGGCAGGAAAAACTAGTTATTTATATAAGATGAAATTAGATTCCATGATGCAAACTGTTCCGACTATTGGATTCAATGTTGAAAAAATATCATATAAAAACCTAGACCTATAAGTTTGGGATATTGGCGGGTAAAGCAAATTGATCGAATTATGGAAACACTACTATTAAAACACTGATTTCGTTATATTCATGATAGATACTTTAGATAAAGATAGATTTCCAAATGTTAAAGATACTTTGCTCTAAATGTCTTCCAATGAAGAGTTATCTAATTCTAAATTCATAATAGTTGCAAATAAAATCGATACTTTATAACAATAATTAGATGAAAATTGGTTCAGAATCCAAATAGGACTCGATTAAATTAAATAAAAAAATGTTATATTTTAGATGAGTGTTATTAATGGATATAATATATACTCACCATTTGACTGGATAAAATAATAATAAAAATGAAACGTAAATATAAAAAAAAAGATAAAAAAAAAATATAAAAATATCTTTATATATGAATTCAGACAACAGTAACTTGGACAAATTAGACTAATTAATAATATTAGCAGCTTTACTTTATTCTGGTTATCGTGCAAATAATCAAGAAAAATGGATGAAATAATTGGTCCAATAGAGCTAAGAAATCTAAAAAGATAAGAATTGGAAATGGATTTTCATAGGATTGATGTCTTATGTATTATATAAATTATACCTAAAATATAAATAAAAATCTGAGATAGTCAATGAATTAAAGGAGATAAGGGAAGAAGTAAAAGAATCTATGAGAGGAATGGTTGGTGCGTATTTAGATGAAAATGGAGAAGTAGTTGTACCAAGTTAGAGAAATAATAGGAGAGTCATGATTTCTGAGAATCCTGATGATATTTAATATCTAGGATAACAATAATCTTTGGTTGACCCTTATATGTATGACGGTGGAAATAGAAATACTAAATATCCTTCCCATATATAATAAAAATTTGACGAGCTTGAAAATGAACTTAAATTAATGAAAAATAAAGGAAAATCTTAAGCAGATATCAATAAATTCTAGAAAAAATAAGTAGCGAAATTAGAATAAGAATACCAAAAATGGTATCAAGAAAATGGGGTAGATTATTTTGAAAATCAGGAATTAACCGAAGAATAATAACAGTAGCTCAGATAATAAATGGATAAATATATTGTAAAAACAAATGGATCTACTGGTATAGCTGGATGGTTTGGACTTTGATTAATTTTTTTAGAAAAAAAATAAATATTTGTATATAAAAAAAATATGGTATAAAAAAAATATTAGTATATAAAAAAAATTGGTATATAAAAAAGATATCAGATATATCAGTTTTTATTTATTTTCTTTAATATACTTTTTGGTACTTTGATTGTTTTTTCCTACAATTGTTATTATTATAAATCCTATGCCGGAGCATATTATTATATAACTCTAACAACTTTTGGAACTTTAAATGTACCTTCTTATATATTTTATTAAGATATTTATGATATTTACTATATATTTTATTATTCTATTTATGATACCTATTATATTTATTATATAACTTTTTTTGGAACTTTATATGTTTTTTATTCTTCCTATATTATACATTGATCCTATATATCCTATTGAACCTATATGTTCTATATGTTCTATATGTTCTGTTAACCACTGTTATTTAATTAATCTACTATCCAATTTATATTTTTTCTTTACTATGGATCTTTTTATAACATATTTATTATGATGTCATTCTATTGTTATCTAGAATATATTCTAGTCTTTACTTGTGTTAATATTTAAACAATAGTTTATCCATTATAGAATAAATCACCATAAAATATATAATCAAATAATATCCCTAGAGACCATACATCTACTTTATTGTCATATTTTCTTTATGTAATTATTTCTGGAGCAACATATGTAGGAGTACCTATTTTAGTTTCCATCAATTGATTTTAGCTGATTTCCCCAAAGTCACCAATTTTATATTTCTATCCGGAGATAAAAATGTTTTCTATTTTGATATCCCTGTGAGTAATTCCATTATCATGTAATACTTTGATTCCTTTAGAAATTTATAGCATGAAATCATGTTTATCTGCTATATTATTTATATTAATAATATCACATAATTCCATAAATATGTATAATTTATCACTATCTACTATATCATATATGTTGACGATATTTTCTAAATCTTTATCTTATAATGTGTCTTATAATTGATATATAATCATATGTGACTTGAATTCTTTCTATCTTTATTCTTGTTTTTCTACTACTTTAACAGCACATTCTTTACCTTTACAGATTCCTCTATAAACAGTTCCGAATGAACCTTATCCTAATATTTAATTGTAATTTATTTATTTGTTATTCTACATTGTGGTCAAGTATATTTTAAAGTTTTATTGTTTTTTTCAATTTTATATAATGGGTTCTTGTGGTACTAAAGAAACTAAGGAAACTAAGGAAACTAAAGAAACTAAAGAAACTAAAGAAACTAAAGAAACTAAAGAGATTATATAATATGATCAAGACGAGATAATAATTGATAATACCAAAGAAAACTCTATAAAAAAAGGCTGTTGTTAATGTTTCCAAGTGTCCTTTTGTTTATGTATTTATTTATCTTCATGTTGTTGTTGTTGCAACAAAGGCCTTCATTATTATATAGAATCTCATAATAAATGAGACCATATATTCTCTAATTTAAATATTTTAGGCTCTTTTTTTTATTATAAATCTATGAATTGATATGTTTCAAATACATGATATCTTTGATAAATGAGATGTCCATCAAATACAAAAATGTTTCTTCCTAAGATATCTTTGTATTAAAATGAAACATCATAAGGTATGTCTTTTTTAATTCTCAAATCAGGAGCTACGTAATAGTTATCTTCATTTAAATTATATTTTTTTTCGATTTCTATTGGCTCTTCGAATTCTAAATATTAATCAAATAACTATTAAGAATACTCTAATAAAGAGAATCTATCCAATATCTTTTTTATTGCATCTCTTTTATATTTAGAAGGAATGTATTGAGCCATTGATATATAAATAAACAAAAAAAATATAAAAATATATAATGTCATTGTGGATAATAGCTATCTAATTAGAAATATTCTCTCAATTATTACACTGTTTTTACTTCTATAATAGTGTTACTCATGTAACATTACAGCTAATCTTTATCCAAATAAGAACCTTAAAGTGTTTCTATTTCTTATAATAATTTCATTTAATGATCTTTTTAGAGAACAATATCATCACCTACATAATCTACTCCATCGACGAATATTACTGTTTTACTGACCTAATTTTCCGTGTTATAACAATACACAAAAGTAATTATCTGTTGGTTATCTGTGTTGTATCTTTTACCAATTATATAATAAGCCATATATAAAAACTCTTTTAGGTCATATAAAATCCTTAATTTTTTAATATTGATCCATATGAACGAAACTATATTCAGAGAACAATTATAGGTTCTTTTTCATGCTCGCATCAACGGTTTGTTAGTTCAATGCTACCATTTAGTATCCGTTATCCCAGAAAACTTTAGGATCGAAATTCCTAGAAAAATTACCAGAAACATTTCCTTCAGGATATATTCTTATCAATTTACCTGGTTCATTCTTGTTTTATAAAGAACTATCAGAGCTACTTCTATTTCCTAATTCACTCACATCTCCATCAAGAACATCGTTCAAATACTCACTATGTCCTATTCCTCCACCAGAAAGAATAATAACTCTTCCTAATAACTTTTCTAAAGGTTATTCGCTAAATCTTTACGTTTATCCAATTTTGAACTATTTAGGTAACATCTTTTTATAGAAATACTTAATTAGCAATTCTCTTATCTTTTCTTCGGTTTTGCGTACTCTATGGCAATTCATTTCTAATGTGAGAATTAATGGATCTGTTCTGTTAAATCCGTATTATAAAATAGTCTCAAAACAATCTTCTAATTTTAAGGAACTAGTTGTTAATAAATCATTTTCTCCATTATTTATATCTCCTGGTGCACCATGTACTACTATGGGGTCATATAATTTATCTCCAATATTTTCACAAAAAATGTCCAATTCTATTACTCTAGCACCTAAAAGTAAGCATCTTTTAATAGCTTCTACAGATGCAATATCACCATTTTGATTACAAGGAATATAACTATTATGAGATGTGTTTATAAGAAATTACCATAATGGATATTTCAAGAATTCTCTATTAGTATAGATATCTTTTACTTATCTGTTTATTATTATTTTATCTACATTTTTTAGACAATCTAATGCTCTGAGTTATTATCCAGAATTAGTGAAAAATCCTAACACAAGGGGTTGAAATTGATATAAGAAAAGGACTGTAAATAAAGTTACATAAAATTTCCATGTAACGTTGCTATGATATTCGAATACTCCATTTTTCTAAGTGTAGCTATAGGTAACAAATATCTTGTAGATTATGTAAGAAATAAATAATAGAACTATTGAATCTTGTGTGTAACTTTTTATTGTATCATAATATTGAACGAATGTTTGATAGCCAGATTTTTTCAGTTGTTCCATATATAAATTATATTATATTTTTTCAATATATCTTTAATAATATCGCTACGCGATCACTATAATGAAGTCTATTATAATAAGTCTAATACTATATGTTTTGTCCTTTTTTAAAGAACGCATATTCCATTTATTATCCCATATAATCAGTTCCTCTTTTAGCACGATCTATTGAATAATCATTGATTGGTTGATACTAAATTAGTTATGTATCATATTAGTTACTCATCATTTCGAAACTTTTATGTTATTATAACATAGCAAATGATCCTATGTATATATCTGATTATTATTACAAAATCTGTTCTGTTTGTTGTTCGTTATTCTTCAAATTAGCTTCATAGCAATCTTGATAAAAATTAAATCCCTTAAATACTTATAAACCAGTATCTAGAAATACTGATGATATTTATAAGTTATCTATTTTTATATTCACCATATCACGGTCTACTCCTAAATTATTCTTTATTTTAACAACATTCGCATCTATTTTACTCTTAGTTAACACTGTTTAATATTCGTATGCATGTATATACATGGTTGTTTTTCCCACAACTATACAGTTATTATTAATGATTCCTTTGAAAATTAGATAATTCAAAGTCTGTTTTCCGCATTTCTGTAGAAATATGTAGTCTATATCTAAAACTAACATATTTTTTATTATCTATAACAGTACCGTATATGGTTATATATCACTATTCATACAAATTAAATTATTCACATTATAACTCATGATCAACAACTATTTTTTATTCTTATTCACTATTTTTTTCATATTTATCAACATTTGATCTGTTTATATATTATTGAAATAGAATTCCTACATTTGATAATTCAAATTCTTCACATAGAAAGTCTGATCATAATTTATAGAATATATATCATATTTGAATATCTTTTAAAACATATAAGAGTCCATCGGGTGATCTGTTTTTCTTTCTATTTTTTTATCTATCTAATCATAAAATAATATTAATTCTTGTGAAGATGATGAAACATATGGTGAAAAAAGTTATGCGTCTATATATACGCCATCGAATCCATTATCCTTGAAAATCTATTTATTTTATTCTATTATTTCATCTGTAGTATAGTTTCTATTGTAATAATAACCAGAAAAACTATCAGAAATTATATAGTCTTTTTCACTATCAGGATAAATCATGTGTTTCTTAGGTTTCTTTCCTAGCGACTTTAAGTATTCAAGTATCATTTCGTATTATTAGATATGTGATATGGAAAACCCAATGCACATTAATAACTGTCTTTTGTATTTATTATTTAATTTAGAATATAACCATCGTAGATTGTTATCATTAAGGAAATTGAATAATCTCAACTATTTCTTCACGATATAAACATTCAATGCTCCGCCATAGATGAATGCGAAATTAAATGCGATAAATCTGTCTCCAAAATATCCTAATTATAAATTGTTCTATTTAATAAATTCTAATTCTTTATCAGGTTTCAAGAACTTTTTTATTCCTTTATATATAAGTTATCCGGGATTCAAAAAAACATGATTTTTATTGATCTCTAATTACACTGGATATTGTAAAATTGCTCTTTAACTAATATCTGTGAATGTCCTATATGGTTCGTAGTTTTTTGTGAAATATTCGATATTTTATTTATTTAGTATTATTAATCTTTCCTTTAATTCTTCCGGTAAGTCAGAATCTATTGTTTCTTTCTTGTGTAATTCAACTCTGTTTTCCCAAATTATATCATCATATTTTATGAATTCATCCATTATTTATTTTTATATCTCTTTAAAATCTTTATATTATATTTTTTATATTTTTTATATTTTTTATATTTTTTATATCTGTTACATATATAATATATGGTATATAATATGAATATATAAATAGAAAAATATGGAGATTATTGTTATAAAGTAACTATATAAAATGATGATATGACACATAATGTAATGTTAATACATGAAGACTATCTTGAATCTAGAATTGAATCATGTCCAGAAGACCTAAATAATGAGCCATATTAGACATAATTAACGGCTATTCGTCTAGCATATGGGAACTATAAAGAAAGTTTAAAAATTGAAAAAAACTGACCCCTCTTTACAATAAAGCTATATATGGAACAATAATAACAATAATAACAATAATAACACACTCAAATGGAATAAACCCAATAAACCCAATAAACCCAAAAAAAGGTTAAAAAAACATTTAAAAAAACAGTTTGTGATTTCTTTGTCTAAGGATAATGCAATAAAGGTGAAGAATGTACTTTTATTCATCCTGAAATAATAACTCAAGAAATGAAAGACAATTGTAAGGTCAAAAAGCCAAAAAAGGATTAATAAAAAAATTAACCAGCTGAATAACAGACTACAGAATAACCATAACAAAAAATAAAAAAAGAACCTAAAGAACCTAAAGAACCTAAAGAACCTAAAGAACCTACCGAAATTAAAACTAAACCTTGCAAATATTTACTATAAGGTAAAGAATGTAAAAAAGGCTCTTTATGTACATTTATACATGAAGAAATTAAGTAGGAAGAATCATAATAGGAAACTAAACCTAAATCTAAGAAAGAAACTAAGCCTAAATATTAAAAAAAGCCAGTTTATTGTACTTTTTCATAAAGTAATTGTGGTGCATTGAAATTAAAATAATGCCCTTTAGATCATGTTGAATAAGTTGATAATTTCGTACTTGAATAGATTCGTTTGAAGATAATAAAAGACTAATAAAAGAAATAAGCTTACAAATAAAAGAAAACTGAATGATAGTGATCATTTTTATATTACTTTTTATATATTGCTTATATATTATATTATTTTATATATTATTTTATATATTATTTTATATATTATTTTATATATTATTTTTTATGATGACTCCCGAGTCGTTGTGTTCTTTAATATATTATAATTTTTTTTATTTTTTCTCTGAAAAATGTATCACACAAACATATCATATAAATATACTCTATAACTCCACATATCTATCATATAAATATACTCTATAACTCCATATATCTATCACATAATCTATTATATTTTGCACCAAAGGTGCATACATGGAGTAGATAAAGTTCCATATATACAAAAACTATGCTAAAAAGTTGAATTAAAATTTCAATTTTATTTATACAATTTTCCTTTTACTATTTACTTAATAAACAACTTAAATGTCCTTGTTCTAACTATTTATTTATCTTTCAATAACAAGTTCATGTATTCTTATAGTTCTTTCTTCCTAGTTTCTATGAATTATTTACCCAGATTATTAAACCATTTCTTTCCAGGAAATTTATACTATAATCCATGTTTTAATCTCAATTCTTCATGCAAAGAATATAACATAGAATATCTAGTATTAAATTCCCATTTCTACATAGTTTTTTGATCTATAAGATATACTTTGTACATAGTAAATTTATCTCCGTTTTTTTCATATGTATTAGTCTATTAAAAAGTCATTTTGAAAATGGTTCTAGTTTAAATGCCTATTGAATGTTATTTTCATATTGAGATAATTTAATATATTAAAATGCTATGATTAACATGGGAAAATGTTTACATTATTGTTTGTATTATTATTTCTATCCATTATATAATAGAACATTTAAAAGATACTTTTTATACTTTATACTTTATACTTTATACTTTATACTTTATACTTTATACTTTATACTTTATACTTTATACTTTATACTTTATACTCTATACTTTATACCCTATACTTTATACTTTAAATCATATATTTTTTATAGACTACTTAGTGCCTCCAAAATATCTATATCCATGACCTTTTTCTATCATTTACTCACTAATATTTCTATCTTATTCATCATATATTTCCACTAATAATCTACCGTATTTATCTGTATTCAAACATTTAACTTTTAATATTTTATCATTATTTATTAGTTCCTGTTGCTTATATGAATTAGATAAATTCTCTAATTCATCCTATTATAAATTAGTACATAATTGCATGAAATATTTCTTGTCTTCACATGCTTTTATATGTTTCTGTTCTCTTTCTGGGTCGTTCTTTGATTATTTCAATTCTTCGCTGTCGTATCCATATATTCTACAAACGAATGTCTTTATTTTATTATCATTAGTTATTATATTCATATGACAAGTATCACCATCATATACACTGGTAACTTTTCCAAATGTAAAGAAATCTTTCATATCGAATACTGGTTTTTATCTTGATTCTTTGAGTTGTTATATCAATCCTGTTTATTGTTCCATTATATAATAAAATATATTTATAAAAGGTATATTTTAAAAAATATTTTTATATACATGAACCAAGATTCCTAATAGAATGAAAGAAACGATATAAAAAATATTAGAGAACTTAGACATATAATTTGCATGTAACATTATAGAGATACCAATTTATGTTAGTTATTGATAGATGGATTATCATATTAAAAATAGAAAAAACAAATAGATTAATACAAAAAACAAGAACCATCTAGTAAATGAGAACGCACTATCAAAGTTATACGACAAAAACAAAAATTATATTATAAATTTAATTTTTGATTATATTTTATATATGCAAACGATAGAATTTTCCGATACCGATATAGCAGAAAACACATAAAAAAATAGCCCATAATCTAACATAATACAATTAAAGAAGAACGATTAAAAAAAATCATATTGGATATTTATAATAATAGGTGGAATAGCATTAGCTGGTATTTTGTATTTATTTTATTATAATAAATAAGAATCAAATGAACTATCAGATGATGTTTATGAAATATCAAATGATCCAAACGATTAATAATTAATAAAAAAAGGATATAAAATATTAGTTGATTCAGATGATCAATAAATTGGTTCTCGTAGGTATTTGTTTAAAAATTTCGAGAAATACACTAAAAAATTTTAACCTATAATGAGTAAAATATATGATAATCAGAGTTCTTAAAAAGCTAGAATTTATCCTTTATTTTTTTATGGTGGAGTGATTTATCAACCAGAAATTGGATTGATTTTTGAAGGAAATGATACTCAAGTTCTAATAGAAGAACGTTTAGCAAAAGATCTTACTGATCGTGTATATGTATATGTAAAAGATTTAAATAATGAAAAAAATATAGAAAATAATGAAAAAAATAGTCAAAATAGTGTAGAAAATAGTATACAAAATAGTGAAAAATATAGTGAAATATAATAATCTTTATATAATTGATCATTCTATTAATTTCTTTTATAATTATAAAAATTGTTAATCTGTTAAATATCTATTATAGAATTTGCTACCTAGCTACTCCTCTAACTTTCCTATGATGAAAATAAATGTATCGAATCTGTTACATTCTACAGCAATTCCGATCATTTTCAAATACTCTATATATGATCCTTAAACTATCTATTTATCATATACTATCGATAATCTATAGTATTAAATTTCGTCTTTATATATCAAAGAACAATTACCTAATAAAAAATCATAAATAGCACATTTAATGTTGAATATTTCTTTATTGATTTGTTTTGTTTCTATCTTTTAAATGTTTTTCTTAGAGATCCTTATGTAATTTTTTTATTAATGTTAGAATACCTTTATTATATATGAAACTTTATTCAATTTAATAAAAACTGTGCGTTATTAATCTTTTTTATCACTGTTATTACTGTTATCACTGTTATCACTGTTATCAACGCTATCTATTTGTTACCGCTATATCTGCTCTATTTATACTAATTTATTTAGACAAGTAATCATCTAAGAATCACATTTCTTTAATAGTTTATTAATATTGACATAATTACTTAATAATGGATCTTATTTTTCTTTGATATAAATGATGTGATATTCCTTGGCGTTTCCGTTTAATAAGCAATATAACCAGTTCTAATTGCATTTGCTTTCACTAAAATATAAACAACAAATTCCATATTATTAACGATATTATTTATATAACATCCTTTTACAATTCTTGTATCTATAGTCATATTATATACTATAAGTGAAATAACAATCTAGATTTTCTATTAAATCATAAGAGTAATGGATTATTATATTTTAGTATTATACATTTTAGTATTATATATTTTATTATTCATTAACAGATCGGCTCTTCATTATATCTATTATCTATGATATTTACTCATAGCTGTATCTTTCATTTTCATTAGATTCTAGAAGTTATATATCTTCATTTATGCTCTCTATGTTGTCAAAAAATCTATAATCGGACCCTAAATACTAGTATATTTCTTTATTCTTATTATGGGTGATTAGAACATTATGTTTAACATTTGAATCACAGAGGTATTTTTTATACAAATAAACGAACTATTATTCATTAATATTTTATGAATTTTCAATGATTATCATTTCATATTCACCAGTTATCTATGTTATTTATTCAAGTACATATGTAGTTACACGGTGGAATAATCTATTATTACTCTTTAAATAAGCAGTCATATATAGTTATTAGTTATCTGAAATTAATAATATTTTCTTATCTATATGAACTAGAACATTTAATATCAAATCAGTTACTTCTTAATCATTATATCCAGAAATAGCTAATGATATATTTTATTAAACGAAATTCATTAGTTCTTTAGGATTATAATATTTGCATTTTACATTTTGTAATTTATTCACTTATAAAGTATTCCTGTTTATAGATATTTCTTTAGGTGTATAATATATTTACTATAAATAGTCTAGATCAATTAATTTTTCCAATTTCTTTATTATTTCTTTCTTCCATTTTCCAGCTGTGTATTCTGTGTAGTTCTTAGGTTCAGATTTGCTATGTTATTTATATAAATCTAAATTATCTATCTTTAATATCTAATCTATTTGATCATTGTTCAGTCTTTATGATACATCATAAAAAGGGTTAAATTGTATAGATTTTCCAGTTTTGGGGTTAAATATTTCTATATATTTTATTATAATGATCTTATTATCGGTTTATTTTAAGAAGCAATAATCAGTTTATTTAAGACTGTTTATTCTCATTCCTTTTAGTTATTATATGCATTCAAACATCATGTATCTTTGATCAATCATATATAAGTGTTTATTATTAAAGATATCTTTTTTCAATTTTATATATGGAACAGGAAACAGAATAAAAATAGGAAAAACAGGTCAAAAATAAACTATAAAATAACAAGTATTTAGTTCTATTTATGATTGTTTTCTTCTCTGGAATCATAAAATCAGAAGAGATAAATACTAAATTAATAGTCAAATAAAGTTTCTTATACTTAGTTTTAGTGTTAGCATGGAATACTATGGAAAATCTATCGTTATCATTCAATAACGGGTTCATAACTGGTATGAGAATGGGCATTTCTAAATAGCTATTCGGGATGATATGAAAATATGGAAAAAATATACATAAAAATATACAGTAAAATATACAGAAAAATATACAGAAAAATATACAGAAAAATATACAGAAAAATATACATAAAAATATACAGAAAAATATACAGAAAAATATACAGTAAAAATATTATATATGCTATCACATCTATATTTATATACTTTTTCCTCCGTTATTTAAATCAACCAATTAGGTATCTAATCTCTATATCACTTTATCCTTAACTATTTATTTATATCCTTATGAATTGTTCAATATTCTTATAGATATTCTCGAGAAAAATCCAATAAAGAACACTATTAGTCTATATATATCATATTAATAGAACTAAAAATCTTGTTCATATGAGCTGTATACAAACATAATAAAAGGATATACTAAATAGCTAGATTTCAATTTGGTAGTAACTAGTTAATGCCTATATAACATAATTTTATGCATATAAGTAAATCCAATTATGAAGAAATTAACAGAATATATATCTAATAAATTATCACATTATTCTACTATAAATACTATTTAGAATATTCTCAACAAAGCTGATAACAAAATAGCAATGAACCAAAGTACTATCGTATATGTAAATCCTATGGTATTTTCGATAAATATTAAACTCTATGAACTTACTATATTATTTATCATGTTATATAGCTATTGGTTCCTAAATACATTTATCAGAGAATCACATATGCATAAATTCTTATTATAATTGAGTAAATTTACTGTAGCTATCGCACCAGTGTTAAAGATGAAAACTATAGGTATCTTTTTGTGACCAAATACGAAATATGATAATGCTTAATATAACGCTATTGATACTAAAAATAGGCTATTAATTACATAGAACAAACTATTTTCTTATTATTAATCTATCATTATATATAATGCATATCTTTTAAATATTAAAAATTGAAATAAAAGATGCTATAATTAGTCATACTCATATATGGAAGGTAAATCTAGCAAATTCATCTAAAACAGCAGCGATAGTGAAAACAGCAGCAAATCAGATTCAGAAGACTATTATATACTTAATAAATTATACTAAGGTTTGACATAGGAAGGAAAAGAGGAATTCATGAAAGAATTACAAGATCTATAGAAAACCGAATGTTGTTGTTTTTATATCTTAAGAAATAACTTATAAAATATAACATGTAACCTAGGACCTCATATTTGTATGTGTTTCATAGATCAATAAAAATGTCACTCAGATGATCATGAATGTTATTGCGGATATTAAGGCAAAAAATGTAGAAAATGTGATTGTAAATGTCATATAATACAGAATGAAATAGGAAATCTCATATTTATGAAATGTGATATTGACGAACAATATAAAACTCATAAATGCTTATGTTTTATGAATTGGTATGTCGATATTTGTCATGCAAATGTACATCAATGTAAATGTCACAGAGTACCTGAAAAATGCAAATCATAATATCATATGTGTATATGTGATTAGTTTCAGTAAGATGAATAAATATAAATACCTACATAGCAATAATATGAATAATAACCAGATATTTATAATAGTTAATTTTTGTAATTTTTTAGGAAACCAAATAAATGCAAAAAACACGAAAATCAATAAAATATAGATATAAAGATATAAATATTGATGTTTCTACGAAATATACCATTATAATAACTGTCAGAATGCGTAGTCTGTTATGATAGCAAATAATTATATGAAATTTGCGATAATGGGCATCAGCAACAGATATGCGATTATTGCTTCATAAATATACTTAAAATAACAAATAACACAATGTATTACGATTGTCCATTATGTAAGAAAAATTTCATTTTAATATGATAAAAATTGAAATATATAATAACGCATTTTACATTTGAGTTATACATGGAGAAAACTATCACTAAATCTAATATAATAAATAACACCGTCATTTCTACAGGGATAAAAACAGTAATCAGTAATTCAAATGGAAGTAAAGGCCCTAATAAATTTAAACTCGGTAAATAATAAATCTAAGAAAAACCATAATTAACTGAAGAACAAAAATAACAAAAAGAACTAAAATAAAACTACGAAATAATAAGAAAAGTTATAGAAGATCATGCACATATTGAACATCGCGAAAAAACACTACATAATTTTCAATAAGAAATTCATATCAGAACAGTAGATATGTTATTTAGATCAGTGAATGGTGTCCGTGTATAAAGATACGAACAAAAATTTGATGAAGCAACTTATAATCATTTCAGGGATCCAAACTATTATTTAGATAATCGCCATTTAGGGGATCATTATGAAGATACAAAGGAAGATAAAGAAAAAGGACATATAATTAAAATGTATGAAGATATAGATGAAATCGCAGGATAAAATCTAGATATATAACCTGAATAAAAAAGGAAGAATATAATAGAATATATAAAAAAGAATGAAAAAAATGAAAATTTTCCTGGTTACATATCTGAAAAAGGATATTTTCTTATAAAAGATTCTCATAAAAAAAAATTCAATGAAAAATGATCTATACATCATAAATGATGAACGCAATCTGGCGCGGAATTCTTTTTGTGATGTGTACTAGTAGAGTCATATTAGATTGATCATATTAGGTGTAATGCGTTCCGACGCACCGATCTTTTATGTGATATTGATATGGTTTTACTTTCATTTTTTTTTATATCGTAAAAAATACCCATTTAAATATCTTTTATATATATGTACACATAATAACAAAATACTACCAATTATTATAAATTCATACAAAAAGAAGAAAAAAAAGAAAAAGAAAAAAAAGAAAAAGAAAAAAAAGAAAAAGAAAAAAAAGAAAAAAAAGAAAAAAAAAATATATCTAAGAGTCCGATAAAAAAAAGGGCTATTAGTAATATAGAAAATATAATAACTGAATAATTATGTACTTGTCTATAAAAAAATTAACTATGTTAATCATCAAACCACATATGCTGCTGTATATTTACTCCTCAAAAATGTAGATCAAAAAATCAACACGAATGCATATGTATAAAACTAATAGAAGCTGGTGTAACTAATAACAGGAATTATTTTATCGGATTATCATATTTATGCAAATCAAATAACCATGAATGCCTATGTTAAAATGGAAAAAACTAGTTACGTTGCATGTCGAGAATGCATCTGTGTTCATGTAACATGAATCCTTTTTAATGTAGATCTATTTCACATCACTGTATATGTAACAACAGAGGTAATAGCTATATAAATTTCTCTCTAAAATGTCAATCATATGTTCATGAGTGTAGATGTGAAACTGATTAATTGCATTGTAAATCCAGATATCATGATTGTTAATGCTATAAAATGTCGAGTTTGTTATATATACTTAATAGTAATCAGTAAAATTAACAAACTGTTTCATGCAGGACACATTCTGTTACTAAAAATTTATTTTCATTTAAGAGCTATATTTTATAGAATATGCCACAGATAAAACAGAGTGTCAACAATCTACAGTGTTATATATGTTGTAATGATCGTAAAGATCTATATAAAAATACAGAAAATTTATACGAAATTTGTGATAATAATCATGGCGCAGCTATTCATTTATCATGTTTCTCTGGAATTCTTGATGCTGATTCATATAAATGCCCAATCTGTAGAAAAATGTTCTAATTTCCATTTATGTAAGATATAATTGATGAACAAGTAAATCAATTTCTCAAAGAAATGTAATATAAATAATAAGGAATTTAACATTAATTTAATATATAATAGAATTTGTGATTATATATGAAAGCGAAAGGAAACAAAAGCATATAAAAAAGTATACAAAATAGTATACAAAATAATAACAGTCTTTTTAAATCTGATCTAGTACATATGGGACCAATATTTAAAAGGAAATATATCAAACAAAATATCAAATTTTCTGTTGATTTACTACCAGATTAAGAAGAAGGAATACTGTTATTCATATTGTTCCTTAATACTAAGAAACTTGATATATCAAAATACTAAGACTATATATCCAATAGAGCTAGTAAACATATATTTAAGAATTTCTATGATTCTTTGACAGATTTCGAATAAAATCCAATAAAACACACACTTGAAGAGTTCTATCAACAAGATTTCTCACATTTCATAGAACATATAGCATAAAAGAAATATAATAAAAAATCATAATATATGACTGTTCCTGATACTTTTTATTTTGCTACTTTAGACGGTGTCAAACTCAAAATAATAAACTAAAATATCCCTTATGGAATCTTTTCTGGAAGAGGAGTAAATAGTAAAATAGGACTACTTAGAAAGAATATAGAACCATAGCATGTAATTGTTAATTCAACTAATAAAATACCTGTTCCTGAATACTTCTCTGGATAGACTTGGAAATAATAACTAAATGATCCTTAATCGTAATTTCTAGCATCATGGAAAGACGATGTTACAAACAAGGTTTAATATATGAGAGTAGAGCATTTAGATGATAATCTCAAAGATAAATTCGAATTCGCAAGATAAGTAGCACATGATATTAAAAAAATACTAAAAGAGATAAATAAATTAAAAACTAGTAAAGGCGACTTAGATAGCTTAATAGAGATAAAAAATAAGTAAGAACCAATAGACAACGATTCTTATTTATCTGACCTGAAATTATATATGTGTATTTTCTTAGTGTATTCTTATGGTTTACGTATTGGTTCACATGATTTAGACAATGATGTTTAAGGAGTAACATAGTTAACTAGCTCCAATATACTTATACATAAAGACTCTAAAGGATCATAATATAAACACTTTTTAAGACTATATTTCATCTCTAAAGACTCAATGACTTACGATTAGACACATGAAATTGACGCAGAAACTTATAACATAATTGAAATAATTTTGGTATATAACTAGTAAACAGACCAAGACTAATTCTTCGGATTTACTAGTATAAAAGTAAACGATTATCTTGATTCTATTTATCCTGGGTTATCGGCTAAAGTATTTCGTACTTATAGAGCATCTTTATTAATGGATGAAGAAATATAGATAATAAAGAAGAAACATCACAAAGAAACTGATAAAAACATAATACTCAATGAACTTAAAATAGCACAGTTCAAAATAGCTAGATTTTGTAATCACGTAAAAGCAGTAAAAAATGATAAGAAAGACTCTAAGCAACAATCTAAGAAACAGCAATACTAGGATAAATTAAAGTAATACAAGAAAAAACTCAAAGAATATTAAACATTGCTAAATGAATATAATACATCGATTAGGAACTCATAATTAGATTCTGATTCTATAGAGAAAATAAAGAAGAAAATAGAGGAATTAAATAAAAAAATAGATAAAATAACCATTAAAATAACATAGATAGAACTAAAGCTAAAATATTTTGATTCAGAATAAGACCTATCTATAAGTACATCTAGATAGAACTATATAGATCCTAGAATATTGGTTTCTTTTGCAATGTATTACTCTATCCCTATCGGTAAAATATACACAGATAAAGAGCAGAAAATCATATAATGGTGCATCGTTCAGACAGACGAAGATTTTCTTTATTTATAAAATTGAAAAAAACATCTTTTAATATATATAAAACTATATATGGAAAGCAGATAATAAATGATATAAAACCAAGAAGAATAAAAAACCACTGATAATACAGCACCTAGACAATTCGGAATAAGGGGAAGAACCATCTAAAACACTATATAGAACAGATAATCTATAGATTGGGATTTCCATTACTAAAGTTCGGTAAATAATTCACAAGAAGAAGAAATAATACCTGAAATGTAACTCCCAATTTAGGATAAAATGACAAAATAACAAGCATTATAGATATGTTCATGTTCCACCGGAAAATGCAAAAAAACAGATCATCTATGCACATGTAATATAGATATAGATAAATGTTAATCAGATAGACATGTTTGTTAATGTAGCATAGGATAGCGTAATAATTAAAAAAAAAGAATAATTTAGTGTAAATTATAATCAAATATCCAATAAAATATTCAACATGTATGTATATGTTGCCTATATTCTGATAGAAAATGTTTAGCTGTATTTCACTAATGTAAATGTGAAAAATCTAAAAATTGCTAATCTGAAAGACATGATTGTGTTTGTCCATAAGAACATTGTAAAACATAATTCCACACATGTTCTTGTAGGGATTTTTATTTCTAAGGTTTATCATTCTAGTAATGTAAAGCATCGGAACATATATGTCAATGTAGATTAGATGATAAAAATTGTAAATCAATAGACCATAAATGTGTATGTATATATGGCCAATATGATTCTTGTAAATCATAAGCACATATGTGTTGTTGTTAAAAAGGACGATAAAATTGTCAATCAAATAATCATATTTGTATATGTGAATAATTCAGAAGATTTGAAAAAAAGACATGTAAATCAGATAATCATAAATGTACATACAAGACTAATGTAAATGATTGCTATAGTACAACTCATTAATGTAATATGGTTAATAACTAATATAAATTCATATGCAAATGCCCTCATCATATAGATAAATGTTAATGTGATATCCGTATTGCTTTTTGTCCTGTTAAAATACATGAATGTAATTGCAATTTTCCCGCAAAATAATTAATAGAATTGCATGATAATATTAAAAAAAATATTGATATTGTTGCCAATACTCAAGATTTAACATAGTTAAATTAAAGATAAATAAAATATACCAAAGAAGAAACATTATACTAAAAATGTAGATTACATAAAGAATACTTCAATTTCAATGAAATATAAAAATTATATTTCTAATTGATATAATAAATCAATCCTTAAATAAAATATGTAGATAATAGTCAACAATAATGTTATATATGTTTATAAGATTAAACTGGTGGCTTTTTTGTAAATCCATGTTAAAATTAACATAGCGATATTTTACATTTCAAATGCTTCACTGGTTTGATAAATAATGACCAATATAAGTGTTGTATATGTAAATAATAATATTAATATCACGCCCCTATATGATTATTTTTATATCTTTTTTTATATATTTTTTTTTATATATTTTTTTTATATTTTTTACATGTTTTTATATATATATTTTCTCTCATTTTTATTTTAAAAATTGAAAAAAAGATACTTTAAAATTACATCTATTATATATGCAAACAAATTTCTAAGATGATTCACAAAATTAATTTTCTTTATTCTATTTCTTTGATAGTTACAAGAAATATAAAAAGGCAAATTTATAACATTACGAATAACTCAAGAAACTACCAAAAGCAGAGATTCACACACATTTTAGCTAAATAATATAATGGATAGATTTAGTAGAAAGAATATCAAAATTATTTGGAGATACTCTATGTTTTCGTATATAAAAATATGGAGATCAACCATTTTAATCATTGTAGTTATACATAGATGAAAATAACACATTGAAGGAATCAGGTTATATAAATCTTTTCAATAAGAACTATAAATGTTTTACTAATCCTGATCCATTCTATGACAAAAATAACAAAGAAATAGAAATGATATATTTCAGGTATGAATGGGATTTATTCTATAAAATGATGAAATAACATCTAAAAAGATTGACTGTTTAATTCGTTTATTATAGAGTTCATTCATATATATTCAGGACTATCATTTACGGAGATGATAAATACTCTGAAAATTTAAATAAAAAACTGATAGACAACTATTTTTCTATGATAGACGAATACTGCATTGAACATACCATAAAATATATGGATGTACGTTTATCTATAGATAGGATGTATGTGATTCAATACTACAAATAAAGAACTATTCCTTTGAAATTCATAATTTAATTCGAAAGAGATCGTATTGATGAATTTGATCTGAAACAGATAACAGATCATCAATGTTATAAAACCATAAAGAATTTCTTATTAGGAATAGATTTCACTGGTCTTGAATAAGCTGAATATGATTACGATGTTATAGATCAGGCCATGAAAGCTATATAAAAAGCCGATCTATAGCTATTTTTCCATGTAGGAGAGGAACTAATAGAACATAAGAAATAATCAGAAAAGAATCTATAGAAAGTAATGAAACTATATGATAAATTCTATTCTAAAGATCAATTAGTTCGTATTGGACACGGTTATGCTGGAATAGATGCTGGATATAACTTCCCATAAAATTTGATTATGGAATTCTGTATTGCTACGCTTACATTCTAATTAAAGAAAGAAATAGTACCTTTGAAATTAGGTAAGTATGTTCCTAAATTAGCTATTTGCACAGATGATAGTAGTAGATATCAGATGAATTTGACTGATTGTTATCTATATTTACATTACTTATCTAGTATCAAATAAATAGATGAATAACTAGTATAAAAGATAATAGATAACTAGCAAGGTTTATTGCAGTAAATAATAGAAGCATATATATGATAGTTTATTAACAAATTCATTCATATTATTGAGAATAAGAAGTAAATAATAGCTATGAAAGTAACTGCTATAGCTAGATAAAAAAACAATCTTTTAAGCTATCTTGTTTTTTCTATTTCTATATATACGCTATTATTTCGAGGCACGGTTTTTATATAAGTATCTGATTTACTCATTTTTATTATATCTTTCACTTCTATTATACTATATTCTCTAATTACTGGCGTCGAGTCGTTTTTGTAATATTTTATTTTTTAATCCCATCTTTTATCCTATCTTTTATCCTGTTTTTTATCATGTTCTGCATGATCTTCTCCTATAATCATAATTTATATTGTACAATCTCTCGATATTCCTAAATCTTCTTAATTATATACGGGATCATTATGTTCTTTAGGGGTATTATTTTACATTTAACACTCTACTACATGATCGCTGATTTTACTGTTGTTTAATTTTCTTTATGAGTCATTAGATGCAGAATCTTCCTCTTTTATTTCTTATATGTTGTTTATCCTTTTTATGCGTTTTTGTTTTATCTATTATAGTTTCTTTACTAACACTTTGTCATTGATATCTTTACTATGTTTTATATCTGAAATACTTTTTCTTCTTATATATTCTGGATTTTTCTGGAGTATTATATTTCCTTATATAGTTTTACAGCTATTTATTTTCTTGTTTCCCAATAATGCCTGAACTATGTATAATTTCTTTTCTTCTTCATTTAATCCTTCCATTACAGTATTTCTTTAAGTTTCAACTGATTTAGATCTGGTATATAAAGCCATATATAATATCTGTAGTAATTAATTTTTATCCTTTTATGTACATTGCTAAATCAAAGATTAGCGAACCAATACCGGATCATCTCTTTTCAATCTCTAAAATGTTTATAATACACACTCTAAAAATCTATTAAGACAACCACTACCATATAACAACTCTCCAGAAAGCTGTTATATTCTTCCATTATAACAAAATCCACATTAGAAACCTAACGCAAACTCCATTACAACTTCAGACATTGAAAACCTCAACTAAACCGCTTACACCGAATGTTGTTAACATTCCGAGTAAACCGTAGTTAAAACCATCAACAGGCCGACAAATATAAACATAGACATCAAAAGATTGCTCTTCCGGGGTCCATTAATTTATATTCGTTACCAAAAACCTTAACTAAACCGTTTACACCGAATGCTGTTAACATTCCGAATAAACCGTAGTTAAAACCTTTGATATTTTAGTCATGACTGTTACATCACTTCTAAAACAAGTATTGATTAATAAATAATAATTTATTATATCCAATTACGAACAATATGTTATCTATAATTGCAAATGCAAAAAATAGTTTTGTAAACATATGTGTAATAATAGAATATAATTGTCTATCTGAATAAACTAGGGCCTTGTACAGGTTACCTTAATTATTATTTATTGTTTCTAATAATACATATAAAAGCGATTTCAAAATTTCAATTTTTAATAAAATTACACATATTATTTTTATACATGTTAAAGATATTTTAATATAAAGACAAAAAAAATACAAAATAAAGGCTTTTAAAAAGTCATTTTTTATATATGGAACAAACATAACAAACATAACAAACAGAGTAACAAACAGAGTAACAAACATAGTAATAAACAGAGTAATAAACATAGTAATAAACAGAGTAATAAACATAGTAATAAACATAGTAATAAACATAGTAATAAACATAGTAAAGAACATAGAAACCAAGATATAAAAAATAATACATAAATAGATAAAATAGATAAAATAACACATAAAATAACACATAAAATAATCAAGATAACGTATAAAATTAGTAGACATACAGGAAAAAATATAACAACAATAGACCAAATACTAACAACAATACAGACACTGATTACTAACCAAGAAGATAAACATTCTTCTAAAACACACTTATTAATACTTAAATGACCGAATAATAAGTAAATTAAGAATAGCAAAACTAAAGATAATTCGTAGAACTATAAATAGAAAGATAAAAAACCAAGCAATTATACTTATAAAAAGTACATTAAGAATAAATAGTTAGATAATAATTGAACTAACTTTTGATAGATGGTAAGATAGACTAAAAAACATATTAAAAATTAATATTATGATCATTTCTTTATATTTTTCTATATACCCTTATATTATTTATTTATTAATTCTATTTCTCCATTTATTTATAATAATTTAGCCTAATATTCTTGTTCATTCAATTCCATTTATATCTAATATTTTTGTTACATAGTATTGAAATCTCTTTATTATTGAACTAATAAATCTTGAATTTGAGTATCTATTTTATATTTAATTTACCCTTAATTGCTACTCTATATCTCTTCTTATGCCATGAGTAGATCTATCTTTTAATTCTAAAAATTAGGCAATCTAAGAACATATATGATTTCATCTGACAAAGCAATGCGATCATCATTGTTTAATTAAAATTTACCATCGATTATCTGTCCATTCACATAAATACATGAACCATTTATGTTACATATCTACCATGATTGCTATTCTGTGTAATAAAACACACAATGGATGCTTTATATCTTTTAGGATTGCAATATAATATCACTACTTTTAGATCCTATAGTAAGATTATTAATCAATTATATACAAGATTTACCATTTAAATCCTCATTACTATTCAAGTTATACAAGAGTCCTCTTTGTTGACTAGTATCTATAGTTAATTATTATTTAGTTATTTATAGTTACCCATCGATGCTATTTTATCTATTCAATTTAACAGTGTTACTCATCCACATCTGTTGACTTTGTATTCCATGATCACCGCATTCATTGAGTATTTCTTCATTAAATTCTATTTCATTCTGTATGCTCTGTAATTTCATCAACACTGCCGGATCAAGTTATTTGCTTTCTTTTTGTTGATCTTGTACATATGATTGCTTCATTTATAATAACATATTTTTTAATGTCTCATTTTCCTTAGTTAATTCTCTTATTAGTCTGTCTTGATCTGTTTCATTTATAATTGCCTTATTTTATATCTTTTTTGCTTAATCAGCATATCTAAGTGTGCTCAATGTTTCGTCGTAATTATTTAAACTAGGAGATAACGTACAAATCATCAAAGTTCTTGAGTTACCACCTAATGAATTTTATAGCATCCTTGTTAACTAAGAATTTCTGAATGGAACTACTGCATTTTTCTGTTTTCCTTATTATTAATCAGCTAAAATAGATATAACAAGACCTAAAGTACTCAATGATTGATTGATGTTACATGCTTCTACTAAACGATCTCCTTTCGCTCCTGTTTTATCTATTTTCTCACTTCCTGCAAGATCTATTAGATTTAATAATGAAATTTTCTGTGTTTTCTTGCTCTATGTTGTTTCCTAATTTTATATTTAACTTTGTATCTAACTCTATATCTGGTTATGTTTTATTTCTAGTTATATTATAGTATGGGCTCTTGAACTCTAGCTATTCATCTAAGTACTAGCAATAGTTCTGTTTTTCTATCCTAATGCCATTAATTATTCTATTTCTTAAATTGTTTTTACTTATATTTTAGACTGTTGTTCTACATATATACCAAGAGTCTTGTGTTCCCTTATTTTAAGTCCACTGAGAGGTCTTTTATCATATGTAACCAAGAGATCCTATATTTTCTCATTATATATTTCTAACATACTGAATTGAAGATTATATTAGCATTATTGTGTCCCAAATAGTCCACTATATTCATCTTATATGTACTTGAAAATATCTTAAAATAATCTCGGTACAACACCTTTAATTTATGAATCTCCTACCATAGTATATGATTTTCCAGAACCTGTTTATCCATATGCAAATACAGTGTTATTATATCCTTCCATGAGACTTTGAAGAACATTTTTGCCAATTTGTTTATAGAATTACTCTTAGCTACTATACATATCACTTATTATATCGAATGAAAAATCTTTCTTTAATTGCTTTTCATCGACTAGTAAAACAGTATTTCCTGATATTTGAACACAAGGAACTTGTGAGTATTGTTTCTCTCTTTCATTAAAAGGTCTAACACGAATTGCTACTTTTATATGGGTATCTTTTTGGGTATCTTTTTAGGTATCTTTTTAGGTATCCATTATATAATAATATTTATAAACATAATAAATATTACATGATATAAATAATAAAATCAATTATGATATATACCATCCAATTCGTTTTTTGTGTAATAATTCCCGGTATTTTCTGCTGCCATATGTGTTTATTTTTTTCTGTTGTTTATTTTTTATTCATATAATAAATTGGCCGTGCTAATATTTTAGTTAATTTCTTCTCTGAACTTTTAGAACTACCATTCAGATATATTTGAATCGTTGAATATTAAAACACATTTTTATGTATAATCTTGATTGTATATCATTCTAAATGACACATAATGTCCTCCTGTACTACCTATATCTCCGTTTATATAACCTATCATTCCTGATTTCAATATATAACTAACATTTTTATCTGCTATATCAAATTATATATAATCATTTATATCTATGTATTAAAGTTTCTCCATTTTTCCATCTTGCACTCCGTCTATTTTAACTATGAATATTTTAGGATAATTTGTTTATTTTTATATATAAACTAAATATTACTATAATATATATTCGGAATATATCTATTTACGCATGTCATTGGAGAACTATGGAGACATTTAGGTATATATTTTTTTCATAAATGCATCTAATGAATCACTCAGTCTTTTATATCCTGGTTTTGTTTTTATATCTTGATGCACTTTATAACAGAGTCCAGTTAAAATATAAAGATCCTTTTTTTAAATTGCTTGACCATTATCGTTATATGTTTTTAGTAATTACACCATTTATCCATAATTGGTAATATATATCCCGGCTTGATTTTTTTCTAATAATTTTTATCCTTATTCTTAATCATCCTTAAAATCTTATGTATCTTTATATAATAATTTACATACATTATTTTCTATTTTTGCATCATTTATCCAATACGGATCTTCCTATGTATCATGTTTTTCTTAACATTAATAATTTTTTATTATGTCTTATCCATTACGTGAAATATGTAAATCACCACATAAAAAAAAAATATCTTCACATCTAACCTTTACTTGCTTATTTGCTTCTACTGTATGGATATCATGTTGACATGTTAAATCCAGCGTGTAATTATGATCTATTTTTTATTAACAAATAGGACATTTTTCATTGCCCAAAACTATTTGTTAGGTTGTTTTAGCTCTAAATTTTCCAGTATTTTTGTCATATAAATTATCTTCGAAATTTTTCTGATCTTCTAATCCTATATATTTAATTAGTCCATAACAACCAGGTTTGTTACAATAAGTGTCAATTACTGCAGTATTTAAATACCCATCTATGATATTCTTTACATTATAAACGGATACATAAATATGTTCAAATATTTTTTCTTCTTATCCGTTAGCTTTTCCACAAGAACAATAATAATCTATTATAAAATTATTTACATACAAGAATTATTCTATATTTGCATGATTGTTCAAATTCTTTGCCTTATATTACTGACATATCGTTTATAATATTCTGATTAATTATTCATGCGAGTCTTGTTGTTCATTCATTGGCCCTAATTTATGATTAGTCCATGTTTCATATATTATTTTTAATTATTCAATTATTCCTTTATTATTATCTGGTTGTAGGCCTAATATAGCGTCAATACTCTAATTTCCTAAATCTGGATCTTCTTTTTCATCACTTTTTTTTTCTTCATCTGTTAGATGATAATTTGATCTTCTCTTGAAGAATCTATCTACTATTTTTAATCTCTTAATTATTGGTAATTATATCATAAATTGGTCTCTCAATAAATAGTATTGGGTCCAATCTAATTATAAAAAAGCAGTTATTATTGAAGCAAAATAACAAGTCATTCCTATATTATTTAACCCCATTGGATAATAAAAATCATAGTTTAAATCTTTGATATTTTATATATTCGGTACATCGTTTATTACCGTTTATATTTATGTTATTATTTTTTATTTATAAGCTTGTAGTCCTGTGTTTACATATAATGTCTATAAAGGATTTAAACCATCGAATTTTTTTAACTCATTGTTTTTCAGTTAAACATCAGGGTTTATAGGATTAGGTTATCCTCTCCCATGACCACCGTGTCCAGTATGTCCAGTATGTCCAATATGTCCAGTATGTCCAGTATGTCCAGTATTTCCACCAGAATTTGTAACAACTGCAGGATTAGCAGAGCTTCCACTATTAGTATTTCCTCCACCAGAAGAACCAGAAGAACCAGCAGAACCACCAGAATTTTTTTTACCCAATATTATCACCACAGTTACTATCAATCCTAAAACTATAACTGTTCCTATTATTATTAATATTCCCATATATAAAACATTAATGTTTTTTTGTTAATTTATATATGAAATAAAACGATTTATAATTGTACATAACTGATATCATAGAGGAGTATGATATTATTTTAGACGAATATTAAAAGAAAAAAAAACAGGAAAACATATAAGAAAATGTGGTATTTTATCCATTGAAAATACTCAATAAAACACTTAGAGATCAAATTCATAGATTCATAAATGAATCAAAATAAGATCGCATATAATTACTCGATTAGATAAAAGATACCATATAAGACTAAAATATAATGAATAACAAACCTTTCTTGAAACCAATACTATAAAAATACATCATCAATAAATAGCACATAGATCTCCTAAAAGAGTTAAATACTATAATAAACGACTCATCAAAAACTAAGAAACAAAAATAGAAAGATATACATAAATTAATATAATTTTACCCCTATTTCGATCTTACAACACTTGATAGAATTACTATGATATAATATTCCATTGATTTCCTTAAACCCATATTAAAGAGATGTGCAATAAATCACATAAAAATCAATCAAATTTTAGAATTCTTCGTATATACAGATTAAAGAATGCTATAACAAGAGCATTCATCAGAAATATAACTCATTAATAATTTATATATAAAGAATAACATAGAATAATTATTGGAATATTTCGTTTCATAACTAATCAAATATAGATATCACGGATACATACACACATACAATCTGTTAAACCTATTACATATAAAATAAGTGCAAAGTAACAAATTAATCTGCAAATACATAATTGGAAATCTGGATTTGGATTTCTACATAATACTTAATATAATCAATTTCAAGAATTCAATTCTCAATGAAATATTAATAGAACATATTGTTGATTTCTATAATAATATTTTATCTTATACTGAATCTAGTAAGTAAGAATATATAGATATATTTTCTAAACAATTAGAATAGCTTCAATTAGTAAAAATAATAGCATAACATGATATATCAAGAGAAAACATACTTAAATTAGATAATCTCTATTGTAAATTCTAATTATAAAACTATTTATAAGATGTACTGGTGTATTATATACAATAATCTAATATATCAGAATCTGTGTTCTTTTCCAAATATATGGTTTCTTAATTGGACTTATATATCAAATTATATAGCTAAAATAGCTAAAATATATAACAATAAACAGTAACGTAATAACAAGTATTAGATAACATGAATGACTCATTAGACCATGTATATTTCGATAGCAACGTTGTAATAGAAAACTATCAGATTAATCAAATACTTATATATCTAAAGGATATGTATAACACGATAATATTTAGATAGAGAGATCCATCCTTTTTACCACTTTCAGCTTTCATTTTGAAGCATATTTAAATAGATGAATGTACTCTTGTGTTCTCCATATAGTAACATGCAGATAAGAATTTAATAAGTATAATTCTATAGTAATTATAGAAAAATATGTAATAGTTAGGGGTAAATTTGGTACTTAGAGACGTGATTATAAGAGACTTAAAAGGTCATAAATAATAGAAAAATATAATTGAGCTACTAATAAAAAATGGAATGAAACCTACCTTTGAAACGTTCATCAAATGCAACGGATTGCTCGATGACGATTCTCTAGTATATTTCATATAGAATTTGACATATGAAGAATAGAAAGAAATAAATCAGATCCATGATCTAATTACTAATAGGAATCTACATGTAAATATAAGAAAATATTCAAATAAAAATGAGTAATGTTAAATATGTCTTGAATAAACAGAATGTTAAAATATAAGATGTCATAATGGATGTATTACTAATATGTGTGAACAATGTATCAAAATAGAGAATTAAGAACAAATAGTGAAGAAATGTCTCATATGTCGTAAGGAATAGATTATAAATTTTGATATCAAAATCAATAAGAAAATTTGATTTAAATAGTGTTTTTAATATATTTTTTGGTATATTTTATGGTATCCTTTATAGTACCCTTTATATTACCTTTTTTTCTATTTTATCTCCTACGAGATCTCCTATTCAATACTGAAAAATATTGATCTAAATAGCATCCAATGTTATCAAATAAGAATTCAATACCGCGTCTTTGATATTATACTGCTATTTTATTATATTTCTATGTTTTAACCAGTTCTTCATAAATAGTAAAAAATATATCTAATTTATAATCACAGAATCTGCTCTGATTTGTCTATAGTAATCTTATATTTATATATTACGTATTTTCTTGCATATCCTCGTTATAATCCATCAAGCAATCTTCACATAATTCTTCTTTGATATTATATTCTCTAATCAATTTTTATCTGGCTATTTCGAATGGAAGTTAATGATTATAAGACGTCCTATCATATATTACCATTGGTACTATTACTCTATATACATCTATTCCATAGTCTTAACAATACTGATTTATATATTCTAATTCTTATTTATTATCTGTAAAATAGTGATATTTATCATGTCTTTAAACATGTAATGGTATTATTTCTTCAATATGTTACGCACACAATGATAATCCAAAAAGAGTACTTTATTTATTATTTTGACATTAATAATACTCACATTACAAAGGGTCTTTAATTTCCTGTTTCATAAGATACTGCAAGTCTTGATATACGTTTGGACAAGACAATTTATTTATATATATCTATATGTTTCTCATTTTATATTTTATCCTAAATGGACGTAATATTTTTTCAATTTTATATATCAAAAGAATTCAGCCAATTATGGTTCTTTATGTTACTATATGGTTTATTAGATTCCTCCATTACTTTCTATGTTTTTCTTCAACATATTTCTTTATTATTACAATATTCCATCTTTTCTTATTGTTTTGGTATTTTTTTCTTCTATTGATTCTCTACTCTCTGATTCTACATTTTATACCCTTTATTCCTTTTATTCCTCTTTTTCTTATAAACTTTCGTCATCTTCTTCACCTATTTATTTGAGACATTTTTTCATTATTTGTTATTCGTTCTTCCTTGCTGTTATTTTCTCTTTATTTTCTTATACACCGTAATACTATGCAGCATCTATATTTTTAGTCCTCATATTTTCTAATTAATTCTTTATGGAACCAACAAAGTACTTTTCTCCTCTATGATCATCTGCTTTGAATACATAAATTTTATCTAATGAGTTCTTATATTAATTTACCATATCAACCACCAAACAACCATAATCCATTGTATAATCAAGTATTTTGTCGAATTGTTTCTTATCAAGAAATGCGACATATTATTCCCTGATTTGTTTAATTATTTATGCATTATCCTGTTATGATATTACGATGAACGAAAAATTTCCACGAAGTTTATTAGGAATAGCATTCAAGTGTTATGTAGTAATTAAAGTGCTAATATTACTATGTCTTCCTTGCATTAAAAGTTTATTCATAGTTGGTTGTTTCATAAATTGATTATCTGCTACAGTATCATCCATAATGAAAAAAGTACAAGTATTGGCTCTCTAGAATTATGCAACTACAGCTAGTTTGAGTCTTTTAACAATTCCTGGTTATTTTTTCTTATCTTTCTTAGCTAATTCATCGAGAGTTTATCCAGGAACACATAAAAACATCTTTAATAATTCCCTTTTTTCATTATATCTTTATTGATCCTTGTGTTAGCACTCATACATTTTTTTATAGCTATCAAGGACCATTTCTATGCATTTATATATCAATTTATAATATTCATCTATGTTCGTTGTATATATATAACTTAGGTAATCTATGTTACTTTCTGAATTCTCTTTTTCATCATATTCCATGGGTTAATCGTATTCTTTTAAATACTTCAAATACTGTTCAGGAACGAATCTTAACATGTGATTTTTAATGGTATCTTTTAGCTTTTTACATTTAGATACTTATACAACTTAATTAGTCATTATATCCTCTATTTTATCTAAGTCCGCTTCTATGAATATTTTAGCTTTATTGGTGAAATTACCATAAAATTACTGTTCTAACTCAGTAGGGCATATCACGCATAATTAGCTTATACAATGCCTCAAATCATATACTATTTGCCTATTTATCCATGATTTACCACTTCCGGATTTAGCTATGAATAGCATCCTAATAGGTCTAAAACCATTTGGATTTACCGATAATTCGCTTAGTTTTTCGAAGAAAAGTGCGAAGAAGAAATTCTCTAATTTCATATAACTCATATATATCTATATTTATTTATCTATTTATCTATTTATTTATCTATTTATTTATCTGGTTATTTATCTGGTTATCTGGTTATTTATCTGGTTATCTGGTTATTTATCTATTTAAAATTGAAATGACTTTAAGATCCTTTATAAGATACCATATATGAGTATATAAAATAATATCATGATAAACAAATAAAATTTAAACAGACATATTCAACTAATCAAATAGAGACCGATTGATATAGCACAAATTAAAATCAAAATAGAAAGAGCAATAGAGTTAAATATTGTATTAAAAAATTAAGACACTTTTACTGTTCCGAATGAAAATAGATAAAAATCAGATAAAAGACTTGAATAAATGGTATGTAACACACAATAAGATTAAATATCAAAATACTTACAAGCTAAACTTGTAATATAACAATAACTAGATATCACAAAACCGCTCATCAAAACTAATCAAGAAAGTTATAGCAATGTTTTTTATAAATAATAAGGATGTATCACATATGGCGAAGGAAACGAATATTATTGCAGAACTGCAGTTAATTTCGATAAAGATGGAATAGTTAATCAAAACACAGAAGATGGATCGAATAGACGTAACAATAAATACAATACCGAACAACTATTTGGTGGAAACAGTTATCAAATAATATCATTTTAAATGGTACTGAAGGATAACTAAACTTTATATTTAGAAACTTATCAAAAAGCATTCAGAATAAATTGCTTCAAAAAACAATAATATGGATCAATAACTTGTGGAAATCCTTGCGAATACACTTTAAACACACCTTTCTGGAGTCTATATATGTATCTACACATATGGTATCTCAAAGATTTATAAAATGAAAATATATAAATGAATTATATATAATAATGCAGTAAAGAACAGATAGATTTTTATAATGATCAAACATCCACAGATAGAAGGGAGATATTATAATCATATTTGAAGAAACAAAGATCAGCAGAATAATTATAAGATTTCTTAGATGAAATTTCCATTTTCGAAGACTTTTATATAAATAAATAATTCTATTAAAATAAAACAGATCTAAATGAAAGAAAAGAAATCATTTAATAATATGAATAAAATATTAATTAATTAATATAGAATTTACCTAATAAGAAACGGAACTTCAAAGGATTTAACCCCGGAAAATATTACGAATTATTTCTTATTTCTACATATAGAGCATTGAGTAAAATATAATAGATTTTTGCATGATCATAGATCATAGAGAATTACTCTTTCTGGATATGAAGCTTTTAAACTCCATACCCATAATAAAAAATTCGTCATAGGTAGTTCTGATTTTTTCTCTATTTTTTATCTTTTTTTTTTCATTATTTTCATTATTTTTAATATTTTTAATATTTTTATCAGCATAAAAATGCAACTATTGGTTTGAATATGGAAATTCCGATGCTTATTATTTAGAATATCTCATAGAATTTCTCCCAAATGTTCTTGAAAAAGTCATATATGATACTCACGATTCTTTTCACAGTTACATATATTTTCTCAAAGAAATTAGTGACTTTTTATAGTATTGTTCTTAGATTATTCTTTATTGAGTTTATGAGATTTATTGAATCATTTATTAGCTCTCTATTCTTATTCTTTATATAAATCAATATCTCATAAAGTGCTTCAGAATCAGTAACTTTTTCTAAACATCTCCATATATTGTCAACTGTTGAATCAAATACATCTATGTAATTATAACAGTCTAATTCAATAGGATTCAATACACATGATGAAAAATAATCTAAATTATCTTTGAAAAACTGGAAAGTTTATTCATTTAACATGCCGATTCTTGAAAGATTACGTAATTATTGGTTCGTGAAATTTTATATGTCGTCTAGTTACACATGTCGAATATCTATGTTTTGTTGTGTTTTGCCTTCCTTTAATTCTTTTAATTTATCAATTATTGAGAATTATTTCTAATAAAATGTCCTCACATGGATACTCTTAGTTTATAATAACATCTTCTTTTCTTATATATTATTTAAATATCTTAGTTTTTCTTAGGTATCTTGTAATTCTTTTTAGATAGATTTAGCTTCTTATTCTTAGCGTATTACTTGTTATACTCTTTAGTTTCTATCGTTTTATTACTTGATTGCTTATTCTATTTTAAGTCTTTATTATTAGTCATATGTAAGATATGCTCTGGGTTATTTTATAGGTTATACTTTAGGTTATTAAATAGATTATACTTTAGGTTATTAAATAGATTATACTTTAGGTTATTAAATAGATTATACTTTAGGTTATTAAATAGATTATACTTTAGGTTATACGTTAGGTTATATTTTACTTAATTCTTTCATTTTAATATCTTATTACTGTAATATTTCTTTCTATTATTTCAGTAATATATGTTATTATATCTATTTATGTAATTATTCCTGCATCTATTGAAATTATTTTTCCTTTTATATCTGTTCTTCATTATATTCATACTGTTATTCAGTTTATATAAGCTTTTTTGGTTATGTGTCTATCTCAAAATATTAAGCTATATAATCTAGTTTTTATTTAACATTTCCTTAAAATTTATCATACATTTTTTGTATTTTAACCATGATTTGTAGTTGTTCATCCTTTTTAATACCATCTTCATTCAATCCATTATATCTTTATTTTTGTAAGATTTTGCTGGTTAAATTTTTTAATTGTTTGTTTTAGTCTAAATAATTTAATTGCATATATGGATCGTTTATTATAGCTAATAAATTTTTCAATTTTTAAAAATTGAAAAAACCTGTTAATAATAATAATCATCATATACGATGATTAGTGATAAATAATAAAAATTTTTATAAAAAATAAGAAACAACAAATTCTTATATAAAATACTATAATTTTAATGGAATATCTAAATAATTTATCTATATAATTTAAAGATAAATGGAACGCCAATTTATGAGATAATTTGTAAATAATTTCCTTTGTTTTATCATATTCATTAAATCAATGTAGATATCAACTGTAATTATTGTGGATATTCTATACATAACGGAGAAAAGATATAAATATACGTTCCAAAGAACAAATAAGAACAAGAATAGTTGTTAAAGAAAATAACCAGTGAAATATCAAAAGAAAGTCAATAGATTGATTAAATAATAAAAATTGCTTGTCCGGATTGTTCACAAAACAACGAAGATCTAGAAGATATGGAGAAACAAGAAATTAGTTATATATAAATAAAAAGTCCGTAATTTGATTCATAAGATTATAAACGAACAGAGGATGTTTAAATAAATGAAATAACTAATTACATAAAAAAACATGTGATAAAAGAGAAGAAAAATTTTACAACCGATAGAGACTTAGGGTATGTGATATCTTCCTTTAAATGGAAATTTTATTCAATTAAGAACTATATAGATGATTTGAAAATAATAGAGGCCAATGAGGAAATGATGAAGAAGAAATATAAAAACGATTGGAATATAGATTATCTAAATGAAGATTTTCTAAATATTAAACTAGATTGTATCATAGATATCTTAGTGATACAAAAAGAAGATGAGAATTCTGAACGCCAGAAAATAATAGATGCGAAACATTTATACATGGAGAAAACTATAATTTCATTACAAAATGGAGGAGTTTATTTATATTTACCTAGTTATCTAAATTAATAATTAGTTGATTTTGTCATAAATGTAATAAAAGAAAATTTGAGTCTATAATAAGTGAGAATATTAAATAATTTGATAATATTATATCATCTCATAAATAATTGTTTCTCATATCAAAATATACTTTTTTTCATAATTAAGTGTATATTTAAACAAGTATAGATAGATTTTTTTTGTTCAAAATAAGAACCACTATTAAAAATTTAATAAGTAATAAATATATTATAAAATGTGAAATTCAATGACGATGAACAAGAATTAAATGTTTATAAAAAGAAAATAAAAGAATTAATAAATAACAATCATCAATAGTAAATACAAGAAGAAGATTCATACATAAAAAAAATGGACGTATGGGAACTAACAGATACTTAATAAAATGATCTAGAATTTATAGTATCTTTTCTATCAAATTGATTTAAAAATTGAAATTTTCTTATATTTTTTATATTCTATCATATATGTAATAAAGATTAAATTTAGATAAATTCATATAAAAAATATCTTCAATAATAGATGGATATATAAAAAAAGGGATGAGTTTCGATATAAAGAAGAAAGAAAAATAGATATAATTAGTAATCGATATTTATGAAAAAAATCTATAATATTTTGAATATTCCATAGATGAAAGATAAAGAGTTTGTTTATATAAGAATTTCTAACTATTGAAAAAGATGTTCTATAAGTAAAAATCATAGACTTAATAGTTAAAACATTAAAAAGCAGATAAGAATCTGTTAAATTTATTTACTATAATAAACAGTGAATAAACAGATTAATAAATCATACAACAAATGTAACAGATATACGACCAAAATAAATATGCGTAAAATTTTATAGATAATTCTAAACTATAAGGAATAGAAAGTTTCGGTAATTTTTTCTTCAAAAACAAGAAAGGAGGATTTCGCAGAATTTATCCAGATAAATTCAAGAGATGCGATTTATAATTAATATAACATCTATAAGATTTCTAAAATTATCACTAATCTTTGTAAGAAATATTACTAGAAATATATTTAATCAAGAGAATACTTCAATAATACATAAATGAAAATGTATTGACGTAATAATAGATGGATTATTTATCTAAAGCATAATATCAGTTATAGATATAATTACTCAGAATATCTGGCTCTATAGATGACGATTTATTATCAAAAATACTAGTTTATTCTTTATATGAATTAGTTTTAGTGTCTAATCTAAATATTTAATAAAAAATGACTACATAATAGAAATCAGTATAATTTGGATACATAATACATAATATCTTATCATATGACAAGTAATATTATCTTTAACTCTTATAGAAAGATTAAAAAACAAGAGAAATATAGGATAAGATGAATGATATCTATATATATAGAGAGAAATTATAATAATAGAAGAAAACTATTGATTCTTAGAGTTATGAGGATTATCAAAACGAAGAAAAATAATATACATTATAATGTCAATAATTATTAGAACTAATAGAAATAGATATTAAAAATAAAAACATAGATCCGACTGAGAAAAAAATAGAATAATTGAGAATTTATTTTGATAGATATATAACTTGTAATGATTTTAAATTCCTAAAAGACTTCGAAAAGAACAGCTCATATTTTAAATCAGGAAAACACTAGAACGATTCTGAATTGAATGAATATATAGATAAAACATATGGATCCAATATTTTACTATCAGATAGACTTGCTATACACGTAATGATAGGAACTAGTGAAAATAACGAATAATATCATCTAATGTAAAAGAAAGAACTTCAATAAAGATTCATCAAAAATCTAAAGATTGATTTCGATAGCAACACTTTATTTGATATATAAACAACATATACAGAATATATAGTTTTATAACCAATATTAGCTGTTATTTAATTAAATTATGGATTAATATTATAATACATGTAAAAACCTCTTCTTTAAATAGAAATTGATGGTAAAGATCAGATGTAGAGATTATTGAATTAATTGATCATAATCATACTAAATAATAGTATGTATAATTACTTGAATTACATTAAAAATAATTCAGGATACGTGGCCAAGAAATTCGTTAAGAAATAAATAACACTGTTTAATTATGTCTAATTTTTTGAAGAAATGATATAAACAAACTTTTGCTGATATTTTTTTATTATATATCCTTTTTTAAAAATTGAAATTTATATTTCAAGACTTATATTTTTAATATATGGAATCAACAAATCTAATAGACATATAAAACTGGTTTATAACCTCATTTAAATAACAATTAATAGATGAATAGCTTATTTTTCCAAAGATATTCGATTGCCGAGTCGGTAATTTACTAGCTTTGGAATATATATTCTTCCTGTATAACCTAAAAGATCTCAATAAATATTCGATAGATAGATTTGATATGATAGATACATATATATCGAGATTCACATCTGTATATGAATTTTCTAATGATATTGAACAATCCAAAATTTCTGGATATTTGAGCAATAGATCTCTTAAAGTTCTCGAAAAACATGCGATAAAATTCATAATACGATACCTAAAAATGTTCTAAAAAGAACCAACTGGATAATTAATATAAACGTATGTATCGGTAGATTTATCAAAAGAAGTTATGAATCATTTAGAAAATATATGCGATATGGAGGAAAGATTAAAAATTTCATAGAGTGGAGTATAAATGATGATGCATATTTTCTCTAAATGTATAGATTCATATTAGTTCGCTAAAATTCTATAACATATACAGAAGATAGATATATAAGATTACTTATCAATAATAAATAACAAGAATATTCTGAACGAAATCAAATTAAAATGCTAGTGTTGTTTAATTCAAAATAACTGTTCTGATATCGACCATGTTTGTATTTGCCCTTTCCAATTTATCAATGGAAAATATAATAAAATACAGGATTTCAAGAAATACATAAAACAGACAGAACATAGTCCGTTTAGAGAGATTTATTTTTTAGTTTCATCCCAAAAAATAGAGATATATGACTACAGTAAATGTAAATCAAATGATCATATTTGTGTAAACCAATTCATGAAGGAATCTTTCGATTGTAAATGTAAAGAATGTAAATAGATCAACAGAAAACACGAATGTAAATGCGAAGATTCTTTTTTCTAATGTTTGGCTGTTAATCATGTATGTATATGTGATAAAAAAAAACAATGCATATCATCTGTTCATAAATGTATTTGTGATCAGAAATTCCAAAATATAATAGAGAATAATTTTCCAATAAAATGCAAATTACATGATAAATTATTTATATTGAAATATTTGAAAGAGAAAAATCCCGGAATAGATATATTAGAACATTAATCGATGGAGTGTTTCTATTGTAACACAAAAGCATCTTAATATTTCATATCTCAATGTTTGAATGCCTAAAATATATAAATGGAGGATAAAGTAGATAAATTCATACATTTGGAATGTTTCATATAATCTATTAAAAACAAATCAAAATGTAATATATGTAATACAGTTCATGAATACATTATATGATATTGATATATCTCTATTTATTCTTTTTTTCTATTCTTTTTTTATCTATATTTCTAATATAATAAACTTTTTAAAAACTCTTTTTATATATGTAGATTATTTATATAATTATAATTATGCTAATTTTAACTCTAATAGGAATAACATTTTACATAGTTCATAATTCCAGAAAACAGATTTCTAATTAGTAATTAATAGAAAAAAATATAAAATAATTAAATGAAACAATGGCTCAAGAAAATACTAATATTTCAACAAAAAACTAATAATAATAATAATAAAAATAAAATACATAACCAATATAAAACACAAAACTAGTATAGCCAGTATAGCCGTAGCCAGTACAATAAAAAAAAGACATATACATAGAGGCTGATACATTTCTATAATAGATATTAGATGAACTCAAAAAAACTGGCGATAATAATTAAATACAGATATACAATAAATTGATGGATGAGGATCAGGCTTTCATCTAAGAAGAGATAAAAAATCATATCGATAGAGGTGAAAGAAGAATGTTATAATGCTTTACTCTGTAATTTGTATCTATTGTATCAGAGTGTATTAAAGCCAAATAAATTGTATTAAAATCAGACATAATTGATAAAACATTTAAAAAATTGTATGTATTAAACCCCAATTCATCTATGTACATGTAAGCGTTCGTACCTTTCGATTTCTCTCCGTTTGTGTAACTATTAAAACGTATATATGAAGACGAAATCACATAAATAGAAACAGTCATATATTAATCATTTGAATAAATTAATTAATTAGAGAGGAAAATAGTAGCCAAATCTTATGGGTAAAATATAAATGATTATCATGATCAATAAGAAATGAGAATATAGGATCTAAAAAAAAAAAATCCGTAGAACTTAACTAATGACACAGCAAAAACAAATTTATTTCAAACTTAACAATATATAAAAGAAATAAATAACTTGTAGGATATAATAAAAAACTGCAAAAAAAAATTAGATGATTTCACATAAAAAGCAGGATTAGATAAAATTGATGAGAATTTCTATTTTGTTATTGACGCTTTTCAGAATTTTTTGTCTGGGAATAATTTAAAATATCGCACTTATCCATCATTTACTCAAGAAGTAATATCACGGTTAATCGAATGGTATAAATAATATGATATATATATCAAAGGTTTATATGATGAAATAGATAAAATATAGAAAGATAAAATAAAAAAAGATAAAAAATTATTAGATTTTTATAAAAAAAACAAAGAGCAAATAGATTACAATAGATATAATTAAATGAACAGTATTTTATCATGCGATCATGATATAAATAAAATAGTAAAAAACGTTTTTAAAGCAATAGATGATGATTAATTGAATTAAATATGTTAATATAAAATTTTTAATCCAGACAAAGGGTTCTTAAAATCCGACTTATATTATGATAAAGATTCTGATGAACACATAAAACAGAAATTATATTCTGAATAATATAAGCAAAACTAATATAATTCATAATATTCAATAGATAGAAATAAAGATTTTCCTTTTTTGATATATCAATATTTGCAATCAAATATAAAAAAAGACAACGATACTTATGATTTAGATTTGTTTCATATGATTAAGAAATAAGAAGAAGCAAAAAAATTAGGAAAAATTGAAGAAGAAAAACAAATATAAGAATAAATCAAAATATTCACTGAATAATTCCAAGATACCACTAAAAAATTCATTGAAAACAAAGACATATCAAAAATCAATCATTTTCATCATTCACCCAATGGATGCATTTAATTATATGATAAGATGGATTTTAAATATACAAATTCTATAAATATAACTTGTGATAAATGCCAATTAATGGGATTTTTATCTTAATTTATTTCCAATTCTTCTCTTGATGTAAAACACTCCCAGTATATACATACAAGGAAAGAAGACCTCAAAAATCCCATATAATACTCCAATATAAATATAAAAGGAGGATGTTTATAATTCAATACTATATAACACCACACGCCTTAATTTAACAACTAGTACATATAGAATTATTTAGAAAAATAGAAATATAATGAAGAATTACAATAGTAAAGTCTCAATTTTGATTATATATAATTAATAATAAACAAAATGTGTCAGAAAATTGAAGGTATTTCTGATATAAGAACAGATGTAGATATATATCAGATTTATTATTAAAGTTTCGATGAATTGAATCAATAAATACAAAAAAAATATCCATCCATAGATGCCTTGAGGGATGAGTTGATTAAAGATATACTTCCTATTTTTAATATGGATGATATGTATCTATAATATTATCAAATATGTGTAGATATATGTGACTTGGTAGACATGACAAATAAATAAAAAAAAAATAAAGATTTCACTGAATATTCGATTATAGACATATTGATAAATAAATGCGAGATAGGTAATTACTGTTTCTTCGATAATATGATAGAATTTATTTTAAAAAATATATAAGAAACTGATGAGTAAAAAGAGGGTAGGAAATAAATTGATTCCAAGAAGGGCGATTTAGTAAAGAAATAATCCAATATTTACATATTTGAAAATTAATATGACTAGGCAATAGCAACACATAATATAGATATTTTGAAAAATATGCTCGTATAAATATATAATAATTTATAACTAAAAAGTGTTAAAAACCTGACATAAGTTTAATAATATTTATCTGATAAAACATAAGCCATTTATTCCATGATATAAGAAGTATCATAATTAGATTATTTAAGAGAAATTAAGAGATAAGAAATATATAAATATAATATTTATAACGTTCTGGAATTCATAGAAAATATAGAATTAAATAGAAATATAAGTTAAATAAATTTGTTTTGTAGATAGGTTTTAATGATGGATAAATTTGATTATGATCAATTTAATAATATTTATGAGGGGTAATTTATTCAGGGATATTAATATGAAATTTTCTATGAAATATCTAAAATTTGCAGACAATCAACTATCAATAGATTTCAAAATTACTTGACATGTTTTAAAATTTTATCAGAATATATGGTATTTCTTGTTTTAATAGAAGATCTTTTACCATAAGGTAAACAAAGGAAATAGTTATTATATAATTTTATGGATGATCCATTTTTAAATACTTTTCAGAATAAAGGTATATCATTGAATTCTGATGATTCTAGGAAATAAATATTATAATATTTACTATATGATCACTAAATTTTTATCACAGAAATTGAATAGTTTATGTAACATATCAATAGTGAATAATAAAAAAAAGTTTATGATAAAATGGATAAATATTTTAAAAATCGTTCAAAAAAATAGGACTTAAAAAATTACGATTTTTATCAAAGAATATTTACATGGAGAAATAGATATTATTGTATTAGATAATTTACATGTCACAATTCTTTATAAAACAAAGAGCTATTATTGTATTAATTCTATTACATTCCTTCATATGTGGAGCTGTATAGTAATAATAAAATGGAAAGTAAATATCAGATATTTTTTTAACATGTAAATTTCATCGGAGATAAAAAAACTGATGTGATGAAAATCAATAAATTGGCGTAAATTGAAGTAGTTAATAGAAATTTTAAATAATTTTAGATTTCTGGCAATTAATTTTAAATAGTAAATTCAGATAGACATGGTTCGAATAGATTAGTTTTTTAGGCCGAGATGTTTTCGAAAGTTAAGGATTTAATTACATTTTCTCCTAAAATATATATTGAAGAAGAAAGCCAGAAATTTATAGACACATAACATTTGAAAGGGAAAGAAAAGGAAGTAATACAATATTTATCATCTTATGTTTTATTAAGACGCACATATACAATAAAAATAGGCCAGACACTTAATTAAGGAGATATTTAAGATATTTAACATTTTTTGGACAGTAATCAATATGATCCATAATGGTATATAAAATATATCTATAAAAGAAGTCTTTAAGAAGTAAAATATCACGAAAAAATAAAAGATGTCGTTAATAAAATACTTCCATTCGGTGAAAAATCGACAGATTAGATGGATTACACTTTTAATGATGGAGCTAAAGATGAATAATTGAATTTGACTTAAATAGTTGCAAATGAAAAATAAGTTAATCCGACGAAATACAAAGAATATATATATAAATATTAAAATCTTACTGATCTGTAAAAAACATAAATATTAGAAACAGAAAAACTAGATGAACATTAAAAATTGTTAAATAATAATTAATATGATGATAATTATATATTATTATCAGTAACATACGAGTACAAATACACAGATGAAGTAAGTGAAGATTTAATAAAAAAAATAAAGGAAAAATCTGCTGTTAATTTTTAACGAGGAATAAAAACCCCTAAATTTGAAAGATATTAAAATTAAATACTAGATTATGTTGTTCATCAAGTCTTTAAAGCAATAGAAAATAAATACGAAGATGCTGCTATAAAATATGCTGATATAACAGCTGTGAAAGCTGATACTAAAAGTGAGTTATTAATAAATATCAAAATATTCCTGTCTAATTTTGAATAGCAAATGAGATCTATTAAATATCAATTAAAAAGAATATATGATTATTACATACAGAATAGAAAGAAAAAAAGTCCTAAAATAAGATTAAACTTGAGTTATTAAGATTTCATAGAATAAGTAGAATAAAACAAGATTTTCGATTTAAATTATTTTCTACTCGGTGGTAAAAGTGTCGAAGATTTGAAAAAATAAATATAAAAATATGTATAAACCTGGTAGATAAAAATTTTTGGGTCTATATTTGATGAAGATTGTAAAAAATGGGATCATTTCGAAAGTATTTAATTGTAGTTCAAGAAAGAAATATTTGACACTCTAGATGGTGTGGGTGTTTTGGAGCAGGCCGATATAGTATAAAAATAATTTGAAACATATGCAAATAAAATTTTAAAGAATCCAGGAAATCCAATAGATCGAAAAAATATAAAAAAAGAAAACGATCTTGCATTTAGCGTATAACATTATTATGATAAGAATGAGATTAAGAGGAATATAATCAATCAATGGGAATATTCATATTTATATAGCAATATTTATACGTTTATAATGCTGGGAGATATATTAGATAAGAAGGGCGTTGTTTCTCAATAGTTCTTCTTCGATATAATATAGTTAAATGATAAAAAAAGATTGTAATTTAATAAGGATAAACATGAAGCTGCAAAAATATAACTAGATGTAAATGATTCGGTTTTTATAGTTGCATAGGAATATAAAGATCATCATATCTTAAATTTTGACATATAAGTGACTTATTTGAATGTATATCAATTAGGTCTAGTTTTAGATTATAATGAAGTAATAGATACAACATTAGGTCTGAAATTTGTAAAAACGAATCTTTGTTAAGAAAATGATATAGAAAAACTGGAAAACTAGATAGATATAAAAGAATATAACACATACAGGGTTAATAATAAAGGAAGAGTAGTAATAAATATGGATGAAACAGATCCAAGTAGTCTTAAATAGATATGTTTAAATACAAGCAAATAATAAGCTTTAATATAACAAAGTTAAATCATTAACAAGATATTCGCTGATTTTTCCTAACATCAAAGATACAGAGATGGAAATTCCATAATTACAATAAATAAAAGTTACGAGATAGAAAAAGACGCATTTATAATAGAACAAACAGATTAATTGAAATAAAAAAAATCATTTGCTTCTATGTTCAAACCTACTGATGGAACAGAAACGACAGTACTTAATTAATAGTTTGCAAATATTATTGCTTCAGGAGATACACAAGCGTAAAAGAAACAAAAATTGGATAAAAAATATGATTTATTCTACCTTAACAAATTTAGAAAATTATGTCATTATGACAATTAAATAAGAGCACAACAAATGGCGAGCCTACAGAATTATTATTATAAATATTCAACATTGGATAAAGACTAACTTCTACTACATTTATACCAGAGCATATCTCAAAATAAACAAGATGAAAATTTCTAATTTATACATGATAGACTAAATAATAACCCATAAAATAATTTTAAATTTTAAGATTATCCGTTGGTTGAGGTAGAATAGTAATAATATGAATAAGAGCTCGATGACGATATCAATTTTGAATTTTATGATGAAGATTAATAAGATTAATAAGATTATTAAAATTATTAATATACTGATTCTGATTGATGATATCTATCAATTAAATATTTTCTTAGATCCATACATCTATAAATTTATCATTAAGAAAACAAATATAATTCCTATGAGTATCAATTAAGCATATAGATAGCTATTAGATAGCTCTTCATCTTGTATGCTTTTTATTATACTATATATTATAAGTACCAATAGAATCAAATAACATACAGACGTAACTGATAAATAGAAATAATTATATAATGAAACCTATAATTTTTTACCTTTGAAGATTTTATAATCAGCATAAGTCATTATTATTAAGAAACATATTATTGCCAATTGAATCATAAACTTCCCTAATTGCATATATAAAACATATAAAAATATAAAAAAAATATATAAAAATATATAAAAATATACACTCATATTTTTAATGATTTATGTGTCAATGCATACCATACTAATAACGATAAAACAACTACATTAACAGTCTAATAAATATACAATGTTGTAAATCCACTTTTTGAGAATAATATCCATGATAATTTATCTAATAAATAAACTCTATCAGTTACAAAATAGCAAATTAATACAGCTAAGTAAACTGCTGCATTTATAGCTGCGAAAATAGACACAAAATATCTCAACACTGCCATTTTCTTATTCTTTGCAATATTGCTCATCTCAACTGTTAAAACTAATGCTATCATAGCTAATACATAGAAACATTATGTTAATATGAATATAAAATTACTCGTCATATATAATACGTAACTTTTATTTTATATTTTTTATATATTTTATAAATCATCTATATTCCAATGGTAAAAACTCTAAATTTATCATTTTAAATATATCCTCTTCTTTCTTTTATTATACAGCTGATTCTCCTTCTTTTTACACAATTCCATCTCTGGATATCTTCATTCCTCTCTATTTAAACATCTATGCCATTGCTATTATGAAGTACTTAGAACCGTTGTAAAAGTAGTTATAATTTATTAATTTCTCCTTAGTGCATTACCAAATATCTATGTTCAAAAAGAACTTCTATTTCTTAATTATTATCTTTATATATCCATCATATTTCTTGATATCTAACGCGTTTGTGCCTTCTTCATCTCTCATATGCACATGTGATATCATACGTGATACGTACTTTCTAGTCTCAGAAAATTCTTATTATAAGAGACTATATTGTGATTTTTATATTATTTATTGTAAATCTTCACTATTTTCCATGAAGTATTTTTCTATCAAATCTATATAATCCTATGCTTTATCATTCTCACATTCTAATAAGCAATCGAGATCACTGATATAAATATCGTTTCTATTTATTGATCCTGTGATATATAGTTTGTCTTTACATATTTTGTTCAATATTTTATATATTTTCTTGTATTCATCTACTGATTTGAGTCTTCTGTCGTTATTCAACATGTTATTATATTCTTTACCCACAGCCTATTAAATATCTTTTTAGGAACAGAAATCAACAAGATTTAACGCTCCTTTAGATAAGCCCGGAATCTATTCTTTTTCTACTTTTTCTTTAAATTAATCCTAACTTTCACAGCTATTTAAATGTAATAAAACTTTCTTCATATATACTAATTTATATTCAACTTAGTTCTTTTTATCGTCTTTTTAATCTCCTTCATCATACATATTTTATATCTGTTTTAGCTATTTCTTTATCATTTTGGACATATCTCTTTCTTCATCTGTTAACCCATTACTTTTCTTATATTCTTTATATAAAATGTAGTATTTGAAACTATATTGGCATAATCTAGTGTATAAAGCTAAACATTCTACAGTTTCTTTGATATCTGATCCAGAAGATTTAGCAGCTTTTTTAGCATTTATTTTGGAACCCAATTTGAATCCTCCTGTTATATCAGAATCCTATGAACCTAACCATTAATGATTCAAAGCAAAGTCCTTTTCTACTTCCTTTAAAATATCGTGAATTGGCTTTATTTGCAATTTATTAGACTTCATATATAATTAATAATATTTTTTATTTATATTTATATAATGATATTAACATTTCTATTTACATTAATGTTGTTCTATTTAATACTCAATAATTTCTCTGAGAAAATAATAACAATGAATTTCTATAAAGAATCACAGAGCATTTAAAATGATAAATAGGACTCCATAGTTGAATCTTTTAAGGGATTTTTCAGTAATTTATTCTCAACTAACAAAGAAGATTTTTCACAACGTGTTCTTGAGTAGAATATTAAAAGAGATCGTTATATTGCTGATAATATATTGGATAACCCGTATGCTCAATATTTTAATCAAAACATACATAAAATTTGGAATAAGAAACCAAATGACTATTAATAATATTTACGAAGAATGGCAGAAGATGATGATTTATTCCAAGATAGAATGATGAGAAAATTAAGACGTAGAAAAGCAAAATAGAGTATATATGATGATTATAGTCCATATAATATATATTACAATAATTAAAATAACGGAATATAAGACTATTCGAATACATTTTACGGACTAGATTCATAATAACTATAAAACTATCCTAGAAGAAGAAAATCGATAGGTTAATTCCAAGATTCTGACAATATAAACTAAGTATATAACGATATGAGACTCGTTGGATATCTAAAAAATGAGGATTCCAAAAATAACGATATTTTATAACTTTACGAATACACTGATGCATTTGATAGAGTAAATTATTTAGCTAAACATACAGATACACGTAAAGGAAATGTAATAATAGATCTTGATCGTAGATAATTCTAAAATGCAAAATATGGATTTGGTTATCCTGATAATGTAAAAATAGATAGACTTTATCCTGGAAATTATAAATTCGAATAAGGAATAAAGGATTCTAGTCTTTTGAGTAATGCATGATTAATAGGTTCTAAATTAAAATATTATTATGTATATTATAAAATTGAAAAAATTAGTATTTAATAACTATATAAAGTATATATGGAAAGCATTCAATAATATTCTTATGAAAATATCTACAATAACATTGATACAAAAGACTTCAAATATGGCTATGGAATATTCATGAAATTACATAAAGTAAATAATGTCCCAAAAATAGAAATAATAGATAAAAGAAGGCTTTTATCAGAATAAGAAATATAATCAGTGAATAGTTACTATAAACTCAATTTATATCATCATTTGAAAGATATGTAATTCAAGTTTCCAGAGTTAAAATAGACCATTCTTAGATTATCTTTGTTCATGTTTTAATAGGTAGCTATATCGCACAAATATGGCGCAGAAGGATTATATATGAGTATTGGAGAAATAGCGAAAAATTGTTATCTCACTAATAATAAATCCAACAGTTATTAGTATGATGACAATACAGTAAAACATCTCAAATCAGATTTTCAAGTCCGCTCAGTAGAGACGCTTTAAAATTAAGATTTGAACTAATTTATTGAGACTAAAAACTACCCAGATTTAATAGAATTTAAGTCAAAAACTGAATTCAAAAATTTCACAAATCTACAATAAAATTTAGATATAAAATAATATGTTGATTTGTTATAAACATCCGAAAAAGTATCATTTATTAATTACGAATAATTAATTTTAAGATTAATGGATCTTTCAGATGTATTTAGAAGATTTTATTTTAGATTAGGAATGGCTCATGGTGAATTAGCTTTAACTCATCAAAATACTCTATTAGATGAAATAAAAGATCTCAAAAAGATGAGCTAACTTTAATTAGATGCTATAAACAACTAGTAAACAACTCTATAGAAAATACATAATAACACTAAAAAATAAATAAATGCAGAAACAATAGTCTAACAAACAACTCATTATTTATACGTACTATTAGTGAATAAAATTGACAAAACTGATCCATAAAACATAAAAATAGAATCATAAAAGCGTACTTTACGTTACTGTATGGATAAGGCACCGACTAACTACAAAGGAATGATATAACAACTAGAGAAAGAAAATCTATAGATAGTAAAGGAATAAAAATTCAAGACATCTAACCCAAAAAATCTAATTGATTCATTATAAAACATGTATCTCATATTCACTGATGCACAATCTAGGTTTACTGATTTATCATTTGATTAATTAATAAGACTCATAGAGATTTCTCAAAAAAATATCACTATCCGTTCTTAGAGTCAAATAACTCAATAAATATCATAATAATAAACATAAATTTACTATATGATTCAACAAGAAAACGTAACCTTTACAACTAAGAAATAATCAATAATGAAGAACAATTTCGTATAAAATAGCAGTATAGAATTCATATTGGAATAATTAACCAACAATGGATACGATGAAATTGAATACAATGAAGATCTTTAATAATACACTGTAAAAAATATATAATTATTGGAATTCGAAATGATTTCACAACTTCCATTGACAAATATACATAATAACATTTATGGAAACACTTATTTATAAATAGACCTCCATAGATTCTAGAAAATAGAAAACGAAAAGAAATTTTCAACTTATTTAGTACATATTAGATAATCTATGAATTTATTACCATAATTTACAAAGTAATAAATGGAAGAATTATATGATGAATAATATGATAATTACATATTTAAATAGATGAGGATTGTAATCGATTATGGATAATTATGGTAAATATTATATGATTTAGAATATAGAACATATAATGATCATCCAGATATACATGTTTTCAAATCTAAATACGCAGATATATTGACTAAGCAATTATCTAAACCTAAAATATGATTTTGATATTTCTTATATATTTTTTTCATTATATTTTTATATATTTTTTTCACTATATTTTTATATATTTTTTTCACTATATTTCTAATATACATTTTCACTAATATAAATCAAATTCTTCTTCTTTCTACATAGCTGTATCGTTCCCTTGAAATGATGCGCCACTAACTAAATCAACTCTATTTTCTAACGGTTAACACATTTATGTTTACATAATTTATTACTATTATAACGATTATAACTATTATTACTGTTACGTACTGAGACTCGGAGTTCCATCTTTAGAACCATATAAGAAGTCACTTTCTTGTTTTTCTTGTTATATTTATGGCTATATAGATCTATAGATTTACTCTTTTTCCTATTATTAAACTATACTATTAGGATATAAATCACCATAATCTCTTCCATCTTTGATACTATTTCCTTGTTAATTATTGTTGTTCATAGTTGCTCCAAAATTCTATAATTATGCTAGATCATTCATGAAATATTCTTCTGAATACCAACTAGCAAATAAAACAATCAAATGTATGATTATAAGACTTATCAATGATAATAATAAACCAGCATCTTGATAGTTGTACCAACCACCTGCTGAAGCTATCCATATTTCAACTGCGGCATATAAACCATATATAATTCCTGTTATTAATTTCCAATACCATGCTTCAAATCTAAATCTATTGACTCTCTATGTCTATAATGAAAACATATCAAATAATACTAATAAAATTATAAATCCACGCACTAATTTAGATGATTTATTACTAGCTGCTAATTACATCTTCGAATTGAATGCTTAAGTGACACCTTAAACGATATTTTATGGATTCGGAAGAAGTCCTCCTTATTTTGGTTTAGAAAACACATTTCCCATACCTTGTCCACCAAATCCTGTAGTTCCATATTGCTATATAAATTATTGAGGAACTTGCTATATTTACTATTGAATTGGTTATAATTACTATTATATATATTAAGGTTACATATATTGCTACGCTTATTATACTTATCCTTAAACCTATTACACTTACTATTACACTTATCCTTAAACCTATTATACTTGCTATTAAACCTATTAAACCTGTTATACTTGCTATTAAACCTATTATTCGATCTATTACCCCATCTATTACCCAATCTTTTATAATTATCCTAAAGGATTACCTAATAGCTGTTATTGATTAACTTGTTCATTCTATTTAAATTGGTGATTTATCACATATATTTAAGGAATCAAAGCTATTCTACTTAAATAATATTGCCATTAAAGAGCATTATCTGAAAATGATTAACCCATATATAATAATACTCCATATAAATAAAAAATATATTAAAAATTATTATATACTCTTTACACTCCCAAGTATTAAAAAATTGAAAATATATACTTTAAAAACTGTATCTTTATATATATGTATTAAAAAGTTCAATAATAGAATCTTTAATCAACACCTGTGAATGTTGAATCTTTCACTATTTCAGTAGTCAACAACAATGATTATTCAAAAGGCATATAAATAGGTCGTATTGACCCTAATTAATAATAAGGTTTACGTCGTTAACATGATAGTGCTACGGATTATCGTCTTGGAAGTGCTGTTTTTAATGATCCTAAATGTCTCACTTGTGGATTAGATGGTAAAAATTGTAAAGGACACTTTGGTTTCATTGAATTATAAAAACCAATCTATAATCCAATTTTCTTAGACTTCTTGAAACAAGTTTTATAACTATTTTGTGTTAAATGTTCTCGTTTCTTATTCTCATCTGGTGATTTATAAACTATGGGAAATGATATGAAATCTACAATGACGAAAGCAAAAAATAAACCAATCTGCAGATCTTGTAACGTACATTAACCTAAAATTGATGTAAAATATTAACAAGACCAACCATAGATACTTCTCAATTATGAAGAACAATCATAATAAATGTTCGTTGAAAATGTTCGTGATTTTTTATTGAAAATTAATAAAACTTAATTCTAAAAAATATTCAACGTTTCCTTCGATCCAATCAATATAATCTTTGAGAAATTCTTTCCAATTCCACCACCACATGTTCGTACTTAAATGAACTAAACAATGTTCAATGCTGGAAAAACATATTAGAATTAGCTAACATAACTCTATTAAAAACTGATTAAATTTCTCACCGCATAGTAACCAAACACGTAATAAATTTACTCTACTATCAATGAAATATTCGGTGTGTCATCTGAGAAAAAAGCTATTAATAAAAACTCTTTTCGTTACAAGATGGATAAGAAAACTGGATTCATTAGACTTAACATCATAAGTAAGAGAGTAGATAACTCTTTTCGTACTGTTGCTGGTAACTCTATAGATATTGCTATTGATGAAGTTTCAGTTCCGAAGAAAATACTTTCTAATCTTTCAGTTCCTACTGAAGTAACAGCTTAAAACATAGAAGTACTACAAGAACTTGCAAATAATGGAAAGAAATATCCTGGTGCAAATTATGTTCTAAGTAACGGAAAAAAGTATCCTTTAAATGGAAAGAAAATAATTGAATTATAACTCGGTGATACTCTTTATAGACATCCTCTTCCGGGAGAAAGATGTTTTATAAATAGACAACCTAGTCTTCATTTGTATGCTTTAAATTATCTTAAAATCGTACCAAATGAATTTAACGTAATACAGATGAATAATGCAGCAAGTAGTTGCTACAACCTCGATTTTGATATTTAGAATATAGTTTTCGTAATATGAGAACTATATATTCCTGTCAAAGATAGTCAGTCTGAAAAGGATATGCTGGCTAGTGATATTATATGTTTTCACAATAATTGTGAATATTTAATGTATAATATTGCGACACACCTTAAAGCGGGAAACTCCTGTCAAAAGATTAGATACCACTCTATTTTGGAAACTTAATAGAGGAACTCGGTTAATAGCCGAATCCAAATGGTAATAACTCTAATCCTGGGATGATCCGCGTTTGAAATTCTAAACTCTATGATATTGAGCAAGAATTCGACTCAGAGACTACTGGGGTGTGCGGGAAATTAGAGGATTTATCATCCAAATATTTCTCGTAAGGTATAGTCCGGCCAATGTTAAAAGCATTGGGTAAATATTTGAATAGTGTTTGTCGGGGGATAAACACATTCAAAACAATAAATATTAATGATACAACTGTTTGAATTTGTCCTCAACAGCAAGCGTTAAAAGCGTGAAACTTGCTAGTGGTTATATTTGATTAAATTAATTTTTCAAAAATTCAGCATTTAAAATTAGCTATCTATATATGGAGTCAAAAAAGGAGAGTGAGTAATAATAACAAACTTTACTAAATTAAGTAGACATCTATATGATAGTTAATAAAACTAACGATAAAAAATATATTGGATAGACAGTAAAATACCATATTTCTGAGAGCTTTGGAATTCTAGAAAATGGTTACTTAAACAGATATAAAAGACATCTATCTAACTACAAGAGCATAAATACTAAGAATAAAAAGTAATGCTAACTTCTATATAATGCAATGGAATAAGAAGGAATAGATAATTTCGAAATCAAATTATTGGAAACAACTACTAAAGATGTATCTGATGATAGAGAAAGATTCTATATATAAGAATATGACACTGTTAATAATGGTTATAATATTCTTACTGGTGGTACTCAGAAATAATTGAGTAATTTCGATTTCTAATAAGAATTGAAGTAAATAAAAGATCCAAAGAAATTCGACAAATATCTATAATAAGATTTATAAGTGTTGAATGAAACTAATTTAGAACATTATATCTATCCATTAACAGCGGACGGATTACATTATGGATATTACATAAATATCATGAATATAAGAACTAAATTTGGATCTAATATAATCCCACTAGAATAATCCTATAATAATGCATTATAATTTCTCTAATAACTAATCCAATTAAGAGATGATTAATCTTTAAAAGATCAATTATAATTAGTAAAAGAGAATAGAGAAGAAGAGAAAAAGCAATATTTAGAACAAGTTTAAAAACGTAAAGAATAACGTAGTAATGATAATTATCAACGTTTTTTAAAACTAGATTTAAGTGCTCTTAATTAAGAAAACATGGAATAATATATAAAACCGATGATGAGAGGAAACACTCAAATAGGATATCGTATATATATTAAACCTGTTAAGAAAGAAATAATAACCAACAAATTATCGTTAGAATAAAAACATCAATAAGCAAAAGAATTTTTGAAAGAATTAATAAAACTTCGCGATACTAAAGACGAAGATAATCAAATATGATTGCGAGATGCTTAAATTGACGGGAACCCCTTAAAGTCATTACTACCACTCTATTTTGGAAACTTAATAGAGGAACTCGGTTAATAACCGAACCCAAATGGTAAAAAAGTAATGAATAGAGGATTTATATATTAAATAAATCCAAAAATAGGAAATCCGCAGCCAAGTCTCTAAGTCCGTTTAAGATAGGATATGAGAAAGGTTCAACGACTAGACAGGCATCGGTCATCAAAGACAGTCTAATCAACTCGAGATGATCTAAGGTATAGTCTGCTCTCATGCGAAAGTATGAGTTAACACAAAGGGAATTAAACAGTTGTATACTTATAAATCAACAGAATGTCGAAGCAGCAAAAATAATCTGTACTTTCGATTTTCGTATGACAAATCTAAATGATAATAAAATAGTATTAGAACCAAATCATGATGCTCCTTTCGGAATATACATATTTACTAAATACTATTTAAAATAATCAATATCTAGATAACACGCTATTTTCTTGTTATCTAAAACCTAACTTGACTAGCTTCTTCCTTATAAAGATTCCTACTCAGGTTAAGAACTAATAGAATATATACTAACCAAAGATCTAGAAAAATACTACTCTAAAGGAGAGCCAATAACTAATAAACTTATGCTCAAAATGTTCTTAGATTACTACTATATCAATGGACAAGTAAAAACCAAGGTATTCATTCAAAATATCCAAGTTTTCTCCTTTTAAGTAATAGTATATCATTCTAAAACACTCACTCTTTATGATTGTGTTTCATCATTCGATTTCTCTAAAATGAAAGAAGAATTCATCTAAATGGAACGTAATATTCAGAAAGAAACTATATAAAAATACATTACTAATGACACATAGAACAAATTTAATATAATGAAATACTCTACTGAATTGATAATTTCTCAAGCATAATCGTTCATTAGTTCTCGTGAAAAAGAGATTTACAAGACCTTTCCAGATGAGAATGGATACATAACTTGTTGTAATTCGGGATCAAAAGGAAAGATGAATCACGTCATCTCAATTCAACACTAAGGAATATAATTAGAAGGTTCCAAAGTATTTCCAAGAGGAGATAATTATCGTTATTCTCAATATCATGCATAACGTGTTGGATTACGTGAATGCAATACTGTATTTGATGGATTAATCAACGGTGTTAACTCATAATCTGATTACACTGCTATCAATGCTTTTGCTCGTCTTGGTTTCGTAACATAAAAAATCAAAACAGCTATACCAGGATATATTAACAGAAAACTTGATTAATTTTTATCATCAGTTAACACATCTTATTAAAATATGGTTCTAATTAACAATTAATTCTTACTTTCACCAGTATTTGCAGGAAACAATTTCGATATTAAATATCAAAGACGTTAAGAACTAAAAATAATAGAACTTAACAACTAGTAAATCTAAGAACTATTTCCTGGGATTTCTCAATTCTTATTAGATGATATCTTGCAATTAAGAGATGTAACACGTATGAGTTTCGTATATTCATAAGGACGTTATAAAATACTAAATCAGTTCTGTAATCCACTTGATTTCGAATTGCTTGCTAAATAATGCTAAAAAATGTAATCAAAAACTAATAAAAAAAATAGTCCTATTACTATTAAATCATATGAAAAATTCCTTTTCATATTATTCAACGAAATACAAGTAATATCATATAACAAAGCCAATAAAGAACATAAATTCTTATATGATCTTGATCTAGGATATAAACAAATATTCAGACTATTTATATACGATAAACTCAATTTCAAATTCTTGTAATAGTTGAATATGACTAATAATTAGCTTATTGAATTGTTCAAACTTATCTATACATAATACGATAAATTCCGTATCAATCCAGGAGAATTTGTAGGACTTTAATGTGCATAAGCTTTCTCTAAGGACGTCACATAAAAATCAATCGATGCTTTTCACAAAACAGGTGCTGAAAAAGTAGAATTCTAAATAGATTGGGTCGACTAATTACAAAAATATCTATAGAACGGTGATTCCATAATTCCTTAATATGTCATAAGATTTAAACCTTAATATAATAAAGATGAAAAACTATTCATACAACTAAAGAACTATTTAATCAAGAAATTACTCAAAGATTACGTTCTCAATTATGAATATGGATATGATATTTTCATGGATTCAGAACTCTATGGAAAACTCCATTACTTGAACTAAAATGACATTATAAAAATATCTGGTTCAAGCACTTAAGTATAATTCTTATCATAGATAGACACAACTGAATTTAAGTATAAATATAACAGTTATATTCAATTTGAATTCGATGAACAAGCTATGGAATCTACTGATTTAAACATAAATCTCATTGCTTATGGTATTGCTCAATATTTCATTTAGAATTCCAAAGAGAAAGTGATTCGTGATAATTTCTTGCAATAAAATGTATACATATTTTACGGAGCACAAGGCAATAAAAACATAATACAACTCAGATACTTCTAATTAGAAAATAAGCGTTATGGTACTCAAATACAAAATATGATACAATTCTTGATATCCAATGTAAATTTGAACTATTAATTTTAAGAATCATAAATAGACAAAATATTCATAAAGAAAAGAGACTATATCACTATATAAAAAGATGGATCAATTCTTAAAGATTTTGAATACATAATATAGATATTTAACAATGTAAAAGACTTTTATTTCTTATCTTAATTCAAATACGTCGATTAATAACGTTGTTAATATAATGATATCAGAGATATGTAAAGCTATATTTCTATTGCAAACATATAAAGAATCATCTATTCCTTAATCTAAGAAGCAGCTATATAGCTAATCGGTGATGAATAACTTCCATAAAATGTGTCGATTATCACTGAAGTAATGTGTCATAATGCATTTGTCATGTCAATTTACAGATCAGGAATCAAGAATCTCGTTGGTCAAGATGCATTGTATAAAGCTTGCTTTGAAACCTAATTTTAGAACTTAATAGAAGGTGCATTATCTGAAAACAATGGAAATGCTAATAACAATTATACTAGTTTCTTCGTTAGTTCATAATGCAAAATAGGTCCTAATAAAAGTGATTTATTATCTATTATAGATCCTGAAGAAATACTCGGATAAAGATTCTAAGATGTAACTATATAAGAAGAAATACTCAAATTCTACAATAGGAATATGAAAGATTATTACACTAATTATGATTACTAATTCTGATAGAACCTATTTTTACCTATTTTTTTTTTATATATTTTTATATATTTTTTCCCATTTTTATCTTAAAAATTTTATATGTTCTAAATTAAAAATATTGTATATATTCGGCACAGCATTATTATATTGTTATTATGAATATCTTTTACTATAGTATATTTATAGGGTCTAGATAATAGTTTAAAACAGATTCTAAATTAAATATTTTATATATATCCGGCACATCGTTATCATATTGTTATTTAGAATATCTTTTACTATTGTATATTTATAGGAAATTAAGAATAACATATTTTATGCTCTAAATTAAAAATATTACACATATTCGACACATCAATATTATATTGTTATTTAGAATATCTTTTACTATAATATATTTATAGCTTTTGGAAATAGTTTAAAACAGATTCTAAATTACAAATATTATATATATCTAGCACATCAATATTATATTGTTATTTAGAATATATTTATCATAGTCTATTCTATAGCTTTTGGAAATAGTTTAAAACAGATTCTAAATTACAAATATTATACATATTCGGCTCTACATTAATATATTGTTATTTAAGATATATTTATTATAGTCTATTCTATAGGACTCAGGTAATTAGGTATTTTATGATCTAAATTAAAAATATTATACATATCCGGCACAACATTAATACATTGTTATTTAGAATATATTTATCATAATCTATTCTATAGGATCCAGTGAATAGCTTAAAATAGCTTCTAAAATATATTTATCTTATCTTTTTTAAAATTGAAAAAAATCTACCCTCAATTACATAGAACTATATATGGAAAGCACTATTGGATAAATATAAGAACAATACAACTTATTATTCGAAGGAACTAATGTGTAAATTTACGCAGATAATCAAGGAAATTACTTATTTATCCGTGATTAAATATGTTAATTAACGGATATATTGAAAAATAACACTGAATATGTAGAATAGGTTCCTAAATCAGAAATATCTACATACTTAATTGTAGTAAGTGATATTTTATAATTTAGAAGCATAACTCCTCAATAATTAACAGCACTCGGCAACAAAGTAATTATAACAGAAAAATCAATGCTAGAAATGGTAACAAGAGGTAGATCCAAAAAATGCAAATAAATCAAGGATAAAATATTGTAAAATTATATTTCTACTCGATAAAACTAAGTTTTATAATAGTAATTGATAAATGCGAATCATGTATATCTATATGCATTGATATGTTATTATAATATAGAAAACATCAAAATTGATAAAAAAATTAACATTTAAAATATAATAAACTGTAATAATAAACAACAATTCAATGATCACATATAATAGAGAATACAAAATAATTATATATACATAGGAACTCGAGAACTAGATTAAGATCCATAATAATTAAGACAAGATCATATAGATAAATTAAAGAAAGAATGCATATATGATATAGATATCATTTACTATAAAGATATTAGATACGCCATCGATAAGAAGAATAACGAAAAATAATTGATTTTAGAATATGCAGATTTATATAAAAACAAGATGATAAATACTATATATAACAAATACAGAAGGATCAGATCTACTAGTTCAAATAGATGACACCAGATATTTATTCATATATTTCACTTTATAATTTTTTTTAAAAATTGAAAAAAATCTACCCTCAATTACATAGAACTATATATGGAAAGCACTATCATTAGATAATAACAAATTGGATAAGTATAAGAATAATACAACTTATTATTCGAAGGAACTAATGTGTAAATTTACACAGATAATCAAGGAAATTACCTATTTATCCGTGAATAAATATGTTAATTAACAGATATCAGAGCAGACAATACAGATTATGTAGAATAGGTTCCTAAATCAGAAATATCTGCATTACTCACACTAGTAGGTGATATTATATAATTTAGAAGCATAACTCCTCAACAATTAACAGCACTCGGTAATAAAGTAATTATAACAGAACTTTCTATGCTAGATATGGCCACCCGTGGTAGATCTGATAAATGCAAGAGATTCAAGATTTTTATATTATAATTTCTCATAAAAACAAGATAATTCTAATAAAAATCGCTTGAAATATAACGTGAGTAATTAACTAAGAAAGACGCTCTATTAAATACAAAAGATTCTTTATTAAGAGAGAAAGAAGACTCTATAATTCTCCTTTCTTAACAAATACATAAGCATAAATAAGATCTCGAAGATTTGATAAAAGAAAAGAATGATTTAGTAGTTTAACACTAGAAAGCTATGCAAACCAGAAATGAAGAATTCACTAAAAAAATACAAGAAGAGTAAAAAATACATGCTGAAAAACTACAAGAAGAACAAAAAATACATGCTGAAAAACTACAAGAAGAACAAAAAATACATGCTGAAAAACTACAATAAGAGTAAAAAATATATAACGAAAATATGTAAAAATAATACGTAGAATAAGTTCGTCTAACCGTTGCGAGTATGAGAGATACAGATAATATTCATCAACGCCGTGAAGAAGAAATAAAGCAAAATATTTAATAAAATCATTAGATAATTCCGGTTTCATAAATAACCGACAAAGTTGCCTTTATTTCTTATTTATATACCAAAGGAAAATGGATTAAAAAAGGCGAATTAACTAATTAAAATATACCAGCTGTTAAATCATTTTATCAAGTTGAATTGAATAATTAGAACAAACCAATCACAAAAAACATTATCCGTATGATATTATGGAATGATGATTATAAAGATATAAGATCTATGGATAACTACGATGGAAAAGCTTTTAATCCACCTTTTAAACACGGTATCTAAGAGCTCAATTATGCTATAAAAAACAATCATGTTACTGGATATTTCGAAGGATTTACAATGAGTTAATCAGATTTTAGTAACGAGCTTAAAAAAATAGATGAAGAACATAGACAAAAAAATGATAATAAATCTATGTTCAAATCATAATTTAGAGTCCTTAATGATCATTTAGATATCAATTAATGTATCAAATTATACTATTAATTAACTAACAAGCATATGAATACATATATCAACAATTTATAGATTGGTATTGAAATTTACTTCTCTTTATATAAAGTATTGGTTCAATCCGAAGATTCTAGTGAATATTACAAATACATATTTCACACTTTCGACAAATAAACATATACTAATAACATTTAAAACAAAATAAGATAGTATGTGTCTGATTTATTCTAATAAGAATCCTTCAAGGGTTATTTCGAAGAAACATTCGTAAGTTTAGATAAAAGCGTACATAAGAAATGTAAAATATCATTACTTCAAGTACAATCTTTGTTTCCTATAGCAAAGGAAAATTATAAAAAGATAGACAGTAATAGTACACATCTAGATATATATAATTATCAATATATTGCTATTTGGGATATATGCGAATTGTTCTAAAAAATATGATACTATTTTTATAGGCATTTGATCCAATCAAATTCCGGAAATGAGTTTCACTCATTGCCTATTTTTTCTCTATTTTTATAGGCATTTGATTTAATCATTGCCTATTTTTTTTTATTTTTATCTTAAAAATAGTAAATATTATGGAATGGTTTCTAAATTAAATATTTTATATATATCTGGCACACCACTATTATATTGTTATTTAAGATATATTTATCATAGTCTATTCTATAGCTTTTGGAAATAGTTAAAAACAGATTCTAAATTAAAAATATTGTATACATTCGGCACTACATTAATATATTGTTATTTGAGATATATTTATTATAGTCTATTCTATAGGGAATTGAGAATTAGATATTTTATGCTCTAAATTAAAAATATTACATATATTCGGCGCTACATTATTATATTCTTATTTAGAATATCTTTTACTATAGTCTATTTATAGGAAATTGAGAATTAGATATTTTATGCTCTAAATTAAAAATATTACATATATTCGGCGCTACATTATTATATTCTTATTTAGAATATCTTTTACTATAGTATATTTATAGGGAATTGGTAATAGTTTAAAACATATTCTAAATTAAAAATATTATATATATTCGGCGCTACATTATTATATTGTTATTATGACGCAACATTCCGAGGGAATGTTTCGGAGGTGAATTTATATTCACCAATATATTTATCATAGTCTATTTATAGGACTCAGGTAATTAGGTATTTTATGCTCTAAATTAAAAATATTTTATATATTCGGCACAGCATTATTATATTGTTATTACAGATATATTTATCATAGTCTATTCTATAGGGAATTATTAATATTATAGAATAGCTTCTAAATTAAAAAATATTATGTCAATTATAACACTGTTTAACCAAGAGGTCTATATCATTATAAACATTGTTATTCCATACTTTTTTTTTGTCTATTTTTAATGCCCCTTTTTCTATGTCCGTAAAGTATTGCTCCATCATATCATATATGATCTCTCTTTACTATTGATCAATATATGGTCTAAACAATAAATCTGTTATATTAACTATCCTTTATTCTGTTTATTTATCATTCTGCTAAATTATCTTTGAATATATCCCTTTTCTAATGTTCTCATCTAGCATATAAAATAAGAATGAACTTTAAGTGTTAAAATAAATATATAGATTTACTAATTCACCGAACCATTATATATTTTCTATCATAGGTTCCATAAATACATATAATAAATCATAAATTATTATATTATACGTTCTTACATTATCATCATATTTTTGTCCAAACATAAAACCAAAAAAACTGGATCCTTATTGATTAAATTCATAATATTAATAACCACTTTTTTCAGCATTCTATACTATCTCTTTTTTTACGATTATTGGTTCTTTTTTCTATTTGATTATGGTTTATATCTTTACGTCTAGTTACTAATGGTACTGATCTGTATCAGAATATTATAGACCTATATCGTCTATTTTTCTTTGTTTATCCATCTTTACTAATATATCAGAAACATAATTTATGATATATCTGGTACCAATGTTCTATGTTTTTATTTTTAAAAATAGGTAAGAATCTAAATCTATAAATTTCTGTTTCTAGTTTTTTATACATATATTATGATTTCCTACATCTTTAAAACCCACCTATTTAGAAATCAATCTTTACAAATTTTTGTCTAATTATTTCATCTGTATTATTTTATCTCTTGATTTTTATTAGATATCCCAGAAGTATTCAGATAATAACATTCCACAGTCTTCAAATATCAAAATATCATTTATTTATCCTATGTATTTCGGAAATATATCTTCGAGACCGTTATGATCAATAAAGAGATATATTTTTTATATATTCTTTATTATTAATGATTATTTAGGTTCTTGTAAGAAAACCACTTTATTATCGTGTATATAGAAACTTCTCTGAGAAGAATTGCTTTAAAAATCATATTCTTTATCTTTTATTTCTTATAATAATTCATAGAATTATTGTTGAGTAATATAATCGTTTTTATTATATTCCGCTAGGTAGGAAGATATGTATATTATTTTTTTTATTTTTTATTATTTTTTCTTTTTTTGTTGCGTTTGTTATTTTTTTTAAACTTGTTGCTGTATGTTTTGCTATGTGTTTTACTATGTGTTTTACTATGTGTTTTGCTATGTGTTTTACTATGTGTTTTGCTATGTGTTTTGCTATGTGTTTTATTATACCGATTAATCACTATTATCAGTGTTTATGGTTTTCTTTTGTTTATTAGAAATATATTTAACTATAAATACTAATAAAGATATAAAAATAACACTCGCAAATATAATTACTACTATCATATATAAAAGTATTTTTATAAAAAAAAAGAAAGATATTAACACACAAAAATGGGAGCACGGATGCTCTTTTTGTTGTATGTCAATATAAAAAAAAAAATATCATTAGATAACTCATTAGATAACTCATTATATATCCTGATCATCATCTTCTGACAATATTTATTATATATGTTATTATATGTTCTATTATATGATCTATTATGATAGATCTTGCATCATATTTTGCATGATCTATTATGTTTCTAAATAAAAAAATAAGAAAATTTAAATGGCTAAAATTATTATTATGAATACAATATACGGAAATGGAATAAATATAGTCGAATAACAAATCAATCTCAATATTCTCAAACGTTGTGCATTTATCACCATATACTATGTAGCTTCTGCTTATAATATGATGAATATTTTATATAACAAGGCTTTCTTTACTTCATTTTCATCAGATTGGTAATAGTATATATCAACTAAATACATAACGAAATTAATGATTAAAAAAGCAATTATTTTCATGAAAAATACTGGATGGTCGCGATATAAAGTCACAAATATGCTCCAAATACTGCTTAATAAAGCTTTTAAAATCTAAAATCCGCTTAAATACTCGTCATTCATTTCTCTACAAAAAGGACATCTGAATCCTAATACTGTTTTTATTTTTTTTTCACATTCTTTATCTATTCTTTCTTCGTGTTTATTTTTGCATGGATTTCTTAGCTAATTATCTGGGAATTACTGATAACAGATTGCACATTCTGAATGCTCTATGTTTTTTTGGGTTTTTTAGTTTTTTTCCATCTTTTAGTTAATATTATATAAAAATAGTTCCTTTTTTTCACTTTTTAAAAATTGAAAAATATGGTATTTAATAATAGTATCTTTATATATGTAACAAGAATATCAATAAAATCAACAATAAAACAGTCAAAATATAATAATAGTAGGTAATATAGGGGTAGGTAAATCAACTGTAACCAATAATCTATAGAGCTATTTACAACAAAACAATATAAAATCTGTACTCTTACCTGAGTAATTCTTAGGTAATAAATATCTAGAAGACTATTATAAATACCTAAATTTATACAATACCATATAAGAACCAGAAACAGTAGAATAAGCCTGTTAAAAACAAATTTATAAGGAATATTTGACTTCTTATTCAATACTAGTTCAATCAGAATTCATATCATAAAAAGTAGAATTCTTACATAAAAACCAATAACCAGACATCATAAATATCCATGATAGACATATGGAAGAATCATTAGTATTTTCTTAAGTACTTATAGAATAATCATTTTTGACACATATATAATACGATATTCTAAAAGGACTAGTTAATAAATAATAATAACAATTTTACAACTCCAAAGATATAATAGTTTATGTACATTCTGACAATATAGATCTGATAATGTAGAGAATAAAAAAGAGAGGAAGAGAAATGGAAAAAGGTATATCTTATGATTATATAAAAGACCTAAATAAATTCTATAATAAAAAATACTCCGGTATTAAGAATAAAATATTAATAGATGACAAATCTGAAGAATAGATACTAAATGAACTTTTATAGATAATTAAATAGAATATATGATCCTATTTTTTATATATTTTTATATACACTTTTTTTATATTTTTATCTTAAAAAAAAAACAGAACCATTTTATAACTATTTTTGTAACCATTTTTATAACCATTTTTATAACCATTTTAAAATCATTTTTAACATCCATATTCTATAATATCGTCATATATATCATCACATTCATATTCAAATTCAAATAAAGGAACACTCGGATTTCCCATTTCTAAAACAGTATTTTAAACATTTTCTTATCTCCATTACGTATTCAAATTTTTTCTACTGTTCTCTAATATGTTTCCTATTTTCCCTTTTTTGCCTTTGAAAAAAACATAGTAAATAGTGAAACATATAATCCCAAATACTATCACTTTATCGATAAAACTAGTTTTCTTTTTATATCCACAAGGGCAACGATCATGGTTCTATTGGTTCTATTGGTTCATATATAAAATATATTAATATTATTATCTATTTTATATTATAAAAACCACTCATATCAATAAATCATAGAATTAATCAAAAACTACACAACGCTCTTCTATATTAACAATATTTTAGGATTCTGTTTATTTAATCAAAAATTATCTCATTTAAGCTTTTAAATCATTTCCTATATTCATAAAAAATTACACAGTTTAATAAGTATTTTTATTACATATCTCTTATTAAATTAGCGAATCTATATCCTTTTATAAGTTCTAAAAATTGTACTGTATATTATTAAATTCTATACTGTTAAGTTAATATTGTTTGCCTTTACTATTAATTCCTAAATCATTTCTCTTTTGATTCACTAATTCTCTTAATTTACTCTCCATTTCTTATTGTCTCTTTTTCATGATTGGTCTGTATTTATCACGTATTTTCTCTCTTAAATTGTTCTCTATGTTCAACTAATTATATATAAAATCACTATGTATACTCACAGGGAAGTACTATGCTTTGCTTATACAAATGTATCTAATATCTTGATCTTTTACTAATTAATCACACTCTGTTACTTAATAATGCTACATATTTATCGATCTATATTTGTGTTTTATAATGAAACAAATTTGTTTTTCGTTCAATAAAATACGCCTTAAACCACATTCATTATCGAAATATTCTGGGTTATCAAATATCCTAGTAATTCTTGATGATATTTTATTGTCTTTTTTATATACTAACACAGAAATGTAATCCTTGTAGAATTGATTATTTTGTATCATGAATAAACAATATAATAAGAAATCTTAGTGTTTTATTTCTAAATAATTAGCGTTCTTGCATTTTTCATATTTCTATTCGTATTCGGATAAATCAGAGTCTAATTCTTTATTCTATTTTTATAATTCTCTTATCTATTTCTATAGTTCTTTTATCTAAATATTTTCCTATACATTTTACTATACATTTTACTATACATTTTACTATACATTTTACTATACATTTTACTATACATTTTACTGTACATTTTCCTATACATTTTCCTATACATTTTCCTATACATTTTCCTATACATTTTCCTATACATTTAGACTATTATTTTCATCACTTTTTTCATCACTTTTTTTACTCTCTTCATCATCACTTTTTTTACTCTCTTCATCATCACTTTTTTTACTCTCATCATCATTTCCTATACTATCTTAATCACTCTCTTCAGTTTCCTTCTATTCAATTATTTATTCACCTTTCTTCAAAGTTAATTTCTTCTTCTCTTATCCGCCATATATTTTACCCTGTTCTATGCTCTTTAGTAAATTATTGGCTTCATCTGCTATACTTTCACCAGCAAATACTTCTTTAAATTCATTCATTAACATACTACCAGAAATACTTGCGTCATTGCCCTGTTATATACTTTGTTGTACACTTTGCTGCGCACTTTGCTACATGCTATTCTAAACACTATTTTTGGATTTCTTTTATGTGCTCATATATATACCGAGAAACCACTATTATTTATATTATTTTCAAATATTTTTTTTATATCATATTATAAAATTGAAAAAAAAGATATTTAAAAGACTCTATTATATATATGAATACTGATAATAATACATTTGCACCTTTATTAAAGTTATTTTTCAAAGGAAAAAAGATACGTGATTTCCAACCTTTTGCTTTCAAACAATACGAGGATTTCATACAAGATTTCTACGATATTCTCAATGATCCAGTGAACAACATAATAATGATGAAAAATGATCCAAATAATAACTGCACATAGCAATTACGTATTAAGTTCATAAATCTTTAATTCTAGCCTTATCCTATTCAAGATGACTAGATTTTGACACCATAATTTTGTACACTCAATAATCTTACGTATTAATCAGCTTTCTCATTCGAAGATATAGAACTTTAATACCTAGAAATTTCCAAAGATGATCCTAATAATATACAAATGAAAACATATAAAAACATCATTGATAAATAAAAATCAAAGGATCGTAAATTCTTTTCAGTTCCAGTTATGGTAGGTTCTAAATATTGCACTTCTGCTCATTATTCGAAAATTCTCGATGATGATAATCCAGCATAATAATTCATCATAAATGGCAAATAAAAATTAGTTTGTCCTTTTGAACGTCTATCTTCAAATGAAGTAGTAACTTACTAAAAAAATGGAATATTTTAATGTTCTATTTCTAGTAAATCTTTTGTTGATAAATTCACAAATATCAATAAACTAAGACTATTCTTACGTGAATCGAAACAGAAAATGAAATCATAAGACTAATATTTCGACATATGTGTAGAGATGTAACAACTAAAACAACTCAATAATTTCTAGAAAAATATGTCTGTATTTGTTCTTTTCTATGCATTCGGTGTAACTAATGATAAATAAATACTAGATCTTTGTTCATTCAAAGACGATAACATTTACAAATTAGTCCGTCAAGCATTGCTAAATTTCAAAGAATTTTATCTTCCATAAATGATATCATAAACAGTCAAAACAAAGAAAGATGAACCTAAACCAGAATTCGTTAAATAAGAACATTTATAGCAAATAGCATAGTAGTTTCTTGAATAAGAAAAATCCGATAAACTTGGTTAAAAAACAATTAAATAAATACTCTTAGAAAACGTACTTCCGCATGTTTTCATAAATTAAGAAGACATTTCTGTATTTAAACATCGTTATGAATTTCTCGGATACATGGTATATAATTTACTAGCTACTTCTCTCGGATATCAAGATGAATAAAATAGAGATACTTATATGTTTAAACGTTGTATATCAATCGGATAACTTCTTTTCTAACTAACTGAAGATCTATATAAAAAGAAACTCAAAACAACTAGAAATCTCCTTAAATCAATTGAAATATCTGATTAAACTATCAAATCTATTTCACAAACTATTAACTAGTTCCTCTTTACTAATGACTTGACTAAACAAATCCAGAAAGCAGTTTCAACAGGTAAATGGAGCAAAAAGTATGAAGGAGTATCATAAACTTACAAAATAGGATCACTATTTTCTATGTATATGTAGAACAGAAAGATATCAAATAATCCAACTTCAGGATAAGTTACCAAAAAAACAGAAACAAGAAATGTCGATGGTTTTACTGGTGGATATCTAGCAAATGAAGAATCAACTGAAGGAGCGAATATCGGTGCCGTTATTACATTTGCAATCACATCTTCTTTGACTCGTGAATATTAGAATTTCATACCTAATTTATTCAAGATTTTAGAACAATATAAGGACTATTATAACTTATTAAATTTCGATGCTTAATATGCTAATTACACAAAAGTAATCATCTAAGGATTGCTCAAATATATAGTACTCAATCCATATAGATTCATACTCAAATTTAAATAACTCCGTAATAAAGGAGAAATACCAGTTGAAATATCATTTTATATCAATGAAAAATTAAATTAGATTCAAATATTCGTTGACCGTGGTCGTTACGTGAGACCAGTGATTTAAGTAGATTCTAATAATGTACCAAAAGTAGATGATTAAGATATATAAGATATACTTAATAACAAATACACCAATTTTGATGATTTTGTTTTACGTAATCCAGGTAAAATACACTATTTAGAATTACGTGAATCATAGAGCTGTCTTATTGCTGAAAACAAAGATTACTTGTAATAAAAACACTATATATAACAAAGCAATATTCCACAAGAAATTGATGTATATTAGAATATAAACTAGAATAACAGCTAGAATATAAAGAATAAAATATAGCTCAAAACTATTAAATAACGTTTCTTAAACAAATAAACAAAAGAAACAGGATTAGTTTCAAAAAGACCAATGGATATAGAATTACCAGAAAATTTCTTCGAAGAATAATTCGTAAATTACGATTACATAGATATGCATCCATCTGTAGTAAACGGAGCAGTATCTGGTTGTACATATTTCTTCGGACATAATCCTGGGTAAAGAAACGTTTTTACTTGTGCTTAATGCAAAAGAGCAATACAATAATAGATCCATGATAACTAATATGTATTCAATAAGAAAGTATATTATCTAATTAATGGAGATCGTCAAATAATTCGTACTATTTAATCAGATTATCTACGTTTATCTAAATATTCGTCAGGATAAGTAATTCGTGTTATGTTATCATTGATCGGAGGATTTGATTAAGAAGATTCAGTAGTTTTTCGTTAATCATCTGCTAAATAAATATATCTATAATCATATGAAGATGTCTACGAAGCTGAAATATCGAAATAATCATCAGGTTCTGATTAAAAATTCATGAAGATTCCAGAAGACTATAGAAATAACAGTTAATACAACTATTCAAAGATAAATGAACAAGGATTCATAAATCCTGGAACAGTAGTCTATAAAGGAGATGTAATTATAGGAAAAGTAGAAATAATAGTCCAAGCTTAACGTAATTAATAGATATATCAAGATTAATCAGTGATATTCCAAGGATAAGAAGGAATAGTGCTTTAATCTATTTTAACAACAGGTAAAGATGCAGTATAACACATTACTTTAAAGATAAAATCATTCGTTTATCCATAAATAGGAGATAAAATGGCAGTATCTTCAGGAGGATGTAAAGCTACTATTTCTAAAATACTAGAAGATGATCGTTTTCCTTATTTCTCTGATGGAACATAACCTGATATGATAATGAACATACATTCTTTAATTACTCGTAGATCAATGGGTATACTTTTTGAAGGACTTATCACTCAATTAGGAATATAAACATTGAATCTAATAGAAGCTCCTCCATTTTAATCAGGAAACGATCTTTATCTATAAACATAAAGAACTCTCAAAGAACAAGGAATCAATGAACTTTACTTGTTTTAACGTTATGATCCATATCTACAAGAATACACTGGAAATGTATTCAAAGCTACATTATATTTCAGAGTTTTAGAATAAAAACCTAAAGACAAAATCTATGCAGTTGATCATTAATAAGGATCTAAGAACTTATTTACTAGACATCTTGTATCAGGAAAACAGAAAAAAGGTGCTATCAAATTGATGGGAGATCTTGAAAAATCAGCGATGTTAGCATAAAATGCTTCATTTGTAACCAATGAAATGATGACATAACATTGTGATGGCGATACTCTACCCGTGTGTTCTGTTTGTTATAATGTAGCAGAAATGGAACTAACATCAGGCAATTATTATTGTAAATACTGTTAAACTACAGTAGTATAAGAACTATCAATATCCTATGCTAATATGCAACTTTAAAGAATATTACGTGCTATGGGAATAGATCTCAAATTCATACCATAGAAAACAATAATCTAACAAATTTAAGAACATTAACTAATGGATTAGTGATCCATCATTCCCCCTTTTTATCTATATTTTTTATATTTTATTTCCATATTTTTTTATCTTTTAAATTCTATTTATATATGTACACAGATATTTTCGATACATAAAATATAAATCTACCAGATAACATAAAAGCACTCAGATAACTAATTTCTAAAGAACAGCTTGACTCCAGAGATATCAAATCTATAAAGATATTCAATTAAAATAAGAACAAAGTATTCAACGAATAAAATGATCTCAATATATAAAAAACAGGAACACTTGAGCATTTGTTATAAAAATATAGCGATTAGAAAACATATATAGGAACTAACAGATAAATAAACAGAAAAATAATAAGATAATTTCAAAAAACATAAAAGATATAGGAAATAAATACATAACTAGCAGAAAGAGTAAAAAAAGATCAACAAAGATTTTCTTAATATGAAGCAAATGGTGATATAAATTCTCAGCACTGTTTATCCACTAATTTCTTATAATAACTAATTATATTGAATGATTTTTATACCTCTAAAATAGATAGATATTTCAAAATAGACACATTTTTATATTACTTATTCACGATAGCACAGAAAAAATTATATTCAATTATTTTCACTTAAAATTCCAAATATCCTGAATTACACATATAACGATCATCAAAAAAAATAGATTATAATTATTATGATCAACATTATTTACTGTATACATAATAATAAATAGAGATTTTCGAACTCGTAATAAAACAAAAAACAAACCCAGATATTAAGTATAAACAGAGATATGAAGAAATGATATAAACTGTTAGAACGAATACTATCAATTTTATATAACAACAAGAGAAAGATATAATAAATATTCTGTAATATATAAAATATACGAAATATTTCACCGGTATATAGAGGAATTTACCAAAGAAACAAGCAGGAAAGGAATATCAAGTATTTGAACATTAATTTGCATAATTAGAAAATACCGTAGATTAATATTATGGTTATGTATATTAATTATGTCCTTTTTATGTAGGAGGAGACAATTAAAAATCTAAGGTCAAATTTTAAAAATTACACAATATAATTTCTAGAGATTCTCAAACTAATAAAATAATAGAAGGATATAGCTTGATGAAATTTGATTATAAAATAAATCTAAATGTATCTACATACTTAACAGCTGTTAATATTGATTAAGAAGAATTATTGAAAAAAATAAGAAATGATGGAGCAGCTAATTATTATAATAACATTTTCAGAGGAGCATTATTATAATAAGCAAATATAGGATTTACTGCAGTGAATGTTCCGATTCCCTTCTAAAAATTTAGAATATTTGGGAGAAACAATATAAGATCATTTTTAACTAACGATATGTTTGATGCTACTTTTGGTTTCATGAATGGAGCTAACATCAATGATTTTGCCATATAAAATTATATAGATCATTAGCTTAATTTTGATCAGTATTAAATATAAGGAATTGGTTTGGCTGATTTTGATTTCTATAAAACATGTGCAAATAAATAAGGAAAATTATATCCTAATTATAACATATCATTAATGGTTGGTGAATTAAAAAATGCCACAGATAGAGATGTATATGTGATGGATTATAATTTCGTTGCAGATGATATAAAAAAAGACCAATTAGGAATGGCCGCAACAAATAATAAAGATTTAGCTGAAAATAATTTTTAAATTCTTACATAATTAAGAAATAATTTATTGAACAACGATACAATAATATATCGTATAAAAAATCATCAATTATCTGATATTTTAGGAAAAAGATTCCAAGCAGCAATTGTCCACGATGCTTTTGATGGTGGTGCGGATTAAGTAAACCCAGACTTTGCTTAAGAAATCATGAATGGTTGGGATGAAGATAATTTTGCAGATCAGAGAAAAGATAAATACGACAAAAGAATAAGATAACTTAATCAATCAAATGATGTGTATTAATAATGTTATACAGGTCTAGAATTCTAAAATTAGGTTTTCGTACAAGAAGCAATAGATATCATATTTTAGAGATAAAAAAGAGAAGATGAATTAGATGCTAAAATGTCATAAATAATATAAGAATATGGTAGTGTTTTCTACAAATATAATAGACTTTTAGCATAACCATTGAATTAATTAATGTATTACGATATCAAATAAATAGGTGAATAATTTGAATTAGTACCTATTGTTCCTTGTATGAATTATTAATTCCATGATATAGAAAATACGATTCCAGAAATAAACGATAAAACTAACTATGAATTATATTAAAAAGCGAAAGTAACAATGAAAGAAAAATTATCTAGGATTCATAATGAATTAACTGATTTAAAAGATTAATTCAACAAGAGATTATTGAAGAATTATCAAAATTATCATGATAGATCTAAGAAAGAGTTGAATTTATAAATAAAAAATGTTTTCTAATAATAGAAAACAGATAATCCAGGATTCGTAGTTTCATATTATGACTTGAATAGTTAATAATTGTAAAACTTGAATCATTAACCATTCAAATTATTGTATCATATGAATAGAATTAGAACTGAATTTTATGAAAAAATGGACATAGAACATCAAGGAATCATTAAAAATTTGTAAAAGAAAATATAAGACGATACAATTTTAGAATTAGATAAGGGATAAGTTGATTATAATAAATTCTAAAATGTATATAAATAATATTTCGTTTTTAACAAGGAATAACAAATATTTGCAGATAAGCAGATCTATAATATGCTTAATAATTTATATGAAGAATTTGATAAAGTAGAAAAAATACAGAGATAAATAATAAATAAACACTAACTAGTTCAGATATAAATACAGTAATTTTAAAAAATAGAATCAAGATTTTTTGATTTATTCTTATTGTTACAGTTCTTGTTTTTGAGTTATTAAAATTTGAAAATACAAGATATGGGGAAGAATTAATAAAATGATTAAGAAGATATGGTCATGTTTTCGTTAACTCTTTTTTCTATTTAAATAGTGAAATATCAAGAACATTATTAAACAGTATAGTCAGATAAATATGGAAAAAATAAAAAAAAAATAGAATATTTGTTGAATTTTTTGTTGTTATCACGTGTTGCATAATTCGACAACAATTTATAATTATTATTCTTAAATATGGATATCGAAAAATATCTAAGTGTCTTCTATATTAATGACAAAAATGTAGTAGAAATAGTAAAATATCTATTACATAATTAAAATAAAATGGATTATTTCTAATAAATCGGGAATATTGAAAACAGTAAATTTGATGAGAAATTATCAAATATTTTGAATTTCATTTTAGATACAGAATAAAACAACTAATAAATAGACAACATCGAAAACATAAACAGCTAATAAACATAGAAAAAAATATCTATCGGAGAAGGCGTAGCTCATAGTGTTTTATCTATTTCTATTATTTGTATTGGTTTTTATATAATTTATAAAAAATAATGATATTATATATGCACACATAGAATTACAATGATACCATCATCATATTAACAGCTATATAATTAATAGTAGAATTCAGTTTTGAATCGGATGGGTTGTATCAATAAAATATGAATACTTTTTATAAATTATATGACATATTCTTTAGAACCGCCGTCATTTATGTATTAATTATTTATAATTAATTCAAATATATAATAATATTCATAGTTTTCTCTAAATTGATGGAAAATGGTTTATAAGAAGGAATATGGTTTAGTAATGATTCTATATTATAATCTAGTATTCTTGGATCTTCTTTTTATTTATATTTTAGATATGTAGATCAATTGGAGAAGAGCAGTCATAGTAAAGAATAAATAATGGACTAAATAACTAATATTTTATCACCAGATCAATCAATATTTAACTATGATATATACGATAACAATATACATAAACAATGATCTTTATATCTTTATATATAAATATCTTTATATCTTTATATATAAATATCTTTATATCTTTATATATAAATATCTTTATATCTAACCAAATTAGTACAAAAATTGAATAAAAAAAAAAAGCATTTATATAGAAATAGATAACATTAATCTAAACCATTGCCCTCCTCTGGTTTTTTTAATGTTATAACTATTTTTTTGTGTTCATTTTACAGAGGACTCTT
>JACCED012082902.1_pt1 | contig 84843 bp, 86 predicted proteins | sample 7455021 | NCBI WGS metagenome assembly JACCED01 (sample SAMN15323456, study PRJNA562643) | freshwater metagenome | isolation source: river surface water | place: USA:Blue River Watershed | collected 2017-08-19 | reverse complement strand
TAGTTGCACAAATTAACCCTGAAAAAACAAAGATATTAAATGTATACCCGAATCAAAATATTGCAATTAATATTTTGAAACTATCAAAATGTGCAATTACTCTTGCAATTAAAAATAAAAGAAAAACTGGTGGGTTTTATTGGGAAATGTATGATGATTGTTCTGAAGAACTTAAAAACACATTTGATAGGATACTACCAGAACCAGAATTTTCTTCAACATGTTCTAAGAAAGTTCAAAAAATAGATCCAGATACACATAATGTAATTGAAACTTTTAATTGTATACAAGATGTATGTAATTTATACAAAATATGTCATAAAACTATTAATAAAGTTAGTAAATCTGGTGATATTTATAAAAATTTTATATGGAAAATCGTATAATTTTTCAACTTCATGTATTAACGCATTCATACTGAAGTTTACAGTAATCATACGATTCTACATCATTTATATATTTATTTCCAAATTCTTTACAAACTGGTGTTACCATTGAATAAATTTTATTACGAATATCAAATGGTAAACTACTATCATTTCCATATATTTTTTCATATTGTTCAATCTTTACTGCATTTTTCACATCATCAAAATTAATACCATTAGGTAATATTGAATTTTCAAATGGATCATATATATTATCCTTTTCATCATAATCAACATTAATATTCATTACACCACATTCTTGTAAACAACGAATGACTTCCATAAATTTTTTTATCCAACCTTTATTTAAAAAATTAGGACCAATAACATTATTATTACGATATTCATTTATAATTGGCATTGTAGATATACGACATGGTAATCTATAAAATCTGCAATATCCTACAACTACAATGTAACCAGATTCAAATACAATATAATCTGGTAATTCATTGAATCGTAGAAATATATTAAATAAAATCATATTCCCGACCATTTGAGTTTTCAAATTCTCTAATTTTTCACATAATAACAAGAATTCTTGTATTGTTGTTGTTATATTTATATATATAGTAATTGGTTTATTATAAATATTATTAATACGGTCATCATACCATGAATTTCTCTTATATTCTACTTTAGGTTCATTTTCAAATCCTATTTCCAAAAGACTAGTAACATATGGTAATAAATCTTCGTGAGACATCTTTAATATTAAGATTAAAAAACTTTAAATGTAATCAAACCCGACCAATTCTCATTTTTAAATTCATCCCATTTTAAATTAATCATTTCATCATCCCATTTTACTACATTAAATATTCCATGTAGTACTATGAATTTTGAAAATTTACCATAAGACATTTTGTCTTTAATTTTTTCTTTTATACTTATTACCTTATCTAATAGATCGTATTTTATCTTATATTTATTATATGCCTTTTCTTTTTTAAAAAATATTATAGATTCATTCATTAATTCTTCTTGAACTTTATCAAGAAGACCTTGATGTTTCCTAAAATCAAAATGTGTATAATTTTTTGTTAATAAATATTTATTAAATTTTGCATCTATTTGACTCTTTGCATATGGGCCTTTAAAACCATAGTACGTTATAAAAAGAGGATTCAGTTTATGACTAGTACATAAATATTCAAACATATCCTTCTCTTTTAAATTATCATAATCGATAGTTGTATCAAAACCAAAAAAATCAAGAATATCTTTTTTGTTTTTTGATAATGGTAATATAAATGTATTACATATATCTTCTGAATAAGCTTTTAAATGTATGCATAGTTTGTTATCTTGAATATCAAAATTCAAATTATTAATCCATAAATTTAATAAACTTAAATCCATAATAATTATTTCATTTCTAATACGTTCTTAAATAATATTTTAAATTACTTCTATATTTATTATAAATGGCTTCTTGTAAACCATATTCAGATGAAACAAATGTGAATATAAATTTTATTAAAGACATTAATAACTTGAATGAAACATCTAAACAAGTATTTCGTAACAGATTAATTGATATTGACATGATAATAAATATAGCAAACGTGCTTGCAAATGATATAGATTGTATGTATAAGCTGAAAGGTTATGATTCTTTTTTTACAAAGAATGGATTTGTAATTACTGATTTAAATAGTTATTTGGGAGTATTTAATAAATTAACAAAGTCTGTTCAAGATGTATTTAATAAACAACACGAAATATTGTCTAAAATAAAAAAAATAGAAGAATTCTCATTACCAATACCTAAAGATGTAGATAGTACTGTTACATTGGCTAAAACTGTAGCTATAAATTTTTTTACATCATTTGCAGATTTTATTGAAAAATATAAAGATATATTCCCAAATATTTATCCAGAAATAAAGTTATTAAAGCATAAACAACCTGTACTAAAACCTATTCAAGAACCTATTCAAGAACCTGTTCAACAACCTGTTCAACAACAACCTGTTCAACAACCTGTTCAACCAGTAATAAAACAAAATCCATCTATAGTAAACCCTATTCAAGATAATAATATTTGTAAAAGAAATGTAGATAGTACAACATATATTTATCATTATATAAATGAAATTGATCCCTTATTCAGTTTTCAAGATACAGACAATATAAAATATATTAAAATTAAAAATATTAATGAGCTAAAGAAAGTATTAGAATCTGATTTATGTAAAGATAATATCGTCATATATGGAAAATCTTATTATGATAAAAAAAATAATAAGAATGTTGATATTTCTGTTACATTAAACAATTTACTAACTAATTTAAATATATCAAAAAATAAGCAATATAAAAATATTACAATAATACACGAAACAAACGATACGCGAAAACTGGTATATAAAATATATACAACAGATAATAAGTTATTATTTAATAAAATTATTAATATTTTTCCTACAGGAGAACAATTATATATAAATTATATACTTGAAAAGGATAATAGCGTAAAATACAATATTGATGAACTAAAAGGATCAGTTCATCAAAATCGTACAATTGATGCCCAAGTAAGAAAATTAAATACTAATAATGTACTAAATTTAGTATTTCCGCCTCAAGGAGCGAATATACATGGAACAGCTGGTGGATTTAAAAAATATAAACAAATAGGTGGTTTACAAACTGATATATCATTCCAATTAAAATATACTAAATCAGATTCAAAAAAATTAATAGATCAATGGTGGTATAAATGGTATTTTAGCATACCACCTTGTGCTACTGGAAGATTAACGCAATTAAGCGGTACATGTTGGTTTAATTCTACCCTAAATTCACTTATACTTACACCTAAAATAGCTGCTATAATGAAGAATAGATTTTATGAATGGATTAATTCGCAAACAAGTGAAGTTATAAATACAGTTACAGAAACATCTTTCCAGAATTGCCCAATGTTAAATACAAAATTAGAAATTTTATTATATATTGTCATATTTAATATAATTATAAAATCTGATAAAGCTCGATCAACTGATGACAATTTTATAGCAGAATTAGCATCACGCACAAAAAGTCTAGGTGAAACAGGATCTGATTCTGATTATCTTTTGAAGAAAGGAAATGTACAAGCAAAGACATTAAAAGATTTAAAAGAAGTCTCAAAATATGGTGATGGATATGATCCTTCTAAGGGATGTAGAATAATATTTAATACATTATTTGAATCTAATTATAATTATTATACAATTATTGATTGTAATATTAAAAATAAAAATATAGATAAATATAATATACTTGCTAGAAAGTATAATAGAACCCGTTCTTTAGAACTAAAAAGAGAAGTAGATAGAATAAATAATATATTAAATGATCCAAAAAAATATAATAAATATTATAATTTTTTCAATAATACAATTGACATTCCAAATATTACAAGTAAAGAAATTAATCAGAATGAATTATCAAATATTAAATGGACAGTTGATACCAATCCTATGATAATACTTGTATTGAATAATAATGGAAATCTTTTTAAAAAAGGAAGATCTAAAATTATTATTAATAATAGATCTTATTCTTTAGAATCTTCAAATATAGATATTGATACAAAACATGCAGTTGCTGCTTTAAGATGTGGAACAACACAATATATATATGATTCAAATAATTTTCTTGCGAAATGTAATTGGCAAAATGGTGATATATCAGAATATATAAAATTAATAAATTCTGAAGGAGCATCATATGGTAATTTAATATATACAAGTGGTCCTGATCAAGGTAAATCTGCTAGTTATGGTGGTATGTTTTATTTAATATATGTAAGAGATGATATTGTGTCTGGTGGAATGAATAAAGAATTTAATAAATGGAAAAAACAATTTTCTAAAAATCAACCTCCACAAGTATAATAATATTCATTTAATATCGTACCCTGTTTTATCATTCTACTCATTTTCGGAGCTGATATACCCTCAGCCTGTGCAGCTTTTGCTATAGTAGTCCATTGATCTATTACATTTCCATCTTTGTCTTTTTTCAAGACATTTTTAGCTGTTGTTGAAGGTTTTTTCTGATGAATTGTATCATTTTTCATATATAATCCATATACTCCTCTTCCGTTACCATTTACTGTCCATACATTAGATATTAATACATGAGGACAATTACCCAGATAGTTCCTTAAATCATTTGTATCTACTTGTTTATTTATTCTTGTTGCCCATCTCTCATATTCTGTAAATAGATCTGCAAATAATATTTTTCCACTTGGATCAAATTTACACATGTGCCATAGGAAAACTTCAGGATCTGAAGCACCTAAACTTAATTGTTTATCTTCTTTTTTTATAGCAATCCCACGATAACCATTAATAACATGATCTTTGTCTTGGATTCCAAGTCTTATTGGTTTAAATCTTGTCGATAAGTAATCAAGTAAAGCATGATATGTTTCTTTAGATACACTACATGACCAGATTCTATATTTACCTGCAATATCAGTTGTAGCCGCTTCTAGATCATCTCCCAATAAACATTGTTCATTTATAAATTGTTCAAACTTGTAAGTATCTTCTTTTTCTTGTTTTGGTGGAGGTAAAGGATCTAATTCAACTTCTTCAGTTTGAATAGAGATATCACAACTAGATGCTTTACCTGTAGTAATACTTAAAATAGAATTTTCGCTATCTACTACTTTTGAGATTTTACCAAGTTTTTCAATCTCATTATTCATTAATGAGATATTAAGAGTATTGACTACTCGCATAATCCACATCTTTGCTGTATTAATTTCCATCTCAAATACTTCACCTGATTGATTATAATGTTTTAATAACATATGGATCCACTTCTCTACTAATTTTAAATTTGTATTTTCTGGGATTTCCATGGAAAATACAATCTTTCCAAAGGGTGCAATTTGTTTATAGGGTTTTACTCGTGTATGTAAATCTCCTGTTACTCCAATCTTGAGTTTTTTAAGTTTAATAGTAGAATGTCTTGCATCTAGGTCAAAGATATAGATATATTGACCTTTCTGAAAAGACTTTTCTTCTATTTGTTTTTGTAATTCTTCATTCTTCTTTTCTTCTTCTATTCGTTTTCTCTCCTCTTCTTCTCGTTTTCTTTTTTCTTCTTCTAATTGTAAATTTTTTTCTTCTAATTGTCTATTTAAAGTATAAGATCCGTTAAGTCTAATTTCTTTAATAACTTCACATACCCAATTTTTAAATCTTTTTGCGATTGATTTTCTTGATCTAAATAACACATTATATAATCCTATTTCAGTTAAAAATGTAATATTTTGTGGACCACCAAGGGTATCAATTTTACATATATCCTTTTCAGTATTATCAAATTCAGTTATACTTGCATGTATATTCTTAATTCCTAAAACTTCACCAATATCACTTGCTCTAAATAAAGGATTCTCATAAGTACCTTTAATTACAATATTAATATTATGCTCGTTATTATTAAATGCTTTAACAATATCCATGGGTATAATATATACTATTATATCCTTAACTTTATATAATTTCAAATTTTAAAATTAACTATGCGTTTTTATTGGGTTATATATTTAATGAATTATATAAATAATGCAACTTCATTTGAAAAAGTTTGACCCTGCTAGTATTGCCAGTGATAAAGTCATAGTATTTTTAGGTAAACGAAACACTGGTAAAAGTTTCCTTGTTAGAGATATCTTATTCTATCAAAGAGATATACCTATTGGAACTGTAATTAGTCCCACAGAAGCTGCAAATCAATTTTATGGGAATATGGTTCCAAGTCTATTTATTCATGATGAATATACCCCTCAACTCATTGAAAATGTTGTCAAAAGACAAAAATTAATCAAAAAGAAAATCGATAAAGAGACCATGATGTATGGTAAATGCTCGATAGATCCACGATCATTTCTGATTTTGGATGATTGTCTTTATGATGGATGTTGGAAGAAAGATAAGAACATCCGTTATCTATTTATGAATGGCAGACATATAAGGGTACTTTTATGCATAACAATGCAGTACCCCTTAGGCGTTCCACCAGACCTAAGAACCAACGTAGATTACACGTTTATACTCCGTGAAAATAATTATGGAAATCGCAGAAGAATTTATGAAAACTATTGTTCCATTTTCCCAACCTTTGAAATGTTCTGTACAGTCATGGATTCCGTTACTGATGGATATGGATGCCTAGTTATTGATAATACATCCAGATCAAATAAATTAGAAGACAATGTATTCTGGTATGTTGCAGAAGATCATCCAGAATTCACTGTTGGATCCAAAGAATTCTGGCAAATACATAATCAAAATATCTCAGATAATCAAGAAGAAAATGAAGAGGAATTATTTGATGTAAATGCTTTTAGAAAAAAGAAAACAGGACCATTATTAAATATAAAAAAGGTATATTAAGAACATTTATCACTTAATAGAATCATTAACTGAATATGTTTCCAAAATATATCTTTTATATCTTGATTTAAATTTGCCCAATCTCTTTTAATAACATTAACAACATCCTGCATAAAATCTGAATATTGTACATTAGTATCATCTTTATAAAAAAAAGCTTCATCTTTTTGTAATAAAGGATCTTTAAAAGGAGTAATAATACTTTTAAAATATTGACATGGTTTTTTTACATTAAAAGTTTTAAATAATTTATACATATGTAAACATAGTTTGAATTCTTTTATATCTGGAAATGCTTCTATCGAACAACGTAAAAAATCTTTTAAAGATTTATTAAAATTCTTATATTCTGTTGTCATTTGTTATTTTTCATTAACATTTCTATATGTGTAATTTAAACTTCTGATAATTTAATTGTATTTAAATAGGCTTGAGCATAATTACAATAAGGACAATTATCTGGAAATTTTGACCTTATTTGAGAGATGCAATTTAGACATAATACATGACCACAATTTAATATTACAAGTTCATTTCTATTTTCCATGCATATTGGACATTCCTTTTCTTTATTACCATATTTATGTGTTAAATATGTTAATTCTTTGCCACCTAAAAATGCATATTTATGATTTTCTCTACATTTAACAAACCAATGACTAAATGTAGTTTTATTTATTGATTTATCTAGTCTTTTGCATATTTTTCTTACAGCTTCAGCATTTATCATTGCAAAATCATATGCAAATTTCTCACTTTCTTTATAATTTCTCCCAAATAATGAGAGAATATTTGAAAAACAAGAATATTCATTCCTAATAGTATGTTTAAATGCGTAATCAACTAATTCTAAATCTTTTAATAATAATCGTATTATAGTGGATGTTCTATATACTTGCATCTGTATTGATCGTGTTTGCATATTGTTTTTATACTCTTTAGCTAATAGTTTCCATTTTTTGTAATCTATAAAATGTTTTTGTAATAATGAAGGAAATCTATTAATTTCAGCCTTGATATGCTTTCCGAACTTCATTTTACTTTACATTTGTAAAAATTTATAAAGTTCAATCAAATTTACTATTTTAAAGCATATTCTCATGTAAATTTTCTTAGAACAAATTAAAGAAATATGAATAAGGAACGACGTTTTAAAATTATTTCATGTTCATCTAGTGATGTTATTGGAAAAACATGTAAAAGTGATACACCAATGAACGCTTGTAAAAAAATATCTTCAAAATTATCTGGTGGAAATCTTAAAATAAGTCTACAAGAAACCACTAAAACTAGTGCTAAAAAGATATATTCTTATAATGTTGATAAAACAAATAAATTAAAAATTAAAAAATTAACAGGCGGCGTAGGTGAAAATGCAGCTCCTTCCCAAGGACAAACATTACCAACACAACCATTGACCAATGCTCAAAATGCTATTCAAAATCAAGGTAAAGAACTTGTAAAAAAAGCCCAAGAAGTACAAAAAGTAGATCTTGAAACTATTATTAAAACTCCTGAAAAACAATTTGAAACAAATATACCATCATCTGGTAGACCAACAGATGGATCTAAATTCGTAATTATTACTTATTGGTGGGGTCGTGGAAATGATAATAAAAACTTACAATATCCTTGTCCTGAAGATTTAAGTCCAGGAGAAGTTATTGATGATTATAAAGATAAACCTAGATTTAAACCACGAGAAAAATTCGAAAATATGATCGATACTTGGAAAAATACAATTGCTGGTATGGGATGTTATTATTATGTTCAAGAATATCCTGAATTTGCAAAACCTGGAATGTATCAAATGGCAATCAATGCTAAACCTCTGTTTATCAAAAAAGCTTTAGATGATTGTAGTAAAATGGGTTTTAAAGGAGTTGTTTATATTGATGGTGATATGAGTGTAAATACATATCCAGCTATTTTTGATATTGATGATATTGATTTTATGGCAAGAGGATGGAACGTAGATCCACGATCATCTCCTGATTTCCGTGAGGATAAAATATGTTATGATCCATTTACATTTGAAACTTCTGGTGGTATCATGTATTTTGGAAATACTGTATATGCACGTCAATTATTAGATATTTGGAAAGTCGCAAGTGCTAAAAAGATTAATCAAGGAAAAGCTGATGATCGTATCATTTCACTTATGTTTAATGCATTAAGTTTATATATTCCATATAATATTGTCGAATTGCCAATAGAATATTTATGGTTGACTGATATATATGGTGAAAAACAACCACCATCTGGTGTATCTGAACAATATATTAAAAAAGGACATATTGTACATAATTACACTAGAGATGAAATGGGTAAACGCAGATTAACAGATAAAGATGATAAATCCGGTGACATCATCTTTGAACATCCTGCATGTCTAACCGGAGAAGAAAGAGCTGCAGATCAAGGTGCATCAAGTAATAGAACACCTCCATTTTATGATACATTAGTAGAAGATAAAATAGAATGTTCACGTCATGGAGGTGTATTTTATGAATTCATTTATTTTTATAATGGTCAAAATAGCACAACAAATCAACAAGCACTTGCATCATATAAAAAATATTTGGAATATATGGATGGTGTTGTACTTCCTGATTCAGATCTTCCACCATTTTATGTAGTACCATATGACAAAACTTATGGAGAATTACAAGAAGTTGTTAAAACAAATCTAAATAATCTTGGTAAATCACTTGAAGAAGCTTTGAATGTTGGTTTAGATCCTAGTCCTAATGAAAATGATATGACCAATGTATTTGTAACAGTTCAAGGTAAAGATGATAAAAATGGTACAGATATCAAAATGATTCTATCAAATCTAATTCGTGGTTATGATGTTCTTTATATGCCAACATCTTATAAAGTTGTAAATAGTCGTCCATTGCCAAATGTGAACGCTAGATTATATGGAGGATCTGCTGATTTAGGTCAAGTTGTCGAATTTATGAAGAAAAATGTACCAGTGGGTTGTGAATTAGTTTGTTTTGTATCAGATACAGATGAATATCAACCTGATTTTGATTTTACAAAACCAATGTATTTTTCACACAGGAGTCGTGTTTTACGTCATTTATTATTAATGAGTTCATCTTTAACTGCATCTATTAGTGATGTTGTAGATCTTAAAGGAAATAAAAAAATAATTGATACTGGATTTAATGATATTTTCAGATCAAGTTTCATATTTTTAACTAGAATTAGATGTAAATGGCTTGATACATCAGATCTAGAATCTGGCGAAAAATGCTGCAAATGTCCAGCATAATTAATTTGAAAAAATAAATTCCATGACTGATAGTATTTTTGGATATTCTTTTTCTTTATTTTCAACATTATTCAAAATTTTATCAATATCATCTTGTAGAATCATAAATAATTTTTTAATATTGAATTTTGGTTTTTTTATAGATATATTACCAAATGATTTTGCATATATTACCGCCTCATTAAATGGTTCTATCAATTCTTTGATGGAATTATAATATTCAGAATCCATTTTGAATGAATAATAAAAAATAAAATACAATCAAATTTTATTAGAAGTAGTTTTATTAATAAGTGTTTTTATTAGGAAGTTTTAGTGTTAGTTTTAATACTAGCATGTATTTGTTGATTATATACAACGACAAATAATGCAACCATTAGATATAGAATACCCATATCTATTTTACTATCTATTACAAACAAAAATATAGTAACTATACCGATTATAAATAGTATATATGGTTTATAAAATATTTCTACTTCATTTGAGAATGATATAAACAATGCTAATATAATCGCAATAATCAATTTAAAATAAATATTATCAAATATGATATCTAACATTATTTAATTTTTGTTAATAAATTAATTAAAATGGTGGTTCTCCTTGAATAATTTCTTGAGATATTTCTGATTCTGGAACAAAGAACATCCATCCAAAGTATATTACTATAAATGATACTACAAATATTTTAATTCCATAAGTCATTTTATTTTTATTTTTATCATTTTCCATCAATGATGCTAGAAGTGCGATAATAGCTGAAAGGATTAGTGATATCAACCAACCACTCATTTGTGATTTAAATATAAATTGTTACAACTAAAAGAACGAATCATTTGGTTTTTTTATTTTATCAAGTAACTTTTTCTTAATAATTTTTTGTTTTTCAACAAGAGACATTGTTTTTTTTGGAATATTTACTATTTTAACATTTGGACCATCTAATGATGGTTGTTGTATTTCATGTTGTATATTTTCCTTTTTATCAAGATCCACTATTTTAATATTCTTATCAGTTTTATCATTAGTTTCAGTTTTAACATTATTTATCTTTTCGTTTTGTACAATATCTTCAAAATCATCGAAATCATCATCATCTGGTTCCTCATCTATAACTTCCTCATCATCTACAATTTCTTTAACATCTTCCTCTAATGTTTCATCGGCTTCACTGTCATCTTCATCATCATCCTCTTCGTCGCCCTCTTCTTCATCACCCTCATCCTCTCCTTCATCATCTTCTTCATCCTCATCGCCTTCTTCGTCATCATCTTCTTCTTCATCCTCATCGCCTTCTTCGTCATCATCTTCTTCTTCATCCTCATCGCCTTCTTCGTCATCATCTTCTTCTTCATCCTCATCGCCTTCTTCGTCATCCTCTTCTTCACCCTCATCGCCTTCTTCGTCATCCTCTTCTTCACCCTCATCGCCTTCTTTGTCATCCTCTTCTTCACCCTCATCGCCTTCTTCGTCATCCTCTTCTTCACCCTCATCGCCTTCTTCATCATCCTCATCTTCCCCATCTTCTTCATCTTCCTCACCTTCATCCTCTTCTTCTTCACCCTCATCACCTTCTTCGTCATCCTCTTCTTCACCCTCTTCATCTTCTTCTTCCCCTTCATCACCATCATCTTCGTCACCCTCTTCATCTTCATCTTCTTCATCTTCTTCTTCGTTACTCTCTTCGTCACCCTCATCACCTTTCTCTTCACCCTCTTCATCTTGGTCTTCGTCATCCTCTTCACCTTCGTCATCTTCTTCTCCCTCTTCTTCACCCTCTTCATCTTCATCACCCTCATCGTCTTCAGTTTCATCACTTCCATCATAATCATACTCTTCATCTGATTCATCTTCATAGTCAATTGTATCTTGAATTGGTAACATTGCAACAAACGTATCTTTTATACAACTTTTAATTATACTATCAAACTTTTCCATATTTTTTCTATATTCGATTTTATTCCCTCTATCGTAAAATAAAAATGGTTCTTTCCATAGTTTTCTAGCTATATTAATATAACACTGATGTATATATGAAGTTGTATCTGGAATTGATACAAAATTGAACTTTTTATTATTGATATGATAGTAAATGTTAATATAAATCTTAAAAATATAACTAACTAAAGCATCAATTTTATGATATTTTTTATAAAAATTAGCATATTCTTCTTTTAATTTATCTGAATCCCATTTTGGAATTATACATAAACTTTCTTGAAATTCTCTTAATAAATATCTCTTTTGTTTATTATTTTTCTTTACAATTTCAAATAATTCGTCAAATGTATTAAAATAAATTCCACTTGTAATATTCAATAATTTTGAAAGATAATCGTCCCGTTTTTCTTTTAATAGAATTATATCCTCTTTCATTTTCTATAAAACCTCATTTTAATTGTTTAAAAATTACGCAATTATACTGCAGTATCTAGTGGATGAGTATATGGATTTTCTTTAAATGCTTTTAATAATATAGGATCAAGCCTTGTATCCATTTCTACATCAAATGTTCGTTTAGCCCTTGTAATTGTATCATCTGATAATGTAGCAATTTCATTATAGACTTTATCTCTATTATTTAGTAATCTTTCCGCACGCGCATCACATTCTCGTTTTTTAGGTTCTGCCATTGTAATACAATCATTGAATACTTTTGCACCTGTTTGTGTAGGTTCTCTTCCAAATAGTGTAGTTTCTTTGCGTTCTGTAATAGTTGCATTATACATGTCATCATATGACATTTGTTTCTTATCTTCACCTCCATCAGCAATACCAAAATATTCATAATCAGATAAGAATTCTTTTTGAGTTGTTTTTGCGTCATATTCATTTGTAATATAACCCTCTCCTTTATCACGTGCAGCTGTACCATAGTAATCATTATCTGATAAAAATTCTTTTTGGGTTGTTCTTGCATCATATTCATTTGTTTCATAACCACCTCCTCTTGCCCAAGCATCAACATTACCAAATAGACGTTCTTTATCTACAACAGTTTCTTTCATAGTTGTTCTTGTAGGATCATCTGGATCATATACAACTCCTTTATATACTTTGGCAGCCATATTCATCTCATAATCCATTCTATCTAAAGTTTCTCTAATTGTTTTCTTGGCTATTTCATCTGGATCATATACATATAGTTGTTGAGGTCCCTTAATACTTGTACCAATTTCATCATGTATTAATGTTTCTTTAATAGTAGTTCTTGCAACATCATTTGGATCATAGATTGTTAGTTTTTCATTACCTTTCAAGTTACCGATAATAGCATCATGAATTGTTGTTTCTTTTAATGTTGTTCGTGCAACATCGTTTGGATCATGTACAGTTATCTTTTCATTACCTTTCAAGTTACCAATAATAGCATCATGAATTGTTGTTTCTTTAATAGTTGTCTTTGCAACATCATTTGGATCGTAGATTGTCATCTTTTCATTACCTCTCAAATTACCAAAATGACGTGGATTATCGACTGCGTGTTGTTTTTTAGTAATTTTAATCATATCTTCGAGTGGTGCAATAATAGCTTTTACTAATGATGTAAGATTGCCTTGGTGAACTCTTGTAGATGTTACGTCACGTTCGTTATTATAAATTAAAATACGTGATTTACCATAATCATATTTATTCCCTGTACCATATTTATCCATAGCAGCAATACCCATTGTTGGTCCTTTAAGTTGTTGTCTTGTTGATCTTTTAATATCAGGTTCTGCTTTACGAGCCAATTGTCCACTTGCAAAAATACTACCTTTATATTCTTTAGATGTAGTCAATCTATTTGTTTCTTTAACATTAAATTCTCCAACTTTAGATGGTTTTAGATTAGCTCCTGTTGTTTTTAGTAACATATCAGGGGTTTGTTCCCAAAAAGTCTCTACACGATTCTTGGCAAATGCACCAACTTCTCCTCGTAATCCTGTTTTAAGACCATCAACTGTACGTCCGGCATATGTTTCTTTAGAAGTATCAGAAATACCTAATGCTTTTGGATTCGGGTTTTTCTTAGTTCTTAATTGATCTACACATTTTTCAATAGCATAATCTTGGGCCTCAAATTGTTGAAAACCACCAGATGGTTCTGCGGTAAAACCTTTACCTAAACCTGGACCAACACGTACTTGAGGAATAGGAAATTCATTATTTCTAATTGTTGGTAATACCATGCGATCTTGAATAAAATCTCCTTGGTTTTGTGTACCATTAATATTTCCCATATTCTTTTTAAGATCATTGAATGCTGATGCAGGTAATTCACATTTATTTTGATAAACATCGGATATACCAGTAAAATTTTCTAATAAAGTTCTATTAGATTTATCATTCATATTTTGACGAATACTACCACCATAAAAAGGAACCATATTATCATGAACAAAATCTTCTTTACGAATATATTCACCAGATAAACTCATAATTTTTTCATTTTGAGCTTCTTCTTGTTTTTGATCTTTTAAAAAATTATAATTATGTGAAATTACACCAGTAGTTTTGGGATTTTTAGATGCTTCATATTTTGAATTAATTTTAGTTCTTAATTTTTCATCTGCATCTTCGTATTTTTTTGATTCATAAATATTTCGCATTGATGGTAATTCATTAGTATTTATGATGGGTTGTACATTCTTTTGTTTTGGAGAAGATTCACTACTTGTTTTATTCATTAAATAACCCAATGCACAAAGTGTTAATAAAACATATACCTCAATCATTGTCTCTTATTACTAATGAATGATAAAAAAATTAAATAAATTTATACATTATTTAAGAGGTCTTTGGTGTATGAGCTACAGTTGCCATGTGTTCTTCACAAGTCTTGACACGAATAGTTTTAGTCACTGTAATTTCAACACCATTACGTTTAATTATCTTGGGTTCAGGTAGAGGAATAACAGTAGCCTCATAATAATGAGTTTCCTTCTTTGATCCACGGCTAGCTTCACGAAGGATAAATTTCAGTACTTTGTAGCTTGAGAATTTAGAGTATTTCTTCCATGCTGCCTTTCCTGGCTTGTTTTCAACCATGCGGAAAAGTTGTTTAGCTGCCTTGCGAGCAGCTTGTAAAGGTGCTGTACCTCTATATCTACCACCTTCGAAACCTAAATCGGAACCTTGGATAGTAAATGTTCGTTTAGTCTCACTCATTTATATTATAATATTACATTTTAATTATTACATTTTTTACTTAATTATAATTTTGGAATAGTACTACATGTTGCTAATTGTGTACTTGGATATTGAATTGGTGATTGAGTATATCTACTTGCCCAATCATAAATAACATGATTATTACATTCTGGTGGTAATGAATCTGATTGATCTATGGGACGTTCTAAATGAGGTCGATGATTATCTTTAACAACTAGTCTATTATTAATTAAAAAATCAAAAGGTACTAGTGCATTTTTTTGAGGATTTTGGCATAACCATTCCCATCTATTTACAGTAGTTTCCTTATTTGTACATTTTGGATTAGAAATTAATGTGGGTTCAGGTACTAGATCAGTACATTCTCTTAATCCTTGGGTATTTACTTTGCAAAATGGATCTTTTTGTGGAAGATATTTATCTGCAGGACATTGACTATATTTACGTGTAATACCTAATAATTCAGAATCTACATCAATTAATTCCTTCTCACATAAAGCTACACCTTTTCCATCTAAAACTACACCAGGTGCATAATATGCACAATTATCACAGTTCCTAGGCATTTGTGTCATATATTCACCTGGACCGATGGTTTCAGCTAGTCTGTGTTTATATGTACAATCATCATATCTAGGTCTACTAAAGCTCATTTTATAATTAAAAGATAAAATAATTAGTACAATTTTTTCTAATTTCCTAGTAAATGCAATCAAGATCTATAAGTAATATTGCAATCTTTATTCTAATATTAATTGTAGTTATTGGGGGTATTATACTTTTAATTGTAGTATCCTTGCAAAAACCTGCAATACCTGTAAAAAAGACAGATTTAACAAGTTTGAGTGCAAAACCAATATCTCAAAATTTAATATTAGCTTTTCCAGAATGTTTTGATATATCAACGGATGCTAAAAATGTTTACAAGATAATGAAAAATTCTAATATAGATAAAAAATATTCAAAATTATTAGATGCTTATTCATTAGCCTTATGTCAACAAAAAGATTTTAAAAAATCATGTGATATGAAAGTTTTGGATCAAAGAATTATTACATTGAATTCTTGGAATGCTAATCAATATAATAAAAATGCATCTGATATTGTTAATTCACTTACAAAGATTAAAAATAATAAAATAGGGCAATTCTTGGTACAAATATGTGATATATGTGAAAAACAAATTAATTTAATCAATGGTGATGATAATGTTATGAGAGAGGATAAAATACAATTAACAGGATTTAATTCACAATTTTATAGAAATCATTTTGATACTATTAATAAGAGTTGTCCAGATACTTCTGCGTAATAAATATAATCTATTTACTCGAATCTTTTTTTAATGGATAATATATTTAATAATATACCAATTAATATACCAACTTTAATATTATTAATTATTGTTTTTTTATCATCTCAATCTGGTCATTATAGTACTATAAATTTTTTCTTATTATGGTATATTAAATTTATTAAAAAATATAAATTGTATCCATTTATAATTTGTAATACCTTTGGTGTAGCATTAACTTGGTATTCTGCAGTATTTTTAGATAGAACTATTCCTTACAGAATGATGAAAAAAAATAATTGGTCACTTTTTAAATTTATAAGTGGTGATATAATGTTACATATAATATCATTATTAATGTGTAAATATATGCTACGTGATTATTCTTCCTTTTATATGGAACCTAAAAACTATGAAATTATAAAACATTGTGGATTTTATAGTTTATTTACAAATATGTTATGGAGTTTATTATATCAACAAGGATTTGAATTAAATCAAAGATATGTTCCATTACCAACATGGAAATGGAATACCGTGTGGAGTATAAATGTCTTAGCACATTTATTACCTATGTTTTATATGAATTCTACCAACTAAGATTCATCTTCATTGTTTATAGGTTCTTCAACTAGTAATAAATTTTGATTATTTAGAATTATAGCATATAATCTTTTTGATATACGTCCCATAATTTTCTCATTATTTCTAGGTAATATAGATAATAACCACGATTGAATTCTTGATTCAGATGAATCGTCTTCAAGTAATTTTTCTTGATCTGAATTAGATAGAAATTTTTGATAAATAATTTTAGCACCATGAATTATCATTTCTTCCAAAGTCCATTTAGCATCACATATCTCCCATTTCTCATTTTTATATACATAAAGTGTTTTATCTCTTTTAGTATGAAGTTTTACATTCATATTTTCAGGATGATCAGGATTAAAACGAATTGATTTTATAAAATCAATTAAACCAGAATCCATTTTTCTTGCACAACTCATAATATAAGAATCCGTAATATAATCTACATTCTCTTTCAAAAAATTATATTGAACATTTAAATTATTCGTGACAATATTATTATTCGTAGTAATATTTATATTTGCAGGTTCTTTATTTTCATTTTTAGATTGTAAAATATTTATAATTTGTTTTAGTAATTCATTTGTTTCATTTGTTTTATCTTTTTTTGTAATTTCATTTTTATGAAATCTTAATTTGTGTTTATACAAAACATCATGAGTTTTATAAATTTTATTACAGAATTCACATTCAAATTTATAATTTTTATTAAAAACAGAATCATATACTACTTGTCTATCAATATCTTCTAAAATTGGCTTACATACAATTTTATTCGATAAATGTTTTTTCAGATTATGAGATCTATTTGTACTATACCCACAGCGTAAACATTTATAGTCCATTATTAAATAATATTAATTATTTTCTTATATCAAATTTTAATAAAAGAAGTTTTAACATATCTAAAGACTTTTGCTCCAAACGGCATATTATTATTTTAAATGTATTGTATAAAATAATATACGTAAATATAGTAATATATTATTATATTTAAAATTATTATTGAACTACTATGTGCTCAAAAATAGTTCAGGTGTGTGTTACTTGTACTGTTTTTAAAACAAATTTTTTACAAAATTTTATAAAAAAATAATCAAAAGAATCTTAAAACTTTTTAATGATCAGCTGGACATCTAAATTGGTTCATAGGTGGTGGTTGTGGTACTGATAAAGTATCAAAGAATTGACATGATTTTAGGTGCATCTTGTCTGTCTTAACTGGTGGATGGCAGACTGGTTTTACATATTCGCGTCCTTGAATGACACCATCAGAACGTGGTAAATGTTTGAATGCTGGACAATGTGTATTTGGACGATCAATACCAAATAGATTATTTTCTAGATCAACTAGATTACCAGATACATGTGAAATAGCTGTACCTCCTACTGTTCCTAATTCTGGTCTACATTTATTGCAATGTTCATATCTAACAGGATCAAGCATGTAAGATAGATAGGATACACTTTCATTTAATTCAGTCTTATATGAACAATCATCGTAACTTAAACGATTAAAACTCATTTTATTTATTAGAGACATTATTTTTTTGAAAATAATAATTTTTAGACGGCTTCTTTTCTTACCCAATTTCTACCATTATTTTCAAATCCACACTTTTCTAAATATTCATTCGTTCTTACATCAAAACGTGTTTGGGATCCTCCTCGAGTCCATGGTTCAATTATAAACTTTGGATTCTGAACACCTTGAGCTAAACATCCAACAAAAGGTACGAATCTATTATAATCCTTTTCAACAATTTTATCACAATCTCTAATATCACTTGTATCATCTGCATTTTTTAATCGTGTTTCAATATTTGGAATTAATCCACCACGATTAATATTAGGAACACCTTGATGCCATCGAGAACATAATTGAATTCTTTCTCTATCATGGGTAACTGCACTATTTAGTCGGAGTTCAGAATCGTTATCTATTGTACATCCTGATGCAAATCCATAACCATCCTTTACGACCATGTTATTATCAAATAGAAAATCATCCATTACATCACATTTACAATCATTAGTATAATAATAATTGTAAAGTTGGTGTTTATTTACAGATGTATTTTGTAACTCTTTTGTTAGTTGAGCACAATTATCTATAGACAATCTATTTTCATAATTATAAAATCTCATTTTAATATTTAAGAAGATAATTTTTGTTATAATTTTTATTGGATCAAATGACAAGTATAGCTCTTGTTTATAATAAAAATAATAATGAATAATATATTTAGGTTTTAACTTGACGATATATATTAGAATAACATTTATTCCCATTTCCTTCCTTACATGTTGCACCTTGTCCCCAACACCATTTAGCAAAACTATCTTGATCGTTCGGTATCGTTGTAATTGGATTAGTAACCCATTGTCTATCACTTGCCTCTTTATTAAAAATATCCGAGACAGATCTATATAAATTTCTGTCAAAATATTTCTGAGCTTGACGTTTAATATTATTTTTGGAAACATTACATGCAGACTTCTTTGTAGGATTTAATACATAATCTGAAATTAAAACATTCATAAAAGGATTATCTTTGGATGGTAATTGACAAACATCATTAACATCTCTAGGATCTCTATACCAATTCTTGTCTTTTAGATATAATTTTTCATTTGTTTTATTTTGATCATCGACTGTATAAATAAAATATGTAAAAATACATGCAAATACAGGTATCATAAATATATTTGAGTCTTTTTGTAGTATAAATATAATTATACTAAAATATATTGAAAATCTTACAAGACTATTCAATTGTTCATTAAATGTCATCTCTTTTGATGGAAAAAAATTACTATAATTTTTTTCTGTAAATAAATGCTTGATATCTTTGAACCATATCTTTTCTACCATTCTATCTTTTATATATTTGTATATTTTTTTGCCACATTAACCTTGCTTCTTTCTTCTCTCTTCTAATTTAGCTCTTAGGCGGTCTCTTGCTGATTCTTTTTTAAATGCATCTGGTCTTGGAACTGCTTTCCCTTTTTTCATTGCCTTCATTACCTCGGCCATCATAGGATTATTAAACATTGCACCTAAATCTCCTAGACCACCCATACCACCACCTTTACCCCCTCCCATATTCATCATATTCATCATAGACATGGCTTCTCCAAATAGATCTTCTTGTTTTAGTTCACCAGTACTAATTTTATCATGGATCTTGCTACTTACTTTTTTAATAATATCACCTACTAAATTATTACTTGATGAAAAATCCATTAGTTTAAATACATCTTCTGGTTTATCTACTTTAATATTGCTGACATCAATTTCATTTGAAATTTCCTTTGCTAAATTACAAATCATACTATCTTGCATTTCTGGAAATGGAAAGTTTGGCATTTCAGGACTAGCTTCCTTTGGAACTTCTTGTTCAAACTTGACATCTCTATTAAAATCCTTGACTTTTGTTAAAAACTCTTTAATATCATCATCAACAATATCGTCTAATAGAGATTCTACATCTTCCTTCTTTTGAATCTTTGATAGAATAGTAATTACTTTTTCAAAAAGTGCATCAACAGATGCATCAACACCTCCATCAGGAATTTCCAAATATTCATCATAAACCATTGTTAATACAGTTAGAATATGAATATAATTACGGAATACACCACTATCTACTTCATTATCAATCGAATCATTAATCATTTTTACTGTAACTTCCTTTGCAATAAACTTGTCATTTAATGAATCTCCCATTAAAATAGCAGCACGATCTTCTTGAGATCCAAATTGTTCCTTGAAATATACTAGATGTTCATCAGAAAGCTTATCTAGAACTTTATAATTTTTTTTTATAATTGTTCTGATATCTTCACTAGTTGTTTTTAAATCTTTTAATAAACTTGAATAAAATTTATTAAATGCTAGAATAATCTTATCTTTTAACTGCATTCTTATTTACTACAACTTAGATTTCAAAAATCCAAAATTGTACGAGCAATAAAAATAAATTATAAAAATAATTTTATAAAAACTTCAAACTTCAAACTTCAATTCTTTTAATTGCACTTTTCTGTTAAAACAACAAGTACATGGAAATATTTCCAAATAATTTCCTTATTTTCAGCTGATAAATCCTTCCAAATCATTTTGAGATTTTCAATAAATTCAAGCCAGTATTCTTTTCTATTGCTATAAATATCAAATTGGGTTTCTTCTAAAAAGACAGATTCATCTTTTTTAAGAATTGCATCTTTATATTTTCTAAGGATATAGTCATTGAAAATATGTTGAGGTTTCTTTGGGTCCAAGTTTCGTAATACAGTCATACCAGTCTTAATATGTTTGAATTGAAAAGCATATGGTGGAAAATTGTCAATTAATTCTTTTAAAAACTCATCCGCCTTATCATTAAATAGCTCATAATACATTAATTTATTTGCCATTATAATCATTTTATATTTTTTTCTTTATATATTTACGAAAAGATGATCAGATTTTCAAATTATTTTCTTTGAAATTAAGATATTATAAATTTGTTGTTTAATTTGGTTAAATAACGTTTTATCTTCATCATACAATTGCCTTAACCAAATATATGCTAATTCATAGTCTTTATCATGAATTTCTTTATACAAATATTTTGAATTAGTTTTTCTATAGGTATCTATTATTTTATATCCATTTTTTATCATTTTTGGCAAAATAAATTTTTTATTATCTACTATCCATTTGCCATCGTTATAATATTCCATTAAATTCTTGATTACATCTCTTGCATATAAAAACCATTATTGTATATTTTAAATATATTCTTTAAGTAAAACATATATTAAATATATGTTTTACTAATTAGAGGGGGTATTTTTATTTTCTTGTTTTTAAAACTTTTTTTAAAATAAAAATCCTTTGTTAAAAACTTTATAAACTAAATTTTTTATAAAATTTAATCAGTTATTTATCTTAATGGAAGACCTTGTTGTTCAGAACATTTCTTTTTTATGAATTCGTCATCACGTTTCCTTGCATCCATATATCTTTCTAAAAGAGATGAATCAAATTTAGATTCTGTTTTTGAATCAGCTTCTCTATCTACTGGGGCTATAATTCTTTGGTCATAGTTTAATAATACAAAATCATGTGATTGAACTAAATCATTCTTTAATTCAGCTCCCATATCATAACTTTCACCATCTTGACTAATAAATGTATATTGTGAAGAATTTAAAGAATTTGCCATAGTAAATGGAGCAATATCTTCGATTTGTTTTTGTATTAATTTAATTTTCTTCTCTATATAGGCATATATATTGTCTTCTGTGTATAATTCTTTTTTTGAAGTTAAAATTGTAGGTACTCTATCTATAAAGGGTGGTATTTTATATTCTCTTTTATCTACACATACAAGAATGAACTGATCGCGTAAATTCTGTTTTATAAGAATCCCTATCAGTTTTTTGCAATGTTCACAGAAATTACTATAGAATAAAAGGTCCTTCCTAATATCCATTTCGTTTTATTATACTCCTTTCTATTTTTGATGAAATATACACGCAAAAATTTGAAATTAACAAATGATATAAAAAGATATTCTGATATCTTATAAAGAATGCCCTTTTCCGATCTAACAGAACTATCATCAAATCGGATTAAATTTAAAATTACAGACTTGGATCTGGCTGTAGTAAATGCTGTTAGACGTATCATATTGTCAGAAGTCCCGACAGTAGCATTTTACTTTGATTCTTATGATATTGAAAATAATGAAATTAAAATCAATACAAATACAAGTGTTGTACATAATGAATTCCTAGCTCATAGGATATCATTAGTTCCTCTTTGCTTCGATGAGAATGAAATTTATAATTTTGATCCCAAGAAATATAAATTTATATTGAAGAAAAAAAATACTACAAGTTCTATAGTAAATGTAACCACAGCTGACTTTGATATTCTAGATGAATCAGGAAATAAATATCCTGAAAAATTCAGAGAAAAAATTCTTCCTAAAAATCCAATTACAAAAGATTATATCCTATTGACAAAACTAAAACCAAATCTATATGATATTAATAATGGTGAAGAAGTAGATATTGAATGTACTCCATCTATTAATATTGCTAAAACACATTCAAGATGGTCGCCAGTAAGTCAAGCATGTTTCTATAATAATATTGATAATGAATTAGCTGAAAAAGTTTATCAAGAAAAACTAGAAAACTTTAAAAAAGATACTAAAAAAACATCTGCAGAAATTACTTCTTTCAGAACTCAATTTGAATCTCTAGATATGCAAAGATATTTCAAACGTAATAAATATGATGAACCTTGTGATTTTACATTTCTAATTGAAAGTGAATGTAGATTAAATCCTCGATATATATTTTATAAAGCTCTAGTAGTATTAGTTGAAAAACTAAAATCTCTACATAAAAGTTTGGAAGTATTTCCACCAACCAATCCTGATATTGACCTTTCACAATTAGGAAGTGTTGATGGATTTTATCAACTAAAAATTAAAAATGAAGATCATACATTATTTAATACAATGCAATGTCTATTTTTCGATCAAGAAATTAGAAAAAATAAAAATACTAAATTAGTTTATATTGGATATTACCAACCACATCCACACGATAAGTTAATGTATCTTAAAATGAAATTTAATGAGTCGGTTGATATTGAATATGTCCGATCATTTATATTAACTAATCTAGAAACTTCAATTGAATTTATCAAGACTGTAATGTCTGAATGGATTGAATTTACAGAGCTTGATACATTCGAGATAGAAGAAGTTGATGAATTTGTAAATTCTTAGATAATCTTCTTTTTTTATTGTGGCGATAGTATTTTATAATTTATCTCCCTATTCATAAAAGTAATAATATGGACGATGACACACTGTTTATTCTTGAAGAATCAAATGTTCTGGATACTCAAAATGAAATAACAATTTATGAGGAAAAACTCAAAGAAGATTCCGTATTAATGCTTAATAAAGATCAAATCATCAATGAATTAACAAATTTACTTATTCACAAGAATAAAAAAGTCGAACGGAAGATAGATATTTTTATGGATATGTTTTTCCCAAAAGATACTATTTATGATTTTTCTATTAAGTCAATAAAACCTATTTTGTATTATAAAAAATTTGTAATAGTTCATGATGATAAAAATGATAAATATTCAAATATAGATCAAGAATTTCAAGATATCAAATATATTCAACCTCAAAAATTTAAATCATTTATAGATCAATTTAATAGTTTAAACAAAGATAAATCAAATCAATATTTACATGATGTCAATACATTATACTCTCTATATAAACCATTTACCAATCTAGATAAAGAATCCGATCTAGTAAAAGAAAGAACTATTATTGATTCTAATATAGATTCTTATAGACATTTTCTATTAACTGATGAGAATCCAGAAGAAAAAACATCAATAACACGTTTAATAACAAAACTTACAATTGATACTGGTAAACGACCAGAACAAGCTGATGATAAACCAGGATGTACTTCTGGATTACAATATATTACGACATCATCTGAACATACAATATATGATGGTGATAAAGTAGATGTGGTAGGTTATATACATGAAGGTGATCATAACAATATTAAAAAGTTTGATCTAAATATTTATTTAGAAAATCTTAAAAAACTTAAACAAGGAACAAAAGTAATATTAAAATTTAATGATTTTGTTTTTGATAAATCTGGTGAAATATTATTTGAAATTGAAGGATCTATTGTATCTAATGATGGAAAATATATTATAATTAAAACCTCTAAAAATATTGTATTTTTAGATTCAGATGAAACAAATACTATTAAATTATCAATATATGAACCAAATATATGTTTTGTCTATGAGAAAGATACAGAATTTCAATTTCATAAACGAGATTTAAGATCAGAATTTAGTATCATTTTCAATTTATTAAAGTGTGACAATCCTATTAAAACTACACTCTCATATATAAAACCTACAAAATTATCGGAATTATTTTTTATGTATGTGGATTTATTTCCTAGTTTACAAACAGTAGATAGTTTAAGAAAGTTTTTATTAGATCAAGAAATAAATTATGATAATCTTCCATCTGAATTATTCAGAGTATTAAATTTAATATTCAATCAAAATAAACATTTAGCTCAACCTCTTAAAACTACTGTACCTTCTTATCATATTCATAATTATCAAGAAGGTGTAAATGATTTACTATTAAATTTCAAGTCAAATTTAGTTCATTTAGAAAATTATAAACAAGAATATTTAGGTTTTAAAACATTCATAGATACGTCATTAAATAGATATGCATATTTAAGAAATAAAAATGATTATGGATATCTGTATATTTTGAGTATTATAAAACAACATATTGAGCATAAATATAAATATACTTTAAAAACACGTGAAAAATTAGAAAAACAATTAGTAGAATTAAAACAAAGTCTAGATGATGTAAGAAAAGATATTGAACTTACTACAACTAAATCAGAAACTCCGATAATTACAAAGAAATATTATTCAATATCTGATCTAGAAAAGGATAATGATATAGATACATTTTATGATAAAGACATTGACCCTACTCAATACAAAATACTACAAAATATACCAAAATATCAAGAATTAAGTACAGAAGAACTTAAAATTGCTATAATAGACCAATTGATAAAGGATCCTAAAAATGCAAAAATGCCTCAAGAAAAACTAAATTTTGAAGTAAAATGTATTATTAATGGTAAACGTCCTATTAAATTAGGCGAACATGCAGTACTTTATTTTCCTGATGGGTCAAGTTCTCTATATGTAAGAAGAACAATAGCTAATGGACAAGCATGGATTAAAGTATTTAAAGCACCATTCCAAATATGTACAGAAAATCTACCTTCATTGAATGATATGTTAACAGATGATATTAATATATTAGATCCATTTGACATTTTATGTAAAAAGGCAAAGAGTATACGTGCTAATATTATATATCAAAATATTATTCAACAAATTGGATTATTAGAATCTTTAGTATCATTTGTAGATAAATATGATGAGATAAAAGGACAGATTGAAAATGATATTAATCACTATATACAACAATTAAAATTAATTCAGACTGATTCTTTATTTTCATTAGAAAAATTGCGCAGAGAAATTCAAATAAAATTAAAACATATCGAAGAAGAATCTTATGATGATTATTTAGGTGATAGTGAATTACTAGATCTTGATAAAATATTTAATAATGTTGAATTTAGTGATACTGGTTTCGGTTATATGCAACAATTTGTTGAAAAAACAGAGGAATTCAAAACATCTATGGATAATGATGATATTTTACAAACATTTGTTGAATTATTAGATATTACTGATGATATGACATTAGAAGTAAGAGAATATATATTAAATTTAGTAAATACGAAATATCCAAAGAAGAGTGTATTAACAAATATAGCACAAGAAGAAGATAAGTTAAGAAAAAATATTAAAAAGGATTTATATGAAAAAAATCAAGATTATAGATTGAAAGTAGAAAGTTTAATTAAAGAAAAATTACGAGCATATGAATCTAATGTCCTTAAGAAATATTATTATGATTTAATCCTAGAATTAGCAGCTGTATTAAATATTATTATAATTGCTAGGTATCCTTCTATTACAATTAAAAAGATTATTCCAAAATGTGTTAAACACTTTTCTTATATAGGATATCCGGTATTAAAGAATCAAAATCAAATACAATCATTAACTAAATATATTGCATGTATTATTTCATCTATAGGTATACCAGATGATTTACGATTCAATCAATTTTCATCTATGAATATTAATGAAATTGAAGTAGCATTAAGAGAAAATATTGATAATATAATAGAATCTAATTTTCAATTAGCATCTGCTTTAGATGAAGGAGCAAAATTAGTTTCTACAATTAAACCTATAATTACAAAAGATTTAGCCGAGTATACTGTATTAAATATTATATATAAACCTAATTTTTCATTTGAAAAGACAACAATTGAAAAATTAAATAAAGAAGATGCTATAGTAATTGATTTTATTAAAAATATTAATGATTATATTAAACAATCTAAATTTTTGAAACAAAATGCATTTAATAATCCTTTTATTTCAAACTCGTGTTGTTTAGAACAATTAACACATACATCAAACTTTTATGATATGTTCAAAGATAATGCACAGATTAAAACAATTCAAAATAAATTACAAGCATTATCTACAAATATTCCTATAACAATTTCATATATTCCTCCATCAAAATCATTTACTATTCAGAATATGTTTCAAGAAAAACCTATAACTATTGAAAAATCAGATACTTTGGATATTGAAGAAGAACCTATTGTATTTAGTAATGATGCAGTTGATAAATTAACATTATTTTTAAATGATAATGATGTATTTTTAAAAGACGAAGTATTTTCTGTAATTGATGAAAAATTAGACGACGATGACTGGTGGGATGATGTATTCTTTCCATTAATTGATGAACAATTTGAATTAGTTAAAGAATTAATACGTAAATATTATGACAAGGTGGACGTTAGTAAAGTAGGTAATCTAAAATCAATAATAGTTGGTATGAATACAACTTTTGGCGAAAGTAAAAAGGGTATTTCTCCTGAAAAATATACACGAAGTTTGAATAATTTGAAATCATCTTTTAATTCTTTTATAAAATTCCAATTGGCATCTACATTATCTAAGTTTATACACAAAAAAATAAGCATTGATCAAACAAAGGAAGTATCTGCTACTGAATTAACTGAAAGTCAGATAGTTGAATCATTAATAAATAATACTAGTTATGATACTATACTTTCAAAAATAAATAAACTTTTACAAAATACTTTAAAAAATACTCAAAACTTATTTTTCGATACACATGATGATGATAGTTTAATTATTAAAAATATAGCAATAATGACTTATGTTTTTACTAAAACATTATATGGTATTTTATATGTAACATTATGTGATGATTTAGAGTTTGATAATACATTATTCAATACGACGAGTAGTGCTTTGAAAATTAATAATAAAAATCATATGATGATATCATCTATGATTGTATTCTTTATGATAAATAAATTGTCAAACTATCTAGTATTGAATGATAATGATAATGACAAGATCAAAATGAAAGTAGAAGAATTAAGAGAAAAGAAGAAACAAGCTATGATTGCTGTATATAGTGCAGATGATGAAGCAAGAAAATTACAAATTATGTTAAAGAAAATGGGTCTAACCGATATAGTCGACCCAGATTCAACAAATAAAGAAGAAGTATTTAAAGAAAAACCGGTAATAGATGTCGATATTATGAAAAATGACAATAAAATGCAGGAAGAATCTAACTTTTATATTGGTGATTTCAAAGGAGAAAATGCGGATGATAATGAAGTTGAAGAAGAATATTTTGCAAATACAGAATAATCCATTACTTTATGAATTACAACCAAGATTTTGTGTATCAACAGTAATACCTCTAAATTTCTTTATATCAGCGAGATATTTACATACATATGCAGTTTGATATTTTTCATCTGGTATAGTAACTTTGTCTTTTTTAAATTCTTGATAAGAATCTTCAATTAGATTACTAGGATAAATAGTGTTTTTTATCCTATCTTCGAATATAAAACCATTAAGTTTATAATCGATTAAATGTATACTTCCATCTTTAATATTATGTAATGTAGTAATTGTTATTGATGCTCCATAAACTTTTGTATCTCTATATATGATATGTTCAGATGTTACAACAATACAATTTCCTTTTGACCATATAGCTTGATATATATTTGTAATTTTTGAAAATATATTTGAAAAAATATATTTTTCATCCGAAGATACTTGAAATAATTTTTTATTTAAAAGTTCAACTAAAAATTTATTAACTCTATCGTATAATTCACTCTTAACTTTTTCTTCAACATCATTTGATATAAATTTCTCATCTATTTTTTCTTTTTCACTTTCTAATGCATCAATAAAGAATTTATCATGCATTTCTGCTGCATAATGTTTTGGGAATGCAAATTGTGCAGATGTTTCATAAAAATCAGTAGGTATTGAAATATCATTAAAATATTTATCATAATAATCTGTTATAAAAGTTTCAGTATTATACTTAAAATTAACTATTACAATTAATATTAAAAGACATACAATTACAATTAATAATTTTACCATTTTATTATAAAATTTGATTATATTTTATAATAGTATTGCAACAATAATAGTATATGAATAAGTGATTATGGATATAATCGAAAAAGACATACAGTTTATAATTACTATGGCACATAAATATCATACTAATATATCTTCTTGGTATTGGAGAGAAATATCAGAAACAAAAGAACAATGGTTGCAAAAAAGATATAAATTATCTATGAAAAAAGGATATTATACTGGTATTATACATGTCAATAATATTGATATAAAATATCATATACCAATTCCTATAAATGGTATTACACCTATTAAGATAATTAAACAAGATGAAACTATTTATTCAGATTACAATAATTTATATAAAGATGTTGAAACTCTTGTCATTGAACAGAAAACATTTATAAATAAAGAATAAAAATTAATGAATCAATTTATTAATTGGTTCAAAGAAAAAATGTCAATTCCATCAACTAAAACGAAACATGATATTGTAATTTCATCAAAAGTCCCAATTATTGAAGTCCCAAGTATTGAAGATAGAATCGATATGATGAATGAAGTTCGTGAACTTCGTCTTAAATCAAACAAAACTACAGAAGAATTGAAACGACAAAGAGAAATAACAGCATTGCTAAATTTTCTAGCAGTTCCAGTCTAAATAACAAAATTTATTTATTAAACCATTTTATATTTCCCAACTGTTTCATTCGTTCATAACTATCCAATGGAAATGCATAATCTGGTGATACTAAATCAGGATATAAATTTTTATTTTTTTGTTCCTCGCAACAAAAAGGATTCATTGGATCTTTACAATTATAACACATTGGTTTACTTTTAGGATCAATATATCTATAAGATACGCGTTTTGTACCGATAGGCATTTGACAATAACCATCTAAGCATCCTCCAAAATAATTTTTATAATTTTTATTAGCTTGATAAAATGGACAATCTGTATTTTTTTCACATCGTCTATCCCAATACATTTTAGTATCTTTAGGTTTTCCAATTGAATCATAATCACTTTCACATAAACCTCTAGATTTTATTTGTTGTTGACCATAGCATTCATATCTAGAATCATCAGATGGATTATCTATCTTTGGTTCATATGTTTTTAGTGATTTTCTATCATGTGTTATTTTGGCATATAACTTTAATGGAGGAATATAGAGTAAATCATCTTCCCGAATAAAAGAGATATCTACACCATCAATTTCTGAAATACCATCTAATGATATGAAACCATCTTTATCTATAGTATATATATCAAGCATTAAATTTTTTTTAAAAATTAATTTACCATTTTCTTCACTATGAACAATATATTTACCATTTTCTTCTTGTCTATCTTGAGCATTCAAATTAACATGACTATATAATGTTATAGGTATACCTTTAATTTTTTTTAATTTGGTTATAAATATTTTTTTACTACTATCATAATATCCATCTATATTCTCTTCAACATCTATATCTATTGTATAATTTGAAGATATATAATCATCTGTTCCAGTATCTTGAAATTGTTCTAAAATAGGTAAACTATCCCTTGTTTTAATATGTTCATTCATTGAATCTATATATAACATTGATTGTTTAAAAAATGTAGCATACATTGTATAATAATTAACCAAATCATAATTATTAATTTTAACAACTAATTGTGTTAGTTCGTATCCAAGATCTTGATCATTTTCTATTTTGTATGAACCACATAATAGTGTATCAAATGAAATACATGTTTTAACAGGATAAGTGCTAACAAATCTATCTTTAAAATAAATAGTCATATCTATATTTTTAATTTTGCTATAAGGTAATAACATTTTCAGTTTATCAATATCAAACTTTTCATATGTAATAAAATCTGCTTTGAATGTTTTACTAAATTTTGTAGGTATAATTTCTGTATTATCCAAGGGTGTAAATAATAATAGAGTGTGTATATTATTTTCATCAAAAAAACTCTTATCAATTTCTTCTTTTGGTAAATTTACTTTCTTTAACAACTTTAATACAATCTCTTTATCAATACCCATAGATATTGCTAGAAATTGCATTATTAATTTATCGATTTCATTAATATAGCCAATATTAAGATTAGATTCGATAGTATCTAAAAGTGTTTCTTCCTTCTTTTGATCTTTAGGTTTTATAAAAAATAAAACTTTTTCATCATTATTAAAAATAGATAATATTTTGAGATCGGGGTGTGTAAATATATAAGTAAACATATCTGTATATAAAAGTAAATTGGATGAATCTGAAGGACGATTACGAACAAATTTTACATTTTTAATATTGTCTAGTAGTTTAATAATATTTGTACTAAAGTCGGTTTGATTTAATAAAATTAATATATTCTTGGTATTTATCTCTGTATTATATACTATCATTGGTGAATTACTAAATAATTCAAAAATGTCTGGACGTATCAAATATATGTATAGTACTATAATATTGATAAATATTACTAGATTAAATAGTAAATGTAAATACCTCTTCATTTGTTTATTATGACATAATTCTTTTTATGTTGATATAATAAATGCAATACATCAATACACGTATTATATACTCTATTTTATTTTACATATTACTTATTGTATTAATTATAATTTCTCGACCGTCTATAATGTTTGAGGAAGATGGGTCTATAAAGGATTTTGGTATTGGTGATGATAAAACAATGTTTTCTCTAGGAGTGTTTACTGTTGTATTAGCTATTTTGAGTTTTTATATTTTCTGTATGATTGATTTAATATTTGGCAAGTAATACCTAAAAATATAAAATATAATATTAAAGATGTCATTGGATGCACATTCCAAAATTCAATTATTGAATGATGAAAAAATAGAATTATATAAAAAACTACTATCTTCAGATGATAAATTCATTTTTAAAAAGAATGGTCTTGTAATAAACGGTAAGAATATAGTTCCTCCACGTATAATATATGTCAATGATAGACTAAAACAATTGAAATCAGATAAATGTAAATTATTAATTCAATATCACGATTTATATAATACAATAGTCATGATTCCTATTGACAAAGTTAGTAAAACTATGCAAGATAAATATGGAAAATTAGTTGATAATATCAATAGTATTGAACAAGAAATAGAAGAACTTCAATCTTATAATGGATTATTACACGATATGACTAAACTAGAATCTGATAAATTAAATGAAAAATACATGAATTTATTGAGAGAACAAAATATGTTAACAAATGAATTTGGAGATATAAATAGATATTTGACATTACATGAAAATGTAAAAATATTACAAGAAAGAATAAATGAACAGGATAAAAAACCATCTATAAATTTTTATATAGATGAATTACCAAAATTATCAAATGTTGTTCTAAAAAGTCTTGAAAGTTTACCGGAAAATAAACCTGCCATAGAAATTGAAAATAAACCTGAAATGGAACCAGTAATTGAATCTAAAAAAAGTAAAAAAGAATCTAAAAAGGAAACAAAACCAAAGAAAGAGATTAAGAAGAAAGAAGTATCACCGAAACAATTAGAAATAATTAAAGACAATGTAAAAAAACTATTAGGTAGTAAATTCTTAAAACCACAATCAAAAGAAGAATGTGTCTCTCAAAAGAGATCACAAGCCTATTATATGTCTTTGAAATCAATATTAGAAGAAATAGAAAAACACCCAGAATTAAAAGCAATTCTACCTAAAAATTATAAGACATTACCAAAAGAAAAATTATGCGAATATCTCTATGCATCTTGAAAAAAATTGAATAATATAAGGAATTAATTAAAACAACATGCTATAAATCAACTACTCTCAATTTTGACAAGCCAATTTTGAAAGATTTATAAAATACAATTTTGACTAATTTGAAGTGAATTAGTATAATTAGTATTTTGAATAGACATTCAAGTATAATGGAGTCAATGACTACAATTATGGAGTCTGGATATGATTATTCTTGGGACGATGATGAGCGTAGTCTGAAGATGGTTAATTTTAATTACAATATTGTACATGTTGAGCCAAAGTTTATTCCAATTACACAAATACTAAAGGAGATGTACGAGGAAGATCGCGAACTACTTTATTGTGATAGCGATAGGTCATATAGGACATATGAAAGTTATGATTCATTCGAAGATTATACTGATAGTGAATATGATGAGACTGATGAGAATGATTATAATTCTGATGTACCTTCCGATTCAGATGAAGACAAGTCTCAAAATGAGAATATCGCAAACTTTATGTATAATAAGTTTGCATATCTCTAATCCAAATAAAGGTTAATATCAAGAACTATTAATAAAAAATTAAAAACTCTTAAAAATATTTTATTATTTTTTATTATTTAAAATATTTGATTTAAAAATATTTTTGATATACAAAAATTTTCCAAAGTTTAATATATTTTTACATAGTAAAAAATGTTTTTTGATAAAATAAGACCTCTTTATTTTCTTCTTGCATTTGGTATTGGTTTATTAATATGTTATATGACCAATCCTAAACCTAATATGATTGTCAAATTTCCGTCACCTTATAATGCTGGACAAGTAATATACAAAGATAATAATGATACATGTTATAAATATAATGCATCAAAAGTAGAATGTCCTGCTGATAAAGCTTTAATTAAAGAACAACCAGTTCAAGAAGATTTTACATCGACTAGAAACAAAAAATAAATATATTGCTTTATAACAAAAATGTTACTTGATATGATGAATACAGAGTCTGGCCAAATTTTTATTTCTATACTTTTAGGTTTGGGTTTAGCTACAATTTTTAGAAAAGTATGCAAAGATAATTCATGTATGATTATAAAAGGTCCACCATTAAAAGAAACTAATAAATATTATTACAAGATAGATGATGAATGTTTTAAATATACTCCTCAAGCAACTGAATGTAAAAAATAATCGTGTGTTTCGAACTCGTTTGTTTTTATATTTTTTAAGGTTATATAGATGAATAAATCAACTCCTATTTCTCAACTTCCGAATGTAAATCCAAATCAAGTATTTGTAAATGATCAGCAACGACAATTTATTACTCAAGCACAACAAGCTATTTCAAATACTACAATGCCACAAAATACACAAGCTTCATCAGATATTGTAAATGATGATGATATGGTTGTACAAGATATTCTTAACCAAATAAATGCTTCATCGGGTGAACAAAACGCAGAAAGAGTCCAAACAGAAAATGTTAATCAAATATATATGCAACAACCACAACAACCTCCGCCTCAACAACATTTTATGCCACCTCAAATGCAATTTGCAGCAAATCAAAATATTCCACCTCAAATATTATATCAAATGGCAAATGGTAATTTTCAAATGCCACCGGAATCTGGTGGTATGATGCCACAAACACATATGCCATCAGGTCCATTAGATTACAAGACATTTATGCATTATTTTGCAGATGATTTGAAATTAGCTTCAGTTATATTTATAGCTACAATTGTAGTTCATTTTATTCCATTAGAAAAGTTCGTGGGTAGATATATTGCATTAGATAAAATTCCTTACCATGAAGTACTATTTAGAGCAATTATGATTTCAATTGTTGTCATAATTATAAAGAAACTTGCAAAAATTTGAATAAAGAAAATGATATAAAGAAATTATATGAAAGCTATACAACAGCCCAATACACAATTTGAAAAATGTTTTTGTCTCTCTATAACGTTGAAGAACAGACGCGGGAACGCAAGGATCGTCAAGAATTCTTTTTAAAAAGGGCTGCAAAACTCGCATCCTTTTCAAATGTAGTACATCATCGTCATGGTTGTGTGATTGTATTAAATGATGAAATTATCGGAGAAGGTTATAATTATCATACTGAACATATGGAACATCAATTTACAATTCATGCGGAAGTTGCAGCTTTAATGCAATTTCCCGGAAAAAAAAAGAAGATCCTTAGTGAATGTGAATTATATGTAGTTAGAATTGGTACAGACGGTATGGGTTGTCCCCTAAAGTATTCCAAACCATGTGTAAACTGTACTAGAGCAATTCTAAAAGCAGGCCTAAAAAGAGTTTATTTTTCAACAAATGCAGAGTTTGATAATATGGTTAAAAATCTTAAAAAATGACAATTGTATTATCTAAATTACTTTGATAGAGGAAAAGACGAAAAATCATTAGATGAACTATTTGATAATGGTTGAAGTTCTACAAGATTTGATGGCCTTGATATAGGTCTTGGTTGTAAAGGTTGTTGATTGTCACTTTGAACTATTGGTCTTACAATAGGTTGCGGTTGTACTTGTTGGGGAGTAGAAAAACCATCTTTTCTTAGTTTATCTGCAAGTTGAGTAATAGATTCTTTAATAGCAGCTTCATCTATTTTACTATATTGATTATTAATAGCTCCCATAAGTGCAGGCATTAGATTTTCAACGATATTTTGTTTATATATTTCTTTAATATGTGGATCAAGATCATTAAATTCATCTAAATCTAATATATTTTTAGTTTGTTCTTCTAATTTACTTTGAATATATGCTTTAATAGCACTTTCGAGATATTCGATATAATCAGAAATTTGCTTATTCATATTAATCAGAATTTGCTCTTCTTGTTTAATTTTTTTATAATTTTTAGCAGTTATTACAAAATTTATAGTAACAACAATTATTATTGTTATAATTGCAATTGTATTAATAACTGACAAATCCATATTGTATATACTATATATTTTATAGAGATTTTTAGTCTTCTGATTCTTCTGGTTTTTCAAGTACATAAGCATCATCATATATTTCTTCTTCTTCTGTAATAGGTTCAGTATAAAGTATTGGTTTAATACCTAATGTAGTCATTTCATGAACCAGTTGTTTAAATGCATAAGGTGTTTCCACATGAGAAATATCATGAGAGTCTTTCATATTTCTATGTAATATTGTATTTGTATCATTATCGAGATCATATGAATATTTATCTGATCTTTCCATAAGTGATTCTTTTAAGAAACTCATCATACCATGAGACATTATACTATCCCTCTCCATCTCTCCAATTCTTAAACCACCATTATTACCACGTCCTTTTGTAGGTTGTCTAGTAACAACATTTACAGGTGCATCCTTTAATATTTGTTCTTTACCATTATTATAAATTGTTCGCAAGTTAACTTGTCTATAATTAATCTTATCAGCTACCATGTGTTTCAATCTTTCATAAAAGATTGGTCCTATAAATATATCACATCCAATTTGATCTCCTGTAAATCCATTATACATAATTTCATTTCCATGTCTTTCTAAATTGAATTCCTTTTCCAACATAGTATATAATTCTGAATAATCATTATTATTAAATGGAGTGCCATCAATAGTCGATCCTTTACATGTTGCAACTTTACCCAATAAGGTTTCTAGTAAATGAGCCATAGTCATACGAGAAGGTATTGCATGCGGGTTGATAATCATATCTGGAACAATTCCATCCTTGGTGAAAGGCATATTCTCTCTTGGGATTATCATTCCTATCACGCCTTTCTGTGCCATCCTTGAATTCCCCGACCACACAACGAAGCCCTTACGTCTCACATAAATAATTCCGTCTCCTTCAGGTACTGTGCAACATCTAACCTTACCCTTATATTCAACCCAACTATCATTGGGTTGCCCATCATATTTCTGTTTACCATTGTACATATACTTGTTAATTTTAGGTTCATTCTGTTTGTCATTCACACCCAATACCCAATAGTCTGCGTTAGTAGTAATAATTGAACCATCATTTTTTTCTGTTGTATATCCAGCTTCAGCTTTTAATAATTTATTTGCAGAGAATCCTGCATGTAAACATAAACGTTGAAATTGATCTGCTAAAACTGTAGATGTAGTAGTATAATATCGTCTATTCTTAACTGTTCCAAAATCTCCATCGCCGAGTAACATCCCATTAATCAATATCTTGCATTGTTCACGATCTAAATACCATACCCATTCTGGTAAATATTTATTATTTCCACCAACACTAAATGGGAACATGTATTTTACAAGTGTTTTATTTACAATAATCCATGTATTTGTTGCATCAGGACCATCTCTTTTTGTTTTATGTTTATTAATTTGAAAATTCAATTCTTCACATACTTTTTCCAATGCTGCTTTAACTCTTGGTTTATTTGCAGCAAATGATACATAATCATCTCCTTTGGTCCATCCTTCGGCAATCCATATACCAAAGAAAGTCAACCATGGTTCTATATCTAGAATTAAATCTTCATTTATACGTTCATATTCATTTGACTGACCTTTATACAAGGATTCTGTATAACCATCTATCATAAACCCAACAACTTTACAATTATCAATTAATAATTCAGGTGGAGCATCTTGCAATTCAGGAGTCCAATTATTTACATTCTTCTTATAATGTACTTGTTTTCTATATATATCTTTAGCTTCTTTAATTGTATAGTTTAATTTATCTTTTCTATTAAGATTTCTAACATACATCCTATGATTATCAGTAACTCTTAATTTAACTTGTTTACTATCAACATCATATAATTTACCATCAAAATCATAACATTGAATTTCTGTAGGATGTTGATAGACGAGTGCATCATTCACCATGGTTGCCACTTTATCTTCTAATGTTAGATCTTTGAAAAATTTCCAACCATTATCTGTAAGAACTTCTGTTTCTTCATCATAACAACAACATTTGTCACCAAACTCTGGTATACGAACTTTCCTAAAACGAATCTTTGTTGTTTTTTGTCCTTCATCATCAACATATAAATAAACTTTATCTACAATACCTGATAAAGTTTTATCTGCAATCATACTTCTATCGTAATATACTTCTTTTTTAACTTTATTGCCAAAAATATTATTTTGAATAGTAGTATCCTCCACTATTTCTGTTTTAATCTTTGTTTTGCCGATAACAGCATCTCCTTCTGAAATATATGTATTTAAATTTGGAAATCCATTAACATCTAATTTTTTATAATTTGCCCATTTAAGTTCATTTAAAGTTTTATTTTGATCTATAATTGTTTTTGGATTATTAAATTTAATAACTTCATTGTCTTTTTTATTTTCTTCTTCACGATCCACGACATCTTTATAATATGTTAAATTAAACATACCTCTTTCTATTGAATCTCTATTAATAATAATACTATCTTCCATATTGTAACCTGTATATGATGCTAGTGCTACTATTAAATTTTCACCATTAGGTAATCTATTTAAATTGAGATATTCGCAATATCGAGTATTAAGTAAACATCTTTGTGGATAATGTAATACATATGACATAGTATCTATTCTATTTCTAAAATTAGTTGCATAACATCCGATAGCTTGTTTTCCTTGAGCACCTGAAAAAATATTACGTGGAGCTTGATTATAATTTGCTAAAGGAATATTATGTGTAACGACACTAAATATAGTAGAAGCGTGAAGTTCACAATGTGTATATCTTGAATTTGTTGCTAAATAAGATTTATCCATAGCTACATAACTACAATTAGCTTCTTCAACATCTATATATTCTATAGGTGCTTGATTTTTTTCAAGAATACTAATTAATGCATCATTTTTAATATTTCCAAAAACAGTTTTTGGGGATATATAATTATAATCTAGTATATTTACATTTTTAATTGATTTACCGGTAATTAAATCATTCCAATTGAGTTTTTTAGTTCTAAGTTCTTGCACATATTGTTCAATTAATAATTTACCATTATCGACAACATATAAAGGTCTACAACATCTACCAGCTTCTGTTAATATATTAATTTCATTTTGAATAATATTCCACGAAACAGATGTAAAGATGTTTATAAAAGCATTCTTCTTGAGTAATTTTAATAATTTAAAAATAAATATAGGATCGTCGTGAGTACCTACCCAATTACTATTCAATAGTATTTTAGTAGATGTTTTAACTGTTCTGATATCTACATTTGCTAATAATACCATGCCAAATTCTTTAAGACATTGCATGATACTTTGAGCACTACTATCGAATGTTACTTTACATAAAATTGCCATATTTTTAAGTAAACCGATACTTGCTCCGTCAGGTGATTCACAAGGACACATAATACCCCATTGTGATGGATGTAATCTATGAGGTGCTACAATTTTAGATGTAGGATCCATAGGAGTATTTACTCTTCTTAAATGGGAAATAAATCCTAAATAAGAAATTCTACTGAGATCTTGAACAATACCTTGTTTAATATCATCAGCATCTTGTTGTTCTTCTACCATATTAACTCCCCAACTACCTTTTAATGATTTTCTCATTCCATCTTCTACAATTTGTGATTGGAAAATTAAATTCAAATTACTTTTATTAATCATATTATTAATATTTTTCAAAGTTCTCCATGGTCCATATAAATATTGTCTATCTATATTATTTCTGACAGTTTGTCTGAATTGATTATAATAATCTCTGAATAAGTTTGCCATTAAAAATCCTGATATATCTACACGTTTAAATAGATAACTATCACGATCTGATTCTTTGTTTATTCCTAGAACAACTTTAATTAATTTATTTATAATATGTCCAAGGAACATGGCTTTATTTCTAAATTCATTCCCTACATTTGGAAATAAATCATTAATTAAAATATGTTTAACTTTATCAATATTTTTATATTCAACAAAGTTTGCTAAATATTGCATAGCTTCTTCTTGAGTCATTACAAATGACCCATGCAAAACACTATATCTTATAAAATCTAATAAAGATTTATTATTTTGATCTTCAACATCATAAAGTATCATCTCAATAATTTCTTTATCACTTTCAATTCCTAATGCTCTAAATAAAACAAATAACGGAACCTTTAATCCAATTATATTTGGTGATGATAAAACTATTGCATATGGAGGTATTTTAGTAGGTGTTAATTTGTCTTCTTCTTGTTCTTTTTTTGATTCTTCTTCATCTTCATTATCATCTTCGGTATCTTTTTTCATTAACCTATCTGCATATACGTAAATATTTATTGTTTTAGGAAAAAGGGGATTTTCTTCAGAAGTACATCTGATAAGACCTTCGTGACTGAATTTAGGATCTTTACTTTTATTAATAAATATACGATTTGTAGTGATTCTTTCTTGAGCGACTATAACTTTTTCTTTGCCATCCATGATAAAATATCCACCTTGATCATATATACATTCTCCCATTTCATGAAGAACTTTAGGTGTCTGATTATTTAAAACACATAAACAACTATGTAACATAATTGGTATTGCTCCAATTTTAATATTTTTGAAAACTTCTTCATGTGTGGATTCTTTATTTTCTTTTTCATCACGAGTAATATATTTAACAGTTATATTCGCAAATATTTCGGCCTTATAAGTCATATCTTTTAATCTAGCTTCATTTGGATACATTAATCTTTGTTCGCCTTTTTCATTAACAATAGTAGGTTTATTAATGAATAATTCATTACCATCTGCACCTCCAATATATACATTAATTTCATGAGTTATTGCTCCATTATCTTGATTTTTAATAATAATAAAAGGATTTAGAACACGAATTGTATTTGGTAGTTTATTTAATACGAAATCATTATAAGAATCTAGATGATGTTTGGTTAAAAAATAACTAGTTTTAAAATATTCATCAAGAACATACCAAGTATCTTTGTAAAAATCCATTTATAGTAATAATACATTTATTTTCATAAACTTATTGCGAAGTTTTTTTGTTTTTTTTCATCTTTAGTTTTTTGGCTGCTTTCTTGACTGCCTTTTTCATAGATCCTCCTGTAATACTGCTGCTTGGTGGTGGTATAGAAATTCTATCTCCTGAATATTTGAATCCCATACCTTCATCTAATGGTGATCCCCAATTTGCAGTTTTTTGTAATAATGGAAAAGTATTTAATGGCTGTGTTGAGGTTATTTTAAGTACTGTTGGATCCATTGCACGATCCATTTCTGGTCCATTTACACTACCAGAAGTTTTAATACTACTATAATCTAAACCAACTTGAGCACCTCCTCGTTTATTACGGATAGAATACATACCTTGTTCATCACGTGCCATTAATTCAGACATGGGTTTTAAATTACCTCCTGTTAATTTTTTACTGGACTTTTTTTTTTGCTGGACTTTTTTTTTTGACTTTTTATGTTTTCCACCAACAGCTGGAGGTGGGGTTACTGTTGAATTTTGAGCTGCTGCGTTTTGCATAGAAGCATTAACAGCTACATTTTTTTGTGCGGCATTTTGTACAGCTACATTATGTTCAACAGCATCTTTAATACTTGCATTTACTGTTGCAGAATTTGTAAATTTAGCTTTTGGTGGTAAAGCAACTTTTGCATTTTCTGCTTTTACAAGTTTTGTTGAATTTAGTCCAACATTTCTTGGTAAAACAGAGTTATATGCAGCTGCTGGTTGAGAAGAGAATACACTATCTGTGTATGTAGATTTTAATCCAAGGGCACTAGAAGCACTGTTTGTGACTGTGCTTGACATACTTTTAACAGAATTACCAATTGATTTAGCAGTATTTGTTACCGGTTTAAATAGATCTCCTAGACTACCACCTGATTTAGGTTTACGTGATTTTAGTTTTTGTCCACAAGACATACAACGCTTGCATTTCTTTCCTCCACATTGTTTATCACCGAATTGATTGGTAAATGTCTTATTCATTTGTGCATAAGTATCTTGACTGACTAGACTAGTTACAGCATCAGAAGCGACAGAGCCACCTTTTTGTTTCAACTTTAACATATTTATGATTTAAATAAAGATAATATTTTAGTCAACATTAGATGAAAAAATGAACTTATAAGAAGAAATATTGCATAGCAATAATAAATAATGCGATATTCTCAACACAGCTTCCAACAATATTATTTAAATCAAAATTATCTATTTTGGATTTATCAATATTATTGCAGAAAAATCTAAAGAAAGATTGTCTTTCTTTATCAGAAACCACGTCTAATGTATAGAAATATGGATACATATCAATTTCATTAGAAATTTCAATTATCTTGTCATAAACAGATTCCCATCTAGTCTTATTTTCATCTACATGTTTATCATAATCAACATGTTTAATTTGATTATTTTCATATAAATATGCGAGATATATTTTGCCATCCAAAATACAGCTATTCAAATTGTTTTTCATAATTATTATTTGGACATAGGATTATTTAATAGATCCATAAACGCAAAAGAAGTTAATTTACATAATTAATATAAATGATAATATTTGTTTTTCATTGTATCATTTTCAAAAGGAGGATTATAATCCATATAATTATTTTTATATTTATGAAATAATGATTTCATATATTTATATGTAATAGCTTGAACTAATATTATTCTTTCATCTATAAATTGTTCAAAATTTTCATGTACTAAATACGAAGATCTAGTTCTCGGAATATTAAATATTATACTTTTCATACTATTTAATATCTCATTTCGTAAATCTTTTAGAATAGGAAAATAATGTTCAAACTTATATTTACCCGTCATTATTTTGTAATGCAATGCTAAAAAATATTCTATATACCCAATAATTTTTTCATATAACCCATAATCATACTTTTCAACAAATTTGAGTTCGAATATTATTTTACGCAAGTCTTCAGATCGTTTCAAATATTTTAAATTCGGTGGTAATTTATGTATAGATACAAACTTATCTGTAGGTATCTCCCGTTTATCAAGCATTTTTTCCCTTTTATCTAAAAAATCATCTATCCCAGCACTCTTTTTTTCTTCTTTATCCCTTTGCTGTTTATAAATTGTATAAACAATCAATAAAATTATTATTATAAAGAATACCCCACGAAAATCCCTTTTAATAATTATAAAGTAATAAATTAAAAAAGCTATAAGAAATACTATAAATATATTTTCTTTTATTGCTTTGTTAATATCCATTAACTTTAATACACAATTTTTACACTCTACTTAATCTTTTTCATTTACCTAAATCAATTCGTTATCGGTAATGATAACGGTATAGACGTTGGTATAGGTAGTTTTGAACTAGATTTACTAATCTCTATATAATACAGAAATATACTTATCATTATAAATAACACTCCTATATAAATTAACCTGTCATCTTTCGTAAACACTTCTAATAAATTAAGCTTGTTCACATCTGTATTAACCAATTCTTTAAATATATCACCCCATACATTAAAAAACCTATATACAACATACGAAATATTCATATTCACAAATTGTTTTTCTTTAATGTCAATATCTTTGTAATAATTAACAACATTATTAATCGTATCCAATACATTCGTTTCTTTTTTCATAACTTCCTGATATGTATTTTCATGATTATCAGATTTTTCAAGTATATCAACCAATGATTTATATTCACTATACTCAATCATAGTTCAACTTTATATTTAGAGAGGAACAAATTTATCTTTTTTTGTTACTCGCGGAAAACAATCTTATCCGCTCAATATTATTCAACAAAAACATGTCAAATAAGCCACCCATTGACCGGACCCAATAGAGCTCAAATTTTTGATATGCGGGGTATTTCACCCGATTCTTTTATCAAAAAGAGCATCTTTTATATTTTTTATAAATAATCTTGATAATTCGGAGATTTTCTCTCTAGTATTTTATCAAGAATAGGTTTCTTTACTCTAAAAATTATACAAGAAATTTACAAATGATTTTGTAAATGCGATTTTTATTCATATGCATAATCTTGTATATTCGGAGTTAACAAAGCATTGAAACATAAACTTGTTTTATATAACCTTGATAATTCGGAGATATATTTAAAATGATACAACTCAATAATTTATTCAAGAAATTAAAGCTCATATAATCTTGAATATTCGGAGTAGATCACAATTCAAAAATATTAGCTCAAAAAGTTTACCAAGATCGGTAAAGTATATATTATATACCGATGATTGCAGTTTTACCCACACCCCGGAGAACATGGGACTTATGCTGATTATCATCAATATACCGATATATACAAATAAGTGAGACCACTCAAATGTTTACCCAAGATTTTTATACATTATTATTATCTTGAATATTCGGAGTGGTCTCAATTTATAATAAGAATTTAATCTTTAAATAGTTTTCATTTAATTAAAATTTATTTAAATAATTTTAATAAAAAAACATATTTTCAATAAATTATTACAAATCATAAATTCATCTATAATTCATCATTAATAAATGAATTAATTAACTCTGGAACAGATGAATCAAAACCTGCAATATCCAACATATTTTTATCATTAGGATCTGCAATCGAAAAATTATTCGCAGTCATTGCAACGACAACTAATTTACAATTTGGAATCTTCATTTCCGATCTGTATTTTCTTAAAGCGTCTATTGGTTTAATTTTATTACTATTAGTTTCATTATCTGTTAATACAATGAACACATCATATTTTTTATTATTTTCAATAGCCCAACTAAATGGCTTTGAAATATCTGTAGATTCAAATGGTAAATTTCTAATTTTTCGTAAATTATCAGCTAGACTATTTTTAGGATCAATATCTAATTTAACAAAATTTCTAGAAAAACCCATAATATCAATCGTACTATCAACATGTTTCATTACCATTGCTAATGCGCAACTTATTTCTGCAGCATTCATACATTCTGTTCCTAGCGCTTGTGCACAATGCATAGAACCAGAAACATCCATCGCAATACAAATTCTTGCTCCTGTCGGAGAACATTCATTAAATAATTTATAAAACTGTTTATCCAATGCAGATACTATGTTTGCTTCAGGAGTCCATGTATTAGAGCCTTTAAATCCCTTGCCATTATCGTACATTTTAAGTGAAATCAACATATTCATAGGATGAATATTTTTAATTTTTCCTATTTTGTCACAAACTAAATTTAACATAGATTGTTCTTTAAATAGACCACATAATGTCATTTTATTAAGATTTCTAAGTAAAGCAATATCAGGCATTGTAGGTAATAGTGCAGTCCATACTTCCATATTATTCAATAATTCTGTAGGGATATGTTCCCTAGCAAAATTCCATTTTTCAATCAAATCGATTGCCATATCAATATCTGTATATTTTTTAAGTCTTTCATAATCCATTATAAAATTATAAATTTTATCAGCTTTATTATCAGTAATAACATCAGTATTATTGATAATACTTTCAATAAATATACTATTCAATTCATCTACTCCCTTGGCAATATATCTATATATAATTTTTTCTTCTAATTTTTCTGGATAAATATGTGCTAATCTCAAGATATCTCTATGTGTATATCCTTCGCGATCTTTATATTTCGTAACTTGATATATTAGTGTATATAAATCTCGTTCTTTATACCACGAGGTAATAGCACGTTTATGTAAATTATTCCACCCATTACTCTTGGCATATTTATTATAAAAGTATTTACAATATTTACAAAACATAAATAATGTTGTAGGGATTGTACATACCTTTTCAACTAGTTTATATGCATCTTCTCTAAATTTAAGACGGTCTTTTTTAGATGATTCATATGTACAGCATCTTGCCAGTAAATAAATTAATGGTTCTTGTTTTTTACATTTTCTATTAGTTGCATAATCTTCTATTAATGATAAAAGTTTTTCTCTATCTTTAGAATCTAAAATTCTTTCAATACTTTCTATATTCATTTTTGTCAAATCAACAGCTTTAATATAATATGTTCCATTATCACTCCCTAGTGATAAAAATCTCTTGACTTGACTTAAATCGGAGATTTGAAATACTTCTTTACCACAACTATTTAGTATTTCCATTCTCAAATGACTTAATTATTAATTGTAGTTTTTCTTTAAATATCTATATGTTAAAATATATTTTTATTAAAATTAATTTATAAATAAGCATATCTTCTAAGTAAACATCCATTTGCATCATTACTCCACATATAAACCATGGTATTATCATCTGCATAATAGAATGGATTACAACATCCAAATTGATATCTATTAGCTTGGTCTTTACTAATAGTATAAGATGATGGCATACTCATTAATTTTGATTTTGCATCAGCCAATGTTGATTGACAGCAATTATAATGTGTTATTCTATTATTTTCAATTCTAATCGCAAAGTATCCTCCAAAAGTAGTTGTAGCAGTATCGTCACCCATATACCAATATCCATTTGGTACATATGTTGGGCCACTAGATTTAATCATAGCTTTATAATTAGTAATTGAATTTGTTGTACATGCTTGAGTATTACAAGATTGTGAGTTAGTTAATGTCGGACATGCTGCACCACCATTTAGTGGTTGTTGAGTTATTGTACGTGTTTGTGTTTGTGTACCACCACCACATGATTTACTACATGCGCTCCATCCAGACCATCCACTTACTTGACAATCTACTTTACATGGAACAGTTTCAGATAATACTGGGCAAGCTAAACCTCCATTTTGAGGTTGTTGAGTTATTGTACGGGTATTTGTTTGTTGTCCATTAGTACCACAACTTCCTAAAGTCCATGCACTTACTTGACAATCTACTTTAGCAGTAGTATCTAAACTATATCCAACACTGACTTCCATTGCGTCGTATTTAAGTTGAGCATTATTATATGCTGTTCTTCTATTATAATCTTCTGCAAAACCATAAATTGTAATATTTCCATCTGTAACAGATTGTCCTGCACCACTTCTATATGCACTATTTCCATTAGTAGAATCGAATGTAACTTGGTAATATCCTGGATTTAAACGTACATTATTAAATGTAAAAGTAGTTGTATAACCACCTGCTGCATTCTGTTGTGATGTTCCACGAGTTCCTTTGGCAATAGCTCCAGAAACAGAGTTAGTATTACCAGAAGAACTATTTGCAACATCTATCAAACAACCTTCGCTACCCATAAAAGTTTGATCATGTTTAACAGTAATATTATTTACAGTAATAGTTTTTTGAGCAGTTAAAATAAAACAATGGGTGAGCCAACCACTACCACCTTGCCAAGGACCTTTCGTATCATTTGTTGCTGGACCAAATACTATTTGATTTGCAGATGATTGCGTTTGTAGTTGAGATTCAAGAGTTACTTTAACATAACCTTCACCTGTATGTGATGCACTCGAACTTATTATTGTAGATGCACTCATTGAACCACCTCCGCCACCACCAGAACCACCTAACTCTGCTGACCATCCACCACTACCCCCTCCACCATAACCACCACCACCACCACCACCAATAACACCACCGCCGCCACCACCGAATCCACCTTCACCTCCCCCCTCCCCCCCAGCACCACCCAAACCACCATTATTAAATGCATAACCACCTTTACCCCAAGTACCTCCTCCAAGTTGGACCGTATATTCTCCTCCAGAAGTAACAATGCTTCCACCACCTCCTCCTGGTTGATGAGCACTAGCACTTGTACCACCATAAATATTTGCACCTCCAACGCCATCTGACTTATAATAGGTACCTATCCTATTTGGTCTGGAATTTGTACCATTAGCAGATAATGATGCATTTACACCTGCAATTACAGATGTTCCCCATCCATTACCACCAATACCACCTCCACCACCTGCAACAACAAGTGGATTACCATTTCTTAGTACAAAAGTACCACCACCTCCACCAGCACCATACATACTACCACTTGTCCAAAGTCCCATTTGACCAACTAAAATTTTAATAACTTCACCCTTAGTTAAATTAATCTTTGTTGTAATTACAGCACCCAATCCACCTCCTGAACCACCACCTTTAGCACCTGCAACAGTAAAAGAATAAACACCAGAAATTGGGACTGTCCATTCTTGTATTCCGTGAACAGTCATGTTCAAATATGCAGAATTTTGAGTCCATGATGCATATGAATATGAAGTTCTACATTGTTGTAATGTAGGTCCAGCTCTACCAGTAGCTCCACATGGTGTAAATGTAAATGACGTAAATGTATATAAAGAACTTATACATGTTTGGGTATTTGTCAATGTTGGACAAGCAACACCTCCATTCTTAGGTTGTTGGGTAATAGTTCGTGTTTGTGTTTGTGATCCATTAATACAATTTGTCCACGCCGACCACGCACTTACTTGACAATCCACCTTACATGGTACAGTTTCAGATAATACTGGGCAAGCTAAACCACCATTCTTAGGTTGTCGAGTTATAGTACGAGTATTTGTTTGATTTCCTGTAATTGGATCACATGTACCATTAGACCATGCACTCACTTGACAATCTACCTTGCATGGAACAGTTTCAGAAAGTACGGGACATGCTAAACCTCCATTCTTGGGTTGTCTAGTTATTGTACGGGTATTTGTTTGATTTCCACTAGCAGGATCACATGTTCCATTTGTCCATGCACTCACCTGACAATCTACCTTGCATGGTACAGTTTCAGAAAGTACAGGGCATGCTAAACCTCCATTCTTGGGTTGTCTAGTTATTGTACGAGTATTTGTTTGATTTCCACTAGCAGGATCACATGTTCCATTTGTCCATGCACTCACTTGACAATCTACCTTGCATGGTACAGTTTCAGAAAGTACAGGACATGCTAAACCTCCATTTCTAGGTTGTTGAGTTATTGTACGTGTATTTATTTGAGTTCCTGTTGCAGGATCACATGTACCATTTGTCCATGTGCTTACTTGGCAATCTGCCTTACATGGAACAGTTTCAGATAATACAGGACAAGCTAGACCTCCGTTCAATGGTTGTTGAGTTATTGTACGTGTATTTGTTTGCATTCCAGTAGTTGAATTACATGTACCATAAGTCCAATTACTTACTTTACAATCAATTTTACATGGTACAACTTCTGACAAAGCTGGACATGCTACACCACCATTAAATGCTTGTTGAGTTATTGTACGTGTACGTGTTTGTTTTCCATCTGCACCACATGCACCATATACCCAATCAGTTACAATGCAATCTTGTTTACAAGGTTGTGTTGTGGTTAGTGATGGACATGCTGCACCACCATTCAATGGTTGTTGTGTAACTGTTCGTGTTGCTGTTTGTGCACCATTTGTACATTGACTCCATGCAGACCATGCACCAACTGTACAATCTACTTTACATGGTTGTGTTTCTGCTAATACTGGACATGCTTTTCCACCGGGTTGTGCTTGTGCAGTAATAGTACGTGTTCTAGTCTGTGTACCATTTGTACAAGCACTCCAACTTGACCAATTACTTACTTGACAATCTGCAGGAGCACATGCTTGAGTATTACATTGTTGAGATTCTGATAACACTGGACATGTCTTGCCACCATTTGCAGGTTGTTGCGATACTGTTCTAGTTCTTGTTTGTGATCCTGTACCACAAGGTTTGTCACAATTTGTCCATGCAGACCAAGCAGTAACAGTACAATCGATTGGACAAGCTTGGGTATTACATTGTTGAGTTTCAGCTAATACTGGGCATACTGCTCCACCATTTGCAGGTTGTTGTAATATTGTTCTTGAACGTTTTTGTGTACCACCACCACAAGATTTATCACATGTTGTCCAAGATGACCATTCACTTACTTTACAATCAACTGGACAAGCTTGGATATTACATTGTTGAGTATCTGTTAATGCAGGACATGCTGCACCACCATTTAAAGCAGGTTGAAGTACAGATCTCATTCTTGTTTGTGTGCCTCCACCACAAGGTTTACTACATACTCCAACATTTACCCAATCACTAACCTTGCAATCAACTGGTTTTATAGAAGATTGTATTTTTGCAATATCAGTTGATGTTAAACACATTCCATTTATACATAGATTGTTTGATAACGATATACTTCCCTTCATGGTTATATTTCCTGATAAAATTACATTACTTCCGGATACAGCTACATTATTACCACTAACTGTTAATGCGTCTCCTGTCATATTAGTAGTTTTACCATTAATTGTAACATTACTAGAAGCCAGTCCAATATTAGTTCCCTTGAAATTAATATTTGCATTATTTACATTATAATTATTACCAGTTGTAGTTAAATTACCATTTAATGTTAAATTATCACTATTAATAATATTTGTTTTACCCAATATTGTAATATTGCTAGCTGCTAAATTATAATTACTAGCAGCTAAACCAATACTATTACCTCTATAATTAATATTTGTATTATTAACATTATAATTAGTACCTGTTGTATTTAGATTACCATTTAATGTTAAATTATCACTATTAACAATATTTGTTTTTCCAGTCATTGTAATATTACTAGCTGAAAATCCAATATTAGTTCCCTTGTGGTTAATATTAGTATTATTAACAGTGTAATTTGTACCTGTTAAATTAATATTTACTCCACCCATATTAATATTTGCAGCCTGTTCAATATTAATATTACCATTATTTTTACCAGGACGAATATAAGTATTACCATCAGAATATGGGAAATGTGACCATAAATCTGGACCTCCGAATGAAGCACCTATTGAATTTGCAGGAGCAAAAACTGATAAAGATGCATTATCTGCCCATCCACCAATATTATGTCTGATTTTAACCCCATCTCTTACATAAACTTGGCCTTCTGGAACTTTTTTCCATTCACCTACTGATAAACCACCTCCTTGGCTTATAGCTACACCTTGATATAATGCAGTACCCATACTTTTTGGGTTTGTTGCGTTATTAACATTTATTCTAAACCAATCTATATCTCCAGTATTTCTACCAATTGAATTTGTGTTAATGTCAGGTGCTGTTAATCTATTTGTTATACTGACACTTGAATCTGAGTTTGCAACAATAGTTGGTTTATCTTTATTATAAATTGTAAATGGTTTATCTCCATTATTTCTAATACCTCGAGTTTTACCATCTGCTCCGAGGTATATAGAACCATCCGTTCTTGTCATTTCAATCCAATTTGAATCGCCAACACCTTTGCTTGTATATTTATTTGCAATTGCTTCATTCATTACAGATGTATCGCGTGTAAATGTTTTTGCTGCAGCTAAACCTCCATAATAATTTGTACCATCTTTATTTGTTAATCTCAAAAAATCATCATTAGATTGTGAATCTCCGATACCACTTAATCTCCATTTATTACCTAATTGAATCTTGTTTGTATTAAGTTGTTCAGGTATATCAACTTGGGCATTTGACTCATTTACAGTCATTAGATTTTTTTCTCCTGAAACTATGGCAAATCCTTTATTTGTTTTGGAAGGAATATTCAATTGTAATTGACTGATTCCTTTGGAATTAACTACATTACCCATCATATATTCTCCATCTGTTACGGTAAGATGACCAATATTAGCTACTTTAGTATCAACACGTTCACTCAATGCTTTTTTAGTTACATAAGTTTTTTTAACATTATCTACATCTGAAAATAAATTATTATATTCTTTTTGTTGTGTTTTAATAGCTTGATATTCAGTTTTACCTGCATCATTTGTTTGCATGGCCATTAGTTGCAATTTTTTATTATAATCCTGTTCCATCTTGATCTGTTCATATTTCAAAATAGATCCAACAATGATCAACGAAACAATAGATATAGTTGACAAGGTAATTGTCACTGGTTCCATTTTAATATGTAAATATATATTTATAATAAAATGAAAAAAAATTATAAATTATCAATAATATCTACATGACCTAGCATATGTCTACGGCAACAATATCTATCCAGTCCTAATTCATCAAGTAGATCTTTTTTAAAAGGTTCAACAAAATATTTACTCATTGGAATATCTTTTTCTTCCTCTTTTTTCTTTTTTGATACAGCACCGCCGCCGTTTTGAATTTCTAATTCTTTGCATTTTTCTTTATAATATTCCCATTTGTCTGCGAGAACTTTTCCACAAGTAAAACATCTTACAGGGATAATCATTTTTAAATATTAAGATATTTAATATTTATATATGTATCAAATTTTTATAATTCGCGCTTAAAATAGATTATTTATGTCTCTTTCTAGTCTAAATGAATTCTTTAATAACGCATACTCATTTATTGAATTCTATGAATCAGGCTATAGCCTCTCTATCTAAGACTGTTGCAGAACAAAATGCAAAGTTGAAAAAACTAGAAGAAAAAGTATTATATATAGATACTGTTATCGATAGAACAATGGCACCACCGCCTCCCGTTCAACAACAGCCACAAATAACAGAAGAAAAAATTAAATCTTTAATTGATAGTGCAGTTAAAGTTGCATTAGAATCTTTCAAAGTATCTCTTCAACATCAACTTTCCCAACAACATGTTCAACCTCAGGTATACCCCCAAGTACAACCACTTTCCCAACCTGTACAACCTCCTGTACAACCTCAAGTACAACCTCCGGTACAACAACCATATGTTCCGCCTGTATATGATCCTACGCCACCTCCACCTCTGCAAAATGATACATTAGATCTATCAAGTTTGGATTTTAATACATTGGCTGATTCATTTGGTACAAATATTTCAGATATTCAAGATGATATTGTCATCATGAATAATGAACAACCTAAAACAGTTAAGAAACCTGTAGCAAAACGTGCAGCAAAGAAATAAATAATTTAAATAATAACAAATTTAAAATAATAAAAAATTAAATATCTGTTTGCATTTCACGGTATAGACGAATATAATCCTTTAAAAATTGCGATTCATGATTTACTATACAATTATTCATTTGATAAATTTTAAGTGCTGTTTCATATAATGATTCTGCTTCTTTTTGTCTACCCTCTCTAACATAATAAAGAGCTTTTAGATACATAAAATCTGGATGAGAATTTAATTGAGAGTCTTTGAATAATTTTTCTATTACTACTTTTTCTTCTTTTGTAATTTTATCAATATTACTTAAAGCTGCTTTAACTCTCATATACTCGTTATTAAAAAGTAGTAGATTATTAGGTGTTAATAAAGCTAGATAAACACCAAATTTACTACCATCCATAAATATATTTGGTACAGCAATAAGACCTTTTGATTTAGTTTTTTCCATTACCATAGACAATTGTACATTATTTGTAAATTTGATAGGTAGATAATTTTCGTATAATTTTGTAGCTGTTTCTTTTGAAATAATATAAGAATCACAATATGGAAGTACTCGTGGAAATACCTCGTTTACATTTTGAAACTTGGTTAAATTTCTTTTTTTAGGATCTATATTAGATGGAAACCCTAAAAATATGATATCATATGCAGATGGAAGATCATTAATTAATTTTTCTAAAAGCATACACATTTTGTCTTCATAAATTATATCATCTTCTAAAACTAAATTAATATCATCAGCACCACTTTCTTTGGCAATTTCTTCTAAAACTTTGTAATGTTTTAGAGAATTCGATAATTGAAATACATGAATATTTTTCAAAAAATTATTATAAAAAGATAGTTTCTCATTCTCTGGAACATCGTCTTCATCTTTAATAGGATTATAACTAACAGTCTTTCCAACAATATCACCATTAATATCATTGGGATCATAATCTGTAATAACTCGAGTTTTAATAGTTTTAATACCTTTAAATTGATATTTGCTAGTTAGTCTTTGAAACTCAGTAATAGTACGTTCACGATCTTTAAGCCATTGAGCATGTACGAAAAATACATTTAAACGTCTAACTGTCATTATTATTCAAAAGTTGCAAAATAAAAGTTACTATACGAACGAATGAATAATATAAAAAATTTGAACTGTTATATAAGTAAAATATATTTTAGTATACTAAAATGAAATTCTGTGAATTTTGTGAGAATATGTTATACGTTAGTGTTTCTCCAGAGAAAGATCTAGTATATTACTGTAAAAACTGTGATAATAAAATTATTGAAAAAAAAGAAAATGGAAGTATATGTGTTATTGATGATAATAAGATAGATGATGTTACTAAATATTCACAATATATCAATAAAAATATTAAATATGATCCTACACTACCTCATGTAAATAATATTAAATGTACAAATCCAAAATGTACAAAACCAGCTAAAGAAGAAAACGAGGTTATTTATATTAAATATGACTTTATCAATATGAAATATATGTATTATTGTTGTCATTGTGAACAATTCTGGAAAGCTACTTAAAGAAAATTTGATAATTATAAATTATCCTTCTTATAAATAAGAATAAATATGTCATCAAGAATCGAAGATTTTAATGATATTATGAAACATTATGATCCTAATAAAAATAAAACTAAGAATATCCTATCCAAATATGAAAAAGTTAAAATAATAGGTATTAGAGCAGAACAATTACAAAGAGGTGCTCAACCATATATTACAGTTCCTGACGATAAGGCTTTCGATGCTAGAGAAATTGCACATGAAGAATTACGTCAACGTAAAATTCCTATGATGATTTGTAGAAAGTTACCAGATAATTCTAAAGAATATTGGAGACTAGACGATATGATTATTCTTCCATAGGTTTATTATTTATATAAATTGTAAAATTTTTAATAGCATTTTTTTTTACTTCTAAATATTTAATTCCACCTTCAAATATTGAATTGAACATTTTTCCATTATATCCACCATTCGGATAATATTCTAATTCTGTACATACATTTTTAAATAATTGTTTATGTTTCATAAATAAATACTGTTTCCATGTATGATAGATTTTTAAAAAACATTTTGTTCTAACATCCTGATTATATGATGATTTATTATATATTTTGCTTTCATATAAACAAACATATTTTGCATCATATGGATTAATAGTTTTATCAACTCTATATAAACCTATCTTTTCTAATTTACATCTTTTTGGACCTATAAAATTTTCAAATAAATATAATAATTTGTTTTTGCTACATTCATATTTTAAATTTTTATAATACACATATAATTGTTCTTGATTTTTATTTAAATATTTTCTTTCTATAATCATACTATTTGATCTATATGGATAATCTTCACAATATATTGATTTTGGTGGATATAAATCTCTAAATTTAATGTTTATCCAATAATGATATGTTGTTTTAATATTTCCATGTGTTAAAAAATCTATAGAAGATTTTATAGCATGTAATTGATTTACAAATGTATAGTGATTATTAATAGTTTCTCGTTGATATAATAATTTATCATAATTTATAGTATCAATAAATTTATTTTCTAGATCGTCATAAATTAGCAAAGTCATACCTATAAACTCATAATTATTTTAAATAACTCATTCTTAAATATCTATTTGAAAATACCATTCATCTAAATCTTCGATTTTTTCAATTTCTTCTAATGCTTCAGTCTCAATATTACAATTTAAGTAAGTATCATCCAAAAAATCTGGAATATCATTTGATCTTTCTTCGTTATCAATGATTTTATATTCTAATTGGGAAATTCCCATTAATTTTAATAATCTATCTTTTGGAGTTTGTTCAAGATTTAAATGACGACCACGTTTTTTGTTCTTTCTATACCAAGCTCTTAATAATGCATACCATGGCATATTTCCATCTGGTAATATACTTGTTAAATTTATTATTAATTCTGGATTTAATAATATTTCATTAGCTGTCAAGTCCATTAATGTAGCTGTCTTTTTAAAATTAGTTTCATGTTCTAATTCTAACTTTTTTTTTGACATTATAATTTCTAATTGTTTCATTGTATTATTTATACTAGGAGGCGTACATGATAGTTCCTGTGAACATCGTCTACAAATTTCACCACTAACATTTTTTTTATAATAAGTATTACAAAATTTACAGTACCCCATTTAAAATTAATTAGATTTTGTAATTTCAATTATTTTTTCAACAATATCTTTCTTTTTATATCCACCATCTAAAACAATTCCTGTTTTAGATTTATAATACATCTTTAAATCATTAAGCTTATATGTCATTAATTTATTTAAAATTTTTCCACCACCTTTTTTAGATTTTTCCATATCTGTAAGAATACTTACAATTTTATTAATTTTATTAATTAAATTTGCCGTATCATTTTCTGCAACATCTAAATTCAAAATCAGTGTACATGTAAGTTTTTTAAATGCTTTTACATTTTTAGGCATTTTAATAACCTCTTTATCTGTATCTGAAATCGTATCTTTATCAAATACAAACGAACCTTTTGAAATAATAGCATCGGAAGCTTCACCAATAGTATCATCAGTATTATTTGTCATTGTATATGTCGTACTAATTAATGATTCCATTATTTCTCTGTCTTCTTCTTCTGGAACAGCTACATTTGGAAATTTATCATAATGTTCTTCCAGTTCTTTTGATAATTCAGGTTCTTCATCTGGAACACCGAAAATAAAATTCTTAATTTGTAATTTCATATTCGCATATTCAGCCTCTGTCATGTTTGGTTTAATTAATCTCATTAAACCTGAAACCTTTGGTTGTCCTAAAATATCTACTGGTGTAGACATTCGTATTGCTCTAGTAGCTTTAGATGCTCTTTTATCTATTGCTTTTTTAATATAATATAATATCATTATACTTACGTTTATAGCAAGTATTATACCCAGTGTTTTACATCCAGCAACTATCATTGCTGTTTTGATTGCAGCTTCAATAGCTGTTAAACCCAATACAGTTAAAAGAGGTGGTAAAACTATTCCAGTAAATGAACTAAATAATGAATAGAAATACATAATTTTACCTATAAAACCTTCGTTTACTTGATCTATTCTACCTTCTTTAAATCCTAATATTCTTTCCACACTAAATTTTAATAATCTAAAAAAAGCTGTTTCTACAAAAGTTAATTTACCAAATAAAGACAATTTACCATATGCTTCTTTTTCTTTTTGATATTGTTCTTTTATAGCAGTATTTGTTTTGTTAACATATTGTTTTAATTTATTATAATTTCCAATAAAAAATATATTAAAACTTTCACAATTACTCTTTAATGTATTTAGCATAGGACTATAAAAAGGCGATCCTCCTGAAAAATGTACTGATTTAGGTATAATAACAGGTAATTTTGTTGAATTTGTTCTTTTTATAGATGTTACAGAACTTATAGTCGATAAATTTCGCGAAGGTGGTCTAGTAGAAATTTCAGGTAAATTTGTTTTAAAACTATGTGTTGTTTTAAAACTAGGTCTTTTATCAAGAATGCTTCTAGAACCAATTGGTCTAATTGGAGCAAGTTTATCGAACCGTGCAATTTGTTCTTCTTTATACACCCAACCTTTTATCGTATTGATTTCTTCCCATTGCTGATTAATTAAACTATACATCATAACATCTATAAGTTCTTTTTCAGAAGTTATTACATGATTTATCAATGTACTCAAATTAGTTCTTACTGTTTCTGGTCTATATAATTTTTTTCGTTGAAAAGTAGATGTAGATGTATGTGTTTGTGTTTGTGTTAAAGTTTCAAATGGAGATCCACCTGTATGTTGAAAAATTGATTTAATTGAATCATTAAATACTTTTATCTTTTTTTGTAAATATAATCTATCTCTCTGTAAATTAGATATTTTTTCTCTAATAATAGCATGATTTTTAGATAATATATTATCTAAAAAATCTCGTGTTGGTTTTTCTGTAATCATACCCAAAGCAAATGATTCTGTAATATTTGCTTCTGAATCAACTGTTTCTAATACAGTAGAAATATGTAATAATTCATAAATCTTTTTCCGTTCTATATCATCCATTTTATTTATATTCTTATTATCTTTCTTCAAGATCAAATTATAATAAGAAAAATACAAGAAAAATTACAAGAAAAGTTATCCAATCTTCCAACTATTACCACAATTAATACATCTAATATGAATTACAGCAGGTTCATCTGCTGATCTTGAGAAGATCTCATAATAAGTACATTCTTTCTTTCTACACTTACCACAAGTAAACATATCCGTCATTGCAACAACCTTATTTTCATAAGCATTCTCATATTTCTTCAGATAGGTGTCAATAGTATCTTTCCATCTTTCTGGGAAAGTATTATCAGGTTTCATAAAAGGAATATCGTGAGGCTTAAATTCTTTTTCATTAAGTCTAACAAGTAAACGTGAATTTTGAATATATGAATTTTTATCAATATTTGCTATACATGAACGAGCTTTTTCTAGATATAATGAAGCGAATTTATTATTATCCCAACTTTTAATAATTTTATGATCGTCAGCATATTTAATACACCAATTATAAATTCCTATTTCAAAATCTCTTGAATGTAATTCATCTAACTGAGTTTTTTCTTGGATTAATTTAACAATTTTAGCTCTATTATCCATGTTGATATATCTATGTCAATCAATCTTTATATATCGTCAAATTTTTTCATCATAATTATTTTTGATAAACTAATATATGTAAATGCCATAGATTTTTTATAGATCGTTTATCATAAGGATTTGTAAAGTATATAAATTTTTTATTTATATTTTCATTAATAATTTCTAGTTGTTTTTCTTTGGAAAGTTTTTTTGTAGAAAATAATACATAATGTGATATGTTATCTCCGAAATCATATGGATATGGATTCTTTAACAATTTATATTGCAAACTATTAGCCGTTTTTATAGCTCGTTTCTTTATACCAGAAGAATTATAATTAAGATATACAATTTTGATATAATCTTCCATTGTTTGATATTCTTTTAGCACAGATTTCTTAAATTTATCATAAAGTTCTTGATTCTCTTGTGATCGTGTGATCATATTATTTTAATAAGCATATAAATTCTTGATTTTCATAGTCATTGTTATAATCATATTATAAATTCTTAAAATGTTAATAAAAGTCTTGAAACGATTTATAAAAAAACTGATTGTTTAAAACTAATTTAAAGAATAAATAATTTTAGAATTAAATGAATTGCGATAAAGCTCTCAAGTTTTTAAAAATGGCAAAGTTTCAAGCTGATCTATTTTCAAAAGATCCAAATACTAAAGTTGGATGTATCATTGTGGCACCAGATTCATTACAAATTCTAAGTTGTGGATATAATGGTCTTCCAAGAAATATAGATGAATCTATAGAAGAAAGATGGAAATATCCATTAAAAGCTTATTTCTGTGAACATAGTGAACGTAATTGTCTATATAATGCATGTCGAAGTGGGGTTAAACTAGAAAATAGTATTGCAGTGGTTTCTTTATATCCTTGTCATGATTGTGCAAGAGGATTAATACAGGCAGGTATAACTACTGTTGTTACAATTGAACCAAATTTTGAACATGAACGTTGGGGATATTCTTTTAAAATATCTGAATGCCTATTTAAAGAAGCTGGAATTAACGTAATTACATTTACAAAAGATGACTTAAATAAAAATTGAACATAATATTTATCTTTCATAAATAAATGACTATTTTAAGTGATACAAACTTTATTGCTGGTACGAATTATGTTGAAATTTATCTCGTATCTCCATTTAATACGTGTCAAGAAAATGGAAATCATGTAGTATATAATACCAATTTAGATCCCGATATCTTTTTTAAAAGTCTTGCATCTATGAAAAAATATTCAGAAGAGGTAAAATTTTTTCAAAAAGAGTATAAAGAATATATTGTTAATGATATCACATGTCAGGTATATCCTAATGATAATGAAACAAAGGTTTTTAGAAAAAAAACATTAGGTGTGGAATATAAAGATCATTTATTGGTGATCTCTCATAATAAAAATAAATTAACAATGCTGAATTTTCCATCTACTAAAAATATAAATCAAACTTGTTATTCTAAATCTCTTATTTTTAGGATCAGTAATAGAATTTATTTAAACTTTGTAATTTCTATAAATGAATTGAAAAATAAATCTTATAACATTTATATTAATTATAATCACGATTCCAATGTAGATCTATCATTAATAAATAATTCTATTATGAAGATTCTTAATACAATTAAAATCTAGTTTTTTTAATAAAGATTTCAGATATTTTAAAAGAAATTTTATCAAGTAAACATTATATTTTTCTCTTTCTTACCGTAAAATGATAAGAGAATGTAATAAAATATATTATTTTGATAACAACGCAACAACTTTTGTCTATAATAAAGAGATTATTGATACAGTTAACAAATTAATGATTTGTGCAAATCCATCAAACACAATTAATTTTCTTGGTTTTAAAGCATTTACATTGATTAATAATTGCCGAAAACATATTGCAAGATTATTAAAATTAAAACAAGAAAATATTATTTTTACTTCTGGAGCTACAGAAGGTAATAATATCGTAATTCAAGGTATTGTTCACAATTATGTAAATAAACATAATAAAAAAGCTACAATTATTACATCTACATTTGAACATTCTAGTGTATTAGATGTTTTCAAACAAATTGAAAATGAGTATCATGACAAGATTATTGTAAAATATATAGATCCATATACTAAAGATAAAACACATCCAGAATACGGCTGTATAAGAAGTGTTGATGTTGAAGAACTATTAAAAAATAGTATTAATCCATTATTAGTAAGTATAATGAATGCAAATAATGAAACGGGAGCAGTCCAAGACATTAAAACAATAGGTCGTATCGTTCAAAAGTATGGCGCATTTTTCCATACAGATGCTACTCAAACAATAGGACGCCTGTCAAAATTAGAATTCGAATATTGCGATGTTATAACAATGTCTGCTCATAAATTCCATGGTATGAAAGGATCTGGTTGTATTTATATAAGTGATAAAGTTAAAAATAATATAGATCCTTTGTTCTATGGAGGTAAACAAGAATTTGGAATAAGACCTGGAACAGAAAATGTATCAGGTATTGTTGCAATGACTATGGCAATGGCTATTTCTAGACGCAATAGAGTTTCTAAAAATAAATCACAATTAGAAAAAAAAGAATGGATATTACAACAATTACAAAAATGCGATATAGAAGTTATTGGTGCAAGAAAAGAAAATACATTACCTAATACATTATTTATTAGTATAAAAGACATTTGCAATATTAATCTTTGTCGTCAACTAAGTGAAAAATGTGTTATTGTTGGTATTGGTGCAGCATGTCATAATGCAAAACCAAGTCATGTATTAAAATCAATGAATATAGATAAATCTAAGTATTCTCAAGTATTACGTATTTCTTTGTGTGATTATACTACATGGTCGGATTGTAAACATTTAGTAGAAAATTTATTATCTATGATAAAACATGATAAATAGGAATCCATTTATTAAATTTTTGTGAAAATTCAAATTCTAGTTCTATCTTGTCAACTATATTTTTCTTTGAAAATAATTCTCTCATATATTTGCTAATTTTCATACTTGGAATACATGCTATATCAACATAATTACCTTTTGCATCAAACATTTCATATACATCAGGATTATTTGTTTTTCTTACAAAATATTTATTATTATTATCAATAATTTCAGTAGAAACTACAGATGAACTTTTACTAATTTTATTTTCTTGTTTTTCAATAGTTTTTTGATCATCTAGTAATAAGAAGTTTTTAATATGTTTATATTTATTTCTTTCAACTTTCTTAATTAAAGAATCATCGAAATTTACCAATACATCTCTAAATCTAAGAAATAGTGGTCGAAAATAAATGCCACGACATGTATAATTTAATGTCGGAATATGATCATTAATAAGATAATTTATTTCATCATATTTAAAGAATTTTTTAACTTGAAATCTACATATATCAACCGAATCTTCTACATAATATGTCTTGAGTAATGAATATAATGTATTTAGCCTTTTAACAACATTTTGGTCTTTTAAATAAGATCCCTTATAAACAATTAAATCATCCAATATAAATGTCCATTTTTCACCATTCATTTTAATCATTTCCCCATCAAAAATAGTATCATCAAATAATTCATCATCAAAATGAAAATGTGTAATTATCATTCTAGGAAAGAAATAACCTTGTTGAATTTTTTTGTCAATGAAAATACAATAGTTAACAAAATTCAGTTTTGTTAAATACAAAAAGTATGGATTACCATTACTTCTTACATATAATAAGTGAGGATTAGAATTTAAATTTGTCATTAGTTTCTCTTCGAATTTGTCAAAATGTTTTGTAATAATTTTAAGTCCATATTTTGAATCCAAGTGATCAAGTATAAATTTCTTTGTTTCATCAGATTTAATATTGAAAGCCACTTTATCACAAAAACTAATCTCACCAATGTGAACCATAATTGATTTAAATTATAAAAATAATCTTTAAATATTATCAAATTTTATATACTTGCGCCACTACAATCAGATACATAAGGTTGATAATTTACATCATAATTATCGTATGCATCTAATACGCCAAATAGTTTACCACCATTCATATCTTTTTCATCTTCGTATTCAGTTAGAATCATAATATTCTTTTTATCTTGATTTAAATCACAATTTGCGCGAATTTTTTTTCCATCTACTAAAGGTAATTTCTGAATATCACTATCACATGTTGTGCTTAATGGTAATTGTTGATTATCTGCTTTGAACTTGCATACATTTGTTTCAATACAAGATTCTTTATCCTTTACATCACTTGAAATATCTTTAAAAAATAAGTCGAGTGATTTTGATTCAGAAGAATCTCCCATTGCCACAAACCTCATTAATTCATCTTCTTGATATTTCTTTAATAACGCATCATCATTGCGAGGTTTAGTACAAGATTCTTCTTTTTCTGTGAATTTTTCAGGAGAATAAGGCGGATGATATCCTGCTTTAGTATTTTCAGCAGTTGGTGGTACTATTGCAACAGTACTCTTCTTATCTAGTATCATATTCTTAATAATGAAATGAATAATTAATATTATTAATATTACCAATATTGAATTCTTAAGTCCAATAGATAACATGATTTATTTGTTTAGAAGGAGATTTTTTTCTAATTTTATTTATACACGGACTTGTTTTCTTTTTTCAAATAATCGTTTTTTTATATTATATCAAAAAATTGATATAAGAATATATATTATTTTTAAAATAATGGAAGGATCATATCTAGGATCACGAGGATATGTATTACTTAAGTCCTCTTTAAGTGATAAAGAATTATTAGATATTAAAACTGAATTAACAGTAACTCCATATACACCTGAAGGATATGGTTCAAAACCAGAATCATTTAAAAATTATTTAGAAAGTAATACAAAAATTTATTTACCTAAATATTATGCTCTTCAAAAATTTGGATTACCAGAAAAAGATAAACTAAATGATGGTTTAGCTATTGATGTTAAATTCAATGGTAAATTGCGACCTATCCAAGAAGATGCTATTAAAGCTGTATTAAATTGTTGCAATGCTCCTATGAAAATGGGAGCATTATTGTGTCTTCAATGTGGTGGTGGAAAATGTCTTGGGTATGATACAGATATTATAATGTATGATGGAACTATAAAAAAAGTTCAAGATATCAAAATTGGAGATGTGATCATGGGCGATGATTCAAAGCCACGAAATATATTATCACTTGCAAGAGGACGGGAGATGATGTATGAAATTATCCAAAAAGATGGATCATATAAAGTAAATGAATCACATATCCTATCGTTGAAAGATATCAAAGGAAATATACTAGATATTTCAGTAAAAGATTATTTAAAATTAGTTGACAATAATCCTGATAAAGATTTATTAGGATATAAAGTACAATTAGAGTTTGAATCAAAACATATAGATATTGACCCATATACAGTTGGATATTGGTTATGTAGCAATCATATTCCTATGAATTATAAATGTAATTCACGAGAAATAAGATTAAATCTTTTAGCAGGATTAATTGATTATGAAGGAATATATACACCTGAATGTGAAGGTTTTAAATTATATTTACAGAATGAAAAAATAATTGATGACTGTTTATTTTTGGCAAGATCATTGGGATTTTTATGTAATAGAAGAGCTTTTGAAGTAATTATTTCTGGATGTTTACAAGAAATTCCTTTAAAAAAACATAAATTAGTATTTCAAAATCATACAAATTGTGATAAAAATAATCTATGTTCAACTATTGAAATTAAAAAACTTGGTGTTAATGATTATTACGGATTTGAAATTGATGGTAATCGTAGATTTGTTTTGGGTGATTTTACAGTAACTCATAATACTGTTTGTGGTATTTCAATGATATGTACTTTGGCTAAGAAAACACTTATTATTGCTCACAAAGAGTTTCTATTAGAACAATGGAAAGAACGAATCCAACAATTTGCACCAACAGCTCGTCTTGGTTTAATTAAAGCACAAACGATTGATTATAAAGACAAGGATATTGTTTTGGCTTCATTACAGAGTATTTCTATGAAAGATTATGATGAAGATGTGTTCAAAGAATTCGGAACTGTTGTGATTGACGAATGCTTTCCATATGAACAAAATATCGCAACAGATCAAGGACCTATTAAAATAGGTAGACTCTATAATATGTGGAAAAATAAAGAAACATTACCGCTTATTAAAAGTTTTAACATTGAACAAAAAATATTTGAATGGAAATCTATGACATACGCTTGGGAAAAACAAGCAGATGAACTTCTTATAATTAAATTTAGTAAAAATAACATAAAATGTACACCAAATCATAAAATTTTAACTCCTTCTGGAATGATTGAAGCTCATAATCTCAATGTTGGAGATTTAGTAGTATCATATAATAACAATAATCATGGAATGTTACCCATATTATCAATAGCATATACAAAATATACTAATAATGTTTATGATATTGAAGTTACAGATAATCATAATTTTATATGTTGTGGTTCAACAAGTTTATCTGGGATAATAGTCAGTAATTGCCATCACACTTCTGCTCAAGTATTTAGTAAAGCTCTAAGAAAAATTACATGTAAATATTCTATTGGTTTAACAGCAACTCCAAAACGTAAAGATGGATTAACTAAAGTTTTTAAATGGTATATTGGAGATATTGCATATGAAAGTAAAAAGGTCAAAGATACAGTCGAAGTAAGGTTTCATAGATATTATAATCCATCTCCTGATTATTCCCGTGTACATACATTGTATAATAAAAAACCCAACATTTCACGTATGATCAATAGTATATGTGAATTTATACCTCGTGTTGAATTTTTAACAAATATTATTTTGAATATACTAAAAGAAGAACCCAATAGAAGATTTCTTATATTAAGTGACAGGAGACAACATGTAGAATTAATTAAAGAAACTCTAGATAAATATAAATTAGATTCTGGTTTCTATTATGGTGGAATGAAACAAGAAGATATGAAAAAAAGTGAAAATTGTCAATTTATTATAGGTACATTTCAGAATGTTTCAGAAGGTTTCGATTGTAAAGGTTTAGATACGCTTATACTAGGATCACCTAAGGGTGATGTAATTCAAATTTGTGGCAGGATTCTTCGAGATAAACCTGAAGATCGTAAGCATACACCATTAATTATAGACATAATAGATGATTTCGCCACATTTCCAAATCAAGCTAAAAAAAGACATACATATTATAAAAAGTGTAAATATGAAATCAAGGATTTGGATAATATGTTTGTTGAAAAGAAAAAACTAGAATTACCTAAAAATACTTGTCTTATTCAAGATTTCCATGATTAATTATAGGTTTAATTTAAGATATAAATATCGAGATATGATTTTTTTCAGTATCAAATAACTTTCTAAATATTTCTGGTACTTGTTTACCAATTGTCCAATTATCAGAGCTTCTTATTATTCCATTTTTATTAAAATTGTAATGATTTGTAGAATAATTTAATACTTCCCAATATCCTACAATTTTATTTATTCTATTTTCAGGATCCGGAATTATATCAACATCAAATGGAATATTTAAATTACCATACTTTTGAAGCCAATAATATTCTTTTGTATAAGGTGATTTGTCTACTAAAAATCTTAAAAAAGTACCTTCTACTTTGTATTCATAATTTAAAAAACTCCATATAAATTTGTATCCATCATAATTTACAACTATATTTTTATAATCAAGAGACATTCTTGATATTTCTATGGTTATTGTATTTATATATTCTTTTATTTGTTAAAAGTTTTTATAGAATAAAATTCTATATAGAAAGGTTTTACTTACTTGTATTCCCCCCCCTCTAAAATATATACATTTTAACTATTTGTATTATATTACTATTGTATGGTCTATTATATTGTCAAAATTAAAAATTCAATGTTTTTATATATATATTATATATATAAATCAATAAAAAATAAATATATAAAAACATTGAATTTTATTATTAATAAATGGTAAATTATAAATGTCAACGGTGTGGATATGAAACTACTTTGAGAGCAAATTATAAAACACATTTACAAAGAAAACAAATATGTGAACCATTATATTCAGATATTTCAATTGAAACACTTGTAGAACAATTAGAATTTCAAAAAAAAAGAGAATATAAATGCGATTATTGCGACAGGATATTTACAAGTTCCCAAGGAAAATATCAGCATAAATTTCATTGTAAATATAAACAAAAAGTTCAATTAGAAAACGAAAAAGAGAATAAAATTATACAATTAGAAAAAGAATTAGAAAAATTACGTTCTGATAAAAATACAAATATTAACAATATACATAATATACAAAACAATAATATACACAAAACAATAATATACAAAACAATAATATACAAAATAATTTTATAAATGTTAATTTACGTAGTTTTGGATGTGAAAATATGGACGCTATTCCAAAAGATTTTATAAGTAGTATGTTTCTATTTTTAAAATTTAGAGAATTACTTGAAAATCTACATTGTGATAAAAATTTTCCAGAAAATAATAATATTCGCATTAAAAGTACTAAAAGAGGGGTTATTGAAATTTATCGTGGCAATGATAAATGGGATTTGGTATCATTTGTAAATGGATTAGATGAATTACTATTACAAGGACATCGTATATTTAGTGAATATTATAGGAAAAATAAGAAAAAAATATTGGAGGAGGATATGGATGAAAAAGATTTAAGAGAAATTCTAGATAAACTTGCAAGAATTGAACGTCTAAATGAAGAAGATATAAAACCTTTAAGATTAGATTTACAATTAATGTTGGAATCAAATAGAAGTAATAAACAACTTGTTTAATTTTTTACATTGAAAATGATATTTTAATTTTCAATAGTTAAATAAATGGATTTCAGTATTAATAATAAAACTGAAACCGAAATAATAGAAATTATTAAAGAGTATGAAAAGTTTTTAAAAACAAAAACTTTTTTTCATCTAGGTTATCCATATAACTTGGAATATGACTACGGATGTCTTCAGAGTTTACAAAATTATAGTATTAATAATTTAGGCGATCCTTTTATTGAATCTAATTATAGTGTTCATTCTAGATCATTTGAAATCGCTGTATTAGATTGGTTCGCCAATCTATGGGATATTTCTAAAGAAGATTATTGGGGATATGTAACAAACTGTGGAACAGAAGGCAATTTACATGGGATTCTAGTCGGCAGAGAAAACTTTCCAGATGGTATATTATATGCATCTGAAGATTCTCATTATTCTGTATTTAAAGCAGCACGTATGTATAGAATGCAACTCCAGAAAATAAAGTCATTAGAAAATGGTGAAATTGATTATGATGATTTTAAAGAAAGATTAGTTAAAAATGCAGATAAACCTGCAATTATAAATGCTAATATCGGTACTACTGTTAAGGGAGCTATAGATGATATTGATAAAATAATAAATATTTTATATGATTGTGGGTATAATCAAGATCGTTTTTTTATACACTGTGATGGTGCTCTTTTTGGAATGATGATTCCTTTTATAAAGAAGGCTCCAATTTTTTCTTTTAAAAAACCAATAGGATCAATATCAATATCAGGACATAAATTTGTAGGATCTCCAGTACCTTGTGGTGTTGTATTAACAAGAAAGATATTTATATCTAAACTTGAATCTGTTATAGAATATATTAATTCGAAAGATATTACTATTATGGGTTCAAGAAATGGTCACGCACCTATATATTTTTGGTATACATTATGTAAAAAAGGAATAGATCTTATAAAACTTGATGTAAAAAATTGTCTAGAAAATGCGCAATATTTATTTGAACAATTGAAAAAGAATAATATTAATACTATGATGAATGATTTATCTTCTACTGTAGTATTTACTAAACCAACGGATGATGAATTCATAAAAAAATGGCAATTAGCTTGTCAAGGAGATTATGCTCATGTTGTTGTAATGCCAAATATTACAAAAGAAAAACTAGATATTTTTATAAAAGAATTAATTAGTAATTCATAAATATATTTTCAATTTATATCACATATTTCATAGTTATTTTATCTCTGAGTTGATGGAGACAATGAGGAGTTAAGTATCTGTTGATGTTCTAATAAAAGTATATAATCAACTTTTTCACGAAGTTGTCGTTTTAATTTTTTGATATTTTCATTAGCTTCTTCTATCTCTTCTTTTAAACTTTCATTTTCAAAACGAAGCTTCCAATATTCAAGTGACATTTATATTGTCATAGAAATAATAAATTGTTTAACAACACATTTTGGATATTTGTGATATATAATATATTTTTATAAAAATTACATAACTAATTGATATCTATCTTGAACATTACGTGCACCTAATTGATCAAATGAAGCAGGTGAAGATGCAGCATAAAACTGTTGCTTAGTTTTCGGAAGAGAAACTGGAACGGGACCTTGTACAAGTACTTTTGTTGGTTGTTGAACACTTGGTACTAATAATCCAAGGATGTAATATAAAACAATTAAAATCATGAGTACTGCAAATACGACCCATAAATAATCGGATAACATTTATTTAATAGATAGAAAAAATTGATTACGTAATTAATAATATTTAATAATAAACTTGAAATAACAGTTAAAATGCAAAGTGCTTTACAAAAACCTGTTTCTTTTCCACTAACAACTGTAAAAAAACCAAGTATTCAACATGTTAGTTTCTATAAAAAGAATGACTTGTATAAATACGATAATAAGAATGTTGTTTATCTTGCATATGTTGGAGTTGTAAATGGAGAAGACATGTTTAAATATGGGAAAACATCACAACTTTATGAACGGGAATATAAAGCACATCGTAAAAATTTCGAGTTTTTTGAAATGCAACATGTAAAAATTACAGATAATAAAGATATAGTGGAAGATCTATTTGAAAAGGAATTACAAATGCGTAATATTCACCGTAAAATCACGATTAAATCTATGAAACAAACAGAATTATTTACAGTGACAGAAGAATATGATTTTGAATATATAAAAAAGATGCTAAATAGAATTGTGAAAAATAATCCATCTTATGAAGTTTCTGTTTTGAAAAGAAAACTAGAAAAATTACAATCAGAATATGATTTACTAGTATCTCAACAAGAAAAACCAAAGAGACGTAAAATTATTTCTGAATAAGCCATGTATAAAATTATATTCCAATTATATAAATGGATACTTTAGTAGTACTTAAATTAATTATATTAGCTTATATAGTTATTTCTCCATTCATTAGCTATAAGTATATGACTTTTATTAATGCAACACCTATCAAAATCTTAATACTATTATTAATTATAGTGGTATCATTTATTGATCTACAATTAGCAGTTTTATTAATGATTGCATTCTTAATCTTACTTGTAAATTTAAATAAAGGATTATTATCATTAATCAAAAAAACAGTAACATCTGAAGAGTCAGCAAGTTTACTAATTCCAAAAGTATTATCTGAAATAGGAACAATGTCAAATGTATCGTCAAGTGTATCCACTGCACCACAATCAGGTATGTCAACAGTAACACCTCCAGTATCGGGTATGCCTCAAAATATACAAACAAAGGAGACAATGGTTCGTGGTAATTCATTATTTCCAATTCCGTCGGATATAGTTGAATTACCTGAAAAAATGTATAATAACCCTGATGGTGTAACAGAACGCTTTGTTGATGAAGATATGTTAATAGATCCAAAACTTGATTTTAGAATGACACAAGCTCATTTGGAGAATCAAGTACAAGAACAAATTAGAGAACAAACACACGAACCTGTACATGCTCAAACTATGTATGAATTCCCTAAACCATACTGCAAAAATCTACAACATTTAGATCCATATTTAATTTCAAATAATCTGTTTTTATATTCAACAGATGACCGAACAAAACCATATGAAGAATATGTAAAAATACTTTCACCAGAAAGTGCTCTAAAAGATGTACAAACTAACGAAGTATAATATTTTTACTTTAAAATATTTAGAAAAGATTTAGAAAAGATTATTTTTTATTTTTTACGTGAATACATAAAAATAGTGAATAAAATTAACATAATTTGAAGTATCATTGTATAAATTGAAAAGTTTACTGTAATATTAAAGATTGTTTTACTGAAACAATCTGGGTTTTTAGTTATAATAATAAATACTAACACTGAATATATTAAAACATACAAACTAACAAGAATATTAAACATATATTGATTAACGCTAAAAACTACAATATGTAGTACAAAAATGATAATACCAAGTAATGCAAAACCGGCTGTTTTAAGATTTGTATTTAAATTTTTACCAGTTGTATCTGTAGCCATTTTATTTAATTAATATATTTTTATTTATTTGTAACAGCATTCCAATAATATTGGTTGTATGCATAATAACGTCTTTCGTTATTTGATTTTATTATTATTAAAACAATAATAAAATATATAGCAATAATCACAAGTCCAATTATAATTAATAAACGTAATGATAATTTATTTTGTGAGAATAAAGCTGTCAACATGAGTAATATACAAATTACAAAAATAGTAAAATATACAATATTAATTCTGAATTTATATGCATAAACTCCGCTATCATTTGTCATGTATTCTTGTTTCATTTTTAAAAGTTGTGTTTTAAGATCATTATTTACTGCATTAATACGATCAAGTTCAAGATCATATGCTCCTTGTAAATATGTATTTACACTATAGATTTCGTTATAATCATTTAACTTATGAGTAATATCTAGAAACTTTATTTTATTGGTTTCAAGTGAATTATCAAAGGATGACATATTTTATTTAATATTAAGAAGTTATTTTTATCCAAACAATGATCTAATCCATCTTACAACAACCATTATAATAATTCCCAATATAGCAACACCTGTTACATAAAATACAAATTCAGGTTTGTTAAGTACTAATAATACACCACATACAATCAAAATAGTGAATAATATTGATACTGTTACCCAGAATTCAACAACTTTGGCTTTATAAGCATCTTTAATGATTTCATTATTTGCAACAACATTTCTGAGTCCTTTTTGATTTTCATCGATTTGACGTCTAACATCATCTATATCTTGCGAATTTTGGACAACTTTATTAGAAATATCATGAACAGATCGAATAATATCAGCCATTACATTTTTGCCAGGTGTACTATTGACATCAATATTATTTAGACCAGTCATATAATTATTAATATTTGTATTGATTCTGGTAAACATATCATTATAATTATTTTTTCTTTCTTGTGTTAGTGTATTATCTACTGCATAAATATTTTTATTAATATAATCAACAAAATAGTATGTCATGAATACTTTTGCTAATAATGCAATTCGTACATTTACATAATCACCTTCTTTTGCATATCTACGCATCATACCATCAATAAAGTCATAATGTAATAATGGATAACATGTTTTAATGTAAAGATCAGCAAGTATACGTTTAATATAAATCATGACATTATCATCTTGTGCAGGTATTACATTTGTTGGAATTTGTAATCTATTGATTATATCACTACGTAAATAGTAATATAATGGTCTAGTGAAACTTGTAGCACTGTTATTAAAGTTTGACATAACATCAGTGCGAATTTGTGGCATACCTTCTAGAATGCGTCTTAATGAATCTTTGGCAGTATCTGATACGTATTGAAATACTTGTTTTAGTCTTGATGGATTTGATGCAACATTTGTAGATATTACCATTGCAGCTAGATCAAGAGTTTCTGATCCTGATGTACCATCATTAATAGGATATACATGAGTACTTGCATCCCACATTGCTTTAAGACATGCAGCACTAATAATACCTCTCATATAATCATTGAAAACATTATTAGACTTTGTTACATCTCCTCTTGCATTCGAGATTATTTCTTGATTTTGTCGGTTTCGTGTAATTACAATATCTAGTCTTTCTTTAATTTGTTCCATAAGATCTACACTAGTATATGTTGCTGTATCTCTTTCTATATCAACTTTTATTTCATTAGTAGTTGCATCATCTGTGAAAGTAATACTTGTGGGTAATTGAGCTGGAAATGAAGCATCATTAGCATTCATTCTTCCAGTAACATCTGTAACATCTTCTCTTTTTAATGCAGTTCTTGTAACTTTAGTAAAAAAAGAAGAAGGCATTACATTATTATTGAATGTATCTTGACTGGTATAATTGTATAATAAATTGTCAACATTATATACAGCTGCATTATTATTATCAGCTGATTCATACAAGAACTTGAGGTTATTTTGATAATAAGAACTATCCATTTCTTTTATTATCAAAAGAGAAAAAAATAAATACTTTCTTATAAACACCTTATAAACAGCACCTATAAGTAATATATTCTCCCGCTGTTGGACTTGTTCTAATAATTTTAACAATATCTCCACTTCTCAAACCAAGATATTTACTCATTGGATCTGTTTTTAAAATATGTGGAAGTTGAAATTTATTTTTTAAACTATATTTACTAATAATATCTTTGACTTCTTGTTCATCATTAATTAATTCATGTTTTGGAACTAATACGTGGTGTGATATATTAAATTGTAATTCTTTAATATCAAATACCTGAATAGTTTTAAAATATTCATTAAATGTGTTGATTAATTTCATATTATTTTGTGAAACCTTTTCTCTTACAATTAAAATTAACAACCCAATAGATTTTTCTTCTTGTGCATCTTCTAAAATTTTTTTTAGTTCTGACCATTTAAACTTTGCTGGTAAATAATACAGAATTTTTACTTGATCATTAATATGAATTGAAAATGATAATTTATTATGTATACTATCAGAATATTCTGTAAAACCATCTGTATTTTCATCAAGAATTTTACGATCACATAACATTTCAAACAAAGTCTTTAGACTTTTAGAAATAAATTCTTTATTACTCATTTATCTTATTTTAACAGATAATATCTTTTTAAGTATTTATATAATTTCAAATTTTTGTATCAAGGATCTCTTATTGGAAACTGACTAAGATAAGTACCTAGACATGCCCATAAATTAGCATTCGGCATATAAGATTCATCCCATGTATCTGGAGCGTCTTCAAGATCGTCTTCAGAATTTGTATCATAATAACAAACTGTCAATTTTCCAGTTTTTTCTTTAAAAAGAACATATGCCCCACAATTACTCATTTTAAGACTACATTCATTTGCATACCAATATGCACTTCTTCTTCCACCATCAACGCATTTAATAGGGTCAGTTTTCAAAGTCATCATAGGATGAAACTCAAAATCTACAACTATTCTACCTGATTCTTGTGCAATTTGAATCTCATCTCGACAAACAGGTTGAGAATTTGGTTCTGTTCTTGCATAAGATGATTGTGTGCTAATATATAATAAAAATAATGCTAATGTAAGTGCTTTATTCATTTTGTTATAACTATTATTTTGATAATATTTTTATTTTATTAAACTTTTAAACCTAGAAATGCATCTTAAAACGATAGGCGTAATATCTTTTTTAACTATAAAATGATCACTGTATATATGTGTTTTCCAATAATAAAATTTATTTTCTTCTGTATGATTTGAAGCAATCAAAGTCCATAAACCATAAGACATAACATGCGCATCAGGCATTGTATGTTCAAATATATAACTTTCTGTGTCAAAAATATCGTAAGATTCGACAAATCTTACAATAACATTTTGCAAACTATATTTTAGAATAAATTTAGGATAATTTCTTATTGAACGATGATTGATATCAATATCAATCACATAATAATTACCTTTAACTAAGTTATGTTGTACCATTACTATTAAATTTAAATTATCTTTTATATGATTAAAATCAGAAAATCACTATTTAGATTTTATATGATTTTAATCAGAAAAAACACTAGTTATATATGCAAATTATTCCATAACAATTTCATAACGAGATGGATCAAAAAGTACAATACCCGTTGATGTCCAATGACCATATTTCCCTACATCGTATTTTTTCTCTGGAATATTTTCCCAAAATTCCCTCATATTCCTATTTAGATTAATATCATCTAATACTAGCATTCCCTTAAAATTATTTTGACGGAGTGCTTCAATAATTTCAGGTTCTTGAATACCATCATGTGGATCAATATCAAGCATGATTAGTTCAGTCTTTAGAAGTGTATCCATATCATTCAGACAATCCATAATCTTATATGTAATATTTGGATGGGTTTTTACACTATCTCCTTCATCAGGGATCCAGTCACATACATCATATGTAATAACTTTATGACCATTTGCTGCTAATGCTACTGCACTAAAGCCCATATAAGTACCAATATCTGCTAGCAAAGTTTCTTTATCAAACTGATTCGCAAGATATGCTAGTAATTTATAATGTTCTTTTCCACTATCTAGATTAAAATATTGGAATAAGTTATTCTTCTCAGACCATTGCACGTATTTATTAAACTCTGAAAGATCAATCTCATCTAATACTTCATTTTTTAAAACAATTGTTTTCATTATTAAAAATAAATAATAATATAGTCTTATATTGTTTTCAATTTATAAAAAATTTCTATATAGTTGTTTTTCATATTCTTTACTTTGTTCCAAAAATATTTTATATTTTCTACGTAAGTCTTCATCTAAATATTCATCATATTTTTTAATTAACATATCATCATTAGAATTTATTAGAACTTTCCAAGTTTGTTCGATTGCTTGAACAATATCATTTACTTCTACTAGTAAAAGATTTGAATTAAAATTACAAAATCTATTTATCTCTAATATTTTTTCAACATGCATAATAAAATATGCTTTATAAGCATCCTGAATATTTGAATGTATTATTGCAACTACTTTATACTGATATTCATCTAAATTTTCCAAAATAATATAATTAGTCATTTATAGATCATATAAGACATAAAAAAATTAATTTTAAGTAATAATATAATAACCAACTAACATTATTAATCAAGTAAGTCATCTTCAACATCACTTCTCTTGAAACGCCAACCTTTCCATGCATCAATCTTATTAAGTATAATTGACCTTCCAAGAATTCTACTAAGAGCTTTGATAAATTCTTTCTTCTTTGTACTAACTGGTTGAACATTATTATCTTTACACCAGAGTTTATAACTACTTAATACATCATTATATGTAATCATATCCTCTTCACTACGTTCAAATTCTGTCTCTACAAATTCCAAGAATATATCATTATTCTTTTGATATTCCTTGGTACATTGTAATACTTCATCTGGTTCTGTGAGACCATTCTCAATATATGACTTGTAATATTCAATCAACATTGACATAAATGGTTCTTTCCATACTGCAAACTTTTCAGCTAATTCAGTATCTGCCGCAAATTCATTTTCTTTCAATGGATCTGGGTTTTCACAAAATTTAGATGTAAATTCTACAACACGAATACGACGCCATGTACCACCATCGTCAGATGGTACATTTGGTAAATTATTACATGTAAGAATCATTTTAAATTGTGGCTTGAATTCAATAGGCTCTTTATATAGAGAACGTGCCATAATTTTATCTCCACCTGTCAATTCCTTCATCAAACCGACATTTAGTTTCTCATCTTCACTAGGTTCTTGTAAACAAGCAAATCGTTTACCCTTTGTTCTTGCTAATTCTGCAGTAGCTGCGTTAGATGCTGCTCGTTTTTGAGTTAGTAATGTAATAGGTAGTTTACAACAATATTCACCAAATGCTTGATCAAACAAATCAATTGATTTACTTTTACCATTACTATTTGATAATACTGTAAAATCTCCGTCACCTTTGAGAAACAAATGATTACCATCTAATTCGAATCCGTAAAAATTATCATCTGGAACTTTTTGAATTTTAAATGGTACTCTTAATGAATCTTGATAATATGGACGCTTAATTGGTTTTTTAGATGGATCTTTAATAGGAATTTCATGTAGATTTCTACCACTAATAAGTGTTTGGAAAGTTTTCTTAATTGGTGTCTTATGACATGTCATTCCAAGTGAACGACATACCCAAATAATGTCATCAATTAATTTTTCATTTTTAAGAACAATTTGTATTTGATTGTTCTTTTTCTGATAATTTCCAACTGTATCAATAATACCAGCTAATACTTGCATCCGAATTTCTTTTGAATTTATCTTAAAATTATTTGGAATTACTTTATTAAAACCGATTAATTTTTCCTTGAATGTATTATCACATTGTCTAGAATCACCCAACCAAACACCAAATAAATATGGATCCAACTCAATTTGATTATTATTAAATTCTACAAATTCTGGGCGATACATTGTAATATTTTTCTTTATTTTCTTATCCAACTTTAGATATTGATGAACTGATAGTTTAATAATATCATTTTCTTGTACAGTTGTTTCTTGTTTTTTTATTGTATCTATTAGTTTTGATGCTTCTAATTTAGTCTTGAATAATTTAGTCTTGTGAATCATTATTTTTTCAGTATCATATTCAAACCATGTAGCCTCGTATAAAGCCTTTCGTTTAATAACTCGTTGATATTTTTCAGCTTTTACTACCAAAATATGTTCTCCATTAACTACAAAATGTTCACTTTTTTTTGGTCGTACTCTATACATATCACTACATCCTCTAAATAATTGTTTAACAGTTCGTGGGGTTGAATCATCACCCATTAAAACATCGTCAACATTAACATCTTGAACAGGTTTAGAAGTTCCGTCATACATCAGAATAGGAGTATCTTTTGCAAAACATCCACTACCTGTCCAAATATGGAACTTTTCTTCACGAATAGCTCCATTCAAGAAACTAGAAAGCAATAATAACACATATTCTTTAAGATGTGATTTTGTAAAAACTTTTGAAAAGAAATCGTGAATATCTTTAACATGCTTGCTTGTAGAATCATATGGAACATAATTAATACCTGTACTATATGAAACATAATCCTCTGGTCTACCTTCTCTAAATTCAAGAGCATCTAGATCATATACACCATTTTGAAATCCAATTAATGCTGGATTACTATCTAGTTTTTCTTCGAATTTGTCTACATAAAACATTTCCCTACATTCTTTCATAATATTGTCTTTAAATGCTGTTTGCTTCAATTTAAGGGCAAGACCGTTTAATTTTTTTGCAATTTCTGCACATCTTTGCTGTTCAGTCTCATCATCATCAACAGAACCTTTTTGGCTCCAATATGATGCATGATTCATATATTCTTTACAAACATCTGTCGAAATTTTTGACCGAAGTGAAAATCCAGAATCACAATTTATCCAACGATGATTTTTAAATTCATACCATTGATTATGTTTAATAGATACACATACAAATTCATGTTTATACATAAAATAAACTACATTCGCAACATCATGATGTGTTTCATTTTTACTTTTGAATATTAGACTATTCAAATCTCTTTTAATAATTTCTTTATATTTTTCAGGATTATCTTGTTTTGCCCACATATGTAACGTTCCAATACCAAGACCATCCTCTTTCATATAATTCCATATCTTTTCACATTCTCCATCTTTGAATTTAGGAGATTTTTTACTAAACGAAATCCACGAATCTAGCAATCTATGATCTATATTTCTTAAACACCAACCAACACGAATCCAATCATTAAACTTATTAGCTCTTTCTTCACTCAAAATCTCAACTAGATTTTGAACATACTCTACATTTTCGTATGTATTTTTCTTGAAATTTTGAGAATTCTGTAAAATGCCGTTGGCAGCCATTTTCTTCTTATTTAACTGCGCAAGACGTTTCTGTTGAATTTCATTTTCAAAATTCTGTATTTCAGATTTTTTTTCTTCCTTAATCGGAGTATCATCGTATTTGTTTCGAATCGATAGTAATGTCGTATATAAACTATCGTTCTCAATTTCTTTTTCTTTAAATTCACATTCTTCTTTCGTTTGATTAACACAATATATCTTTGTTACTCTATATCTTTCACAATTAGGTTTTTTACTTCCATACATTTGCCAATTATTACGTTCAATTACAGCTTCATCAATAATATCGTCTGGTTTGTTAATTAAACCATTAATATTATCAAATATTGGCTTGCATTTATTTAATACATTTTTACGTATAATAAATTGAACAGATGGTTTTGTAACAATCGTTGGAATAACTATATGAATACCATCCTTGACAGCATTTTTATCTACAACTGGACTAGGTTTTTGCATTACATACATATCATATTCGTCAATATCAATATATTCTTTGATTGTATTTGCATAAAGTTGAACTAAATTGAATATATCATCTTCATTATATTTTCTTTCAGGTTGATCTTCTTTTTCAAATCTAAAATCTATATCAATTAGAATTGGAGATATATCACGATGTTTTTCCGTTACATACAAATCATCTTCATGTTTAACGGCTTTTGAATATAACTCGTAAAATGTATCCAACTTATCCGATGGAATATAGAATGACCCTGTAGGTTTTACAATACTCGTATGTGTATACTCACTCCATTTTTCAACTTGAAATTTCAATAAAAATGTACATAGATCACCTTTTCTGTATTCCATTATATTATTTTTATAAAACTTTTTTAATTACTTTTTTAAAATGCGATTTCTTTAAATATGAGACTATATAAAGAAGCGATACGTTATACACGTAATAAATGGAGCCGCACGATATCCTTTGCTTAGAATTATTAATGAACAATTCTAAGAAACGTTGTTCTAAGAATAATATTACCAGAGATGCGGTTAAAGATGATAATTCTGGTAATATGATCAGAAATGGGTTTGATTATATTGTAGAGAGTATCCAAGTTGATATTCAAAACAATGAATTAATATTATCAAATTTTGATACATTTATTAAACGTCTGTATATAGTTATTAAAACGTATATCAAAACATTTGAAAAAGAATACAATGGAAAACAAGATTAAAAAATATATAATTGAAAAAAATATATTTTAACTTGATAAAGTATGTCAGATAAAGATAAACCATTACATTGTTCACCATATCGTGAAAAAAAATATGGAATAAAAGAAGGGACATGTTACAGTTTAGAAGATCTTAAAATAATTGCAAATGAATATAATAAATTAAGTCATGGTCATCAAATAGATTTAGATCAAACTAAAGAAAATTTACATAAAGATCTAGAAAACGCATTTAGTAATGTTTGTAAAAGTGAATTCTGTTGGTTAGATAATAAATATATTGGTAATTCTAGTCTGAAACAAAAAATGCAAAATAGATTTAGACCAAGAAAACCATTGGAATGGTATGATAATAAACGAACATGGTTAAACACCTATGATATTTTATTTGTTATGGAACAATATCAAGATCTATATACAAATTTTGATTTTATAGGTGTTTTTCCTATGGATTTTGCATCGACAGACGAGTATAATAATTGTATTGGAGATTCATTATGTACATTGGATATTAAAAAAGATTTATTAGATAATGAGAAAACACAATTTGCATTTGTAATGAATCTAGATTATCATGATGAACCAGGATCACATTGGGTATCTATGTATTGTAATTTGGATCCTAAAAAAAATAATTTTGGAATTTTTTATTATGATTCAGTAGCTAATGAACCTACGCCAGAGGCATTTGATTTCATGAAAAATGTTAAAAATCAGGTAAAAAAATACATGAAAAATGATGCAAAAAAGTTTACTATTAAATATAATAAAATACAAAAACAATTCAAAGATACAGAATGTGGAATGTTTAGTATTATCTTTATTACACAATGTTTAAAATATGTTCCTTTTAATTTTATATGTAAACATATGAGAACAGATGATGATATTAACAAATTAAGAGATGTAATTTATACACCTATGAAATAAAATTATATTTTAATATAAAATGGATTCAAGAGATGTATTAGCTACTCAAATAAAAGATGATATACAAAAATTAAGAGAAGAATTAGATAAAATCGATAAAGAAGAAAGAATATTTGGAGAATTATTGAATTTTTTAATGGCTAATAAAGTACCAAATATTCCAATAGAATCTATTTATCGTATTAAAGATTTACTTCGTAAATATGTTGATAAAAATACATTAACGCCTTCTTTAGCTGATTTTAAAGACTGGTTTCTACAAAATCAATCATTAGATATGTCTATATACGAACAATATTATCAAGTAGATAATCCAAATGCAACATCTTGTGTTGGTAAAAAAAGTGTAAAATTATCCAATGTATTAAAAGGTGGTTTTAATAAGAAAAAATAATATTGAATTTTTAATATAGGTATTTTAGTAATATTTATATTATAGTTATAATCAGCTGATATACATTTATTTCAGATATTTTTACATATTTATCATTTGAAGAGCTTCGATAATTTCTTTTTCTAGTTCAGAATCACCAGATTCTTTAGCTTTCTCTAGTTCTTGATTAAGCATGTAAATCATACCTTCTTTTGTTGGTACAAATGTGTTATCATATCCACAACATCCATCTTTACATTCCCCCATACAACACCCTTCCTCACAACATTCTTCCTCTCCACTAAACTCTTCATCTCCATCACCAAAAGTATCCTGCATAGTCTCATTAATATCAATTAACTCTACTTTATTAACTAGAACCTTGTTTGTTTGTAAATCGATTTTAATATAATCAATATTACCATTAGTATCTACTACAGGACAAGAAATATAGCTTAGTAGAGTCATTTTGTTAATGAATAAAAAATAACTTTATATAGTAATCAAATTTTTATGTCTTTATGCCTTTTTCTTTGAGCCAAGTGTCATTTTCCACCACATTAATGCAAGTGTTGCGCCAATTAGTTGAGCAGCAACAAATGAAACGAATTTAGCCATATCAATATCTCCTTTTAATAACATCATGAAACTTACACCAGGATTGAAATGACCTCCGGAAATCTTACCAAATGCATAAATAGCTGCTAATAAACCTACGACAATTGGAATTGGTTCACCCCATGCCAGAATACAACTAAAGAAAATTAGAGTACCGATAGCCTCTGCAATTAATGAAGTTAGCATTGTATATAATTTATTTTAACATATTTTTTCTATAGTTTTATTGTGCAAAAATATTTCCATATTTACGTCGTTGTTTAAAGCTTGTTAATTCAATTTCAAACCGATGATCTTGATTATGAAAATTATAAGGATTTCCAAATCTATCATACAGACGTACTCGTAGTTTAGTTAATTTTGGAATAGGAGGTGAAAAATATTTAATATATTGTGGATTATCTGCTAAATTTAAAGTATCATAATTTCTAGGAATCATTGCAAAACTTTTATTCAAATCTCTATCTATACTTTTTAAAATATCAAATTGTTCTATATCCATAATAATATAATTATTAAAATTCAAATTTCTTCTAAAATCACCAGTCAATGTAAATGCTGAAACCCCATCCCATGTTGATGTATAATCTTTGATTCGACTAAAACCTAATAATAATGCCAAAGTATTTGTTTTATTTGCAAATTTTAATGTAAATTGACTTGCACTAGTAAATGTATATTTATCAGTTCTATTAGTATGACTTATAATAATAAAATTTGTTCCTAATGCGCTGTCAATTTTAGATTGAAATTCTGCTAATAATTGAGCATCAGTATACTCACCTTCATCCAAAGTAATTGTAGTATCTATACCTCCGACAGATATTGTTAATTGATTAAAAAATTTATTAATTAAATAATTAGGAAATGGCATATCTATATATACTAGTTGTGCTGATACAACATCATTTATATCATCATCAAATGGAATATCATATTCATTTGGAGTCGGAAATAGATTCTGATCTCTAATTCTACTATCTACAACTATTCGAGTTATTCTTTTATTATCACCAAAAAACTCAGCTGGTGGCTTAATAACTGAATATTTTTCATATGCATTATCATCAATTTTAGTTATTGATTGCTGCATGTTTGTTCTTATATAAAAAATATATGTAATATTTAATCATATAAACGAATAAAATGAGTACTAATGGATTTTATTCGAAAGACAATCTTAAACTTTTATTGAATATTTTCAAAGATTATATGACTGAAAAATACGATATAAATGTTGATTCCGTTGAAGATGAAGCTATTTTAAGAAAAAACATGTTTGATATTATGTCTGGTTTAAATGAAGAATCTGTCAAACTTAAACAACAAATACCAGTACAAACAATGAATGTACGTGTATTAAATATTGCTAAAGATTACTATCTTAAAAAATATCCAGATTTAAAAGATAAAAGTGGGAAAAAACCAAATATACAAAATTTAGCCAGAGATAAATCAATATTTGGAAATAGACAAGTTAATACTTCAATATTAATGCCAGAAGTAGATCCATATACACGTCGATCTTCTGAAATGCCTGCAAAAGAAGTTGTGTTAGAAAGACTTGTTTTAGAAAGAGACAAAGAAATTGGTTTGGAACCTAAAAGAAATCCAAAAGAATTACCAGATAAAATGAAATCTGATGTAATTGATCGAGCAGAACCAGCTGACGATTTCCTTAAAAAACTCAAAAGTTTAGAAAATGAAAGGAATATTATATTAGAAGATATAGAAACGAAAAGACCGCCTCCTGATAAAACTACAAGTGACAGTATGTTTATTCAATCTGCAAATGCTATGATGAATGAAAGAATTAAAACTGAAATTGAAACTAAAGAATTAAATACGATTGCACAACAAGATCCAAAAGCAGTATTATCCAAAATTCATAATAATCAAGATATATCTCATCTATTTAATACTACAACTGGAAATAATATCAAAGAATGTGTTCAAGCAAATTTTACTGAAGGAAAAGAACTCACAGTTATTCCAAAGAATAAATTAAGTAAAATAGTAGAAAAATATTTATCTATTAATAGTTTTGATAGAAATTGGGCAATTGAACAACAGAGATATAGATATTCTATAAATGTTCTATCTAAACCAAATGATATTCAAAATAGATATAGAAATATAGATAGTATATCTATTGGAAAAGTAATTATTCCTGATGAAATTGTTCAAACTGCTGATCCTATTAAATCATCATTTAACTATGAATTTACATTTTCACATCAATATATGATTCTTAGAATAGAAGAATTTAAGGATGTATATGATGGAACAAATGATTCAGTAAGACAAGCCTTCTGTAAATTAATATTTGATAAAGCATATAAAGGACAGAATGGTAGAGGTTTTGTAGTACTAAAACCAATTCAGCATGAAAAGAAAATATTTTATCCGGCCCCATTATCATCATTAAATAAACTTTCTATTTCATTGTTAAAACCAAATGGAGCTTTATTCAATACTAGTATGGATAATTTCAATATATTAAAATTAGAATATGATGGTACAAAACCTAATTATCTTAAAATCACTACTGATATATTTTTTGATAAAAATGAATTCTTTATTGGTGATTATGTTTTAATTAAGAATTATTTAATGACAAAACTTTCAGCATTTCAACAAGACGTTGATATAAATTTTTTTAATGATTATATTAATAAATCTGAAGGATTTGAAATTATGCAAGTTGGAACAGCTAACGGTAATGGATATTATAATGTATTTTATATTATGGCACCAGGTACATTTGATAAATCATTAGGTCAATATCAAATTAATATGAATATTATTACATGTTTAAATAATTATAATTCTCAGATTTTAACACCAACTATTAATGGTAATATTATGAATTTTTCTCTTCAACATTCTATTTCAATGAAATTAAATTTAATAGTTGATGATGCAACTATTCTTGAACCACAAAAAAACTTCTATACCTAATTTTGTCTCTTATTTATAAATGAACTCGTGGATTACATGGGAACTTATACCTAAGTTTAATGCTCTTTCAAATCAAACATATTCTTCTTCTTCTGAAACTGCAACTACCACAAGTAATTTAATGTTACTTTCGAATCAAGTACAGACTATGTCTAATTTATTTATACAAGATTCAAATCAAGATGCATTCTATGATTCCGCATTGTCAAACCAAGTTCAAGGTTTATCAAATTATACTTTTTGCAATTTTCAAGTACAATCCAACGCAATATGGAGCAATTTATTTATTCAATCAAATAATATCTGGAGTAATCTATTCATCCAATCTAATGACATCTGGACTAATGTCATAAGTTTCTCTAACAACTCCTATAGTAATGTAACAGGATTCTCTAATAACACTTATAGTAATATTG
>JACCED012457972.1_pt1 | contig 85613 bp, 62 predicted proteins | sample 7455021 | NCBI WGS metagenome assembly JACCED01 (sample SAMN15323456, study PRJNA562643) | freshwater metagenome | isolation source: river surface water | place: USA:Blue River Watershed | collected 2017-08-19 | reverse complement strand
CTTGCCGTCGTCGACGACCTGCTCGAAGCGGGATTGGGTGAAATTACCGGGTGGGACGTCGAGTTTCGGGGCGTCCACGAGCGGCGCGGGGGCGAGCTCGCTGCGGTGCTGCAGCAGGGAATAGAGGTGCTGCAACTCGGCGACGGCGGCAGCGTAGGCGGCGCCGATATCGCCGCGGACGTGGGCGTTGACGCAGAGGCGGAGGGTCTGTTTCGCGCGATCGAAGATCAGCAGCGAATCCGAGAGCATGAAATACAGCAGCGGGGTGCCGAGTTCGTCGTGGGCGACGGCGGGGACGCTGGGCTCAAGGCGGGTCACGTATTCGTAGGCGATGAAGCCGACGGCGCCGCCGGTGAACCGGGGCAGGCCCGGCAACGCGACGGGCCGGTAATCGCGCATCTCGGCTTCGAGCAGCGTGAGCGGGTCCGGCGGCGTGGGAACGAACTCGGAGGGCCGGCCGGGAATGCGAATTTCGGTCCGGGTCGGGCCGCAGACGAGGACCTTGCGGGGACGGCAACCGATGAAGCTGTAGCGGGCGAGGTTTTCGCCGCCCTCGATCGACTCGAACAGATAGGAAGGTCCGGCGTCCTTCAGCTTGGCGTAGGCCGAGACGGGCGTCTCGAAATCCGCCATGAGATCCGTGTAGACGGGGATCACGTTGCCCTGCTTGGCGAGGGTCGCAAAGGCGTCGCGGGACGGGTGGATGTTCATCGTCGGAGCGTGGGTTAATGCGGACCGCGCCGAGGTGCGGCAAGGGGAATGACGGCGACTGTGCCGCTGATAACAGTGGGGAGTTGAAAGGTGAACGTTGAAGGACCGGAGAACGGAATAGTGCTCACGCGGTGAGGCGGATGATCGGCTCGTGGGCGAGGCAGATGAGGCGGGCGGGGGCGGTGCTGCCCTGGATGCGCGCGAGGGCGAGAGCGACGGCCTGGTCGACCATCGCGCGCCAGGGGATGCCGATGGTGGTGAGGCGGAGGTGCTCGGCGATGGGGGCGTTGTCGAAGCCGACGAGCGGCGGGAGTGGGCGGCGGTGTTTGCGGGCGAAGACGATCAACGCCTCGGCGAGGCGGTCGTTGCAGGCGAAGATTCCGGGCGGAGCGGGCGTGAGAACCGTCTCGGCCGCGGCGAGGCCGGCTTCGAGAAACCACGACGCGGCGGTGACCACGCGGGTGGCGGGGACGTGGGCGGAAAAGCCGGCGACGCGTTGCTGGCTGCGGCGGTCGTCGGCGGGGCCGGCGAGCACGGTGAAGCCCGAGGCGCCGCCGGTGCGGCTCTTGAGGAGCTCCGCGGCGCAGGCGCCGCCGGAGAAGTCGTCGGTCGTCACGGCGTCGATGTAGGTGCCGGCGAGGCCGGCGGGTGGGTGGTCGTTGAGGGCGAGGGCGAAGCGCCGGGCGGCCGCGGCGGCGGCGGCCCCGGAGCGGCACTCCCAGAAGAGGGGCAGCAGGTCGCGGCGCAGGCGGGGCGCGGTCGGCGCGGCCGGGTCCGGCCAGCTGCGGCTGACGGCGATGCCCTGGGCGGCGAAGGCGGCGGCGAGGAGTTCCTGGAGATGGGCGCCGAAGCTGCCTTTGCGGCGGGCACGGGGGTGAAACACGAGCTGCACGCCGCGCAGGCTGGCCTGCTGGCCGGGCAGGTAGGAGCCGGAGGCGGCGCGCCGCTGGAGCAGGCCCTCCGCCTGCAGTTCGGCGAGCAGGCGGTGCGCGGTCTGGTAGCTGACGGCGAAGCGTTGGGCGACGGCGCGGGCGGAGAAGAACCGTCCGCCGGGGTGGGAGAAGTCGCCGTGCAGCCGGGCGGCGAGCGCGGCCTTCACCTCGGCGACGTGGGGCGAGCGGGGGCGCGGCATGGGCGCAGCGTTATCATATCAGTTTTCGCGTCGAGCGATTTGTGAACGTTTGAAACCCGGCGCCGCGCGCGCTGGGCTGGCGGCATGTCGTCGGAACCCCTGGCCAACCAAGTCGTCGTCGTGATCGGCGGCACCACGGGGCTGGGTCTGTCGGCGGCGCGCGCGATGCTCGCCGCGGGGGCGCGTGGCGTGGTGGTGACCGGACGGAAAGCCGACAGTGCGGCGGCGGCGCAGGCGGAGCTGGGGGCGCGGGGTGCGGCGCACGTGGGCGATGCGACGGAGGCGCGGCATGCGGAGGAGGCGATCGCGCTGGCGCGGGAGCGCTTCGGCGGTTTCCACGGACTCTATCATGTGGCGGGTGGGAGCGGCCGGCGGATGGGCGACGGGCCGTTGCACGAAGTGCGGGATGAAGGGATCGAGGCGACGCTGCGGCTGAACCTGCACTCGGTGATGCTCTCGAACCGGGCGGCGGTGCGGCAGTTCCTGGCGCAGAAATCGGGCGGGGCGATTCTCAACATGGGCTCGGTGCTCGGGTGGTCGCCCTCGCGCGAGTTCTTCGCGACGCATGTCTACGCGGCGGCCAAGGCGGCCATCGTGGGCTTCACGAAGTCGGCGGCGGCGTATTACGCGCCGCACGGCATCCGGATGAACGTGCTGGCGCCGGCGTTGGTGGAGACGCCGATGGCCCGGCGCGCGGCGGGGGATGAGCGGATTTTGAAATTCATCGCGACGAAGCAGCCGCTCGACGGCGGGCGGATCGGCCGGCCGGAGGACTGCGACGGGGCGGCGGTGTATCTGCTGTCGGAGGCCGCGCGTTTCGTCACGGGCCAGGTGCTCGCGATCGACGGCGGCTGGACGGTCAGCGAGGGACAGGTGCCGCCGGCTTAGGCGGCGCGGCGGGCCCCGGAAATCTCATGAGTGCAGCTACCGAATATTACGAAAAAACCCAGGCGCTGCTCGCGCAGCTGCGAGCGACCCAGCTTCCGGCGATCGAGCAGGCGGCGGAAATTTGTGCGGAGCGGATCGGGAAGGGCGGGCTGGTGTTTCTCTTCGGCTCCGGGCACTCGCGGATGATGTGCGAGGAGATGGCGCCGCGGCAGGGCTGCTTCGTGGGCTTCTATGCGTGGGCGGAGCAGGCCGTGTCGCAGCATTGCGCGACGATCGGCATGAACGGGCTGCGGGGGCCGTTGTTTCTCGAGAAGATCGAGGGGTATGCGGAGGAGCTGCTGCGGAGTTTCAAGTTCGGGCCGCACGACGCGTTTATCGTCGTGTCGACGTCGGGCATCCGGCCGCTGGTGGTGGAGATGGCACTCGGCGCGAAGGCGCGGGGGCTGCCGGTGATCGCGGTGGTGTCGCGGGCGCACTGCGCGCAGGCCAAGCCCACGCACTCCTCGGGCAAGAAGCTGATCGATGTCGCGGATGTGGTGCTCGACAACCAGTGCCCGCCGGGCGACTGCGTGCTGGAGATCCCGGGGCTGGAGTGGCGCACGGGGCCGACGTCGACCGTCACGGGTGCGATGCTGATGAACATGCTGCGCGTGGAGATCGCGGCGCGGATGCTCGCGCAGGGCCACAAACCGGTGATGCTGCCGAGCCATCAGTTCACGGGCACGCCGACGGCGCATGCGGCCGAGGAGCAGCTCGAGGCTTACTACGAAGGCTACCGGAAGAGCATCGCGCATCTGTATCAATGAGCTGGAGCGCGGGCATCGACATCGGCGGGACCAACGTGAAGGCCGTGGCTGTCGCGGCCGACGGGACGATGCTGGCGCGGTTCACCCGGGCGACACGGGACGGGGTCGCGACGGCGGCCGACTGGCAGGCGTGGGCGCGTGATGCCGTGGCGGAGTTCACGGCGGGGCAGGGGGCGGGGCCGGCCGCCGTGGGCGTGTGCGCGCCGGGATTGGCGGCGGCGGATGGGCGCAGCATCGCGCATCTGCCGGGGAAACTGCACGGCCTGGCGGGCATCGACTGGACGCAGGCGCTGGGCCGCGCGGACCGCGTGCCGGTGCTCAACGACGGCCATGCGGCGCTGTTGGGGGAAGTCTGGTGCGGAGCGGCGCGCGGGCGGCGGCATGTGGTGATGCTCACGCTCGGCACGGGCATCGGCGGGGCGGTGATGAGCGACGGGCGGCTGCTGCGCGGAGCGATCGGGCGCGCGGGCCACATCGGGCATCTGTCGCTCGATCCGGAGGGACCGGCGAGCATCACGGGGATGCCGGGCGCGGTGGAGATGCTGGCGGGGGATTGCAGCGTGGCGCAGCGCAGCGGCGGGCGTTTCACGAGCACGGCGGCGTTGGTGGCGGCGCAGCGTGCGGGCGACGAGGAGGCGACGCGCGTGTGGCAGGCAGCGGTGCGGGCGCTCGGCACGGCGATCGGCTCGTGCATCAATCTTTTCGACCCCGAGACGATCGTGGTCGGCGGCGGGATCGCGCAGGCAGGGGAGGCGTTGTTCGCGCCGCTGCGGCGCGAGGTGGCGCGGGTGGAGTGGCGGCCGCTCGGGACGGGTGTGCCGCTGGTGCCGGCGCAGCTCGGGGAATGGGCGGGCGCGATCGGCGCGGCGGCCAACGCGCGGCACGGCGACGGAGGACTTTCATGAAACCGGCGGAAATGTATCTGGAAAAGGCGCGCACGCTGATCGAGGCGGTGGCGCGGCAACAGGCGGCGATCGAGACGGCGGCGGAGTGGTTCGCCGGCACGATCCTCGCGGGGCGGATGGTCCACCTCTTCGGGTCGGGCCACTCGCGGATCATGGTCGAGGAGATGTGGCCGCGCTACGGCTCGTTTGCGGGGTTCAACCCGATCGTCGAGCTGTCGCTCTCGTTCCACAACCTGGTCGTCGGCGCCAACGGCCAGCGGCAGGCGATGTTCCTGGAGAACGTGAGCGGGCTCGCGGAGCGGATCCTGCGCAATTACGATCTGGATACGCGCGACACGGCGCTCGTGATCTCCTCGAGCGGCGCCAACGTGGTGCCGGTCGAGATGGCCGAGCAGTTCCGAAAACGCGGTGTGCGCGTGGTGGCGCTGGTGAGCGCGGCGCACGCGGCGGCGTCGGCTTCGCGGCGCGCGGACGGGAAGAAACTCACGGACTTTGCCGATCTGGTGCTCGATACGGGCGCACCGGTGGGCGATGCGATGGTGAAGGTCGAGGGGCTGGACACTCCGGTGTCGCCGGGCTCGACGGTCGGCGGGGCGTTGATCGTCAACGCGGTGAAGGCCGAGGTGGCGGCGCGGCTGACGCAGGCGGGGCAGCCGCCGAAGGTGTTGAGCGCGGGCGTGGTGGTCGGGCCGCAGCGGGCGACGGAGTTGTTCGAGGCGGCGTATGACGAGCACGCGCACCGGCTGGCGAAATTGTATGCGGCGGTGGGGGAGCCCGGCCGCGGCGGCCGGGAGAGTTGAGAGTTGAAGGTTGAAAGTTGAAGGACGGAGGCCTGGACCCCGGACGATGATGACGAATACGACAGCGCCGCTGATTCTGGAGCGGGTGCCGGTGTGGGCGGACGCCGATCTCGTGGTCGTGGGGGCCGGTTCGGCGGGGTGCTGCGCGGCGTTGGCGGCGCGGAGCGAGGGGGTGGAGCGTGTGCTGCTGGTGGAGCGCTACGGGTTCGCCGGCGGGACGAGCACCCAGATGTTGGATACGTTCTACGGGTTCTTCACGCCGGGGGCGGAGCCGCGGAAGGTCGTGGGCGGGCTGCCGGACCGCGTGGTCGATGCGCTCGATGCGGTCGGGGAAGTTTTCCTGCGGCCCAACACCTACGGCGCGGGCACGGGCGTGAATTACAATCCGGAGCGGTTGAAACTCGTGTGGGACGAACTGCTCGCGGCGGCCGGCGTGACGGTGTGGCTGCATGCGACGCTGGTCGCGGCGGAGCAGGCGGACGACGGACGGATTGTGGGCGTGGTGCTGGCGACCAAGCGGGGATTTGGCCGGGTGCGGGCGAGGGCGTTTGTCGATGCCTCGGGCGATGCGGACCTGTGTCACCTCGCGGGGGTGGCGTATGAGCAGGCGGGCGAGGTGGAGCCGGCGCAGACGCTGACGACGACCTTCCGGATGAGCAACGTGGACCTCGGCGCCTACGAGGCGGCGGGGGGAAAGAAGCTGCTGATGCAGCGGATGGCGGAGGCGGTGGAGCGTGGGACGCATGCGTTGCCGCGGAAGAGCGGGAGCCTGCACGCGATGAATGCGCGCGGGTGCATCTCGACGGTGGCGGTGCGCGTGGCGGGGATGGACGCGACGGATTTCGAGGCGCTCGGGGCGGCGGAGCGCGAAGGGCGCCGGCAGGCGTTTGTCTACGAGCGTTTCCTGCGGGAGCGCGTGCCGGGCTTCGGGGCGGCGAGCATCATCGGGCTCTCGCATCAGATCGGCGTGCGGGAGACGCGGCGGGTTTACGGCGAGTATCGGCTGACGAAGGCGGATTGTCTCGGCGTGGCGCGCTTCGAGGATCGCGTGCTTCTGTGCGGGGCGCCGATCGAGGATCATCGGGCGACACCGGGTGGCGGCGAGGAGACAGGGTGGGGCTATGTGCCGGACGGGCAGGCTTACGATGTGCCGTATCGCACGCTCGTGCCGCGGGGGCGGGACGAACTCTGGGTGGCGGGGCGGTGTTTTTCGGCCACGCATGAGGCGCATGCGTCGTGCCGCTCGATGGCGCAGACGATGGCCATGGGCCAGGCGTGCGGCACGGCGGCGGCCCTCGCGCTGGAGTGCGGCGGCGGGGCGCGCGACGTGCCGGTGGGCGAACTGCAGGCGCGGCTGCGGCGGAGCGGAGCGCAGCTGGAGATGCCCGGAGCGATGGCGCGCACCGGGCGCGACGAGTGGCGGGCGAACCGCGGATGAGTTTCACGCGAAAGGAAAAATCATGAACACCCCGATAACCACCGAAGTGTCACGACGAGCGTTTCTGCAGCAGGCCGGAGTCGGCCTGGCGGCGATCTCCACCCTGAGCCGCGCGACGGCGCAGGGCAGTGCGGCGAACTCGCGGCTGAAACTCGGCGTGATCGGCTGCGGCGGCCGCGGGGCGTGGATCGCGAATCTGTTCGCCGAGCACGGCGGCTACGAGATCGCGGCGGTGGCGGACTATTTTGCGGCGCGCGGCGGCGAGGTCGCGAAGAAGCACGGGCTGGCGGCGACGAAGGTCTTCTCCGGCCTGAAATGCGGCGAGAAGATGATTGCGGCGGGCGGGCTCGACGCGGTGGCGATCATCAGTCCGCCGTATTTCCATCCGGCGCAGGTGCAGGCGGCGGTGGCGGCGGGGCTGCATGTTTACCTCGCGAAGCCGGCGGCAGTCGACGTGCCCGGCTGCCATGCGATCGGGAAGAGCAACGAGCAGGCGAAGGCGAAGGGGCTGACGATGTTGGTCGATTTTCAGACGCGCACGAACGAGTTCTACCTCGAGGCGTTGAAGCGGCTGCACTCCGGCGCGATGGGCGACGTGTGTTTCGGCGAGGCGATCTACCATGCGAACCGGCTGGGCGTGAAGCCGCCGATCGAAGGGTCGGAGGGGCGGATCCGGAACTGGGTCTTCGACCAGGTGCTCTCGGGCGACATCATCGTGGAGCAGAACATCCACGCGCTCGACGTCATGAGCTGGACGATGCGCGACACGCCGCCGGTGCGCTGCACGGGCACGGGCGGCCGCCGCGTGCGGGTCGATGTGGGCGACGCGTGGGATCACTATGCGCTGACCTACGAGTATGCGAACAACGTCGGGGTGACGTTCAGCTCCCGGCAGTTCGACGCGCACGGGGAGCAGGGCGGGATCATCAACCGCGTGTTCGGCACCAAGGGCGTGCTGCTGACCAAATACGGCGGCGAGGTGATGATCCGCGGCGGCGCGGAGACCTTCTATCGCGGCGGCAAGACGAACGACATCTACAAGGCGGGCGCGGTGGCCAACATCGCGGCGTTCCACGCGGCGGTGCTGAAGCGCGACGCGAGCAACCCGACGGTCGCGCCGAGCCTGACGAGCAACCTCGTCGCGATCATGGGCCGGATGGCGGCGCAGGAGCACCGGACCGTGACGTGGCAGGATGTGGTGACCGCGAAGAAATCATTGGTGGCGGACCTTTCCGGTCTCGAGGCGTGAGGCGGAACCACCACGAGGAGGACCAACCATGCGGACGATGACACGGCGGAGTTTCGTGCAGGCGGCGGCGCTGGCGGCGGCGGCGACGCGGTTGCGGGCGGCGACGGGCGGCGGCTTCCGGATCTTTGCGTGCGACTGGACGCTGAAGCTGACGAGCGACCCGGGGTCGTTTGTGCTCGCGAAGAAAATCGGGCTCGACGGCGTGCAGGTGGATTTCGGCCGGCCGGCGGCGGGCGCGACGTCACTGCCGCTGCTCGATCCTGCGCATCAGGATCGGATCCTGGCGGCAGCGGCGGAGAATGGCGTGGCGGTGGCTTCGGTGGCGCTCGGCGTGCTGAACAGCGTCGCTTTCAAGAGCGAGGCGATCGCGGAGGAGTGGGTCACCGCGAGCGTCGGCGCGATGACGCGGATGAAGCAGAAAGTCGCGCTGCTGGCGTTCTTCTCGAAGGGCGACCTGGTCGACGACGAGCCGGGCATCGCGGAGACGATCAAGCGCCTGAAAAAACTCGCGCCGCGCGCGGAGGCGGCGGGGCTGACGTATGGGATCGAGTCGTGGCTCAAAGTGCCGGTGCTCGAACGGATCCTCGACGCGGTGAAGTCGCCCGCGATCCAGGTTTATTACGACGTGGGCAACATGCAGAAAGTCGGCGAGGACGTGGGCGCGGCGATCCGGCGGCTGGGCCGCGAACGGATCTGCGAGGTGCATTTCAAGGATTACGACGATCTCTACGGGAAAGGCTCGATGGACTTCCCGAAGGTGCGGGCCGCGCTGGATGCGGCGCGTTACCGCGGTTGGTGCGGGATCGAAGGCGTGAAGACCCCGCTCGGCGTGGAGCAGAGCATCCGCTACGACCTCGATTACCTGCGGCCGATCTTTCCGCGGAGCGTGTGACGCGCCGCGATCAACCCTGCATTTCTCCCCACTTTTTCCGATGAAATCCTGTCCCCTGCGCACCTCCGTCATTGGCAGTTATCCGTTCCCGAGCTGGCTGGAGTTTGCCAGCCAGCACCTCCAGGTCTTCGGGCGCTCCGACGTGAGCGAGATCCAGGACGACGCGGTGATTGCCGCGATCCATGATCAGGTGGGGGCGGGGCTCGACGTGATCACCGACGGCGAGCAGACGCGGCTGGATTTCAATCTGTCGTTCTACGGCTACATCGAAGGCATCGAGCTGGAGAGCTCGTCGCCGCGGAAATTCGGCCCGCCGGCGCACGACCAGCGCGGGAAGCATGCGATCAAAGGGGAGCTGCGGGCGCCGCGCGGGCTGGGCGTGGTGGAGGAATTCAAGCGGCTGCAGCGGCTGGCGCCGGCGGGGCCGACGCTGAAGGCCAGCGTGCCGGGGCCGTATACGTTAAGCGGTCGTTTGGTGCCCAACGCGCAGTATCGCGACCGCTGGGCGGTGACGGAGGCGCTGCTGCCGATCGTGCGTCAGGAACTCGAGAACCTCGTCGCCGCGGGCTGCCGCGAGGTGAGCGTGGATGAGCCGTCGATGAGCTGCTATGCCTACAAGGAGGATCCGCGGCGGTTCGTGGATATCTTCAACCGGACGGTCGAGACGGTATTCGGGCGCACGCGGCTCTGCACGCACCTGTGCTTCGGCAACTACAAGGGCCGGGCGGTGGGGCCGCGGCAGGTGGCGCCGATGTTTCCCGCGTTTCTCGATTTCAAGGCGGACGAGATGCACGTGGAGATGGCGAGCCGCGAGTATGCGGAGCTGGAGATCATCGGACGGATCGCGCAGCGGATGGATGCGGCGGTGGGCATCATCGACGTGAAGAGCTACTACGTGGAGACGCCGGAGGATATCGTGCGCCGCGTGCGGCAGTGCCTGCAGCATGCGCCGGCGGAGCGGCTGGTGTTTGCGCCGGACTGCGGCCTGAGCCAGACGGCGCGGTGGGCGGCGCAGCCGAAATTGAAGAACATGGTCGCGGGCATCCGCGCAGTGCGGAAGGAGCTGGGAGTGTGAGCGGCTTGATCAAGCCCCTGCTGCAGGACGAGGCGTTTCTGGCCGACGTCGCGCGGGCGCGGGAGGAGCGCGCGGTGAACCGGCTCCACGTGTGGTGGCTCGGGCAGAGCGGGTTTCTGCTGTGTCACCGCGGCGACTGCCTCGTGTTCGATCCGTATCTGAGCGATTCGCTGACGACGAAATACGCCGCGACGGACAAGCCGCACGTGCGGATGACGGAGCGCGTGGTGGATCCGGCGCGGCTGGATTTCGTGCAGGTGGTGACGACCTCGCACAACCACACGGACCATCTCGATGCGGAGACGCTGCGGCCGCTGCTGCGGGCGTCGTCGGCCGCGCGGCTCGTGGGCGCGGCGGCGAACCGGGCGTTTGTGCGGCAGCGACTCGGCGCGGAGATCGAACCGCGGCTCACGACGCTGGCGGATGGCGAGCGGGTGACACTGGGGGCGTGGACGCTCGAGGCGGTGCCGGCGGCGCATGAGGAACTCGCGCCGGAGTTTGCGGGCTTCGTGGTGAGCGTGGGGCCGTTCCGCGTTTATCACAGCGGCGACACGGTGCGGTTTCCCGGGATGGTGGAACGGCTGCGGCCGCTGGCGGTGGATCTCGCGCTGCTGCCGATCAATGGCCGCGCGCCGGAGCGGCGGGTGTCGGGCAACCTCGACGGACGCGAGGCGGCGCAACTGGCGCGGGAGATCGGGGCGCGGTGGGTGGTGCCGTGTCACTACGAGATGTTCACCTTCAACACGGCGGCGCCGGCGGAGTTTGTGGCGGCATGCACGGAGTCGGGGCAGCGGCACCGGGTGTTGCGGGCCGGGGAACGCTGGGCGTTGTCGAGCGACGCATGAGTTTTGTCCGCACAGTGCTGGGCGATGTGCCGGCAGGGGAACTGGGCGCGTGCGATGCGCACGAGCACGTAATCATCGACCCGAGTTTCACGACGCATACGAATCCCGATTTTCTGCTGGATGACCTCGAGCGGGCGGTGGCGGAGGTGTTTGCGTTCCGTGCGGCGGGCGGCCGGGCGATCATCGATTCGATGCCGTGCGACTGCGGGCGCAACGTGCGGAAGCTCGCGGCGGTGTCCTCGCGGACCGGCGTGCACGTGGTGTGCCCGACGGGGCTGCACCTCGCGAAATACTACGACCCGGGGCACTGGGGGAACCGTTACACCGAGGCGGAGTTGGCGGAGCTGTTTGTGACGGAGATCGAGTTCGGGATCGATGCGCGGGATTGCGGCGGACCCTTTGTGGAGCGGACGGCGCACCGGGCGGGGGTGATCAAGATCGCGAGCGGCGCGGCGTGGACGGCGCGCGAGGAGACGGTGTTTGCGGCGGCGGCGCGGGCGCACCGGGAGACGGGCTGCCCGATTCTCACGCATACGGAACAGGGTGAGTTGGCGCTGGAGCAGATCGAGCGGTTGCGGAGCGACGGGGTGGCGCTGGCGCACGTGTGCCTTTCGCATACGGACGGGAAGCCGGATGTCGGTTATCATCGCGAGATTCTGGCGAGCGGGGTGCGGGTGGAATTCGACCGGGCGTTCCGGTGGGCGGCGGGGCAGGGCAATCCGACGCGCGATCTCGTGGTGGCGTTGTTGGAGGAGTTTCCCGACCAGATCATGCTCGGGATGGATGCGGCGCGGCGGCGGTATTGGCGGAGCTACGGCGGAGGACCGGGGCTGGACTTTCTGCTCACGTTTTTCGCCGCCGAGCTGCGGGCGGTGGGTGTGACGGAGACGCAGCTGAGGAAGATTTTTGTCGAAACGCCGGCGGCGACCTTCTCGTTTGCCGCGCGGCCGAAAGCGAAACGTCCGCGAAAACCCCGCCATGAAGAAACTCAAAGTCGTCGGAATTAACTTCGATCACATGCACATGGGCGACCTGCTCCGGAAGTGCCATGAGCATCCGGAGGTGGAGATCGCGGGAGTGTGCGACGAGGATCCGCGGCGGATGGAGGCGGCGGTGCGGAATTTTGCGATTCCGCGCGAGCGGGTGTTTGCCGACGTGGCGAAATGCCTGGAGGCGACAGCGCCGGATTTCGCGATTCTGTGTCCGGCCACGGGGCTCCATGCGGAGTATGTCGAGCGGGTGGCGCCGTATGGCGTGCACCTCTTCGTGGAGAAGCCCTTTGCGGCGTCGTTGCGCGAGGCGGACCGGATGATCGCCGCGGCGAAAAAGGCGAAGCGGCTGCTCGCGATCAACTGGCCGCTGCGCTGGGTGCCGGCGCACGTGACGGCGCACCGGTTGTTGCGGGAAGGGCGGATCGGAGCGTTGCAGGAAGTGCATTTTTACGACGGAAACCGCGGGCCGCTGTATCACGGCGCGGACAAGATCGAGCTGGAGCCCACGGCGGCGATGAAGCGGAAGAGCTGGTTCTACCGGCGGGCGAAGGGCGGCGGGTCGTTGCTGGACTACCTCGGCTACGGCACGACGCTCGGCACGTGGTATCACGACGGGAAAAAACCGATCGAGGTCACGACGGTGGTCGACCAGTCGCGCGGTCTGGAGGTGGACGAGCACAGCATGACGATCGCGCGGTATGCGGCGGGGGTGTCGAAGTTCGAGACGCGCTGGGGGACGTTCACGGATCCGTGGGTGCAACAGCCGCAGCCGAAGTGCGGCTTTGTGCTCAAGGGCACGGACGGCACGATCAGTTCCTACGATTACGAGCCGACGATCCGCATGCAGACGCGGGTGAATCCGGCGGGGGAGGCGATCGCGGTGGATCGGTTGGAGGCGCCGCTGGCGGATCCGATCCAGTATTTCGTGCATTGCATCCGCAAAGGGCGGCCGCTTGAGGGGCCGTTGTCGCCGAAGATTTCGCGGATCGGTCAGCAGATCGTGGATTCGGCGGTGCTCAGTGCGCGGCTGAAGAAGACGGTGAAGCTCGTGGAGTGAGACGGCGCGATGGGAGGCGGGATCGATCGGAGGCAAACCACAGGTGAACACGGAGGAACACGGACGGGGGTGGACCGCGGATGACGCGGATGAGGCGGATAAAGGCATCCGCGATATCGGCGTAATCCGCGGTCAAATGGATCGTCGCGGAGGGGCGGGTAAAACAATCAGACTCGAGGTGCAAAATGGCTGAAGCGGGATCGGGGTATGGGTTGAGCGGGGCGACGGCGGGCGGGGAGCGGGCGGCGCCGGTGCTGGCGTATCTGCCGCCGCGGCCGCGCGCGTATCGGCCGAAGATCGGGGTGATCGGGTGCGGTGGGATCTCGGAGTATCACCTGCGCGCCTACCGGGCGATGGGGCTCGAGGTGGTGGCGTTGTGCGACCGCGACATGGCACGGGCGGAGAAGCGGCGCGCGGAATTTTATCCGGCGGCGATGGTGACGGACGATTGGGCGGCGGTGCTGCGGCGCGAGGATATCGCGGTGGTGGATCTGGCGCTGCACCCGGCGGAGCGCGTGGCGGCGCTCGAGGCGGCGCTGGCGGCGGGCAAACACGTGCTGAGCCAGAAGCCCTTCGTGCTGGATCTGGAGGTCGGCGAGCGGCTCTGTGCGCTGGCGGAGCGGAATGGGCGCAAGCTCGCGGTGAACCAGAACGGCCGGTGGGCGCCGCATTTGGCGTGGCTGGCGGCGGCGGTGCACGGGGGGCTGATCGGCGATGTGACGAGCATCGATATCACACTGCAGTGGGATCACACGTGGACGACGGGGACGGCGTTCGAGCAGGTGCATCACCTGGTGCTGTTCGATTTCGGGATCCACTGGTTCGACCTGACGGCGCGCCTGATGCGGGGGCGGAAGGTGCGGCGCGTGTGGGCCAGCGTGGAGCGCGCGGTGGAGCAGAAAATGCGGCCGCCGATCCTCGCGCATGTGGCGATCGACTACGACGGCGCGCAGGTGCGGCTGAATTTCAACGGGCACGTCGTGCCCGGGCAGGAAGACCGGACCGTGGTGTGCGGGACGCGCGGCACGCTGCGGAGTCACGGGCCGAGTTTGTCGGAGCAGACGGTGACGCTGCACACGGCCGAGGGCCGGGCGACTCCGGTGCTGGAAGGCACGTGGTTCACGAGCGGGTTCCAGGGTGCGATGGGGGAGTTTTTGTGCGCCATCGAGGAGGGCCGGGAGCCGGTGAACGGAGCGCGGGAGAACCTCGCGAGCCTCGCGTTGTGTTTTGCGGCGATGGCGAGTGCGGATCGCGGCGTGCCGGTGGTGCCGGGCGAGGCGCGGACGGCGGCGCATTGAGGCGGACAAGGACCCGGAGGAAGAGGGAACCACTGATGGATTTCGCCAACGGGCGAAATCTGGGGCGTGCGCGGCGGCGGAATGGCCGCCGCTCTAGGTTGAGGCGCCGCTAGTCGCGGCGGGGGTGAGGCGGGTTTGTCACGTATTGAGTGACAAAGGTGCGGGTGGGGGAACGGGGCTTGAGGCGGAGGCGGGAGAGTCGGAGGGTGGAAGGCATGAAGTTTTTTGCGCTCGGGCTTTGGGTCGTGGGGGCGGTGGCGGCTTGGGCGGCGGAGCGGCCGAACGTCGTGCTGATCGTGGCGGACGACCACGGGACGGATGCGCTGGGGTGCTACGGGAATCCGGTCGTGAAGACGCCGGCGCTCGATGCGTTGGCGGCGGAGGGGACGCGGTTCACGCACGCGTTCTGCACGACGGCGAGCTGCAGTCCTTCGCGTTCGGTGCTGCTGACCGGGCAGCAGAATCACCGCAACGGGATGTATGGGCTGCAGCACCAGGATCATCATTTCCAGTCGTTCGACGGGCTGAAGGCGTTGCCGGTGCGGCTGGCGGAGGCGGGCTACCGGACGGCGCGGATCGGGAAATTCCACGTGGCGCCGGAGGAGGTGTATCGGTTTCAGGCCGTGCTTTCGGGCGGTGCGGCCAACGATCCGGAGAGTCTCGGCCGGAGTCCGGTGGAGATGGCGGAGCAGACGCGCGGTTTCCTGAGCGCGAAGGATGCGCGGCCGTTCTTCCTCTATTTCGCGACCGACGATCCGCATCGGGCGAACGCGGTGCTGCCGGGCGGGAAGCCGACCTTCGACACGTATCCGCGGCCGAACCGGTTTGGAAACCGCGACGCGGGTTATCCGGGCGTGACGGAGGTGACGTTTGACCCGGCGCAGGTGGTGGTGCCGCCGTTTCTGCCGGATACGCCGACGTGCCGGGCGGAGCTGGCGCAGTATTACCAGTCGATCGCGCGGCTCGACCAGGGCATCGCGCGGCTGGTGGCGCTGCTGAAGGAGACGGGGCACTACGAGCGGACGGTGATCGTGTATCTGTCGGACAACGGGCCGGCGTTTCCCGGCGCGAAGACGACGCTTTACGATCCGGGCATCCGGCTGCCGTTGATCGTGCGGAGTCCGGGGCAGGAGCGACGCGGTGCGGTGCAGGACGCGATGGTGACCTGGGCGGATATCACGCCGACGCTGCTCGACCTGGCGGGCGCGTGGTCCGCGGAGCGGGCGGGAGAATTTGACGGGCGGTCGTTTCGCGCGGCGCTAGGGGGCGGGAAAGTCGCGGGGTGGGACGAGGTGTATGCGTCGCACTCGCTGCACGAAATCACGATGTATTATCCGATGCGGATGGTGCGGACGCGCGGGCACAAGCTGCTGCTCAACGTGGCGCACGGGCTGCCGTTTCCCTTCGCGCTGGATCTGATCCAGTCGCCGACGTGGGTCGATCTGCAGCGGCGCGGGGAGACGATCTACGGGCGGAGGCCGATCGCGCAGTTTGTCCGGCGGCCGCAGTTCGAGCTCTACGATCTGAATGCCGATCCGCACGAGGTGCAGAACCTCGCGGACGATCCGCGGCACCGGGCGGTGCGGGAGGAGTTGGTGGCGAAGCTGCGGGCGTTTCAGGAGCGGACGCGCGATCCGTGGCGGCACAAGTGGGTCTACGAGTGAGCCGCGGAAGGGCGGCCGGCAGGGCGAAGGGAGCGGGAAAAGGGAGCGTCCGGAGGCGAGGCGGCGGCGCGGCGCGTTATTGCAGGCCGGGGATCGGGTCGGAGCGGCGGACGGTCTTTCCCTCCCAGACGGCTTCATCGGTGGCGGGGTCGTAGCTCAGCGTGCGCGAGGCGCTGCGCGGCGCCATGGGGGAGTCGAGGCGAGGCAGCCAGCGGCGGTGTTCGGCGAGGACGGCGGCGTGGGCGGGATGACCGGCGAGGTTGGTCCATTCGCCCGGGTCGTTGACCATGTCGTAGAGTTCCTCGGTGCCGTCGGCGTAGTGGATGTAGCGCCACTTTTCGCTGCGGATGCCGTGGTTGCCCTGATTGTGGGAGGTGATCGCGGGACGGGCGCGTTTGGCGGCGGGGTCCTTGAGTTGCGGGACGAGGCTGAGGCCTTCGAGGTCGGTGCGCGCGGGCAAGCCGGCGAGTTCGACGAGCGTCGGATAGATATCGAGGAGTTCGGCGGGTTGGGTGGAGCGGCCGCCGGCGCGGACGCCGGGACCGGCGAAGATGAGCGGCACGCGGGTGGAGCGTTCCCAGAGGGTATTTTTGCCGGTGATGCCTTTCTCGCCGAGGTGCCAGCCGTGGTCGCTCCAGACGACGATGACGGTGTTGTCGGCGAGGCCGCTGGCTTCGAGGCCGTCGAGGAGGCGGCCGATCTGGGCGTCGACGAACGAGGTGGAGGCGAGGTAGGAGCGGACGAGGTTGTGCCACTGTTTGTTTTCCTCGACCCACTTCAGGCGCGGTTCGGGCAGGTCCCAGTGGAGATACCAGGAGAAACGCGGGGTGTCGGCGCGGTCGTCGCGTTTGATCTTGGGCAGGATGGAATCGTCGCCGGGGTAGAGGTCATACCACTTCTGCGTGATGTAGCAGGGCACGTGGGGGAGGAAGAAGCCGACGGCGAGGAAGAAGGGCTGGTCCTTGGGCGCGGTCTTCATCTGCTCGAGGGCCCAGGAGGCGATGATGTGGTCGCCCTTGTCCTCGTCGCGGTGCGGAAAGACGCCCCAGTCCATGAGCGGGTGATTGCCGCCCGGCGTGGCGGGGATGAGTTTCTTGTCGGGTCTGGCGCCGACGCCGCCGGCCGGTCCCCAGACGTCGAATTCCTGGGCGCGGGCCTGCGGGCCGCCGCCACCGCCGTGCCAGATCTTGCCGGTGTTGTAGGTCCGGTAGCCGTGGGATTTGAAATACTGCGGGAGGGCGACGCGGTCCTTCCAGGAGTCGAGCGAGCGGAACCACGGGGAGAGACCGTAGACGCCGGTGGTGGTCGGGCGCAGGCTGAGCATGAGGCTCGTGCGCGAGGGATTGCAGAGCGGGGACTGGCAGTGGGCGTTGAGGAGCGTGGTGCCGCGCTGGGCGAGGCGGTCGAGGTGGGGCGTCTTGACGAGCGGGTGGCCGCCGAGGGGGCCGACCCAGTCGTTCTGGTCGTCGATCGCGATGAAGAGGATGTTGGGTTTCTTCGCGGCGGAACCGGTGGAAGCGGCGTGGGCGGCGAGGGGCAGCAGGAGGGCGGCGAGGACGAAGCGGAGCATCGGGGGGCGAACTTGAGAGTGAACGGGAGGGTGAGCGTGACGGTGGTTCAGGCGAGATCGAGGCCGCGCATGGGGCCGGTGGAGGTGGCGAATTTGTCGGTCTCGATGCCCATGCGGTGGAGCATGGAGACGAAGAGATTCGGCAGCGGGTAATTGCGCGTGGTGTCGAACGCGAGGTGCTGGCCGTGCTTGAAGCCGCCGCCGGCGAAGAGCGTGGGCAGGTTGTTCGTGGTGTGGGCGTGGGCGTTGCCGAGGTTGGAGCCGTAGAGAACCATGGTGCGGTCGAGAAGGGTGTCGCTGTCCTCCCGGCGGCCCTTGAGATCGGAGAAGAGATCGCGCAGGAGGCGCATGTGCCATTCGTCGATGGCCTTGAGCTGGGAGAGCTTGGCCTCGGATTTTCCGTGGTGGGAGAGGTTGTGGTAGCCGTCGCTGACGGCGACGCCGTCGAGCTCGATGGCGGGGGAATTGACGCTGTCGAGGAGCAGGGTGACGACGCGGGTGGAGTCGGTCTCGAAGGCGAGGCGCGCGAGGTCATACATGAGTTTCACCTTCTCCATGTAGGCGCGGGGGCTGGCGGGATCGAGGGGGACGGGCGCGGCGACGCGGGGCTTGGGGCGGCGCTCCCACTCCTGGGAGGCGAGCATGCGTTGCTCGAGCTCGCGGACGCTGGTGAAATACTGGTCGAGGCGGTCGCGGTCGGGGGCGCCGAGTCCGCGTTGGAGCGAGCGGGCCTGGTCGGCGACGGTGTCGAGGATGCTCTGGCCGAGCTCGAGCTTGCGGATCTGGCGGTCGGTCTCCTCGGGTGTGCCCTGGAAGAACATGCGGCGGAAAACGTCGGCGGCCTTTTCCTCGCAGGGGATGAGCACGCCGGACTCGGTCCAGGAGAGGCTGCGCATGCCCTGCTGGACGTTGACGCCGAGGGTGAGCGACGGGAAGCGGGTGCGGGGGCCGATGCGTTCGGCCATGTATTGGTCGAGCGAGATGGTGTTGCGGAAGCCGCCGCTGCCGGGGTGCGGGGCGGCGGTGAGGAAGCAGTTGTCGGCGGGGTGGCCGCCGTCGACGTCGGGGTGCGAGACGCCGCTGAAGACGGTGAAGTCCTGGCGGTGTTCCGCGAGCAGCTGGAGGTAGGGGGAAAGCGGATACCCGGCGCCGGCGGCGGTGGGGAAGAAGTGCTCGGGGAGCAGGCCGAGGTTGTTGCAGATCGCGAGCATGCGGCGCGGCTGGCCGTCGAGCTTGGCGGCGGCGCGGGTGGCGGCGCCGGCAAAGGCCGGCCGCATGGAGTCGAGGAGCGGGAGCGAGAGGGCGATGCCGGCCTGGCGGAGGAAGCGGCGGCGCGAGAGCGTGCGACCGGTGGACACGAACGGGGCGGGGGAGGGGGCGTGGGGCATGGTCGCGGGGTGTTTACTTCGAGAGGAACAGGTCGCTCGAGATGAGTTCGTGGAGGAGGGTGCGCACGCCGTAGTCGGACGCGCGGCTGCGGGCAAGAATCCGTGCGACGGCGGCGCGGTCGGAGAAACGGATCGGCGCGCCGGTGGCGTAGACCGCGAGCTGGCGGACGAGGTTGGCGGCGAGCACGGCGGGATCGGCGGCGATGGCCTGCTTGAACTCGCGGATGTCGCGGAACGGGCGGCCGTCGGGCAGTTCGCCCGAGGAATCCACGGCGGGGCCGGTGCGGTAGCGGAAGATCAGGCCGTCGTGGCCGAAGCCGGTGACGCGTTCGCCGGTGCCCTGGCTCGAGGCGCGGTAGCGGTTGCGCCAGCCGCCCATGACGTCGAATTCCTCGAGGGCGAAGCCGGGCGGATCGATTTTGCGGTGGCAGGCGTTGCACGATTCCTCGGAGCGATGCCGGGCGAGTTGCTCGCGCAGGGTGGTGGCGCCGCGGATATCGGCTTCGACGGCGGGCACGGCGGCCGGGGGTGGCGGGGGTGGCTGGCCGAGGATGCGCTCCATGATCCAGGCGCCGCGGACGACGGGCGAGGAGGTGGTGCCGTTGGCGGTGACCTTGAGCACGCTGGCGTGGGTGAGGAAGCCGCCGCGGACGGTGTCGGCGGGGAGGGCGACTCTGCGGAAATGCACGCCTTGGACGCCGGGGATGCCGTAGAGGGTGGCGAGGCGTTCGTTGAGGAGGGCGAAGTCGGACGCGGCGACGTGGCGGACCGGGAGGTTGTGGCGGAGCAGTTCGGCAAACGTGAGCTGCGTTTCCTCCGGCATGGATTCGGTGAGGAGATCGTCGAGCTGGTATTCGGGGTAGAGTTCGGCGTCGGGTCCGCTCGCCGTCAGGCGGCGGAGGTCGAGCCAGTAATCGAGAAATGCATCGACGAAGCGGCGGGCCTGCGGGGCATCGAGGAGGCGGTCGACTTCGGCGCGGAGGACGTCGGGCCGGGCGAGTGCGCCGGAGGCGGCGCGGGCGCGGAGGGCGGCATCGGGCGGCGAATTCCAGAGAAAATAGGCGAGGCGCTCGGCGAGGGCGTCGGGGCCGAGGCGGCCCTGGGACGGTTGGAGATAGATGAAGCCGGGCGAGGAGAGCACGGCGGTGTAGCCGGCGATCATCGCATCCGTGAAGCTGTGGCCCTTGGCGAGGGTGGTCTCGATGAGGCCGAGGAAGCGGCGGTAGTCGGTCTCGGCGACGGGGCCGCGGAGGGCGTGCGTCATGAAGCGGCGCAGGAGGCGGGCGGCGTCGCGCGCGGGTTCGGCGGAGGTGACGTCGACGTGGGCCTTGAAGCCTTCGGGTTTGGCGGCGGCCTGTTTGACGGCGGCGGATGGATCGGTGATCGGCAGGCGATCGAAGAGGAGGGCGTGGCCGGGTGGCGGCCAGGTGTCGATGAGCGGGCCTTCGACTTCCATCCACTGGAATGCGACGCCGGGCATGCCGTCGGCTTCGGCGAGGGGATTCTTGAAATCGGGTGGGCGGGAGCGCACGAGGCGGGCGGCGTCGGGCTGGATCGTCTCGCCGGCGTGGAGCCAGACCTCGATCTCGTGCACGGAGGCATCGGGTGCGAAGTCGAAGGCGCCGAGCCGGCGGAGGGAGCGCGGGGGCGTCTGCGCGTAGACGACGACGGGCTCGGAGCGGCGGCCGCGCGAGACGGCGGAGAAATCGCGCGCCATCCAGACGGTGTAGCCGGAGAAGCGGAGTTTGTAGCGGGCGGTGACGGGGGCGCGGAAGCGGTCGAACTTTATCTCGGCCGGCTCGTAGGTGCTCATGAGCATGACGGCGGCTTCGTCGTTGCGGCGCTCGGGGCGGGAGGCCGCGGCCCAGTTGGCGCGGGTGGGGCGTTTGGTGACGGGGTCGTTGCGGTTGCGGAGCGCGGACTGGAGCTCGAGGCCGACGATGGGAAACGTCTTGCGGATCTCGGGGCCGGCGGCGCGGACGAAGCCGGGCTGGAGCCAGGTGTGGTAGCGGGTCAGCGAGGCGGCGGGCTGCGCGACCTGCGGGGCGATGGCCTCGCGCAGCGCGAACTCGGCGGTGCGGAGATAGCGGGCCATCTGCACGTGGGAAACGTCGAGGGCCTCGCCGAGTTTGTTGTAGCCGTGGGCGGTGGGGTCCTCGGGGAGGGCGTCGCGGATCGCGAGATACGGCAGCGCGAGGAGGTCGCGGACGGAGTTCTCGTATTCGTAGCGATTGAGGCGGCGGTGGCGGGCGCGGCCGGAGGCGGAGAGGGCGGTGCTTTCGGCGGCGACGAGGGCGTGCGCGAGGTCGGTGAGAAACGGCGTGAGTTCCTCCGCGGGCGGGCGAGGCTTCTTTTTCGGCGGCATCTCGCCGGCGGCGACGCGATCGTGGACCTTGGTCCAGGTGGCGAGAGCGCGGGGCGAGGTGGGATCGAGGGTGAGGGCGGTGAGGTCGAGATTACCTTCCTTGGTGACGTCGTCGTGGCAGTTGGCGCAGTGGCGCTCGATCACGTTCGCGACGGCGGCGGGCAGGGGCAGAGGGGCAGCTGCGCGGAGCGACGTGGCGGCAAAGAGAAGTGCGAGGGCGCCGAGGGAGAGCGCGGCAAACGGGGCGGACATGCGGACGGGGACGAAGCGGAGAGAGCGAACGTGAACGGGAGCGGGACGGTGAACGTGGGCGGGAATGGAGCGTGAGCGCGGGCGGCAGAGGGCGTGTGAGCAGGGCGAGACGGACGGACGAGGGCCGGGGATGCGGGCGAACGTGACGCGCAGCGGGGAAAACTCAGGGCGTTTTCGCGGGGCGGGCGGCGAGGAATCCGGAGTGGCGCAGCCATTCGGCGGCGCGATCGGGCCAGGTGGTGACGGGTTCGGCGGTGCGGCGGAGGCCGTAGCCGTGGCCGCCGGTGGGGTAGACGTGGACGGCGGCGGGGATTTTTTTCTCCTTCAGCGCCGTGGCGAGGAGGAGGGAATTCTGCACGGGGACGCGGTCGTCCCACGCGTGGACGAAGAACATCGGCGGCGCATCGGCGGGGACGACGATTTCGTCGAGCAGCCGGTTGGTTTTCGCATCGACGAAGCCGCCGGCGTAGATGAGCAGGGCGAAATCGGGGCGCGCGGAGAGGTCGTCGGCGGCGTCGACCCGCGGGTAGAGACGTTGGGCGTGCTTGAGGGCGGCGAGTCCGGCGGTGGCGCCGCCGGCGGAGAAGCCGAGGATGCCGATGCGTTGCGGGTCGATGCCCCATTCGGCGGCGTGGGCGCGGGCGAGGCCCATGGCGCGCTGGGCATCCTGGACGGCGGGCAGCCAGCGGGTGGTGTTCCGGGCGCCGGCGGGCACGCGGTATTTGAGCACGATGCCGGTGACGCCGAGGGAATTGAGCCACGAGGCGACCTCGGTGCCCTCGAGGTCCCAGGCGAGGATGTTGAAGCCGCCGCCGGGGCAGATGACGACGGCGGTGCCGTTGGCTTTGTCCTTGGGGGCGGGGTGCACCTCGACGAGCGGCGTGGAGACGTTGCCCAGCTTGATGATCCGGCGGCCGGCGATGAGCGCATCGGTGGGCTTGGTCTGGTCGGCTTCGGGCGGGAGGGAGACGGCCTCGTCGCCGGGCGGTGTGCTCGGCCAGAGTTTCAGGGTCGTGAGCGGGCTGGCGGCGAGGAGAGGAGCGGCCAACGCAGCGGCGAGCAGCAGGGGTAGGCGCATGCGGAAAGGAAGCCGGACGGAATGAGCGGGGGCGAGGAAATGTTCGCCGCGCGGGCTCCGGGTGGAAGGCAGCCTTTTCGGGCGGATTGCGAATCGGAGTTAAACCACGCCCGAAACGCGCCGATAAGCAGTCAATCCCGTAAACCAAGCCGAAGTCATGCCAGCAACAGCCCCAGCAATCACCGAGGCGATGATCCGCGAACATATCAACCGCGCGGTGAAAGACGTCTTCAAGACCATGGTTGGACGCGAACCGACGTCGATGAACTCGCATGATGCGGGTCGCAACGGCGCGGCGATCACGCCGGATCAAAGCCGCCCCCAGGTCGTTGGGACCGTCGGCTTTATCGGCGATATCAACGGCCTCATCTATCTGCACCTGGATCTCGGCTTCGCCCGGACCTGCACCTGCCACCTCCTCGGCATGACCGAGGCGGAGCTCGATGCGGCGGGCGACGAAGTGATCAACGATGCGATCGGCGAGCTGACGAACATGACCGTGGGCAGCTTCAAGAACGGGCTCTGCGACGCGGGCTTCCCCTGCAAGCTGACGATCCCGTCGATCCTGCGCGGCACGGCCTTTTCGATCGAGCCGATCAGTTCCGTGGTGCGGCACGTTTACTACTTCGATTGCGCGGAGCATCGGGTAGTCGCCGACATCCTCATGAAGAGCGACGAGTGAGCCGATCCCCATTCCTGCCATGCGCTACAAAGTTCTCACCGTGGACGATTCGAAGACCGTCCGCATCATCGTAAAGAAGGCCTTCAAGGCCTACGACTGCGAGATCATCGAGGCAGCCAACGGCGTGGAAGGCCTGGCGATCGCCGCGAAGGAAACTCCCGACCTCATCCTCCTCGACGTCACGATGCCCGTCATGGACGGCGTGGAGATGCTCACGAAACTGAAGGCGGATCCGGTGCTCAAGCCCATCCCCGTCGTGATGCTCACCGCCGAAGGCGGCCGGGACAATGTGCTCAAGATCGCCAAAATCGGCGTGCGCGACTACATGGTGAAGCCCTTCCGCGAGGAGGTGCTGATCGACAAGGCCAGCCGCATCATCGACCTCAAGCCGGTCAACGAAGGTCCGGCGAAGGCGAAGTCGATTCTCGATACGGCGGACATCCTCATCGTCGAGGACAAGCCGGTCATCGTGCAGCAGATCCAGGAAGGCCTGAAACACACCCCGTGGCGCATCAAGGGCGTCGCGACGCAGGGCGAGGCGATGGATGCGATGGTGAAACTGCCGCCGGACCTGATCGTGGTCAGCCTCTCGCTGCCCGAAGATGCGGCGTTCACGCTCTTCCGGCACATCCGCACGAACATGAAGACCAAATACACGCCGGTCTTCGCGCTCGTGGTGAAAACCGAGGTCGCCCCGCAGCAGCAGGCGCAGACCGTGGGCTTCAGTGCCATCATCACCAAGCCGATCGATCTGCCCGACCTCGAGGCCAAGATCGCCAAGGCGATGAACCTCGATACGTCGCAGCGTTACTTCGCGATGGACGGCGATATGATGACGATGCGCCTGCCGGAGGTTTGCTCGCCGTCCGTGATCGCCGAGGTGCAGACTTACCTGAAGCCGAAGTTCGCCGAGGCGGTGGATGCCGGGTTCAACAAGGTCGTGATCGACATCCATACGATCAAGACCCTGCACATGGGCATCATCAAGCTGCTGTTCCAGGCGATGCAGACCTGCCGGGAGCTCGGCATGCAGTTCGCGCTGGTGGGCAATACCCAGATCATCTCGGAGTGCAAAGGCTTCGAGGATACGCGCGGGTGGACGTTCTACGACTCGATGGACGACGCGAAGGCCAACCTCGGCCGCGCGGCAGCGCCGACCATGGCGGCCGTCGGGTGACAGCGTTAAATTCCCTTTCAGGGGTGTGAGATATCAGAACCGGCGGGCGGTGCGATTTGTGGTCGTGCCGCCCGCGTTGTTTTTGGCCGCCGGCAACGGCCGCCGGCGGGGTCCGCCTGCCCATGCGACCGGCGGCCGACCGGGCCAAAGAGAGGCATTGACGCGCGCCGGAGCCGCGTGAACTTTCGTGCAACATTCCGAGCGTCATCCCGTCCAAGGGAGACGCCTCACCACCGCATGAAATCCCTTCGTTTCGCCCTGGTTGCGTTCACGTCCCTGGCCAGCATCGCCTTTGCCCAGGACGACGAACAGCGCCGGGCGCCTCCGGTCGAGATCCCCGACTTCAGCAATCTCGACGAATACATCTACGAGCCGAAGAGCTCGGTCGTGCTCGGGATACGGTTTCTGACCGGCGGCAAGGTGAGTTTCCTCGGTGGCCGCGGCCTGATCGCCTCGCGCAACGCCCCCGGCGAGCCCGGCGCGACAACGACGGCCCGGCTGTATCATGACGGTGCCGTGCAGCCCGATGCGCGCACGATCGGCCGCGTGGATGCGCAGGGCAATGCGGTGATCAATCCCGACACGGGGCTGCAGTTTTTCGACGCGATCACGCCCGACGGCCGGACCAACACGTGGAATTACACGGACCAGAGCCAGCGCGGGCGGGCGGGCTATATCGCTTTCCGCGATTACTCGGCCGAGGTCATCGACACGACGACGCGCGAGAAGGACAACGGCAACAGCATGGGCGTGGATCTGGCCATGCACCGCGACATGGGGAAACTTTTCGGCGGGCGCATTCCGTGGCAACTGACGGCGGGCGTCTCGATCAATGACATCTCGGCCGAGACCAACGCGCCGGTGCGGGCGCGCTTAAATACGCTGACCGATTACTACCGGTTCTATCCGAAGGCCGGAGCGACGCTGCCCGACCCGCCGTATTCCGCTCCGAGCTCCTTCACCGAGACGGTGCTGGATGCCAGCGGCAACGCCGTGACCACGATCGACGGGACGACGGAAGTCCGGGTGGTCGACACGACCGTGCTGCTCGACGCTTCGCCGGCCGAGCGCATCAACACGTCGGTGATCAACGCGGTCAACGTGGAGAATCGCTGGAAGCTCAAGGGCGCGTTCTACACCTTCCGCGCCGGTCCGACGATCTGGATCCCGATCGGTTCGCGGCTGAAGGCGGGAGTCAGCGTGGGAGCGGCGCTCGTTTACTCGGGCTCGATCTACACAGTGACGGAGACGCTGACGCCGGACACGGGCGGAGCGATTTCCGAGACGGAGTCGGCGGAAGACTACAAGCTGCTGCCGGGCTGGTATGTCGACGCGACGCTGCAGTTTGATCTCACCGAGCGCACGGGTTTCTATGCCGGCGCGGTCTACCAATCCGCGGGCGATTACACGCAGACCGTCGAAAACGGCACCACGAGCTACGCGACGAAGGTCGACCTCTCCAAGATGAACGCGGTGCGGGCGGGCATGAGCGTCCGTTTCTGAGCGGCGCGACGATCGGCCAATCTGTTTCCCGGGCCGGCCTTTGGGCCGGCCCTTTTGTTTTCCGGGTGCCCGGGCCGGGTGGGGTGGAGGTCAGATCGACTTCGACTCGGGGTTGAGGGCGCGGTGGACGGCGAACGCGAGTTCGTCGGTGGTGAAGGGCTTGGCGAGCAGTTCCACTTGGCCGAGTTCGTCGAGGTCCTGGGGCGAGATTTTGGAGAAGTAGCCCGACATGATGACGACGGGCAGGGCGGGGTGGAGCCGGCGGAGGGCGGCGGCGAGCTCGGTGCCCTGCATGCCGGGCATCGTCTGGTCGGTCATGAGGACGGCGCAGCGCGTGGGGTCGCTCTGCAGTTCGGCCAGACATTCCTCGGCGGAGCCGAAGGTGAGGGCGCGGTAGCCCTTGTTTTCGAGCACGAGTTTGGTGCAGCTGGCGACGACCTCCTCGTCGTCGACGACGCAGATGAATTCGCCGGAGCCGCTCGGGGAGGCTGCGCTCGGACCGCCGCTCGGAGCGGTGTCGGTGCCGGTGCAGGGCAGGTAGATGTGGAAGGTGGAGCCGCGGCCCGGCACGCTGTCGACATCGATTGCGCCCCGGTGTGAACGCACGATGCCGTGCACGACGGCGAGGCCGAGACCGGTGCCCTCGCGGGTCTTCTTGGTGGTGAAGAAAGGATCGAAGATCCGTCGGCGCGTGCTCTCGTCCATGCCGTGGCCGGTGTCGCTGACGGACAGGCGCACGTAGCTGTTGGACACGGGGCCGCCGATCGAGAGCGCGAGTTCGGGGGAGAGGTCGGCGGGCTGGAGCGAGATGTGGAGCGTGCCGCCATTATGCCGCATGGCGTGTGCGCCGTTGGAGCCGAGGTTCAGGATGACCTGATGGATCTGGGTGGCGTCGGCATTGACCGGTCCGCAGCCCTGCGCGAAGTGGGTCTCGATGGTGATGTTGGCGGGCAGGGTGGCGCGGAGGAAGCGGCGGGCTTCCTCGATGACCAAGCCGAGATCGATCGGCCCGTGTTCGCCGGCCGCGTTCTGCCGGCCGAAAGTGAGGATCTGTTCGACGAGCTGGCGGGCCCGGAGGCTGGCGTTGCGGGCCTCGTTGAGGCACATGCGCGCCGGGTGATCCTCGGGCACGGAGTCGGCGGCGAGTTCATGGTAGCCGATGATGCCGGTGAGGAGATTGTTGAAGTCGTGCGCGATGCCCCCGGCGAGGGTGCCGAGCGTCTCCATCTTCTGCGCCTGGAAGAGCTGCGACTCGAGTTCGCGCCGGGCTTCGTCGCTCGAGTGCTGCTGGGTGATGTCCTGGATGGCGCCGTGCACACTGACGGTGCGGCCCTGCTGGAAATCGCCCTGGCCGAGAATGCGCACCCAGATCCGCCGGCCGGTGGCGGTGATGAGCTGCGCCTCGAGGTCGAATGACGGCGTGGCGGGCGAGGTGTTGCCCATCGCGGACTGCACGACGGCGAGCGACTCGGGCGGGTAGAAATGCCACATCGTCTCGAGCGTGGGCTGGAACGTGTCGTCGACCTCGTGGATGCGGCGGGTGCCCTCGTTCCACTCGACGCGCGAGGTCTGGAAATCGATCTCCCAGCCGCCGATGAGCGCGAGGCGGCTCACCTGGTTGGCGAGCTCCTCGGATTTGCGCAGGCGCTCCTCGAGCTGCTTGCGGGGCGTGATGTCGGTGTGCGTGCCGACCATGCGCAGCGGCCGGCCGTCGGCGGAGCGGCGCACCACGCGGCCGCGGTCGAGGATCCAGCGCCAGCCGCCGTCCTTTGCCCGCATGCGGAGCTCGTGCTGGTAATAGGTGGTGCGCTGTCCGAAGTGCGCGTGGATGACCGCTTCGTTTTCCGCGAGGTCGTCGGGGTGTGCCAGCGCCTTCCAGCCTTCGTTGGTGTTGCGTATTTCCGCCGCTTCGTAGCCCAGCATGCGGGACCAGCGCTCGTCGTGGTAAACCTGTCCGGAAGCGATGTCCCAATCCCACACGGAGTCGTTGGTGCCCTCGATGGCCAGCTGCCAGCGTTGCTCGGCGATTTCGAGGGCCTGCTCGAGTTCGGCCTCCTCGGTGATGTCGCGCGTCAGGCCGACGACGCGCAGCGGCCGGCCGGCCTGGTCGCGCTGCAGGTAGCCGTGCGATTCCATATGGCGCACATCGCCGTCCGGGCGCCGGATGCGGAAGCGGTGGCTGAGGTCGTTCTCCTCGCCGAGGATGAGGCGGCGCACGCGGGCGATGGCGGCGTCGTGATCTTCGGGATGGAGGTGCGATTCCCAGAGCGGCTCGCGGGCGTCGAAGGTGCCCGCGGCGACGTCGTAGAGCTCCAGCATGCGCTCGTCCCAGATGCGGCGGTTGTGGACGATGTCGTATTCCCACACGCCGAAGCTGGAGGAGCGCAGCGCGAGGCGGAGCCGCTCGTTGAGCGCCTGGGTGTGGCGGGTGGCTTCGCGTTCCGCGGTGATGTCGCGGTCGGTGCCGATGATGCGGATCGTCTGGCCGGCGGCATTGCGCTGGAGGATGGCGCGGGATTGGACGTGGCGTTCGGCGCCGTCGCTGGCGCGGAGGATGCGGTAGCTGTGCTCGAAGGTGTCGCCGGCGGCGAGCGCGGCGCGGACGCGGGCGATCGCGGCGTCGCGATCCTCGGGGTGCAGCCGTGCGCGCCAGTCGTCGGCGCGGCCGTGGAAATCCTCGGCGCGGACACCGTAGATGCCGAGCGTGCGGGCGTCCCACACCGAGCGGTCGCTCGCGGCATCCCACTCCCACACGCCGAGGTCGGCGGCGCGGGTCGCGAGCTCGAGGCGGTGGTTGAGCTGTTCCAGCCGCACCTTGGCGGCGCGCTGCTCGGTGATCTCGGTCTGGTTGCCGATGTAGTTGAGGATCCGGCCGCCCTCGCCGCGCACGGGCTGGATGTCGATGATGTGGTAGAACGGCGTGCCGTCCTTGCGGTAATTGAGCAGTTCGACGCGCACCGGATTGCCCTGCTGTTCCGCCGTGCGCAGCTCGCGGATGGCCGCGGGATCGGTGTCGGGTCCCTGGAGGACGCGGCCCGGCTTGCGGCCGCGCACTTCCGCGAGGGAGTAGCCGGTGGTGCGGGTGAAGGCGGCGTTGACCCACTGGATGCGGCCCTCGGCATCGGCGATGATGACGCCGTTGGTGGAATTCTGCGCCACGAGGGCGAGGAGGGCGTTGGACTCCGCGGCGGTGCGGAGGGAGGCGTTGCTGCGCTCGAGTTCCTCCGTGCGCTGGGCCACGAGTTCCTGCAGCCGCGCGGCCTGTTCCTGCAGCCGGGCGGTCATGAGGAGCCGCGCCTGTTCGGCTTCCTCGCGGACCTCCTCGACGTCCTCGGCCGCCTCGATGGAGAACAGCGCGAGGGCGAAGCCGCAGAGCACGATCATGCTGATGAGCAGCACGAGGCCGTCGGCAGCGGAGAGGACGCTGCGGCCGATCAACCACGCGGCGATGCCGCTGAGCAGCAGGGGTATTCCCGCTGCGCCGACGAAGAGCCGGCGGGCCAGCAGGCCGGCCGGCGTGCGTTGAAAGAGAATCCGGGCATGCAGGTCCGCGGGCCGGGCGAAAAGCACGCCGAGGCCGATCAGGATGAGACCGATCGCGAGCCCCGGCGTGACGGGAATGGGGCGGACATCGGCGAGACTCGACTGCAGGCTGAGGCTCACGAGCGCGGCGATACCGAGGGCGACGACGAGGTTGGCGAGCCAGGCCGACATCGGCCAGCGGGAGCGGCTTCGCTTCTGGTGGAGGCCGACGATCGCGGCCGCGGCCGTGATCACGCAGAGTGCGCCGAGCGCGGACATGAGCGCGTGGCCGAACCAGGCATGCTCCCCCGCGGCGCCGGCGCCGAGGGAGAACACGCCGACGAGGGCGGCCGCGGCGGCGAATACCGTGCCGAGTTGCCGCCGCCCGTCCGTGGTGAGCCAGAGCGCGGCACCGAGGAAACTCAGGGCGACCGCGGCGTGCAGCTTGAGGAAGGGACGCGGCCCGACCTCGAGCGATGCCCACCCGCCGACTTCGATCCCGATGGCGGCCACGGTCGGCACGAGGACCAGGAGACCGAGCCAGCCGGCGGCGCGACGAAGAAGAGGGTCGATCGACATCGGGACGCCCGAAGTGGTAATGGGCCCATCCGCCGCAGCGCAATGGAGTAAAGTGTGTCACCCCGGAGTGCGGTAGGACTCGCTCGGGCTGAGGTGAAGTCCCTGTTTGGGTTGAGTAGCATTGGGCTCAAGTCGCGCACGAAGGGTGCCGAAAGGCTGTTTCGTTCCCACGTCCCCATGAAAAAACAACTGCTTGCCGTTGTCTGCTGCGGCTGCGTGCTCACGTCCGCCGCCTTCGCCCAGTCGAAAACCGAACCTCCCGTCCCGGTGCGCACCGTGCCGCCGGACTATCCCGCCGACCTCCGCCGCGATGGCGTGTCGGGTATTGTCACCGTCAAATGCCAGATCGACGCGCTGGGCAACGTCACCGAGGCCGAGGTGGAGAAATCCAGCAATCCCGCCTTCGACCAGCCGGCGTTGAACGCGATCCGCAAGTGGAAGTTCAAGCCGGCGCGGATGGACGGGACGCCCACGGCGATCCGCGTCTCGATCCCGATCAAGTTCGTGTTCGAAACCTGAGCGGCCGAAGCCACGCGCACGCGTTCCCCATGAACTTTCGCGAAATGACCGTCGGGAAGAAGATCACGTTGGGCTTTGCCGTCTCGTTCGGCCTGCTGGCGCTCGTCGCCGGTTTTGCCCTCTTTGCCGTCAACGGCGCGGGCCGCCGGTTGGCGACCTTTGCGGAGACGGCGCAGGAAACCTCCGCGGCTGCGGCGCTCGAATCCGCGATGCAGGCGCTGAAGCTGCAGGTAAACGACTTCATCGCGACCGGCGCCGCGGAGAGCGTCGCCGGCTTCGAGGCGGCGAAACAGACCCTGGAGGCCGGGCTCGCCCGGGCGCTGGAGCAGACCGCCGACGCCGCGCGGGCGCGGGAGCTGCGCCGGGCGCAGGAGCTGCTCGGCGGCTACGAAAAAGCCTTCCGTGAACTCGGCGCCAACCAGCGTGCCCGCGCTGCCGTCGACCGCGACGTGCTGGGGCCGCAGGCGGCGACCATCGCCGACGGCCTGCAGCAGATGCTCAAGCAGGCGCAGACGCAGGGCGACATGAACGCCGCCTTCCGGATCGCGAGCGCGCTCAAGGCGTTCTTCGAGAGCACGAGCCTCGCGAACGGCTTCCTGCTCACCTCCGAGCCGTCAAAGGCGGCCGGCGCGGCCGCGGCCTTGAAGGTCGTCGTCGCGCAGATCCAGCTCCTCGACAAGGAGCAGATCGAAATCGAAAAACTCGACGCGGCGATGAAGGACGACGCGAAGCGGGCGCTGCTGGCCGCGCTGCAGAAAGCGGCGGCGGGCTATGCGCAGGGACTCGACGCGGTGGTGGGCGCCAAGCGCGCGCGCGACGAGATCGTCCATGAGCGGCTGAACCGGCTGGCGCCCGAATTTGCCGCCACCCTCGGCCGCGTGAAGACGGCGGTGCACGACGACCAGCGCGGACTCGAGGAGCGCACCCACGCCGAACAGCGGCGCAACGAAGTCGTGGTCGCCGCGGTCGCCGGCGCCGGGATCGTGCTCGGCATCCTGCTTTCGTGGCTGATCACGCGCAGCGTGAGCCGCCGCATCACGCAGGTGGCGGCGCGCCTCGCCGACGAATCCGGGAAGGCCAATGCGTCGGCCGCGCAGGTCGCGCAGGCGAGCCAGGCGATGGCGGCGGGAGCGAGCCGGCAGGCCTCCTCGCTCGAAGAGACGAGTGCCTCGCTGCACGAGATGGCGAGCATGACGGCGCGCAATTCCGAGCACGCGCGGAGCGCCAAGCTGCTCGCCAACGAGACGCGCCAGACCGCCGAGGCGGGCGCCACCGAGATGGCGGCGATGAAAACCGCGATGAGTGCGATCAAGGGCTCGAGTGCGGAGATTTCGAAGATCATCAAGACGATCGACGAGATCGCGTTTCAGACCAACATCCTCGCCCTCAACGCGGCGGTGGAGGCGGCCCGCGCGGGCGAGGCGGGACTCGGATTTGCCGTGGTGGCGGACGAGGTGCGCTCGCTGGCCCAACGTTGCGCCGGGGCCGCGCGGGAGACCTCGCAGAAAATTTCGGCCTCCGCGGAGCGCAGCGATCAGGGCGTCGAGATCAGCGAGAAGATGGCGGTAAATCTCGCGGCCATCGTCGGAAAGACCCGCCAGCTCGACGACCGGATCGGCGAGATCGCGCAGGCGTCGCAGGAGCAGAGCGTGGGCATCGGCGAACTGAACCAGGCGGTCGCCAGCATGGACAAAATCACCCAGGACAACGCCGCGCTCGCCCAGCAGTCGGCCGGCGCCTCGGAGGAATTGAAGGCCCAGGCCGAGGAAGTGCGGGCGGCAGTTTCCGACCTCATGCGGATGGCGCAGGAAGGGGACGGCGGGGCGGAAGCGGTGCCGGAGCCGCGCGAGAGCACCCACGCCGGGATCGAGCCCGGCGGTCACGGGGGCGCGGGCGAAAGCGCTCCGCTCCGACCGAGGGCCGGCCGCGGCAGGTCGGCACCGACTTTGCCTGAGGCGGTCGGGGCCGGGGGAAACTGCATCCGGACCTAAACTTCGGGCCCGAGCGGTCCGATGAGGGGGTGATCGAGTTCCGTCGCGGAGTCGGCGGCCCCGTGGCCGTCGGCTCCCCGTCTGCCCGGGCAGCGCGGCGGGGCCCGACCTCCACCCTTTGAGCCCGACCGACCTGAAACCCGTGAACTGGACCGAGACCTCCGTGCCGGAGGGCGGCGCCGGCTGGAGAAGTGACGACGGCACGCCGGCCGATTGGGACCGGATGGCGGCGCAGGTGCCCGGGCTGTTGTTCCAGTGCCGGCAGCAGCCGTCGGGCGAGATCGCCGTGACGTTTGCCAACGGCCGGATCGAGTCGCTTTTCCGCATGGCGCCGCCGGCGCTGCTCCGGGATCCGCTCCGCGTCTGGGATATGGTGCATCCGGACGACCTGCCGCAGGTGACGGGCGGACTCGCCGGCAGTGCGGCCAGCGGCCGGCGTTGGGAAGGTGAATACCGGGTGCGCTACGCGGACGGCGAGGTGCGCTGGCAGTGGGCCTCGGTGCTGCCCGAGATGCAGCCGGACGGCTCGCACCTGTGGAGCGGCTTCGTGAAGGACATCACCGAGCGCAAGCAGGCCGCGCAGTTGCACGAGGAGGAGCGGGCGCTGCTCGAGACGGTGTTCTCGAGCGTCGATCTCGGCGTGTTTGTGGTCGATGTGACGGCCGCCGGGGAGTTCCGCTTCCGCGACGTGAACGCGGCCTACGAACGGCTGATCGGACTGCCGGCGGTCGAGATCCGCGGGCGCACGCCGCGGCAGCTGGTGCCGCGGATTCCGGTGGAGCTGGCGGAATGCCTGCGGGCGAGTCTCCGGCGGGGAGCCGAGACCCATACGCCGATCGAGTTTGAGGAGGCGGTCAGGGTGCAGGGCCGCCTGCTGTGGCTCTCGACCCGGCTGAGTCCGTTGCGCGACGGCTCGGGCAACGTGGAGCGGATCGTCGGCCGCTCGATCGACATCACCGACCGCAAGATGATCGAGCTGCGATTCCAGTCGCTGTCGGAGCGGCTGCAGCTGGCGACGCACGCGGCGCAGCTCGGGATCTGGGACTACGATCTCGGGCAGCGGCGGATCGCGTGGGATCGCTGGATGCACACGCTCTACGGGCTGGACGGGGAGCCGTTTGCCGGCACGTGGTCCGCGTGGCGCGAGCGTATCCATCCGGAGGATGCGGAGCGTTTCGAGGCGGAGCTCGGGCTCGCGGAGCAGGGCCGCAGCGCGCTCGACACGTCGTTCCGCATCCGGCGCGCGGACGGCGAGGTGCGGGACATCCGGGTGTCGGCCCACCTGCAGGTGGATGCCGGGGGAAATCCGGTGCGGCTGGTGGGCGTGAACTGGGATGTGACCGCCGAGCGCCGGGCGCAGGCGGAGATCGAGCGGGCGCGCGACGAGGCGCAGCGGCTCAACGCGCAGCTGCAGGAAGCGCTCGGCCGGGCCAACCAGCTGGCGCGCGATGCGGCGGCCGCGACCGTCGCGAAGACCGAGTTTCTCGCCAACATGAGCCACGAGATCCGCACGCCGATGAACGCGGTGATCGGCATGGCGGGACTGCTGCTCGCGACGCCGCTCAACCCGGAGCAGCGGGAGTTTGCCGAGACGATCCGGGGGAGCGGCGACAGTCTGCTGGCGCTGCTGAACGATCTGCTCGACTACACCAAGATCGAGGCGGGCCGGCTGGAGCTGGAGCAGCGGCCGTTTCGCCTGCGCGACTGCATGGAATCATCGCTCGACGTGTTGTCGGCGCGGGCGGCGGAGAAAAAACTCGAGCTGGTCTGCAGCGTGGAGAAGGGCGTGCCGGAGACGGTCACGGGCGACGAGATGCGGCTGCGGCAGGTGGTGCTGAACCTGTTGAGCAACGCGGTGAAGTTCACCACCCACGGGGAGGTGTTCCTGTCGCTTTCGCTGGTGGGGGCGACGCCGGAGACGGCGCGGGTGCGTTGCGCGGTGCACGATTCGGGCATCGGGATTCCGCCGGAGCGGATGGACCGGTTGTTCCGGAGTTTCAGCCAGGTGGATGCGTCGACGACGCGCCAGTATGGCGGCACGGGGCTCGGGCTCGCGATCAGCAAGCGGCTGATCGAGCTGATGGGCGGCCGCATCTGGGTGGAGAGCACGCCGGGGCAGGGCAGCATTTTCTATTTCGAGCTGGAGCTGAAGGCGGCGTCGCCGGCCGGCAACGAGCCGCCGCCGCCCGCGGTGCTCGCGACGCGCAAGGTGCTGGTGGTCGACGACAACGCCACGAGCGCCCGCGTGCTCTGCCAGCAGGCGGTCGCCTGGGGCATGATGCCGCGTGCGGTCCCCAGTGTGGGCGAGGCGATCGCGGCGTTGAAGCGGGGCGAGCATTTCGACCTCGCGCTGCTGGATGCCGACCTCGTGGGCGGCAACGAGGTGGAAACGCGGGAACTGCGGCAGCTCCGTCCTCCGGGGCAGCTCGCGATCGTGCTGCTCGCGTGGCCCGGGCAGGCGCGCGGGGCCGAGGCCCTGCAGGTCGCGGGCGCGGTGACGAAGCCGGTGAAATCGCGGGTGCTCAGCGATCTGCTCAGGGATGTGATGCAGGGGCAGCCGGCGCCGGCAGCGAAACCCGCCACGCCCGGGGGCGACGCCCCGCTCGCCGCGGAGCATCCGCTTGCGATCCTGCTCGCCGAGGACAATCCGGTGAATCAGCGCGTGGCCACGCTCATCCTGCAGCGGTTGGGCTATCGCGTGGATGTCGCGGCCAACGGCCGCGAGGCGGTGGACGCGGTCGCGGCGAAACCCTACGACCTCGTGCTGATGGATCTGCAGATGCCGGAAATGGACGGGCTCGAAGCCACGCGGAGAATTCTGAGCCGGACCGACGGCCCGATCCCGCGTATTGTTGCGATGACCGCCAACGCGTCGTCGGGCGACCGCGAGCAATGCCTCGGTGTGGGCATGGCGGATTTCCTGGCGAAGCCGGTGCGGCCGGCCGATCTGCGCAAAGTGATCCAGGCCACGCCGAAGAGCGTGCGTCCGGCGGCGGGTTGAGCATCGCGGCGAATCGCCGGGTGAAACGCATGGGGTGCACTCGTGCCTGGGGTGCCGAGGTGGGCCCCATTTCGCGCCGGCGCCGGCGGGGATAGGCTGAACGTGTGGCGTGCGTCCGGTCGGCGCGGCTGGAGACCGTGCCGTCCGGCGTGGCGGCGCGTCACTCGAGGGCGGCGGCGACGAGCGGCGTCCAGACCGTGTAACCGGCGGGGCTGAGGTGCAGCATGTCCGCCACGAAGAGTTCGGGTCGGGGCTCGCCCTGGGCGTTGAGCATCGGCTGCCAGACGTCGACGAAGCGGAGGCGGGAATCCTTGGCGCACGCGGCGGCGATCAGGGCGTTGGTCTGCTGGCCGAGGTGGCGGATATTCCAGCGCGACGGGCTGGGCTTCACGCCGATGTAGACGATGCGGGTCTGCGGGAGCCGGGCGTGGATCCGGGCGACGAAGGCCTGGAAATCGGCGAGGACAGTCTCGGGCGACTTGCCGTTCTTGAGGTCGTTGTCGCCGGCGTAGAGCACGACGGTGCGCGGCGCGTAGGGAAGGACGATGCGGTCGGCGAAGAAAACGCTGTCGGCGAGCTCGGAGCCGCCGAAGCCGCGGTTCACGACGGTGTGCCGTGGGAAATCCTGTTTCAGCGACGCCCATTTCACGATGGACGAGCTGCCGACGAAAACGACGGCGCCGCGCGGGGGCGGGTTGGTGGCGTCGGCCGCGGTGAATTTGTCGATGGCGGCGGTCCACTTTTCGGGTGCGCCGAATGCGAGCGGTGCGAGGGCGAGCGTGACGACAGCGAGCAGCAGATGGCGGGGCATCGGCCGAGCGAACCGAAGGGCGGCGGCGAATCAAAGCCGATTTCGCGATCGGTCGCGGCGCACGGGTCCGCGGCACCTTCGCGCTTGGCGGCGGAGGGTGAACGCGTCGTGCTCGTCCGCATCGCCCGCAACCCGGCGAACTACCCCAAGTCATGAATACGAGTCTTGTTTCCTGCCGGCGGCTGCGCCGGCTCGCGGCGGCGTTTTTCGGTGTATCGGCCGGCCTCGCGGCGGCGCCGGTGCAATCGCTCTTCGATGGCCGGACTCTCGCCGGCTGGGAAGGCTCGGCGCAGCACTGGCGCGTCGAGGACGGCGCGATCACGGCGGAGATCGCGGCGGGGCAGACGCAGGCGAAGAACGAGTTTCTCTACTGGACCGGCGAGGTGGCGGACTTCGACCTGACGCTGGAATTCCGGATCGGCGGGCATGCGAGCGCCAACTCGGGGGTGCAGTTCCGCTCGCAGCGGCGGCCGGATGGGCACGCGGCAGGTTACCAGGCCGACATCGATCTCGGCGCGAAATGGCTGGGCTGCATCTACGACGAGCACGGGCGCGGCGTGCTGGGCGGGCGCGGCGTGCGGCTCTCGATCGCGCCGGATGGCCGGCGCTGGCAGGAGGATTTTGCCGACACCGCCGACTACACGAAACTGCTGCGGCCGGCGGGCGAGTGGAACGTCTACCGCATCCTCGCGCGGGCTTCGCACCTCGAGACATGGATCAACGGCGTGCGCATCACCGCGGTCGACGACCACGAGACGGGCCAGGCGGATCTCGCGGGCAAGCTCGCGCTGCAGATCCACAGCGGACCGGGGCCGGTGAAGGTGCAGTTCCGCAATCTGCAGCTGTCGAACCTGGGCCGCACCCCGCCGCCGGCGCCGGCGAAGATGACCGCGGAGGCCGCGCGCGCCGCGGAGAAGAGCATCGGGGCGGCGCGGAAAAACGGCGATCCGCCGCTGCGCCGCAACGCGGACGTCGACGATCTCACGCGGCTGGGCTCGAGCCCGGTGCTGTGGCACCTGCGCGACAATCCCGCGAAGGCGAGCCCGGTCGCGCATGCTGCGGGGCAGAAACTCGTGCGCGGGCTGAAGCTCGTGCCGGGTTTCCAGGCGGAGTTGATCGCGGCCGAGCCCGACGTGCATCAGCCGGTGGCGATGGCGTTCGACGAGCGCGGCCGGCTCTGGATCGCGGAGGCGTTCGACTATCCGAACAAGCCGGCGCCGGGGCAGCCGGGGAAGGACCGGATCGTGATCCTGGCCGACCAGGATGGCGACGGGCACTTCGAGACGCGGAAGGTGTTTGCCGAGCATCTGAGCCTCGTGAGCGGGCTCGAGGTGGGCTTCGGCGGCGTGTGGGTCGGCGCGGCGCCGTATCTGATGTTCATCGCGGACCGGAATCGGGACGATGTGCCGGACGGCCCGCCGGAAATCCTGCTCGATGGCTGGGGCTGGCAGGACACGCACGAGACGTTGAACAGCTTCACGTGGGGACCGGACGGCTGGCTCTACGGGTGTCACGGCGTGTTCACGCATTCGGTGGTGGGGAAGCCGGGCGCGCCGGCCAACGAGCGGGCGGAGATCCGGGCAGGCGTGTGGCGGTATCATCCGGTGCGGCGGGAATTCGAGATCTTTGCGCAGGGCGGCAGCAATCAGTGGGGCCTCGATTTCAACGCGGTGGGGCATCTCTTCATGACGCACTGCCGGAGCTTTCACGGCGGCGGCGGGACGACGTATGTCGTGCGCAACGGCCACTACTGGAATCAGGCGAACCGCAACCATGCGCCGTTCATCTCGGGGCGCGGGGCGGAGTTTGCGCCGGAGTTGAAGAACTTTCTCCTGGCCTCGGCGCGCTACGACAGCGGCGAAGGCGGTGCCGGCAAGCGGGGCACGACGGCGGTCTACGGCGGCCACTCGCACGTCGGCACGATGATCTACCTCGGGGACAACTGGCCGGAGATCTACCGCGACCATCTGTTCACGCACAACCTGCACGGGCATCAGATCAACCATCAGGTCAACGTGCGCACGGGCTCGGGCTACGAGACCTTCCACGCGGGCTACGACCTGCTGTTTGCGCCGGACGCCACGTATCTGCCGGTCGACCTGCAATACGGGCCGGACGGCGCGGTCTATGTGATCGACTGGAGCGACACGCAGCACTGTCACAACCCGCGCGACGAAGTGTGGGACCGCAGCAACGGCCGGGTCTATCGCGTGGCGTGGGCCGACGGCTACCGGCCGGTGAAGATCGATCTCGAGGCCAAGTCCGATGCCGAACTGGCCGCGCTGCACACGCACCGCAGCGAGTGGTTCGTGCGCGTGGCGCGGCGGATCCTGCAGGATCGCGCGGCGCAGCGGGCGCTGGCGCCGGCGGCACTCGCGGCGCTCCGGGCGCAGGCGGTGGAAACGGCGGGCGGCGACGTGGCGCAGCTGCGGGCGTTGTGGACGCTGCATGTGGCGAACCAACTCGACGCGGCGCTGCTCGAACGCGCGTTGGCGCACACGTCCGAGAATATCCGCGCGTGGGCGATCCAGCTCGGCACGGAGCAGCGGGCGAAACTGGCGGTGAATGCTGCGACGCTGCAGCGGCTCGCGGAGCGCGAGGCCTCGGCGCACGTGCGGCTCGCGGTGGCGAGTGCGGTGCCGCAGTTGCCGCGCGAGGCGCGTTGGCCGGTGGCGGCGGCGCTGGCGGCGCGGCGGGAGGATGCGGGCGACCGCTACCTGCCGAAGATGGTCTGGTATGCGCTCGCGCCGGAGACGATGACCGACCTGCCGCGGGCGCTGGGGCTGGCCGCGCAGACGGCGCTGCCGAGCGTGGCGGATTCGATCCGGTGGTTTGTGGCGCGGACGGCGGCGGGCCGCGACGAACTCGTGGCGCGGATGCGCACGCAGCCGGAGGCGGAAGCGGCGCGGACGCTGCGGGTGCTGGCGTTTGCGCTGGAGAGCGAGGCGGGGCTGGCGATGCCGCGCGGCTGGGCGGACCTGGGGGCGCGTTTCGGCCAGGCGAGCGATCCGGCGGTGCGCGGCGCGTGGGAGCAGCTCTCGGCGTTGTTTGGCGACAAGAGCGTGCTGGCGCCGATCCGGGCGCGGCTGGCGAATGCACAGACCCCGCTGGAGGAGCGGCGGCGGGCGCTGGACCTGCTGCGGCGCGCGGGCGACACGGAATCGACGACGCTGCTGGTGTCGCTGCTCAACGACCGCCAGCTGCGCGGCGCGGTGATCCCGCTGCTGACGAACGCCGCGGATCCGGCGGCGGTGGCTGCGGGGCTGATCGCGGGCTTCGGCAACTTCACGCCGAACGACAAGAGCGCGGCGCTCGGCGTGCTTACGAGCAAGCCGGCGCTGGCGCTGGCGCTGCTGCAGGCGGTGGAGCAGGGGCGATTCGAAAAGAAAAACCTGACGGCGCTGCATGCGCGGCAGATCCGGAGCCTGCGCGACGGCAATGTGACGCAGACGCTCGACCGCGTGTGGGGCCGGACGGGCGAGGCGTCGCGCGATGCGCGGGCGACGATCGCGCGGCTGCGCGACGAATTCCGCAACGCGCCGCTCTGGTCCTACGACGTGAAGGCGGGGGCGCAGGTCTACGAGCGGCTCTGCACGGCGTGCCATGCGCTCGAAGCCGGTGCGACCGCGGGCAAGCTGGGGCCCAACCTCCACGGCACGTGGCGCAACGGGCTCGAGTATTTCCTCGAGAACATCGTCGACCCGAACGCGGTCGTCGGGACGGATTTCCAGTTGAACCTCGTGACGAAGAAGGACGGGGCGGTGGTGTCGGGCATGATCGAGAAGGAGTCCGACACGGCGCTCATCGTGCGCACGATGACCGAGACGGTGACGGTGCCGAAGGCGGACATCCGGGCGCGCGAAGTCTCGCCGCAGTCGTTGATGCCGACGGGGCTGCTCGAGGCGTTGCCGACGCGCGAGGCGATGGAACTGCTGCTGTTTCTCACGACCGAGCCGCGTTGAGGGGCCCGGCGGACGGGGCTCACCGTTTGCGGGCGGGGGGCGGCGCGCCCGGCGCGGGCTTCAGGCGCGCCGGCGCGGCGAGGAGCGAGAGCGCCCAGGCGGATTCGCGGCCCATGGGGATCGTGCGGATCCAAAGCGACGTATTGGCCGGGGAGACGGCGAGACTGAGACCGGAAGGCGCCGGCACCTGGAACTGGGCGAGGAGCCGCTGCTCGGCCAGCCGGCGCAGGGAATCATCGCGGGAGAGCACGGCCGCGACCCAGACGGAGCCGAGTTCCTCGGCGGTGAACGGGGCGTTGGGATTGGAGACGCTGGCGTGGAAGCGGGCGGCGCGATCGGGATCGGGCGATTCGATGAGCGCCGCGAGAAGCCGCTCGCGGAGATGCGGCTGCGAAGCGGTGCGGAGCATGGCGTCGAAGGCGCGGAGGGAAGCGGCGGGCGAGCCGAGGCGGGCCTGGAGGCGGAAGAGCAGGCGCTCGCGATCGAAGACGCCGATGGCGGGCGCGAGCCGCACGATCTCGTCGACTGCCTGGGCGGCGGGCGCGAAGTCCGCGATCGACTCGCCGACCGCGGTGAGGAGGGCGGCCTCGCGGCGATCGACGGGCAGGCCCAGCAACGGATTCAACGCCGTCGCGTCGCCCTGGCGCAGGGAAGATTCGGCGGCGAGGGCGTTGCGCCAGAGGGCGGGGAGATTGGCGAGGGAGGTGGTGTTGCGGGCGTGCAGGTTGGCCGGCTGGGCGGAACCGCGGAGGGCGACGAAAAGGACGCGCAGCCAAATGGCGCGATCCGGCACCGCGGGGTCGGCCAGCTGGCTGGCGGCGAAATCGCCGAGGGCGTCGAAAGCGCGGAGGGCGACCATCACATCGTGGTAGATGATGGCGGTGCGCTGGCGGTGCTCCGGGAAACCGGCGAGCAGCTCGCGGAAGGCTTCCGTGGCGGGTTCGTCCGCCGACATGTGGGAATTCAGCTGGGCGACCCGGAGCCGGACCTCGTAGGAGTCGCCCGCGGTGTTGGCGGCGCTGGCGAGATTCAGGCGCGTGCCGCGGATATCGCCACGGACGAGGTTGTCGCCGGCGCGCGAGAGGAACGCGGCGCTGCGCGCGGCGGAGATGTTTTCCCAGCGTGGCGGCCAGAGGACGTCGAGCGGCGAGAGCGGGCGCAGACCCTGGAGGCGGAGCAGGGAGAAGAAAGCCAGGCCTGCCCCGAAATAGAGCACGAGAATCGCGCCGGCATACCACGCGGCGGCGCGGCGCCAGTGCGGGCGGATCTCCGCGGTGTCGACGGAGCAGCGCCAGCCGGCGGTGCAGCGGCGAAGATTCGGGCAAACGTGCCGGAGGCGCTCGGGGCGGTTCCAGAGCTGCGCCGCTTCGCAGTGCGTTTCCCAGGCGCGACCGCTGTCGCTGGGGGCCTGGCAGGGGTTCCGCTTGCGGCCGGCGCCGCGGCGAAAGCGGGCCTGCCGGTAGTTCAGATTAAGCAGCGCCCACCAGAAGCGGAAAAAATCCCCGATCACGAAACCGTAGCGGCGGGAGTCGCGCCGACGTTGCGAGCGCCCGAAGTGGCGCGCGAGGAGCGCAGGCGTTTCAGTCCGTAGCCGGCGCCGAGGAGCGCGGCGAGAGAGAACCAGGTGGCGGGCTCGGGAATGGGCCGGCCGGTGGCGTCGGTGAGCTCGGTGAAGCCGCCGCCCGGGGCGTCGAAGCGGACGGCGCCGGAGATGCCCGTGGAACCGTAGACGTCCTGATTGATCGAGTTACCTTGCGTGGAGGTAAACGCGATGAACCGCAGCATCGTGGACGCAGTGATCGGGGCCTTGCCGGCAGCGGCGAGCGCCGTGTTGATGTTGGTAAAGGAAAGCGCGAACGTGATCACGGCGTCCGGCTCGGTGCTGACCTGGGTCCAGCCGGGGTAAATGGTGTTGTCGGCGACGCGGTAATCGAAGTTCGAGCTGTTGAAGGCACTGAGGAGGACGTTGCTGCCGAGCGAAGTGGTGCTGGGCGAGACGTTGGCGCCGGTGCCCGGAAGTTGGTAGTTGATGCCGTTGCTCTGATTCTTGCCGACGACGGTGAAGACGATGTCGATCGCGCCGTCGCCGTTGGAATCCATGCCGATACTGGCGAGACCGCCGAAGGTGGGGACGCCCTGATTGTTGAAGTAGACCTTGTTCATCAGGAAGCGGAACGCGATGGAGGCTTCATTGGCAGCGCCCACGCCGGGGACGTTGCCGTAGCGCATGAAGAAGCCGGGCGTGCTGGCCGAACTGACGAAGTCGTCCTCGATCTGACCGGTCTGCTGATCCGCGGCGGGATCGAGCAGATAACCTCCGCCGCTGCCCGCGACGGTGAGCGGGGTCCACGTGTAGGTGTAGAAGTTGAGGCCCGTGGGGGAGGAAAGGTTGAACTGCGTGAGCTGCGCGAGCAGCCGCGGGGACGACGTGAGCAGGAGGGCGAAGCTGAGCGCGAGAAGTGAGCTCGGGGAGAAAAAGCTGAGAGCGCGCGTCGTCATGTCGGGAGTAAATGGGGCTTTTACCCTACGCCGCCAAGTGCCTGACGCTACGTTTATTACGCAGGCCTTATCGGGCGGAGTATATCAGGCCTACCGAATAGGCCTGATCGGATAAATGCCCTGGCAAAAACCGCCGAATTCGTGCCCCCGGTCGGGCTTTTCCGCGCTTGGCGAGCTCGTCGGGGCTGCAGGAAAGGTGCCCACGGCCGCCGGCATGGCGTGGGACGGGGCGAAAACGCGCGGCGCTCAGCGGGCGAACAGTTCCCACGGCGCCCAGACGTCCGCGGCGGCGCGGCGGCCGAAGCGGAGCGGTGGGCGGCCGACTTCGAAGGCGCCGAGATCGGGGCCGCGGCCGGAGAAGTTGTCGTTGAAATTGGGCAGGCGGGCGCCGGCGTCGATGACCGGATTGGGCACGGTGAGCACGGGGTCGGTGATCTCGACGGGCTTGCCGCCGACCTCGAGCGGAATGCGGCCATACTCGACTTTCGTGACGACGGGGGCGGGATACCACTCGAGGTAGTGGGAATTCAGATACGCGACGCGGCCGCGGACGCCGTGGCGCTCGCGGGCGCGGCCGCGGTCGGAGCCGTTGTAGAAGTCGTAATCGTAGTCGCCGGCGGGCTCGACTTCCTGGCTGGAGGCGAGGCGGCCGGGGGCGTCGAAGATATTGTTGCGCGTGACGGTATTGGGATCGGGGTGGCCGCTGAAAACGGAGAAGGCGCCGCGGGGCTGGAGGCCGGTGTTGTGGAAGATGAATTTCCGGCCGCCGCCGAATTCGCCGCGCTGGCCGGTCTTGATCATCGCGCCGCCGATCGGGTCGGCGGGCGTGCGGCGGGCGGCGCCGAAGACATTGCGGAAGATGTAGAGGGGGCCGGAGGTGGTGCTGGCGGTGGCGATGTGCTGGAAGGTGCGGTAAAGGTAATTGCCCCAGATGCGGACGTTCATGTTGGCGCCCTCGCTCTCGATGGCGTCGTCCCAGCACCCGGCGACGATGTTGCCGTGGATGTCGGAGTCGCGGTTGGGGCTGCCGGCGTGGCTGTAGTTGGAGCCGCCGCCGATGCCGTCGTTGAAGCCGTGGTCCTCGGTGGTGAGGATTTCGTTGTAGCGGATGACGTTTCCGCCGGAGGAATCGATGAGGCTGATGCCCTGCGGGCCGGCGGGGTGGCCGGTGTCCCAGTCGTTGGAGGCGCCGCGGGGATTTTCGATCAGGTTACGCTGGATGACGAGGTGGCCGGCGCCGCGTTCGGCGTAGATGCCGCTGTCGGAATTGCCGACATTCCCGAACGTAATGGGACCGCCGATACGGCCCCAGAAGGCGATGCGGCAGTCCTCGATGACGACGTGCTGGCGGCGCGATTTGATGACGATGCCGTGGCGGGCGGCGTTGCGGAGTTCGAGGCCGCGGACGATGACGTAGTCGGCGTCGATCACGACGCAGGCATCGAATTGGTTGCCGACGTCGATGGTGGTGCGGGTCTGCGGGCGGGGCTCGACGACGTGCCACGCGGTCGGCGTGCCGGACTGCCTGATCTCGAGGGTGGTGGTCTGCGAGGCGACGTGGGTGGTCTGGCCGACGGGGAAGCGGTCGTCGCGCGTGCGGGCGCGGAGAGTGGTGGGCCGGCCGGAATGGGTAAGGCGGATCTCGTAGTCGGTGGCCGGGGTGAGGCCGACGATGCTGCCGCGGTGCTCCTGGTTGCGCGGGTCGTAGGCGAGGTCGAGGGCGGGGCGCCACTCGGTCGAGCCGGCGGCGCGGTAGGCGACCTGGCAGGCGGACGGATCGGTGCTGGGGAAATAGAGGCCGAGGCACTCGAACGTCGCGACGGCGCGGGGTTCGGCGGGGGCGGGAGATTGCGCGCGGAGGGAGGCGGCCGGGAGGGCGAAGAGGGTGACGAGGAGGGCGAAGCGGCGGAGGGCTGACATTCGGAGGCGAGGCGAGGCGGGACGGGGCGACGCGGAGAACGGAAGGCGGAAGGGACCACGGATGGGATTTCGCCCAAGGGCGAAATCTCGGGAGTGCGGCGGCGGCTAATCGCCGCCGCGGGAGTGCGGGACGTCCGCTGATCGCGGACGGGCGAGGTGGGGAGCGGACCTGACGTGGCGGAGATAAGAAGGCGTCGGCGGGCGACGCCGCTGCACGGACCGGCTGCCGGTCAGAGTTCCTTGATCGAGATGTTGCGGAACTGGACGAGGCTGGAGGCGGGGGAATACTTGCCGTCCTTGAAGCCGCCGTGGTGCTGGAGGGCGAGTTTGCCGCGGGCGGGGAGGCCGGGGAGTTCGGCGTTTTCGATCACGGTCTTGCCGTTGAGGACGACGGTGAGGCGTTCGCCGCGGAGGGTGATCTCGAAGGTGTTCCACTCGCCGACGGGTTTGTCGGCGCGGACTTTCGGGGTGACGCCGGCGCGGACGGCGGGCGGCATCTTCTGGTCCATGCGGTAGCCGTAGACTTCGCCGGAGCCGATGGGCCAGCCCCAGATGTTGAGCTGGGCTTTGGAGGTGCCGCGGAGGTAGATGCCGGAATCGGCGTTGGGGGTGGGCGTGAGGATATCCTTGCCGTCGGGGCCCTTCTTGTGGGTGCCGTCGGGGAGGACGGTGGGCATGTTGTAGAGGCCGGTGGTCTCCTTGATGCGCCAGTCGATCTTCAGGACGAAGTCGCCGTAGTCTTTTTCGGACCAGAGGTTCTTGTCGCCGGCGGCCTCGCTGCGGGCGTCGTAGTCGATCACGCCGTTGAGGACCTTCCAGTGGCCGTTGTCGCCGTCCGGAATCTTCCAGCCGGCAAGGTCCTTGCCGTTGAAGAGGGAGACGAAGCCGGCGGACGGGGCCGCGGCGGGGAGGGCGAGCGGCGAGGCGAGAGCGAGGAGGAGGGCGAAGGCGGTGGCGCGGGGGTTCATGGCAGAGCGAGATTCGCGGTGGTGAGTGCGGGGCTCAACGATCAATTCGGGCGCGTGCGGCGCCGACAACGGGACGGCGTATCGGGAGCAGGCGGGCCGCTTTTACCAGCCGAGGGAGGCGGTGAGGCGGAATTTGCGCGGCTCCATGAGGAGGACGCGGGTGTAGCCGCTGAGGACGGGATTGTAGCGCAGGGGCATGAGTTCGTCCTCGGCGGTGAGGTTGGTGACGTTGAGCTGGAGGCTGAAGTCGGCGTGGCGGCCGAAGGCAGGGACTTTGCGGCGGTAGCCGACGAAGGCATCGAGTTTGAAGTCGACGGGGCCGTAGAGCGTGCGGCCGAAGATGCGGTTGCCGGAAGCGGTGCGGCCGACGACCGCGCGGCCGAGCTTGGGCTCGCTTTGCCAGCGGGCGCCGCCGCCGACGAAGACGCCGCGCAGCCGGCCCTCGGAGAAGCTGTAGCGGAGACTGGCGTTGGCTTTCCACGGGCGTTCGCCGTAGCCGAAGCCGTAGAAGTCGCGCGTGCCCTCCATGATGCGCTCGAGACCGGCGGCTTCCTGCGCGAGGGTGGAGTTGGAGGTGGGGTTGACGAGGTTGGCGGCGCCGGGCGTGCGGAGCCAGAATTCGCGCTCGCGGTTGAACCAGGTCTCGAACTCGGGCACGACGCGCGAGCGGTCGGTCTCGGTGTAGGAGGCGTTGAGGATGCCGGTGACGTTGCGGGAGACGTTGAACCACGAGGAGAGCTCGTAGCCCCGGTTGTGGACGTCGGACGTGCCGATGAGGTTGGCTTCGTCGCCGATGAGGTGGGCGGAGTATTCGGCGGCGGAGATGCGGCCGGCGGCGAGGAGGGTGTCGAGGATGCGGGTGGTGGGGGCGACGAGGTTGTTTTCGCCGGAGTTGAGGTTGATGACGAACGTGCCGCCGGAGGCCTTGTTCTGATCGGTGCGGAAGGCGGTGGCGCGGACGAAGATTCTGCCGTCGAGGAGATTGAGCATGAAGCCGTAGTCGTGGGTCTCGCCGGCGAACGGGTCGGGCAGGCGTTCGTCGGGGAGGACGCGGGCGTTGAGCGGCGGCTGGGAGTTGTTGGTGCCGTGGTTGTAGAAGAGCGACACGACCCTGGTGGCGTGAAACACGATGCCCTGGGTGCCGGTGACGGGGGAGTGGCGCGTGGTGTCGTCGATCGTATCCGAAAAACTGATCTCGTTGACGAGGCGGCGGCCGGCGCGGACCTCGGGATCGGCGGCGGTGAAGCGGCGTTCGCCGTGCTGGTCGAAGGCGATGCGGTCGAAGCGGACGCCGGCGGTGACGACGACGCGGTTCTGCCAGAACGAGCTCTGGGTGGCGGCGAGGAGGGTGCGCATGGTGCGCAGGATATCGCCGCCGGCGGTGTTCACGTTGACCCAGACGGGGCGGAAGTTGCGGCCGTTGCGGGTGACGGTGAAGGAGTCCCGGCCGTTGCCGCCGTAGTAGGTCTCGAAGCGGCCCGGGGTGACGTAGTGGCGGCGCCAGACGAAGTTGGCGGCGTTCTCGGGATTGGCGGCGTTGGCGAAGGGCACGCCGTTCTCGTCGACGAGGATCTGGGCGATGGGGTAGCGCCAGGAGCGGAGTTCGCTGTGTTCGGCGAGGCCGGCGAGCTTGTGCGTGCCGAAGCGGCCGAGGTCGAGGGACCAGGCGACGGAGGCGCGGCCGGCGTCGACGGTGTATTCGCCGTAGTCGGACACCCAGCGGCTCTCGAGGTAGAGGCGGCCGAGGTTGGGATTGGGAATCGGGGTGGCGGAGCCGTTGGGGTTGGGAATGACGGTATTGGGGTCGCCGGCGAAGGAGAGCTGGTTGCCCTGCACGGTGCGCACGAGCTGCGTGGTGCGCTCGCGGTTCCAGGCGAGCTCGACGGTGAGGTCGCGGGTGAAGCGGTGTTCGGCGGTGACAACGAGGCGGTGGAAATTGTGGTCGCGCGAGGACCCGGGGCCGTAAGTGGAAACCGAATACGGGAGCTGCGTCGCGGGGACGAGGGTGAGGCCGGTGCGGTCGGCGACGGGGATGTTGAGGTCTTCGAAGGTGCTCTCGAGCAGGCGGAAGTTGGCGGCGTTGCTGAGGGTGAGGGTGAACGGGGCGGCGCCGTTGGCGTCGGTGACGTGGAGGGCGCGGGCGGTGGTGTTGCGGTTCACGCCGAGGGCGCGGTCGGCGGTGACCCACGCGGAGTCGGAGCGGGTGGGGGAGCCGCGGGCCTGCCAGAGGAGGAGGGCGTCGTAGGCGTTGAGGGGCCGGGTGGCGTGGGAGAGGACCTGACCGTTCTCGAAGTTGGCGAGGAGCGTGGTCGAGGCGGTGGGCGTGAAGCGGAGCGAGGCGGCGCCGCGCGTGGTGTCGTTGTAGTCGTGGGTGCGCCAGCCGGCGCTGTCCTGGTAGAGGCCGTTGAGGCGGAGGGCGAGTTTGCCGGGAAGGATGACCTGGTTGTGGTCGAGCTCGGCGCGCTGGAAGGACCACTGGCCGGACTGGAGGCGGAGGCCGGTGCGCGTGCGGTTGGTCTGCGCGCGCTTGGTCATGATGTTGACCAGGCCGCCGGGGGAGCCGAAGCCGAAGAGGATGGAGTTGGGGCCGGAGGAGAGTTCGAGGCGCTCGGTGTTGTAGACGTCGACGGGGATGCCGGTCTCGAAGAAGTCGAGGGCGGTGCTGGCGGAGAGGCCGCGGACGCGGATGCGGGTGTCGCGGAGGTCGGAGCCGCCGAGGAACTGGGGGTTGGCGTCGGCCGCGGTGTCGAGCATGTCGGCGGCCATGTTGGGCGCGTAGGCGATCATGTCGGCGAGGGAGTTGACGCTGAAGTCGGAGAGAAACTCCGGGGTGAAGACCTGCACGGCCGCGGCGGTGTCCTTCAGCGAGGTGTTGAAGCGCGAGCCGGAGGCGGTGTTGCCGGCCTGGTAGCCGACGTCCTTCTCGGAGGTGACTTCGAAGATCGAGAGGCGGACCGGGGCGGGCGGGGAAGTTTCGGCCGCGGCGGCGGGCGAACGCGGAGCGGAAGGGGCGGTCTGGGCGAAGCCGGTGGCGAGGACGGCAAGCGAGGACAGCAGGGCGCGAAAGGTCGGCGAGGACATGCGGGTGGGGTGGGAAACGACGAAAGGCCTGCGTGGGGGAGCGCGGCGTGGGGGATGCGTGACGTGATAAGTGCGGAGGCATGACGGCAAGCCTGCCGGTGCGTCATGGCGGGGACGGCCGAGCGGGCGTGACGGGGTGGGGCGGGAGTAGCGGAGTGGCGGCGCCGGCGGCTGGGCGGCCTGCGTGGGTGCGGGCGGGAAAATCTCCGCCGGCGTGTAATCGGGCGGCGGGAATTTTGTTAGTAGCGGGCAACGACGATGACCTGCGCATCTCTGCCGATTCACGGCCTGCGGCGTGCCGCCTGCCGCGCGGCGGCGTTTACGCTGGTCGAGATCATGATCGTGGTGGTGATCATCGGGCTGCTGGCGGCGCTGGCGGTGCCGGCGTTGCAGCGGGTGAAGCAGCGGGCGATCGCGACGCGTTATCTGAACGACGTGCGGCAGATCCGGGAAGGGGCGGAGCGTTATGCGCTGGAGAACGGCAATTTTCCGCCGAACGGCGTCGGCGGGCTGCATGCGGCGTTGCGCGGGTATGTGCCGGACAAGCTCTTTGCCGAGACGACGCCGCTCGGGGGCGCGTGGGATTGGGATTACGAGCAGAACGGGTTTCGCGTTGCCGTGTCGGTTTACCTGCCGACGGCGACGACGGAGCAGATCCGGCTCATCGACCGGATGATCGACGACGGGGTGCTGACGACGGGGCTGTTTCAGACCGCGTCGAACAAAGTGATCTACGTGATGGAGCCGTGAGCGCGGCGGTGGCGGCCGCGGAGGGCGGACGGCCGCAGCGCTGGGTGGCCGCGTGGGTCAGCCGAGCAGGGCGTTGACGATGGCGTTGAGGATGCCGATGAGCGCGGCGCCGGAGATGAGGCCGGCGCAGATCGGCTCGCAGCACTCGACCCAGAGCGTGTGGGCCTTGGTGCCGGGGGTGGTGTGCCGGCGGCCCATCCACCAGAAGAAGAACGCGCCGAGGAACATGACGAAGCATGCATCCGGCGGGAGGACGACGCCGAGGCCGATGCCGACGGGCGAGAGCGGGAAGCGGCCCTTGGTGACGATGCGGCTGACCTCGAAGATGACGGCGAAGACCGCGGCGATCGCCATGGAGACGATAGCGGAGGCGGGGAGATTTTTGAGGCCCGAGGAGATGAGGTCGGAGACGCCTTTCCACTGCAGCGCGCCGGGCATCGGGAACTGATCGCTGACGATCGTGGCGGTGGAGCGGACGCCGTTGGCGTCGGGCGGCAGGAAGAGCAGGAAGAACAGCGGGGTGGACGCGATGGCGCCCGCGAAGATGCCGATGGCGTGGCCGATGGCCTGCTGGCGGGGTTTGGCGCCGAGCATGTAGCCGGGCTTGATGTCGGAGAGGAGATTGGCGGCGTTGGAGGCGATCTCGGCGGTCATGCCGCCGGTCATGAGATTGGTGGCGGGATTGGCGCGGTCGACGGCGCCGACGGTGAACTGCGTGATCTTGCTGAGAGCACCGGTGGGCGTCCACGACGTGAGCGCCATGGAGTTGGTGCAGATGATCGTGAGGACGAAGATCAGGGGCAGCGCGATGAGGGCGAGGTGCCACGGCACGGCGAAGAAGTCGTGGGTGAGCCAGACGGCGAGGAAGCTGAAGATCGGGACACCGACGAACGAGACCCAGAGCGGGAGCTCGATTTCCCGCAGCGGATCGTCGGCGGCGGCGGGGGCGGCGGCGTCGCGTTTCCTGAACACCATCTGCCACGCGGTGCGGAAGATCTCGGGCTTGGCGAGGAGGGCGACCATGGAGCCGACGACCATCATGGTGACGCCCCACCAGAGGGACCATTGGTTGACGATCTCGGCGCGGTTGAGGGGGATCGCGGCGCCGGCGGCGTTGAGGCGCGGGGCGATGTCGCCGCGCTGGATCATCCATGGCGCGAGGACGACGAAGTTGACGACGGAGCCGATGAGCACGCTGCTGGAGACCCGGATGCCCATGAGGCCGCCGACGCCGAGCATGGCGGCATCGAGGCTGATGCGCAGGCCAAGCTGGCGGATGTCGGTGCCGAGGATTTTGGGGATGAAGCCCTGGGCTTTGACGGCGGCGAGGTAGTAATAGTCGTCGAGCCGCTCGCGGAGATGCCACGGCTCGGCGAGGCCGGCGAGTTTGTCGAGGTGGAGGAGTTTGAATTGAAACAGGCGCTGCAGTCCGTCGCTGACGAGAAACTGATAGAAGCCGGCGATGGCGGCGGTGACGCCGAGGACCTTGGCGCGGAGGAGGCCGGCGCCGGCGTGGCCCTGGTAAAGGGTGTCGAGCACGACGCCGCAGGCGCGGCCTTCCGGAAAGGGGAGCTGTTCCTCGTTGATGAAGCGGCGCTTCAGCGGGAAGGCGAGGAGGACGCCGAGGAGCGACATCGTGGCGTTCCAGAGGATCATCTGCCAGGCGGGGATGATCTTGCCGGTGACGAGCATGAAGGCCGCCATGCTCGCGACGAGCGGGGTGATCATGTAGCCGGCGGCGGTGGCGATGGACTGGGCGCAGTTGTTCTCGAGGATCGTGAAGTCGGAACAGATGCGGGCGTTGTGCAGCAGCTTGAAGAAGGCGAACGCGAGGATGACGGAGGTGAGGCCGACGCCGATGGTGATCCCGGTCTTGCCGCCGATGTAGAGGGCGGTGGCGGAGAGGATGCCGCCGAGAAAGAAGCCGGTGAGGGCGGAGCGAAGGGTGAGTTGGGGGACGTCGCCGCGGTAGACGTTTTCGAACCACCAGCGGTCTTTCTGCGCGCGCGTCCAGGTGCGGGTCTGTTCCTCGGTCAGCTGCAGGAGGGGCATAGGGTAGTGGCGGTCGAGCGTGGGTGCGGGGCGGCGAAACGCGAGACGCGGGTGTGCGCACGCCTTGTCGTTCTTTGCGCGCCGCGCGTATGCCGGGGCGGAAAAAGCCTTGGTCCGCCGAAAAGGCGCGTGCAGGCTGGCGGCGCATGAGGTCCCGCTTCGCCCTGCGCAGCATCGTGCTGCCCGTGCTGTTGTGTTTCGGCGCCGCGCTGGCGTTCGATGCGCTCGGCTGGCTGCGGCGGCTGGAGAATCTGACGCTCGATCTGCGCACGGTGTGGCGGGCGAAGGTGAGCCCGGCGGCCGCGCCGGAGGATGTGGTGCTGGTGGGCATCGACGAGCTGAGCCAGAAACATTTCGGCCGCTGGCCCTGGGACCGGACGGAGATCGGAGACGTGTCGAGCCTCATGGCCCGGGCGCAGCCGAGCGTGGTGGCGTGGGATATCCTGTTCACCGAACCGGACCGGGCGCGGCCCGAAGCCGACCGCAGACTGGCGGAAGGCTTTCGCAAGGGCGGGGTGCCGGTCGTGCTGGGCGGCATGCGGGCGGACGAGGATACGGGCCTGACGGTGGAGGAGGCGCTGCAGGGAGGTTTGCGGCTCCAGGAGTTTACCCGCGTGAGCGGCGACCGCAGCCAGGTGCGGAAGGCGGACCGGGCGCTGCTGCCGATCCGCGAGGTGTGGCCGGCCGTCGATATCGGTTTTGTGGATACGCCGCCGGATGCCGACGGCGTCCGCCGCATCGCGCCGCTGGTGGTGGCGATCGGGGGGCGGCTCTATCCGACGCTGGCGCTGCGCGCCCTGATGCAGCACTGGGGCATGGCGGCGCAGGAGGTGGAGGTGCGGCTCGGCGAAGCGTTGATCATGGACAACGGCGGGACGAAGCGGCGCATCCCGATCGATGCGGGCGGCGGGTATCGGGTGAACTACCGCTATTCCCTCGAGCACCGGAACGTGGCGACGGTGGGCTTCTCCGCGCTGGCGGCGGAGTTGAGTGCCGCCAACCGGGAGCGCCGGGGCGTGAGGCTGAACTTCGAAGGGATCGGCCGGATATTTCTGGTCGGGCAGACCGACGAAGGTTTGTCGGACATGGGGCCGACGCCGTTCTCGGCGCTTACGCCGCTGATGCTCGTGCACGCAAACGTGATGGGCAACATTCTCGCCGAGGATTACGTGCGGGAGCCCTCGGCCGGGTGGATCTGGGCGGGAGCGGTGCTGGTGGGGTGGTTCGGCCTGGCGGGGTTGTCGGAGCGGAAGCTGTGGCAGCAGGGCGTCTACTCGTTCGGGGTGCCGGTCGCCTACGGCGGAGCGGCGGTGTGGGCATGGATCGGCGGCTCCTGGGCGTTGCCGGTCGTCGGGCCGGTGTTGGGCTTTTCGGCGCTGCAGGTTTATATGATCGGCCGGCGGGTGGTGACGGAGCAGCGGGCGAAGGAGCAAATCAAGGGGATGTTTGGTTCCTACGTTTCGCCTGAACTGGTGAAGCGCCTCGTCGACCGGGGGGAGATGCCGCGCCTGGGCGGACACGTGGAGGAGATCACGGCCTACTTCAGCGACATCCAGGGCTTTTCCACGTTTTCGGAGATTCTTTCGCCGGAGCGTCTGGTGGAGCTGATGAACGAGTATCTCACCGTGTGCACCGATATCGTGCAGGAGGAGGGCGGCACGCTGGACAAATACATCGGCGATGCCGTGGTGGCGATGTTCGGGGCGCCGGTGGCGTTGCCGGACCATGCGTATCGCGCGTGTGTGGCGACGCAACGGGTGCAGCAGCGACTCGCGGAGTTGCGGCTGAAGTGGAAAGCCGAAGGCGATCGCTGGCCGGAGATCGTTTCGCGGATGCAGTCGCGGATCGGCCTGAACTCGGGCCGCTGCGTGATCGGCAACATGGGAAGCCGGTCGCGTTTCAATTACACGATGATGGGCGACGACGTGAACCTAGCGGCGCGCATGGAATCGGGGGCGAAAGCGTGGGGCGCTTACTCGATGTGCACGGAGGTGACCCGGCTCGCCTGTGCGCAGCACGGGGGCGACCGCGTCGTGTTCCGGCCGCTGGGACGGATCGCCGTAAAGGGCCGGGAGCGCCCCGTGCCGATTCACGAGATCGTGGGGCTGAAGGAGTTTGTGACGGGCGAAACACGGGAGTGCCTCGGGCTGTTTGGCGAGGGTTTGGACCGGTATCTCGCGCGGGATTGGGAGCGGGCCCGGCGAAGTTTCGAGGCCAGTGCGCGGTTGGAGCCAAACCAGCCGCGGCAGACACCGGGAGTGGTCTCGAATCCGTCGCTCATTTATCTGGAGATCGTCGCGGAAATGACTGCTCACCCACCGGGCGACGACTGGAACGGTGTCTATGTGATGCGAAGCAAGTGAACGCGGCGTGGCGGGGCGTGGCAGTAGATCCAATGTTTCGCATTGCCTAAGGGAGGCGGCGACACACGGTGGTGATTCACGAAGCCCGGCTGGCGAACGTGCCGCTGGCGAATACGTTTTATCCCATGAAAATCACCCGGCTCATAGCGACGGTGTTTGCCGCCAGCGTTCTGCTTGCAGTCTCGGCCGCGGCGCAGACCGCGAAGGTTGTAAAGGTCATCGGTGCCAATGCGACCCTGCGCATTCAAGGCAGTCCTGATCGCCCGGCGAAGCCCGGTGAGCCGGTGCCGCTCAATGCCCAAATTGTGACGGGTGCTGGAACCAAGGTGTATGTGAACGTCTACGATGGCGCTGTCGCGCTCGTGGAGGCCAACTCTGCGGTGCGGCTCAATTCGCTTGCGGCAAGCGGAGCGGAAATCGAAGTCACGAGCGGCAGCGTGGTTTCACAGCTTGTTCCTGGTCAGGATCACAAATACTTCATCAAGACGCCGAAGGGCATCGCGGCCGCCAAAGGCACGGTCTACACTGTGACGGTCCAAGGGGTGAATTACACGGTCGTCACCACGGCGGGACGGGTGGATGTGACTCCGGTGGGCGGCGGAGCCTCGATCACGCTGACGCCCGGTGGAATTTCGGTATCCAACGTTAACAACGGAGCGCCGACCACGGCGGCGCAGCTGACGCAGAGCAATCCCGAGGTGATGGCGGCGGTAAATCTGGCTGCCACCGTCGCATTGACGGCCGTCGCCACGGTCTCGGCGAACGCGCCGGAGTTCGGTGCCCGCGCTGCCGCTACCGCCACAGCAGAACTCTCCCAGTCGGTCGCGACCATCGTGCAGTCGGTGCCTTCTGCGGTCGCCACGGCAGTCGCCGGTGCGGCGGCAGCCGCGCCGACCCAGGCGGCTGCGCTGGTCTCGTCCGCCGTGCAAGCCGCGGCGGCGTCCAGTCCCGCTACCCTCACGCAGGTTGCACAGACGGTCACTCAGGCGGCTGCACAGGGCGCAGCCTCCACGACCAGCACGCCCGCCCAAGCGGCGGCCGTGGCACAGACCGTTGCTCAGGCGGCCGCGCAGGCTGCGGCCACGGCGGCTCCGACGCAGGCCGTAGCGATCGCGCAGACGGTATCCCAGGCGGCAGCTCAAGGTGCGACGCAGGGCGCCGTTGCCGCTAACCAGAGCGCGGCGGCGGTCGGTGCGGCGGTGGCCACGAGCGCAGCGCAAGGCGCCGCCCAAGGTGCCACGCAGGGTGCGACGACCGCGCAGGGCTCCAACGCGGCCGCGGCTGCGACTACCGGGGCAGACGTTGCCAAAGCGGCGGCGACCGGTGCCTCCCAAGGTGCGACCAATGCAGGCGGAACTGTGAACACCGCGAACGTGGCCTCGTCCGCCGCGGCCGGTGCGGGCGCCGGAGCCAGTGCCGCCGTGGGCACCACTGTGGCGGTGGCGACACCCCCGGCCCCGACCGTGACTGCGCCGATCGTCACTCCGGCGATTCCAGTGGATCCGGCCATCAATGTCAGCCCCTCCGGGCCGCGCTGATCCCTACCCCCAAGTATCCGGGGGCGAGGCGAGCCGGCTATCCGTAGTTTTTTGGTCGGGCCTCGTGTTCACTCTTGCGTCCGGAAATTGATTGCATCATCGAACTGCCCGTCAGGCGCAAAACATCATCTTCCCTAAATGAAAACTCGTTCGCTTCTTATCGCGGCCTTGCTGGCCCTAACGTCGCCATTCGTGCTCGCGCAGAATGCCGCTCTTTCCGCTGAGGAAACCGCTGCTGTTCAGGCGGCTGCTGCTTCCGGTAACACGACGGCCATCGCTCAAATCGCGGCGAACAATCCTGGCGCTGCTGCCACGGTTGCTCAGGTCGCGGCCACCGCTAATCCGGGCACGGCGGCGACGGTGTCTGCCGCCATCGTGGCGGTGGTTCCCTCTGCCGCTTCCGCGGTCGTGACCGCGGTTGCTCCGATCGTTCCCCCGGCTGCGGTGGCGACGGTTGCGGCGGCGGTTGCTCAATCTGCCCCCACCCAAGCGGTGGCGGTTGCGTCTGCGGCGGCCACGGCGGCCCCGGCTCAGGCTGCTACCGTTGCGGCGGCTATCTCTCAGTCCGCTCCGACGCAGGCGGCGGCCGTTGCTTCCGCTGTGTCCACGGCCGCTCCCGCCCAAGCGGTGACGGTTGCGGCGGCGGTCGCTCGCGCTGTTCCCACTCAGGCGGCCAACGTTGCCGCGGCGGTGGCGACGGCGGCTCCGACTCAGGCTGCAAGCGTGGCGGCGGCGGTTGTGTCGGTTGCTCCGACGGCCTCGGCGGCGATCGTCGCTCAGGTCTCCACGGCGACCGGCGGCACCGTTACGCAGGCCCAAGTGACTCAGGCTGCGACCACGGCGGCGGTGACCACCGCGACCACCCAGTCGGCGACGGCGGCTACCCAAGCCACGACTGCGACCACGCAGGCCACGACGGCGAATACCACGGCCGCTCAGGCTGTTACGAACGTCACGGCTCCCGCGACGCCCGCGACGCCGGCGACGCCGCCCGCTAATACCCCGCCCGTTGATCCGACGGTGAACAACAGCCCCGCGGGTCCGCGCTAAGCGGAAGTTTCCTGTATCTTGAATTTGGCCGCCTCCTTGCGAGGCGGCCTTTTTTGTTGGGACAGCAGGAAGAATCCTCGTCTTTGCGCCGTCTGTGGCGACGTTCTCCCACCTCGTCAGCCTCGATCGCGGGGTCAGGCATTACTCCAGAAATGAAGCCTGTTTCGGCAGGAGCGCGGCGCGTTTGGCCGCTTCTTCTTCCGGGGTGGCGTTGAGGTGCCGGGGTGGCTTGGAGGCCTTAAGCGCCACCGCCGCTTCGCGGTCCGCCACAATGCGATCACAGATTTGGTGGATATGTAGGCGCAGCCACTGCGATGTGCTTGATCCCTCGCGGTAGTCGGCGGGGCCGTAGCCGTGAATGCGGCCGGACTGCAGCAGACGGTCGTTCTGCTCAAACTCCGCGGGCTTGGCCGGATTGTAGACCGCGTAGGCTCGCCCACCGCCGCTCTTGACCACGGAAAAGCTCGGCACGTCGCTGGGGCCGTCAGCGATATAGATCATGTTCTGGATCGGAATACGTCGGTCTTCCGTGGCCATCTTTGAGTTCACATCGATAGCGGGATTTCGATTGGTGCCCTTGTTGATTTCGAAGATCGCGCGCGTCTTCGTGGTGTTGTCGATTACCATGCCGATCTGTGCGATTTCCGACGTCGCATCCAACGGCAGTTCCTTTTGCTTCAGAAAGCCGGGCTGAAGCGGATTCTCCACGAATTCGCAGGCCCAGATGCCTTCGACCTGGCGCGCAATCGAGCTTCCGCGGATCATCGGGGCTATGCCCGTGCTAACGATGTAGTGCTCGATCGTGATCTCGTGTTTGACGTATTCCGGGCGCTCGGCAGCGAAGGCCTTCACGCGATCGAAAAACCCGGGTAAGCCCGGATAGAATTGGATGTCTGCGCCGCAGTCGAAGAGCGCTTTGTTGTTCAGTCCCTCCATGGCGCCGGACCGCACGTAGGTGAGCAGGTGATTCAGGTAGGCGATTTCGGGCGAGAGGTGGTAGCCGCGTTTCTTGTAGTGCTCGGCCAACCGGTTGGTCTCTTCCCAGAACGTGGCCTCATCGACTCCGTAGCGCCGAAAAAGCGGCGTCTGCATGTATTCCGGGATTAACGTCTTGTCGAAATCCCAGATGCACGCGATGGTGTTTTGAGTGAAGAGAGTCGTGGCCATTGCAGTTCAGGAAGACGAGGCCGTTTGGCGCGCCTAGAGTTGACCGCATAGCTAGCGCAAGCGGCGGCTCGCGCAATTCGCAAATCCGCCCCGCGCACCGCTCCGCCTCCATGGAAGCCCTTCCTGATCTATCTCCGTTTCAGCGCCGACACGACGAATTGTCCGCCCAGATGGCGGAGCCGTCGTTTTACGCGAACCCACGTCGGGCCGCGGAAATATCGCGCGAACATCAGAAACTGACCCAGCTCATCGCGGATCACGGCGCCTTCGTCCGGGCGGAACGCGATATCGGTGAGGCCGAAGGCCTCGGCGGCAACCCGGGTGCGGATCCGGACCTCCGCGAACTGGCCGTGGCGGAACTGCCGGAGTTGCGCCGGCAGCGTGATGCCCTGCGCGAGGCCATTCTGCTGGCGATGATTCCGCCGGATCCCACCGACTCACGTAACACTGTGATCGAGATCAGGGCTGGGACGGGGGGCGACGAGGCGAGTCTCTTCGCGGCGGAACTCTTCCGGATGTATTCGAAATATGCGGACGACCGCGGCTGGAAAATCCAGCCGATGAGCAGCAGTCCTTCGGAGCGCGGCGGGCTGAAGGAAGTCATCGCGCTCATCTGCGGGACCGACGTCTACAAGCAGCTGAAGTTCGAGAGCGGAGTGCATCGGGTCCAGCGGGTGCCGGTGACGGAGGCCAACGGCCGTATCCACACCTCGACGGTGACCGTGGCCGTGCTGCCGGAAGCGGAGGAGGTGGACGTGCAGATCGATCCCCAGGACCTCGATATCACGGTGCAGCGCGCGAGCGGCCCGGGCGGGCAGGGCGTGAATACGACGGATTCGGCGGTGCGGATCATTCACAAGCCGACTGGGATGATCGTCTTCTGCGCGGACGAGCGGTCCCAGCTGAAGAACAAGGCCCGCGCGATGACGGTCCTGCGGTCGCGGTTGCTCAAGCTCCGCGAGGAGGAGGAACGCGCGAAGTATGCGGCGACACGGCGCAGCCAGATCGGCTCCGGCGACCGGAGCGAACGCATCCGCACCTATAATTTCCCGCAGAACCGCCTGACCGATCACCGAATCGGTCTGACGCTCTACAGTCTGCCGCAGGTGATGGAGGGCAGTATCGGGGCCATCATTGCGGCGCTCCAGAAGGCTGATTATGAGGAGAAACTTGCGGCGTTGACGGGCCACGACTTCTCGCCGCGTCGTGTCGCGGCCGCCGAGGTCGAGGATTGATGCTTCATGCTTACGGTCCTCGAGATCATCAAGCGCACGACGGATTTCTTTGCCGGTAAAGGCATCGAGAATCCGCGGTTGAATGCGGAGCTTCTCATCGGTCACGCCCTCAAGCGGCGACGCATGCAACTCTACCTCGAGTTCGAGCGGCCGCTGACGGAGGCGGAATTGGAGACCATCCGACCTCTGGTCAGGCGCCGGGCGCAACGTGAGCCGTGGCAATACATCGTGGGGGAGGCCGAGTTTCATGGACTGCGGTTGAAGGTGGATCGGCGGGCTTTGATCCCGCGGCCGGAGACCGAACTGCTTGTGGAGCGGGTCATCGCTCTCGCCGGCAACCCGCCCATGCGGATTCTGGACCTGGGCACCGGCACCGGGGCGATCGCCCTTGCTCTCGCGCAGGCGTTTCCCGCGGCCGCCATCGTGGCGACGGACCGGAGCCGGGCGGCGCTGGAACTTGCCGCAGAGAATGCCGTCGCCTTGGGGCTCCGGGAACGCGTGACATTTCTCGAATCCGATTGGTTCGCCGCGGTTAGGGCCGAGCCCTTCGACGTCGTTGTCTCCAATCCTCCCTATCTTTCAGCGGAGGAAACCGCCTCAACCGCGCCGGAAGTGCAGGGCTTTGAGCCGGCGTCGGCGTTGACCGGGCGCGCCGGTGGAGCCGGTGATTTGGAAGTCATCATCCGGGAGGCGCCGGCGCATTTGGCGCCAGGAGGGCTGCTGGCCCTCGAGACGGGGCCGGAGCAGCATCCGGCACTCGCGGCGCTGATGGGGACGGCAGGCTACGCGGGAATCGCGTCCGAAAAGGACCTGGCTGGACGCGACCGGTTTTTGTTCGGGCGCCGGTAGCGGCTTCGCGGCTTGGACGGTGCGCCTGACCGCTGCGGGAGTGCCGCGGGGTCAGTTTATGCCGGTCGCAGCGGTCAGCGGTGGACGGGTCGCGGCCCAAAGCTCGCGATTCCGACCGAGCGCGATCGCATCGTTCACGACCCGGATCGCCTCGCGGAGATGGACGTCGGCTTTGGACCAGCTGTCGTTTTCTTCGAGCGCTGCATCCAACTCGTCATCCTCCTCGCCGTCTTTCTTGGGCGCCTTGATTTTGGGCGGCGGAGGCGGGCCGAGGTAAAACGGCTTGTAGGCGAAATCGTTCCGGGCGAGGCGCTCCTTCTCGATCTTCATTTCCTTCCGGAACGCGTCGTCCTCCTCCTTCTGCTTTTGGCGCTGCGCCAGGTTGACCGAGACGTTCTTCTCTTCCTGCCGCGCCTTGAAGCGGTCGACGACCTTGCGGAGGTAGGTGAACTCCTCGAGTTTCTGCTGCCGCTCGACGCTCGCGGCGCGCAGCGGAGTGAGCACTTTGGGATCGAGCGGCTCGCCCTCGAAGTTGGAGGAGGCGATCTGGTCCCACACGAGCGCGCGGGGCAGGTCCGCTTCGCCGATCGGCAGGTAATCTTCGATCGACGGCAGCACAATATCCGGAACCACGCCTTTGCGCTGCGTGGAGGCGCCGCTCGGCAGATAGTATTTCTGGATCGTGAATTTTGCCGCGCCGGTCTTCTGCGGTGAAAGCGCCAGCGCGCGGGAGATCTGTTTCATCTCGATCACCTGCTGCACCGAGCCCTTGCCGTGGGTGGAGCTGTCGCCGATCACGATCGCGCGGCCGTAGTTCTGCAGGGCGCCGGTGACGATTTCGGACGCGGACGCGCTGAAGCGGTCGACGAGAACGGCGAGCGGGCCGGTGTAGGCGATGCGGGGGTTGTTGTCGCTGTCGACCTGGACGTCGCCGTTGTAGTTCTTCACCTGCACGACCGGCCCTTTGTTGATGAACAGCCCGGCGAGTTCGATCGCTTCCGTGAGATAGCCACCGCCGTTGCGGCGGAGATCGAGGACGAGGCCCTGAATGCCCTCTTGTTTCAGCTGCTCGATGAGGCGGGCCACGTCGCGCGAGGCGGTCGTTTTCTCGGCGTCCGTGTCGCCATCGTCGGCCGGACCGTAAAACGCGGGCAACGCGATCACACCCAGTTTCTGTGTGCCGCCACCTTCGCCGGGGACGTCGAACACCGCACCGCGGGCCCGGGCGTTGTTCAGTTTCACCGTGTCGCGGACGATGGTGATATTGCGGCGGCCCGAGCCATCGGTGGAGTCGGCGGGCTGGATGACGAGATGGACCTTGGAGCCTTTTTTGCCGCGGATCATTTCGACGATCTTGCGCAGCTTCATGCCGATGATCTCGACCGGTTCGCCTCCGTCCTGGGCGACCGAGATGATCTTGTCGTTCGGCTTCAGCTCGCGCTGCAGATCGGCCGGGCCGCCGGGCACGATCTCCCGGACCACGCAGGTGTCTTCCTCGACGCCGAGAAGCGCGCCGATGCCGACCAGCTGAAGCTTCATCTGGATGCCGAAGTCCTCATAGGTGGTGGCGGAGAAGTAGCTCGAGTGCGGATCGTAGAGCTTCGCGATCGTGGTGAGGTAGAGTTCGGCCAGTTCCACCCCCTCGATTTCCCCCGTGTTCTTCAGGAGGCGTTCATAGCGTTTGCGGATGGTGGTCTTGGCGTCCTCCATCGACTTCTTGTTGAGCAACTCGGAGACGAGTTCGAATTTCAGGCGGCGGCGCCAGAGATCGTCGGCGGCGGCCATGTCGGCCGGCCATGCGGCGTCCTTGCGGTTGGTGCCGTAGGTCTCCTCGACCGTGAGATCGATCTCCTTCTTCAGTTCCTCCATGATCCAGGCGACCCGTTTTTCGACGCGATCCTGGTAAACATAGAAGATCTCGTAGGCGGCGTTGATGTTACCGATGAACGCCGTGTTGTAGTAGACGTTCTTGCCATGCTCCTGCTCGAACTTGGCGCGGTCGGAGCCGAGAAAGAACAGGCGTTGGCCGTCGAGGTCGCCCATGTAGTCCGGAATCACCTGCGCGTAGTCGGCGGCGCGCACGTTGTCGTGGTTGTAGTGCGCCTGCTCGAGAAGTTTGACGAGCGTCTGGGCCTCGCCGGCGAGCGCGGTGGAGGTCGTGAAGGGCTTGCGATCTCCGGTGGCGGAGTAAGCCGACGCGATCGAGAGGACAAGGGTGGCGATGACCGCCAGCCGGCGGCATGGACCAAGGACGCGAATCATGACGGGTTTAGATGGGAGTGGGAGCAAAAGGTTTCAGCCGGATTTGGCGGCGGCCGTTTCACGCGCGGGTGGGCGCCGGCCGAGGCAAGACGTCAGGGGCCCGGAATCGTTCGGACTCGGAGCGGCGCGCAGGACTTCGGGTGATCATCGCCGGCTGAGCAGATCCTTCGCGTTGTCGAGCACGCGCCGTTCTTCCGGGGTCAACGCGCCGAAGCCCTGGCTGTTGATTTTGTCGAGGATCCGATCGACTTCGGCGCGGATGCTCTCGCGATCCGGTGCCGGCGGCGTCGGCTCCACGTTGACCTGAAAGGCGGGGACCTCGGAGGTGCGGCGGGAGCGTTTCAGCCAGCGGGGAAGCTCCATCTCCGCCCGGTCCGGAGATCCGAATGACCAGCGGGAATCATGGACAAACCGGTAGTAGAGAAAACCGGCGAGCATGCCGCCCAGATGAGCGGAACTGGAGATGGCAAGATCGAGCGGCAGCCGTGCGCCGGGCAGTTCGAACATGAATAGTGTCACGAGGGCGAAGCCCGCGAGAAACGTGGCCACGTGCTTCGGCTTCAGGGTAACCGGGAAAACGAAGAACAGCAGAAACGTGATCTGTTGGTTGGGAAAGAAGCAGGCGAAGACGAAGAACAGGGCATAGACCGCGGCCGTGGCGCCGAGGTGGGGCGCCGGCGTCGGATCGTTCCAGTGGGCGGCACTCCACGCCAGGCCGCCCAACACAATGGCCGCAGCGAAGAGGCCCAGGAAGCGTTTGGTGCCCAGCATCGGCAGCAACTCTCGGCCGAGGAAGTATAGCGCGAGCACGTTGAACAATACGTGCAGCACGAATGTGGGGCTGTGGAGGAAGCCGTGCGTCAGCAGGGTCCAGATCCATCCCTTTTCCACGCCGCGGACCGAGAGGCCGAACCATTCCTCCACGCGGGAGCCGCCGCCGATCCAGCCGGAGCCAAGCACCCATTGGATCACGGAGCCGGCAATCAGAGCGGAGAGCAGCCAAGTGAGCGCCGAGGTCTTTTCCCGTTCGTAGTCGCCACGTATGTAGGGCCGATCCGGAAGCATCGACGGCAAGCTAGCGGCGGGCCCGGCAAACACAAGCCGCCCGGGGAAAATCCGCAGGGTTTTGCGTCGCTGGTTTGCGAGCGAGAGCGGGAGTTTGTGACCGCTTGACAGTGCCGAAAATAAATCTCTTTGTCGCCGCAATCACCATGGCGAACAAGAACGACAAATGGGCTCCGAACGCTCCGGGAAAATTCTATGTCGATCAGCAGTGCATCGACTGTGATCTCTGCCGCGAAACCGCCCCGTCGTTCTTCACCCGCCACGACGAAGGCGGCTATTCTTTCGTCCACAAGCAGCCGACGACCGAGGAAGAGGTCGCGCAGTGCATGGAGGCGCTTGAAGGTTGCCCGGTGGAAGCCATCGGCAACGACGGCGACGAATAAGCCGCCCGCAGGCTCTGAATTTTTGCCCCGGAATCCCCGGGGCTTTTTTGTGCCCCGGCCCCGGCCCGGAGCTTGTTAATAAAAAACCGAAGCCATGCTAAACTAGGGTTGTTTTTCGTTTCCGTGCTGGTAGGGCTGCGCGGATGAAGGAGAGCTTTCTGTTCCTCGGGATGCTGGGTGCCGGCTGGCCGTTGTTTGCCGGAGAGCCGGCGGTGGCGCTGCCGGAAGTGACCGTCTACTCCACGCGCGTGGCCAATCAGGTGCCGGTCGGCACGTTTGCGATGCCGGTGTCGGTGCTCCGCTATGAGCCGACCGTCGACCTGCACCCGCGCAACCTGGCCGAGAGTCAGGCGGACATCACGATCCGCGGCGGCATCTTCGAAAACACGGGCTTCCAGCTGGGCGCGGTCTCGCTCGGCGATCCGCAGACCGGGCATTACCTCGTGGAGCTGCCGATCGCGCCGGCCATGCTGATGGCGCCGCGCGTGCGCACGGGCGCCGCGCTGGTCACGGGAGCGAACAATGCCACTGCGGGCGCGATCGAGTATGGCTGGCGACCGGTCAGGACTGCCGGGGTCGCGAGTGCAGCGGCGGGCGAGGACAAGCTGTGGCGGGCGGAGGTTTATCAAGGCGCGGTCGCCGCGCAGCCCGGCGGCTGGCGGCTGGGGGCCGACGTGGCGGTGGCGCATTCGCAATCCGATGGGGCGGTGCCCTTCGGGGAGCATCGGTTCGATCGCGTCACCGGCCGCGCGCAGGTTGCGACGGCACGGACGCAGACCGACATCTTTGCCGGCTATCAGGCCAAGTTCTTCGGCTGGCCGAATCTCTACACGCCGTTCAATTCGAACGAGACCGAGAATCTGCAGACGGTCCTGGTCGGCGTGAATCACCGCGCAGACCTGGGCGCGGGTGATTTTTTGGAGGCGGGGGCCTTCTACCGGCGGAACAAAGATGACTACGCGTTCAACCGTTTCGCACCCGTCGGCCGGATCCATCCTTTTCAGCACACCACGCTGCTCCGCGGGGCGGCGCTGGCGGGCCGCAGGTCCGTCGGAACCGGGGCGGTAAACGCGCGGGCGGAGGTGCTGTCGGACTCGCTGCAGTCGACGTCGCTCACGTTTGGGAAATACTCGGCGCGCCGGGTGTTTCGCGTGTCGGTGCTGCCGGAGAACACGTGGCACGGCGCCGAGGGCGAGCGGACCACGCTGCGGGCCGGCGCGGGGTTCGACGACAGCAATCGCGGCGGCTCGGCGTTATCGCCCGTCGTGGAAATCGAGCGGACGTTTGCAGGCGCGGGCCTGCGCCGGATCCATGCGAGCGCGACGGAACTCTCCCAGCTGCCGACCTACACCGCGCTCAACTCGAATCCATCCGCCGGTCTCTTCCGCGGAAATCCCAATCTTGGGCGCCAGACGACGCGGAACTTCGAGGTCGGACTCACGGGCACGTGGGCGGGCTGGATGACGGAGGCGGCGTGGTTTTTCCGGCGCGACGACGCGTTGGTCGATTGGACGTTTCGCCGGGGCGTGATCGCGCGCACCGCGAATGCCGTGGATGTCGAGGTCGCCGGTTTCGAGGCCGTGCTGCGGCGGACGTGGCAGCGGGCGGAATGGGTGATCGGCTACACGGGTCTGACGAAGGACGCCGATTACCGGGGCGCGGCGGTGGACGCCAGTTTCTACGCGCTGAACTACGCGAAGCATCGGCTGACCGCGGCCCTCACGTGGCGGGTGACCCAGGAACTCGAACTGCGGCTGGACAACGCCGCGCGGCTGCAGGCGGACAATCTGCTGCGCGTGGTCGGGGGTGACGATGCGGTGCTGTCGTCGGCCAGCGTGATCTACCGGCCGGCGGCGTTGCGGCGGGTCGAGCTGGGGCTGCACGTGGACAACCTGTGGGACTCGCGCTTCCAGGATGTGCCGGGCGTCCCCGCCACGCCGCGGCAAATCTCGGTCAGCGCGGGCGTGACGTGGTGAGCGAGGTTGCAGTTTGACATTGGCCGGCGGCGGAAGTTTTTGCGCCGCATGGCCGTGAACCCGTTTCTCGATCTCGCTTTCCGCATCCGCTGGTCCGTGCTGACGCCGGACCGGATTGTGCCCGCGATGGACGCGGCGTTGCAGCGGGCGCAGGCGGCGGTGGATGCCATTGCGACGCAGCCGCTCGAGGCGGTGAGTTATGAGGGCACGTTTCTCGCGCTGGAGCGTGCGACCGAGGAGCTGAATGTCGCTTGGGCGAAGGTCACGCACCTGCAGTCCGTCGCGGATTCGAGCGCGTTGCGCGAGGCCCACAATGCCATGCTGCCGCGGGTCTCGGCCTTTTATGCGGCGATCCCGTTGAATGCGGAGTTGTGGACGCGGTTGAAGCGCTGCGCCGAGAGTCCGGCGGCGGCGAAACTCACGGGCATTCACCGGCGGTTCGTGGCGGAGACCACCGCCGATTTCCGCCAGGCGGGGGCCGATCTGCCGGCCGGGAAACGCGCGCGACTCGAGGCGCTGCAGTCGGAGCTCGCGCAGGTGACGCAGAAGTATTCCGAAAACGTGCTGGATGCGACGAATGCGTGGCAGCTCGTCGTGGAGGACGAGGCGCGGCTCGCGGGATTGCCGGCGCACGCCAAGGCGGCGGCGCGCCGGAGTGCGGAAGGCAAGAGTCTGCCGGGCTGGCGGTTCACGCTGCATTTTCCGTCGCAGGAGCCGTTCATGACCTACCTCGAGGATGCGACCCTGCGGCGCGAGATGTGGCAGGCCGCGGCCGGGGTCGGAGCGCAGGCGCCCCACGACAACGCGGCGCTGATCGGGCGCATCCTGACGCTGCGGGCGGAGAAGGCGGCGCTGCTGGGCAAACCGCATTTCGCGGATCAGGTGCTGGAGCGGCGCATGGCCAAGTCGGCGCAGCGCGCCCTGGATTTCATCGAGGATCTGCGGCAGCGGGCGGCGCCCGCGTTTGCGCGGGAGGTGCGGGAGTTGGAGGAGTTCAAGGCCGCGCAGACCGGCGGGAAGGCGGAGCGGCTGGCGCCGTGGGAAATCGGTTTCTGGGCGGAGCGGCTGCGGCGGGCGCGTTATGCGTTCGATGAGGAGGCGCTGCGGCCCTACTTCCCGATGGATCGGGTGATCGCGGGACTGTTCGAGCTGGTGCAGCGGGTGTTTGGCCTGCGCGTCGTGGAGCGGAGCGCGGCGGAAATGGAAACGTGGCACGCCGACGTGCGCGGCTACGATGTGTTCGACCGCGGGGCGGTGCACGTCGGCTCGTTCTACGCCGACTGGCATCCGCGCGAGTCGAAGCGCGGCGGCGCGTGGATGAACTACCTGATCACCGGCGGCCCGGACGGGAGCGGTCGGCGTGCGCCGCACCTGGGGCTGATCTGCGGCAACATGACGCCGCCGGTGGACGGCAGGCCGGCGCTGCTCACGCATCGCGAAGTCGAGACGATCTTCCACGAGTTCGGGCATCTGCTGCACCACCTGCTGGGCGAGGTGGAGATCAAGTCGATGAACGGCGTCAACGTGGCGTGGGACTTCGTCGAACTGCCGTCGCAGATCATGGAGAACTGGTGCTGGGAGCGGGCGGGGCTCGACCTGTTTGCGCGGCACCACGAGACGGGGGCGCCGATCCCGGAGGAGATATTCGCGAAGATGACCGCGGCGCGGAAGTTCCGCTCCGCCACCGCGACGATGCGGCAGCTGGCGTTTGCGAAGATGGACCTGCTGCTGCACACGCGCACGGCGGAATTTTCCGGCGAAGCCGATCTCGAAGCCAAAGTGCGGGCGGCGATCGCCGAGAGTCTGGTGCCGACGGAGCCGGCCGCGCCGACGATCGTGAAGCGTTTCACGCACATCTTTGCCGATCCGGTGGGCTACGCGGCGGGCTATTATTCCTACAAGTGGGCGGAGGTGCTGGATGCGGATGCGTTCACGCGCTTCAAACGCGAGGGCATCTTCAATGCGGACGTGGGCGCGGCGTTCGTCGCGCACATCCTGAGTCGCGGCAATTCCGCGGACCCGGCGGAACTGTATCGGGGCTTCATGGGACGCGATCCCGACCTGGGCGCGTTGCTCCGCCGCAGCGGACTGGCGACGGCGGCATGACTTGTGACCGTGGTGCACGAGCGTTTTGGAGTGGCGCGGTCCGCACTGCCGCGCGTAGTGCTGTCGCGCCATGATTATCGCTGATCTTGCCAAGATTCCGGGCGGAACCTTTCCCGCGCGTCGCTGGGGCCGCGGCCTTGTGGGCCAGTTGGGCCAGCCGATCCCTGCGAAGGGCTTCTCGATGGGCTACTCGATTCTGGAGCCGAACGGCGGCCAGGTGCCGTGGCACAATCAGGAGCAGGAGGAGGTTTATTTCATCGTGCAGGGCGAAGGCGAAATCTGCGTCGGCACCGAGCGGAGCCCGATCAAGGCGGGTCAGGCGGTCTTCATGCCGCCGACCGTGTTTCACCAGCTGACCAACACCGGCAGCGAGCCGATGCACATGATCTATGTGTATTGCCCGGGCGGTGACGTGGCGCACTGGCGGCAGGAGTTGAACGGCACGCTGCCGAAGGCGGGCGAAGGCGGGATTCCCCCGCTGCCGGCCGGCGCGCAGCCGCAGTGCACGAAGAAGCCGGGCGAGTAACCGGCGCGGTGCCACGGAGCGGTATTCTCCTCGTGTCACCGTCGGGCGCCGGCCACTTTCGCGCTTCGTTTCCAGCCGCGTTGTGACCGACTCTGCCGCATCGCCCCGGGCCGTCTTCCTCAGCTACGCGTCGCAGGACGCGGAGGCGGCTCAGCGTCTCTGCGAGGCGCTCGCGCGCGGCCGATATCGAAGTGTGGCTCGATCGCGAGGGTGGTCTCGTCGGCGGCGATGCGTGGGATCGGAAGATCCGCGATCAGATCGCGGCGTGCGCGCTGTTCGTGCCGATCGTTTCGGCCAACACGCAGGCGCGTAAGGAGGGCTATTTCCGACTCGAGTGGAAACTGGCCGAGGACCGCTCGCACCTGATGGCCAAGGGCGTGCCGTTCATCGTGCCGGTGAGTGTCGATGGCACGGGCGAACGAGCTGCGTTGGTGCCGGATGCGTTTCTGGCCGTGCAGTGGACGCGGCTGCCGGGGGGAGAAGCGACGCCGCAGTTTGTGGCACGGGTGAAACGCCTGCTGGGCGATGAGCTGCTTTCCGAGGTGGGAGGCGCTTTACGCCCCGACCGGGTGGGGCCAATCGCCGATTCGGGGCATAAAGCCCCTCCCGCATCCGCGCTCCGCAATGCCTGGCTGGTGCCGGCGATGCTTGGGCTCGTGGTGGTCGCGGGCCTCGCACTCTGGCAACCGTGGAGAACGGGCACAGCAACCGCTCCCGCGCCGTCGTCCGCAATCGACAGCGTGAAGATGGAGGGAACATTGCGCCGGGAAGAATGGCAACGACTCGGTGAGCTGGCGCTTTCTCATGCCGTTTCGGAACCGCCCGCGGAGGCACGGCAGCTCGCCAAACGCGCCCCGGTTTGATGCCCATGGGGCGCGTGCGCAGGATGGCCCCTCCGCGCTCGCCGCGGCCGCGTGGGGGCACCTAGCCGCTTGGCGATCGCGACCGCGCGCTCGCATTGCTCGACCAAGCGCCAAGCGTCCTCGAGCCAGTTGATCGCAAATAAACTCCTCTTGGGGTCGAGGTGGGCGTCGCTGCGCGATGATCCTCGCTTCAAGGCTGCGCTAGGCAAAGCCGCGCCGCGGGACTGAGCGAAACCCTCCTATGTTTTCCATCCGCTCGGCGACTTGCCGGTTTGGCGGCGGAACCAGCGGGCGAAGTAATTCGGATCGTCGAAGCCGCTTTGCGCGGCGGCTTCGGCTACGGTCGCGGCGGAGCGCAGGGCGCGCTCGGCTTGGGCGAGGCGCACGCGGTCGCGGAGGGCGCGGAGGCCGAGGCCGGTCTCGCGTTTGAGTTTCCGCGTGAGGTGATCCGGATGGTAGCCGGCCTGGCGGGCGACGCCGGCGAGCGGTCCGGTGGCCTGGAGCATCGGCTGCACGCGGGAAAACACGCGGCCTTCGGACGCCGGCGGGGAAACGTGGGCAGGCTCCAGCAGCCGGGCGACGACGCCGAGGATCGAGGCGTAATCGGAAAGCGTGAGGCGACCCTTGGCCGGCACGCGGGTGAGCAGGGCGTGGAGTTCGTTGAGCGTCGCGGGCGAAAGGCGGCGGTGCGCGGGGCGGGCCTTCGTGGGGCTCACGAGGTCATAGTCGAGCACGAGGCAGAGCGGGCGGGACGTGCCGCGGACGGCGAAGCCGTGGGGTGTGCCGGCGGGAAGCACGAACAGGTCGCCGGCGCGGGCGGTGCGGTCCCGCGCGCCCACGCGCTGCACGCCTTCGCCGGAGAGATAGAGGATGAGCTGGGCCCACGCGTGGCGATGGAGCGAGACCTCGGCGTCGCGGTGGCGGTTGAGCTGCAGCTTGCGCAGGACGAACCCGAGGGCGCGGATTTCGATCTGCTGCACCAGGACGGGACTCCAGGCTAGCATGGGCGGAGGAGGAGCATCGGAAGCGTGCTAGGAAAAGTCGGAACTGTCCTAACGCAACCCCGGGAGAGCGCATAAACTCTGCGCTTCACCACCAAAACTCCGCACCATGACCACGCATAAAGTCGGCATCATCATGAACGGCGTCACCGGACGCATGGGCACGAACCAGCACCTGCTGCGTTCGATCAAGGCGATCATCGATCAGGGCGGCATCAAGCTGGGCGATGCCGAGACGATCATGCCCGATCCGATTCTGATCGGGCGGAGCGAGTCGAAGCTCGCGGCGCTCGCGGCCCGTGCGGGCGTGAAGCGCTACTCGACCAACCTCGATGCGGCGCTCGCGGATCCGGCGAACCAAGTTTACTTCGACGCCACGCTCACGGGCCAGCGGCCCACGGGCGTGCGCAAGGCCATCGCGGCAAAGAAACATATCTATTGCGAGAAACCGAGCGCCACGACGTCGAAGGAAGCACTCGCGCTCGCGAACGAAGTCGCGGCGGCGGGCCTGAAGAACGGCGTCGTGCAGGACAAGCTGTGGCTGCCCGGACTGCTGAAGCTGAAGTATCTCATCGATACCGGCTTCTTCGGGAAGATTCTCTCGGTGCGCGGCGAGTTCGGCTACTGGGTCTTCACCGGCGAGCACGAGAAGCTGCAGCGCCCCTCGTGGAACTACCGCAAGGAGGAGGACGGCGGCATCATCGTGGATATGCTCTGCCACTGGCAGTATGTGATCCAGAATCTCTTCGGCGAGGTGAAGTCCCTCACGTGCCTCGGCGCGACGCACATCCCGCAGCGCTGGGACGAAGCCGGAAAGCCCTACAAGTGCACGGCGGACGACTCCGCCTACGCGACCTTCGAGTTGGTCAACGGCGTGGTCTGCCACTTCAACTCCTCGTGGGATGTGCGCGTGCGGCGCGACGACCTGCTGACGCTGCAGGTGGACGGCACGCACGGTTCGGCGGTGGCGGGTCTGCGCGACTGCGTGGCGCAGCATCTCTCGGCGACGCCGCGCTGCATCTGGAATCCCGACATCGACAGCCCGATCAAGTATTTCGAGGGCTGGACCCGCGTGCCGGACCAGGGCGTTTACGACAACGCGTTCAAGGTCCAGTGGGAGCTTTTCCTGCGTCACGTCGTGAAGGGCGATGCCTTCCCGTGGACGCTGCGCGAGGGGGCGAAGGGCGTGCAGCTCGCCGAGCTCGGCTTGAAGTCCTGGGCGGAGCGCCGCTGGGTCGACGTGCCGGCGCTGGCTTGATGCATCGGACGCGGGGGCGCGGAAAGCGCCCCGACGACCGACAAAAAACCCGCCGGCCAGCGCCGGCGGGTTTTGTTTTGGGCAAGAGGGCGAAGGCTCAGGCGAGCGCTTTGGGAATCTCGGCGGCGAGATCGACGGCGTGCGGGTGATTGCGCTTCACGCGGTTGAGCTGGTGGCGGCGTTGCAGCATGCGGTCCAGCTTGTCGACGAGGAGGGTGATCGCCTTGTGGCATTCGTCGGCCTGGACGGTGGCATTCATGTCGGGGCCATGAATCTGGATGTGGCCCTTGGCCTTGAACTGAACGCCCGCGGCGGGTGAACGGTCACATTCCAGTTCCACGCGGAGGCGCACGATGCGTTCCTCGTGGCGAAACAATCGCTGGGCTTTCTCGTGAACGAACGTCTTGAGCGACGGCGTCAGCTCGAGATGGATGCCAGATACGATTACTTCGTGGTTGTTTTGGCTGTTCATGGTTTCTGCGGGTTTTTTGGGTGACGCAGCGCCCGAGCGAAGCCCGGTGTTGCGAAGAAATGCGGGAAGGTCTTTCTGCTGCTGCTTGTGCCCTCGCTGCGCGAAGCGCTCCAAACATTCTCGGCCGTCGTCGTGACGGGTGGATCTTCCGGTATTGGAAAATCGTTCATTGAGCTGTGCGGGAATCTGAAACCGGAACTGGCGATTTGCAACCTCTCCCGCCGGGTTCCGGCGGAAAATATTACACGCCGCGCCGGGAAAAAATTGAACCATATCCCCTGCGACCTCGCGGTGCCGGGAGAGGTCGAGCGGGTGGCGGCGGCCGTAAGCGGATGGCTGGAGCGCGAGGTGCCGGAGGGGCGCGTGTTGCTCATCAACAATAGTGGTATCGGCGCATTCGGACTTTTTCCAAAGCCCAACCTTACGCATGAATTGCGGATGATTGATCTAAACGTGCGGTCGGTCGTGGAGTTGACCGGCTGGTTGCTGCCGGTGCTGCGGGCGCGGGGGGGCGCGGTGATGAACATCGCCTCGGTGGTGGGCTTCCAGCCGACGGCGCTGAGTGCGACCTACGGGGCGACGAAGGCGTTTGTGCTGAACTGGTCCGTGGCGTTGAACGAGGAGCTGCGTGGCACGGGCGTGCACGTGCTGGCGGTGTGCCCGGGGACGACGCGGACGGATTTTTTCCGCGAGGCGGGCGTCGGGGCGGGCGTGGCGGAGACCTGGGCGATGTCCAGCGAGGCGGTCGCGGAGGAGTCGCTGCGCGCGCTGGCGCAGGGCAAGGCGGTCGTCGTGCCCGGCTGGCGCAATCGGGTGATGACGTTTTTCGGGGCGCGCATCGGGAAGGCGATGGCGGCGAAGCTGAGTGCGCGGGTGTTGCGCGGGCGGATGGACGGCGACGGGACGGACGGCACGGCGCCGGGCAAGGGAGGAGCCTGAGCCGTGGCCGAGCCGGGCGCGGGGGAGGATTTCTTTTCGCTGCGGGCGTGCGCGTGGCCGCGGCGGCCGAAGACGCAGGGCCCGGTGCGGATGATCGCGCCGGAGGAGGTGCCACGTTGGATCGTGCACGAGGACGACCGCGTGCTGGTGGTGAACAAGCCCGGCGATGTGGTGTGTCATCCCTCCAAGGCGGGACCGTGGTCGAGCCTGGTGTCGGCCCTGCGCGAATACACCCGCCTGCCGACGGTGCATCTGGTCTTCCGGCTCGACCGGGAGACGAGCGGCATCGTGGTGCTGGCGAAGGATCCGCGCATGGCGAGCCGGCTGCAGGTGGCGATGCAGGAGCGGCGCGTGGCAAAGGCCTACCTCGCGATCGTGACCGGGCAGCTGCGGGAGCCGGTGACGGTGGACCGTCCCCTGGGCGACGACGTGCACAGTCCGGTGTTCGTGAAATCGGCGGTGGTGGGGGCGGACGACGGCGGCCAGGCGGCGGTGACGCATTTCCAACCGTTGGCGGGCGCGGGCGGTTTCACGCTGGTGCGCGTGGTCACAGAGACGGGGCGGAAACACCAGATCCGGGCGCACGCGCAGTGGCTCGGGTATCCGTTGGTCGGCGACAAGATCTACGGGCCGGACGCGCGGCTCTACCTGGACTTCATCACGACGGGGTGGACGCCGGCGCTGGAGGCGCAGCTGCTGCTGCCGCGGCAGGCGTTGCATTGCGCCGAGGTGGACCTGCGGCCGGCGGGGCTCACGCAGGTTTTCCGGGCGCCGCTGGCGGAGGATCTGCGGGCCTTTTGCGGGCAGCGGGGGATCGACGTGGGCGACGCGGCCCGGTGACCCGCCGGGGCCCGCGTGGGCTGGACAAGCATGGGACCGCGGCGCATTTCAGCTGCCATGCGTTACCCCAAACTCGTGTGGTTGCTCGTGGTTCTCGTGGTTGGCTCGGCCGGCGTGCGCGCGGCGGAGTTCGATGTGGTGGTCTATGGCGGCACGAGCGGCGGCGTGATCGCGGCCGTGCAGGCGAAGAGGATGGGCAAGAGCGTGGTGCTGGTGGGCCCCGACAAGCACCTCGGCGGTCTGACGAGCGGCGGTCTCGGTTGGACCGATACGGGCAACAAGGCCGTGATCGGCGGCTTGGCGCGGGAGTTTTATCACCGCGTCTGGAAACACTACGACGGCGCGGACGCGTGGCGTTGGCAGAAGAAGTCGGACTACGGCAACAAGGGCCAGGGCACGCCGGCGATCGACGGCGCGCAGCGGACGATGTGGATCTTCGAGCCGAGTGTGGCGGAGAAGATCTTCGACGAGTTGATCCGCGAGCACGGCATCGCGTTGCACCGGAACGAATGGCTGGATCGCGCGCAAGGCGTGAAGAAAACGGGCGCGCGCATCACGTCGATCACGATGCTGAGCGGGAAGACTTTCGCGGGAAAGATGTTCATCGATGCGACCTATGAAGGCGACCTGATGGCGGCGGCGGGGGTCGACTACCATGTGGGCCGCGAGGCGCAGTCGGTTTACGGCGAGGAGTGGAACGGCGTGCAGACGGGCGTGCTGCATCATCGGCATCACTTCGGCGTGCTGACGCAGAAGATCAGTCCGTATTGGATTCCCGGCGACCCGAAGAGCGGCGTGCTGCCGCGGGTGAGTGCCGCGCATCCGGGCGAGCGCGGGGCGGGCGACAAGAAGGTTCAGGCTTACTGTTTCCGGATGTGTCTCACGGACCACCCGGAAAACCGGATCCCGTTTGCCAAGCCGGAGGGTTACGATCCGAAGCAATACGAGCTGCTGGCGCGCATCTACGAGGCGGGCTGGAAGGAGACCTTCGGCAAGTTCGACCCGATCCCGAACCGGAAGACGGACACGAACAACCACGGGCCGTTCAGCACGGACAACATCGGGATGAACTACGACTATCCCGAGGCGAGCTACGAGCGGCGCCGCGAGATCATCCGCGAGCATGAGAACTACCAGAAGGGCTGGCTCTACTTCATCTGCACGGACCCGCGCGTGCCGGCCGAGGTGCGGGCGGCGATGAGCAAGTGGGGTCTGCCGAAGGACGAGTTCAAGGACAACGGCGGCTGGCCGCACCAGATCTACGTGCGCGAGGCGCGGCGGATGATCGGCAAGTATGTCATGACGGAAAACGAGCTGCTGAAGAAGCGGCCGACGCCGGACTCCGTGGGCATGGGCAGCTACACGATCGATTCGCACAACGTGCAGCGCTACATCACGCCCGAAGGCTACGTGCAGAACGAGGGCGACATCGGCGTGCCGACCAAGGGCCCCTACGAGATTGCCTACGGGGCGCTCGTGCCGAAGAAGGGTCAGGCCGACAATCTGCTCGTGCCGGTATGTGTCTCGAGTTCGCACATCGCGTTCGGGTCGATCCGGATGGAGCCGGTCTTCATGATTCTCGGCCAGTCGGCGGCCACCGCCGCGGCGATGGCGATCGACGGCAAGCTGGCGGTGCAGGACGTCCCGTATGCGGCGCTGCAGAAGCGGCTGCTGGCCGATGGCCAGATCCTGACGTATGCGGCGCCGGCGGGTGGCGAGGCGGAGAAGGGGAAGAAATGATGCGCCCATCGTCGTGGCCGGGATGGCAGGTCGGCCTGCGCGGGGTGGCGCTGGTCGTGGCGCTGCAGGTCGCCGGACTGGCGGCTTCCGTCGCCGCGGCGGCGCGTCCGCCCAACATCGTCTACATCCTCGCCGACGATCTCGGCTGGACCGACCTCGGTTGCCAGGGATCGCAGTATTACCGGACGCCGAACCTCGACCGGCTCGCCGCGCAGGGGCTGCGCATGCAGCGCTACTACAACTCCCAGAACTGCGCGCCCACGCGGGCGGTGCTGATGAGCGGGCAGTATGCGCCGCGCACGCGGCTCTACACGGTGAACACGCTCGAGCGCGGCGAAGCGGTGGATCGGCGCATGCACGTGCCCGCGGTCGAGACGCGGCTGCCCTTGGATCGCTTCATTCTGCCGCAGGCGTTGAAGGCGGCCGGCTACGCGACGGGAATGTTCGGCAAGTGGCACCTCGGCAACAACGACGACTACCATCCGGCGCGGCGGGGTTTCGACGAGGCGATCGTGACGGAGGGGAAGCATTTCGACTTCGCCACCCAGCCGCCCGTGTCGTATCCCAAGGAACAATACCTCGCGGATTTCCTGACGGATCGGGCGGTGGATTTCATCGGCCGGCACCGCGACAAGCCCTTTTTCCTCTATCTGCCGCATTTCGCGGTGCACACGCCGATCCACGCCAAGCCGGCTTACGAGGCGGCATGGCGGGAGCGCGCGCCGCAGGGCACGCATTGGAATCCCACCTATGCCGCGATGATCCAGAGCCTCGATGAGAGCGTGGGGCGCGTGCTGGCCCGGCTCGACGAGCTGCGGATCGCGGAAGACACGGTCGTGATCTTCTCGTCGGACAACGGCGGGCTCGGCGGCTATCACCGCACCGAAGCGCCGTCCGAGAAGCGCGGGTTCACCGACAACACGCCGCTGCGCGGCGGCAAAGGCACGCTCTACGAGGGCGGCATCCGGGTGCCGTTCATCGTGCGTTGGCCGGGCAAGGTGAAGGCGGGGGCGACCAACGAGACGCCGGTGGCGCACATCGACGTTTACCCGACGCTGCTGGAGATCGCCGGCACGAAGCCCCGGGCGGGAGTCGTGCTCGACGGGGTGAGTTTCCTGCCCGTGCTGCGGGGCGCGGCGCCGGCGGTCGCGCGCGAGGCGATCTACTGGCATTTCCCGGGCTACCTCGAATCGTATGTGCATCCGCGCGGCTGGCGGACGGGGCCGGTGGGCGCGATCCACGCGGGAGATTTCAAACTGCTGGAGTTTTTCGAATCGGGTGCGCTGGAGCTCTACAATCTGCGCGAGGATCTCGGCGAGACGCGGAACCTGGCCGGCGCTCAGCCGGAGAAAGTCAGGGAGCTGCACGCCAAGCTCGTCGCGTGGCGGCAGACCATCGGGGCGCATATGCCGGTGCGGAAGACCGACGCGGAGCTGAAGGCGGCCGCGGCGGCGCCGGCCCCCGCGCCGGCGGCCGGCAAAGGTAAGAAGAAAGCAGCCGACGCCGACCTGTGAACCGTGAACCAGCCGGGCCGGCGGCCCGCGGGCAGCGCGAGCCATGACGCCCGATAACCTGATGGCGGAGGGGATGCGGTGGTTCGGGCCGGCGGACTCCGTGACGTTGGCCGAGATCCGGCAGACGGGCGCCACGGCGATCTACTCGGCGCTGCATGACGTGCCCTACGGCGAAGCGTGGACCGCGGCGGCGATCGCGGAGCGGAAGCGCGCGATCGAGGCGGCGGGGTTGGCGTGGCGCGTGGTGGAATCGGTGCCGGTGCACGAGTCGATCAAGACGCGGACCGGCGATTTCGAGCGCGGCATCGCCAACTACGCGGCGACGATCGAGCGGCTCGGCGCGGCGGGCGTGCGGGTGGTCGTCTATAATTTCATGCCGGTGATGGATTGGGTGCGGACCGATCTGGAGCATCGGCTGCCCGACGGGCGGGAGGCGCTCCTCTACGATCCGGCGAAGTTCGCGGCCTTCGATCTGTTCGGCCTCGAGCGGGCGGGAGCGGAGCGGGACTGGTCGCCGGAGCAGCAGGACGCGGCGCGGAAATTCTGGCGGTCGCTGACCGCCGAGGCGCAGGAGGCCTTCACGCGGCAGACCTTGGACCTGTTTCCCGGCGTGCGGCTGGGACTCACGGCGGCCGATTTCCGGGCGATGCTGGCGCGCTACGGCGAACTCGACGCGCGCGGGTTGAAGGAGAACCTGCGGCAGTTTCTCGCGGCCGTCGTGCCGGTGGCGGAACGGGCGGGCGTCCGGCTCGCGATTCATCCCGACGATCCGCCGTTTCCGGTGCTCGGTCTGCCGCGCGTGGTGTCGGCGGAGGAGGATCTGCGGGACGTCATTGCGATGGTGGATTCGCCGGCGAATGGGCTCTGTTATTGCACCGGTTCGCTGGGGGCGCGGGCGGACAACGATCTCGCGGGCATCGTGCGCCGGCTGGGACCGAGAATCCATGCCGTGCATCTCCGCAGCGTGCAGCGCGAGTCGGGCGGGGTTTTCTGGGAGGCCGGACATCTGGAGGGCAGTGTGGACATGCCGGCGGTGGTCGAGGCGTTGTTGCGGGAGCAACGGCGAAGGCGCGAAACGGGGCGGGAGGATTGGCAGATTACGCTGCGGCCGGACCACGGGCACCGGATGCTGGATGATTTTCGCCGGCCGGCGCCGACGTGTCCGGGTTACCCGTTGATCGGGCGGCTGCGCGGGTTGGCGGAGCTGCGCGGCCTGCAGCACGGGATCGCGCACGCGTTGGGGCGCGGCTGACCGGCGGGGAGCGCGGGCGGGTCAGCTGGCGGGCCGGTTGGGCGTTTCCTTCACGTGGCCGCTTTCGGCGGCGGCGAGCGCGCGGATGTAGTGGGTGAAATCCTCGTCTTCGCCCTGCAGCAGCTCGGGCAACGCGCTGCGGAAGTCCGCGCGGCAGACCCACTCGCGCATGTAGTCCTCCCACGATTTCCAGAGGCGGCTGGTCTGCTTGTCCATCTTGTCCTCGTAGACGAGGAGGTAGGCGCGTTCGAAGAGGGAGATCAGGATGCCGAAGATGGCGAACCGGCGCTCGTTCTGCTCGGGCGTGAGATCGGAGCGGGAGAGGGCGTCGCGGCGGAGGAGCTGGAGGTCGGCGTTGTCGAGCACGAGCTTGAGGAACTCGCGGTATTCGTCGGAGAGGCGTTGGAAAATTTCCTCCTGGTCGTTCTGCCGCTCTTTCCGCTGCTCGAGGATGAAGACGATGATCGCGAACGGCAGGCCGATCACGGTCACGATGTAGCTGAGGGTTTCCCAGATCTCGCGCATCTCCATGGCGGAGAGCGAAGCCGCGGGGCGGGAAAACGCGAGCGTGTGCCGGGCGAGCCCCGCGCTTGCCAGCCGAAGGGCGGCGGCGCTTCATCGGCGTCCGCATGAAACGCCGCCAGCTGCGCGGATTCGACCTCAAGCAAATCAACGGAGTCCAGTGCCTGATCGGTGTCGATGAGGTGGGGCGCGGTGCGTTTGCGGGTCCCGTCGTGGCGGCAGCGGTGATGGTGACCCGCGACTTCCTGGAGAGCCGCTGGGCGGTGGCCAAGGGCGGGCGCGTGAACGACTCGAAGGTGCTCGCGGCGGAGCAGCGCGAGGAGCTTTGGGGCGAATTCGAGAAGCTGGCGCAGCAGGGGCTGATCCACGCCAACTACGGCTTGGCGACGGTGGCGGAGATCGAGCAGCACAACATCCTCGGCGCGACCAAGCTGGCGATGCAGCGGGCGATCGGCGGGATCTATCCGCCGGAGGCGTTTGCGGTGCGGCGCGACGAGCCGGACCTGTTTTCCAGTCTCGAAGAGCGGGCGGCCTTTCAGCCGGCGATCTCGGCGCGGGTGCTGATCGACGGACTGGCGTTGCGGGGATTTCCGTATCCGCACACCGCGTTTGTGAACGGCGATGCGCGTTCCCTGTGCATCGCGATGGCGTCGATCATCGCGAAGGTGACGCGCGACCGGCTGATGGTGGCGATGGAGCAGCAGCACCCCGGCTACGGCTTCGCGCAGCACAAAGGCTACGGCACGGAGGAGCATCGCGAGGCGGTGCTGCGCCGCGGCCGATGCCCGGAGCACCGGGAGGCCTTCCTGCGCAAGCTGCTCGCGGTGCGCGCGGACCCGGCGCAGATGGATTTCCTCACGGCCGCTCCGGAATGACGGCGGCCGGAATGCGGGTTGCGGAATCGCCGCGGGCCGTTAGCTAGCGGGCTCATGCGATCGACCAGCGCGACGGGGAAAACAGGAGGAGCCGGGCGGACGGCCCGGTGACATCATGGCGGGCCGCAAGAATTCCTCCCTCGACCGCGTGCTCGGCCGGCTCGATTCGCTCGACTCGGTCAACCTCGCCAACCTCGTGCAACGGCTCGCGCGCGAGCGCGGGGTGTTCGAGGAGATCTTCAATACGCTGCAGGAGGGCGTGCTGGTCGTGGGCGATGACGGCGGGATCGACTACGCCAACGCCTCCGCCCAGCGGCTCATCGGGCTCGGGGAGGATGACCTGGCGGGGCAGACCTTGTGGCGCCTCGTGCCGGGCCTGCGGAACTCGCTCGGGGCGACGCTGGACGACGAGAGCGGAACGGGCGCGGCGCCGGTCGTGGCGCGGGAGTTTGAGCTCACGTATCCCGAGCCGCGGACGGTGCGGCTCTACATGGTGCCGTTTCGCTCGGCGATCGGGCCGAAAGTGCGGCGCTTCGCCGTCATCCTGACCGACATCACGAAGGAGAAGCAGACGACCGAGGCGCGGATCGAGGACGAGCGCACGTCGTCGATCCTGCTGCTCGCGGCGGGTGTCGCGCACGAACTCGGCAATCCGCTCAACTCGCTCACGATCCATCTCCAGCTGGTGGAGCGGAAGCTGAAGAAGCTGCGCGGCTCCAAGGAGACGGACTCGCTGGCGGACTCGGTGCGGATCTGCCGCGACGAAGTCGCGCGGCTCGACGGCATCATCTCCAATTTTCTCGAGGCCATCCGGCCGCGGCCGCCGGATCTGGCCGATACGGACCTCACGCAGGTGATGGCGGAGGTGCTGCGTTTCCAGCAGAACGAACTCGAGAACCGCGGCATCGCGGTGGAGGCCGAGACGCAGCCGCTGCCGCAGGTGCTCGCGGACCGGAATCAGCTCAAGCAGGTGTTCTTCAACATCACGAAGAACGCGATGGAGGCGATGCGTCCGGGCGGGAAACTGAAGATCCGCTCCCGGGTGGACGACGACTCCGTGTTTCTCCTCTTCGCGGACAGCGGGAGCGGCATCAAGCAGGAGGACCTGATGCGGCTGTTCCAGCCCTACCACACCACGAAGGCGGGCGGCACGGGGCTCGGGCTCATGATTGCGCAGCGGATCATGCGGGACCACGGCGGGCAGATCGGCCTCGAGAGCAAGGAGGGTGTCGGGACCGTGGTGACGTTGCAGTTTCCGCGGAAAGACCGGCGCGTGCGGATGCTGCACCGCTGAGGCGCGGGTGGCGCGGCCTCAACGCCGGCCACACGTGGCGGAGGGCGCGGGGCCGGAAGGCAAAAGCGGAAAACAACGCCGCGGCCGCCGGGGGGCGTCAGCGTTGCACCGTGTTGCTCTCGGTGGTGCTGACCGAACCGCCCGACGACGACGATGAGGACGAGGACGACGTCGAGGAACTCGTGCTGAGCGAGCCGGACGACGACGAACTGGCGCTCGACGAAAAGGACGGCGCGGGCGAGGTGTAGGCGGGCGTCACGTGCGAGCTCGACGCCGACATGCTCCCGCTCGAATAGCTGCTGCTGGAGGAGTAGGACGAACTGTAGTCCGCGCGCGAATAGCTGTCCTGGCGCGAGCGCCACCCGCTGTCGTTCGACGAGTCGGAGCGGGCGGACGCGGTGCGTTCGGAACGCGAGTAGCCGCTGCGGTCGCCGCGCGAACCGGAGGATCCGGTGGACGCGATCGTGCCGTCGGTCCGGGCGGTGGCTTCGGAGCGCCAAGCGGAGCGTTCGCCGGTCCAGCGCCCGCGGGACGGTTCCGGCGACGTGTAGCTGGGCGCGGTGCCGGCGGAGCCGCTGCTCAGGGAGCGCGGCAGATCGTTGCCGGCATAGGCGGGGGATGAGCGCGGATGGGGATGCAGCGCATCGGGCGGGCAGAGTTCACGGTCGCTCCGTTCGTGGCGCCGCGGCGGAGTGGGCGTGGGGGGCGGCTTGGGCGCGGTGGCGACGGAAACGCTGGCGGTGTAGCCGTTTTCCCACGGGCCGTAGTAGTTGTAGTAGTCGCCCGAGTAGTAGTTGCTCGCGCCCCACCAGCCGGTGCGATGGAGGCCCATCACCTGCGAAAACGAGTAGGATGGGAATCGGGCGGAGCTCGCGAGGATGCCGGAGTTGGCGTAGCCGTAGTAGGGGTTCAGGCGCACCCCGAGGAGGACGAGCTGGCCGCTGGTCTCGGGGTCGTTGGGGTTGGGCTTGAAGTCGAGGCGGATGATCCGCTCCGCGAGGGCGAGGTCGGTCACGAGCAGGGCGCCGCGCCAGGAGAGTTCGTCGGCGATCTTGGCCTGGATCGACGCCCATTGCTGGGGCGTCGGCTGCAGCGCCCCGTGGACCGTCACGGCGAGGGCATAGGTGGGGGCACGGCGGGGGCCGGAATACCCGGCGGAGTGGCCGCGGATCGAGGACTGTGTCGAGCAACCGACGGTGGCGAGTGCCACCAGCAACGCCAAACCGAGCGAGGTGATGCGTTTCATGGGGTGGGTGGTTGAGGCCCACGGGACGCCTGCAGGCTGGAAGGGGGGCAGGCGAGCCGCGACGTGGGGCAAGACGGAGCTTCGGCCGAAACGGACCGCTGGCAAACCGGATCGCGGGTCATCCCGGCGAGCGCGGAGCCGGGCCGCGGCGGCCGCGAAGCCTGGCACGCCGCCGGATCGGGCGGCGGACCGAATTATTTCTGCAGGCGCTCGAACTCCTGCCGCAGGGACTGGGAGATGGCGTTCTTCACCACGATGACCTGCGTCTCCTTCTTGCCGGCGTGCCGGACTTCGAGCTTCAGCTGGATCTCGTCGCTGGTGACGCCGAGCTGGGAAACCATGGGCTCCAGCACGCCCTTTTCCTTCGGGGCGAGGCTCAGCTTCGGCGGGCGGACGGCGAAATTGCCGAGGTAGGAATTCACCTCGGTGACTTCCAACTCGATGGGTTGGTCGGACTTGTTTTCGAAGGCGACGCGCAGGGTGACGGGCGGCATCGGGCTGCCGGCGGCGCGGCGGGCCTTGGCGAGGCGCATGTATTCCGCGATCGCCTCCTTCTGCTCCTCCTCGGAGTCCCCGTAGCCACCGATGTTGTAGACCTCGGTGAATGCGCCGGAATCATCGCGTTTCTTGCGCCCGGTGAGATCGAATTCTTCCTCGCCCTTGCGGCGGCCGGGACCGCGGGTGCCGCGATCGAAGCCGCGGCTGATGGTGGCGAGCGCACCGACCTTGCCCTCGAGGAACGTGCCTTCGCCGCGCATCGCGACGGGGCGCTCGATCGACTGGCTCTTCATCGCCTCCTCCATCATCAGGTCCTTGGGCTCGTGACCGCTGCGGCAGCCGGAGCCGAGCACGAGGCCGGCGGCGAGCAGGGCGGAGCTGGCAAGGAGCGGGAGACGCAGGGATGGGTTCATGCGGGGAACGTTCGACGCCGAAGGGAGGCGAAGGTTTCGTCGATGGCAAGGACGGGGATTTCGCGGGGCCGAATCTTTCTGGCCTTCGCCCCGTCTTGCCGGTCAGTCCTTATGTTTCCCGCATGGAATCAAGTTCACCGAATGCGCTGGCCGACCTCGTGCGGCGGGCTCAGCGGGGCGAAGAAGCTGCCCAGCGTGAGCTTATTGTCAGTTACCAGCATCGCGTGGCCGGCTTCATCTACGCCATGACGGGACGGAGCGACCAAGTGGAGGACCTCTCGCAGCAGGTCTTCATCAAGATGGTCCGGGCGATCGACCGGCTCCAGGCGCCCGCGCAGTTCGAATCGTGGTTGTTCCGGATGGCGCGCAACACCTGCATCGACCAGCTGCGCCGGCAGAAGCTGCGGCGTATTTTCCTGCCTTTCGGCGAGGAGCACGAAAACATCCCCGAGCCTCCGGGCGCGGTCGATTCCGAGGAACTCGATGCCCTCCGGCATGCGCTGGCGCAGCTGCGGCCGCAGGACCGGGCTCTCCTCGCCCTCGTGCAGGAAGGCCGCAGCCATGCGGAGATCGCCGAAATCCTCGATACCAGTGTCGCCGCGGTGAAAGCTCGCCTCCACCGCGCGCGGGAACATCTTCGCGAACACTACACTCCCCCACATGACACCTGAAGACCACGCCTGGAACGCCCTGCGGACCCACGCCGCAGGACAGTTGAAAACAGGCTTTGCCGACCGCGTGCTGCGCGGTGCGCAGGGGCCGGACGCGGCCGCTTGGGCAAGCCTCCGCCAGCAGGGCGCGCGGCAGCTGCGGCCCGGTTTCGCGGAGCGGGTGCTCCGGGCGGCGCGCGAGCTGCCGGGCGTGCCCTCGATTCTCGACCAGTTTGCCCTCAGCGTCGGCACCGCGGCGGTGTGCGCGCTGGCGATTTTCTACTTCGACGCGCGTTCGGCCCGGATCGAGGACGAACGCAACCTCGCCAGCTGGCAGCAGATGGTGCAGGTCGCCGCGGATGACGACGTGACCCTATGACGCAACGCGTCTTCGTCGGACTGCTGACCGTCGGGATCTTCCTCGCGGGCTATTTCACCCGTGCGTTGACCGACCGGGCGCAGCCCGTGCCGCCGCCGCCCGCCGCGCTCGCGCGGGAACTGGCGCCGGCCCAGCCGACGAAGACGGAAGGGAAGAGCCGCAACGAGGTCGATCGCGCGAAGCTCCTCGCCGACATCCAGAAGCTGCGGCCGCAGATCGATGCCTACATCGCGCAGGTGCACGACATCGAGGCGGACTTCGACCGTGAGTTTAATGCCCTCCTGACGCCCAAGCAGCTCGAGAAGCGCCTGGCTTACCTGAAGCGGCGCGCCGAACAGGAGGCGAAACGCGTCGCGCAGCGCGAACCGCTCTCCGACGAGGCGATCCAGCGCGAACGCGAGCGGCCGCTCACCGACATTTATTGGATGATCACTGTCAGCCCGCGGCTCGAACGGCTGATCAAGGAGTATGAGCTGACCGACGAGCAGCAGACCAGGACGCGGACGCTGCTCTCGGCGCGGCGGAATCGTTTCATCGCCCTTTTCGAAGCCACGCCGCACCCGAGCCTCCGCCTCACGCGCCTCGCGCCGATGATGGAGCGCGTCGTTCCGCCCGCCGTCGCGCCAACGAAGAAGTAACCGCAGCTTGACCGGCCCGGAGGCCGTTGCGTCAATCTGGCGCATGGTGCCGAGCGTGCTCATCGTCGACGACGAGAAACACACCCGAGAAGGGCTGCAGCAGGCGTTGGCGGAAAGTTACGACGTGAGTGTCGCCTCGAATGCGGACGAGGCGTTCAACCTGATGGAGGCGCAGCCGTTCGACGTGATTCTCACCGACCTGCGTATGCCGGGCAAATCGGGCCTCAAGGTCATCGACAAGGCGCTGGCGCTTCCGCAGCGGCCGGCCGTGCTGATGATGACCGCCTACGGCAACGTGGAGAGCGCGGTGGAGGCGATGAAGCGCGGGGCGGTGGATTTCCTGACCAAGCCGGTGAACATCGAGCGGCTCGAGGTGCTCATTCAGCGGGCGCTCAAGACCAAGACCCTCGAAGTCGAGGTGCAGCATCTCCACGAGCGCCTCGACGAGAAGTTCCGCCTCGAAGGCATCATCGGCACCTCGGGCCGGCTCAAGGAGGTCATCGACAAGATGAAGCTCGTGGCGCCCTCGCGGGCGACGATCCTGATCGAGGGCGAGTCGGGCACGGGCAAGGAACTCATCGCGCAGGCGATCCACCAGGCGAGCCCGCGGGCGCGCGCGCCCTTCGTCGCGGTGCACTGCGCGGCGCTGTCGGAGAACCTGCTCGAGAGCGAATTGTTCGGCCACGAGCGCGGCTCGTTCACCGGCGCCACCGAGCGGCGCATCGGCCGCTTCGAGTCGGCGGACGGCGGCACGCTGTTTCTCGATGAGATCGGCGAGATCTCGCAGTCCACGCAGGTGAAGCTGCTGCGTTTTCTGGAGACCAAGGCGATCGAGCGCGTGGGCGGATCGAAGCCGATCGAGCTCGATGTGCGCCTCGTCGCCGCGACGAACCGCTCGCTGGAGTCGATGGTGCGCGAGGGGAAATTCCGCGAGGACCTGTTTTTCCGCCTCAACGTCGTGCGGTTGTTCATGCCGCCGCTGCGCGACCGGGCCGACGACATCCCGCTGCTGCTGGCGCATTTCATCAGGGTCTTCTCCGAGGAAAACGGCGTGCCGCCGCTGACGGTCGAGCCGGGCGCGCTGCGCACGCTGCAAGCCTACCCGTGGCCGGGAAACATCCGCGAGCTGCGGAATTTCTGCGAGAACGCCGTCGTGCTGCGCCGCGGGGGGAGTTTCACCGAATACGACCTCGAGCCGAAGTTCCGCGGCACCGTCGCCGGGTGGACCCCGGGCGGCGGCGCGGCGGACGGGGCCGGAGCGGCGTCCGCGGGCTCCG